>ERZ869921.403-NODE-403-length-28141-cov-109.579435_pt1 | contig 28141 bp, 47 predicted proteins | sample MGYA00579310_ERZ869921 | MGnify/ENA primary metagenome ERZ869921 (study PRJEB32216, sample SAMN09231816) | wastewater metagenome | place: USA: Maryland | collected 2016-06-21 | study: EMG produced TPA metagenomics assembly of the PRJNA472060 data set (Reclaimed... | reverse complement strand
TCTTGGCACACAACAGTTGATGCTCAGGTTCTAAACGGAACAGGCTCAAACGGCCAGTTCAAGGGAATCCGCGCTTCAGGTGGAAATGCAATCACTTACACTGCAACAACACCTACAACTGCACTTCTCTACTCAAAGTTGGCAGATGCGTATCAGCAAATTGAGAGCAATGTTTTCATCGCTCCAACACACTGGATTATGCACCCACGCCGCCTTGCAGCAATTCTTGCTTCAAGCGACACAACAGGCCGCCCATTAGCAGTTCCAACAGGAAATGGCCCAATGAACGCTACTGCAACAGGCGCTGGCCTTCCAGGATATGGCAACTCAGGTTACACAATCCTTGGACTTCCAGTTATCACTGATGCAAATGTTGGTACAACATACGGCGCAGCAACAAACCAGGATGAAATCTACTGCGTTGCAGCACCAGAAATGCACCTTTGGGAACAACCAGGATCACCTTTTGCACTCTCATTTGATGCAACAGGCGCTGGTTCACTCACTGTAAAATCTGTTGTTTACGGCTTTGGTGCCTTCTCAGCAGAGCGTTACCCACTCGCTGCCTCAATCATTTCAGGCACCGGTTTGGTAGCACCAACTTTCTAATCTAGAGAGTTAAAAATTGTGAAGGTTGGGTTAGTTTCCCCCAACTAGCCCAACCTTCACTTCTCAATTAATCGGGGGATTATGAAAAGCGCACATAAAGTTTCAATTGGTAGTTGTGATCCAGGTACTGTTGATGGCGGGTTTGCATTTAGCTTGATTCAACTTACTCAATCTAGGGCATCTCGATTAGGCCCCTTTGTGCGAATCAAGGGTTCAGGGCTTTTATCAAAGCAACGCAATCGTTTGGTTAAGCAATTCTTGGAAACCAAATCTGATTGGCTCTTAATGATGGATTCAGATGAGCAACTGCCAGTTTCAAGTTTTGATAAATTGGTTGAAGCGGCTCACGAAAAGGAACGCCCAATTGTGGCGGGATTAGTATTTGCAAGTTTTGAAACAGGGTTCCCATATCCTCAACCGGTTCCAACAATCTTTCAAGATGCACCTGAAGGCTTTTTGCCTTTGAACAAATACGATAAAGATTCGCTATTTGAAGTAGATGCAGCAGGAACCGGTTGCCTTTTGATTCATCGCAGCGTGCTAGAAAAAATGCGTGATGAAGCTGATGAACACCAGGGGCAAGATTGGTGTTGGTTTTGGGATGGACCTATCCACGGCAACTGGATTGGTGAGGATTTACAGTTTTGCCGGCGCGTTAGATCACTTGGCTTTCCTATCTACGCCCACACCGGCGCGATTCTGCCCCACTCAAAGCATTATTGGCTAGATGATAGGCAGCACGATATATGGAACGCATAAAAAGAATTTTAAGAATTAAGGTAAAATCAAAGGAAACTACTACCGCCGTTCCCGAATTGGAACGCGCAATGATTCCCAAAGTAGAAACGAGAATAAAGCGTGGCAATCACTAACGGCTATACAACGCTTAATGATGTGAAATCAGCTTTGAACATTGATGATTCAATGGAAAACGCGAGTATTGAGATGGCTATTGCCACCGCAAGCCGCCAAATTGATGATTATTGTGGCCGTTTCTTTTATACAGATGGAACAGTTCAAGCCCCTGCAACTCGATACTACACACCTCAAAACTATTGGGTTTTGCCAACTGATGATTTTGTGAGCATTAGCGAGATTGCAACAGATGATAACTTTGATCAAACCTACGATACTGTTTGGACTGCTACCGATTCAATGTTTGAGCCGGTTAATAACCCTTCAAGGGGATGGCCTTTAACCCGCATCCTTGCAACAGGTGCCTATGTTTTCCCAAGCCCACTGCCACAATCTGTACGGGTTCGCGGTATTTTTGGGTGGTCTAGCGTTCCTTTTGAGGTAAAAACTGCTGCAAAGATTCAGGCTTCCCGCCTGTTCCTGCGTAATCAATCACCTTTTGGAATTGCCGGTTCAACCGATATTGGAACAGTTCGCTTGGCTGCAAAGCTAGATGCCGATGTTGAGGCTTTGCTGCGCCCTATGCGCCGTAACAATGGCTTGGCTAAGTAATGATACCTAGCGAGGTTAGAAACGGCTTAAAAGCCAATCTAGAGGCTATTAAGGGTATTCGGGTGTACGAACTCATACCTACGCCGGCGGTTGCCCCTGCTGCAATTGTTGGCCAGTTGGATTTCACTTTTGACCTGAACAACGCCCGTGGCTTGGATCAGGCAAACCTGGATGTAATAGTTTTGGTTCAGCGACTCAGCGAGCGCACCGGCCAAAATGAACTTGATAAGTACCTGGCAGGTTCAGGGGATTACTCAATCAAGCAAGCAATTGAATCAGATCGAACTCTTGGCGGTGCCTGCAATACCTTGCGGGTTACTTCAGCCGAGGCAGGTAGTTACGCATCAGGTGATATTGAATTCCTTTCATATCGTTACCGCATCACAATTTGGGGATAGGGAGAAAAATGAGCTACACAATCACTTCAGATAATTTTGAAGGCAAAGCAAAGGGTGAATCAATCACCGAAAAAGAATTGCTTGAATCAGGCTTGAACATTGAGGCACTGATTGCAGGCGAGCATCTCAAGGATGCAAAGGCACCAATCAAACCGGCTACAGTAGAGGAAACTAAATAATGGCCCGCATAGTCCTAACAAACGCCTACATTACAATTAATGGCGTTAACCTTTCTGATCATATTGGTAGCGTTACGCTAACAACAACTGATGATGTAATTGAAACCACTGCATTTGGAACAACTGCGCGTACACGAATCGGTGGCCTTGCAGATAATTCCGTTGCTCTTGAATTTCATCAGGATTATGCAGCCAACTCAGTTGAGGCAACTATCAACGCAGCAGGCTCATCTCTTGTTGGAACAGTAACTGCAATAGTTGTAAAGCCAAACGGCGCTACAACTGCAGCCGATAACCCTGCATATAGCTTTAATGCTTTGGTTTCAGAATGGACCCCACTTAACGGCGCAGTTGGCGAACTAGCCACTGCATCTGTTACTTGGCCGATTGATGGAAATATTACAAAGGCGGTTATCTAATGGCAAGAATCGTACTCACAAATGTTGCAGTTACATTTGGCACAACCGATATTTCAAGTTATGTAACTTCAGTAACTTTATCTTCAACACTAGATGTTGTTGAAACCACTGCGTTTGGCAACACCGCCCGTACAAGAGTGGCTGGCCTTGCAGATAATTCAGTTTCATTTGAGTTTAATCAGGATTACGCAGCAGGCGCACTTGAGGCAGTAATCAATGGAACAACATCAACAGTTGGAACTGCAGTTTCAATTACTGTACGCCCAGTTGCAGGATCATCGCCTGCATATAGTTTTTCCGCTTTGATTTCAGAGTGGACACCGCTTAATGGAGCAGTTGGCGAACTAGCAACTGCATCCGTTACTTGGCCTATCAGTGGTACAATCACAAAATCCTAATATAACAAGGGGGAAAAGATGGATGGATTAGCAATCAAGGTAAAAACAACAGATGGCGTTGAGGCAACTTACAAGTTAACCCCACGCGTGATTGTTGGATTCGAGCAACAGTACGGCAAAGGTATGCCTAAGTTGCTTGGAGAAGAGCAAAAAATTGAACATATCTATTGGCTTGCCTGGAAATCTATGCAGACCGCCGGCATTATCGTAAAGCCGTGGGGGCCAGAATTTCTAGATACGATTGTTAGCGCCGAATTGGATGCTGATGATTCTTTCGGATCCACCGAAATAGCCTAACTTACACAGTAGCGGCTATTTCGGTGGAAACCGGAATCTCTCCCATAGATTTGCTTGATGCCCCACCAGGGATTCTTGAAGCAATCACGATTTATATGAAAGAGCGAGCTAAATCAAATGGCTGATGAAGTAGTTATTCTTAACGGCGTTAAAGAAACCCTTGCTGCATTAAAAGATTTTGATAAAGATGCAGTTAAGCGTTTCAACAAAGTTATTAATAGCGAACTATCAGGCGCAGAGCGTGATGCCAAAGGCTTGATTAGCCAAGATCCACCTATGAGTGGATGGCGCAAAACAGATGCAGCCAAGGGGCGTACTCGCGGTGGTGCAGGTTGGCCAGGCTGGAACGCTGCAGAGATTCAATCAAAGATTACAAAAACTAAGGCTAAGGGCAAAGTTCGAGGCGATTACACAACAAGCGCCGGTGCTTTGCTCAACAAGTCTGCAGCAGGATCTATTTTTGAAGTTGCAGGCCGTAAGACTAAGAGCAGTATGGCAGGCGGTAGTAGCGCCCAATTCCTGCGTACCCTGGGAAACAGATTTGGTAAAGCATCCCGTGTAGTTTGGCGTGTAGTTGATAAAGATAAAGCAAGAATTGAACAAAATGTGGCAAAGGCTCTTGAAGAGGCCAAAACACTATTGCAAAAACACCTGAATAGAGAGCGAGTATAAAAAATGGCAGTTGGCTCAATTGTCGCTCGAATTCTCACCGAGTATTCAGACAAAGGCACAAAGCAAGCAACCAAAGACATTTCCAAAATGGAAAAAAAGTTTGGCGATTTTGCAAATAAGGCAGCCAAGAGTTTTGGATTAGCAGCACTCGCAGCAGGTGCCTTTGCAGTAAAAGTTGGATTTGATGCAGTAAAGGCAGCAACAGAGGATCAGAAATCTCAGGCATTACTTGCCAATTCTTTGCGTAATACTGTTGGTGCAACAGATGCTGCGATTGCAGCCACTGAAGAATTTATTTCGGCAATGCAAGCCGAATTTGGTGTTGCTGATGATGAATTGAGGCCATCGTTAGCCCGGTTAGCGGCAGTAACCGGAAGCGTTACTAAGGCTCAAAGTCTTATGGGCGTTGCTTTAGATATTGCAGCAGCAAAAACTATTAGTGTTGAGCAAGCATCTGCCCTGGTTGCAAAAGCCTATGGTGGCAATATTGGTGCGCTTAAAAAGTTATTCCCACAAATTTCTGCAGCAACAGTTAAATCTAAAGATTTTGCAGGCGCTCTAAAAGAGATTTCAAAAGAAACTACAGGCGCGGCAGCAGCAGCAGCCAATACTTTTGCTGGTCAAATGGAAAGAATTAAACTTGCTTTTGGCGAGGCTTCAGAATCTCTTGGCTACAAGTTACTGCCACAAGTTAAGGCTTTTGCTGATCTCATCATTACTAAGGCAATTCCTGCAATTCAAAAATTTGTAGATGAGAATGGCGATAAAATCGCTAATGGTTTTAAAGTTTCAATTCAGTATGGCATTGCCTTTGCAAAGTTAATGTACGATATGTTTAGCTTTGTTGCTAGAAATATAAAGGTTTTTGCAACTCTTGGCGCGGTTATTATCGCAGCATTTTTTGGTGCAAAGGTTGCCGGCGCAGTAACTGCTCTTATCGGTGGTATTAGAGCAATCATAACTGTTATGAAGGCTTTGCGTACAGTATCTCTTGCATCTGCTGCTGCAACTGCTCTTGCAACAGGTGGTATATCTGCTGCTGCGGGCGCTGCTGCATTTGGTGTAGCTTTGGTTGGTATCGGCATTGCGGCTAATAAGTTCAACAAGGATTCAGATAAGGCTGCCGATTCACTAGGCAAGTTTGACTTTAACGCCAAGGGCTTTACTGCAACTGCTAATGATTACACTAAGGGCATTGATGGAATGACTACATCAACTAAAAACCTAACTGCTGCCCAACTTGAAGAAATTAAAGTTACAAAGGGTTTGAAGGCTTTGCAAAAATATGGCTTAGGTGGAAAAGACTTAAAGGCACAAGATCCAATTACGCTTGAGGCTATTCGAAAGAATCAGGTTAGACAAGCCAAACTTGGCATCTCAAGCCCTACAATTTCTTTGCTTGCATCTGCTGGCCACGGAAATATTGCAGGCAATACAACAATGAACGGGGGAAATATAACAGTGAATGTAGCGGGTTCAGTTGTTTCCCAGGGTGATTTAGTGGCAGGCATTAAGAATGGCCTTGAGGTTATCTATCGCCGGCGCGGTGGTAGTGGTTATGCGGTGTTGTAATGCCTGCTAACGCACCTACCATTACAGTTGCATTTGGAATTAACGGCAGTTTTACAAATGTAAGCGCAGATTTGATTCTTAGCGTTGATATTCGCCGTGGCCGTATGTATCAGGATGTATTCATTGATGCAGGCACCGCTACTGTTGTGCTTAACAATCAATCAGGCGCTTTTGATCCTAGCAATACAAGTAGCCCCTGGTATAACACTCTGATTGCCGGTATGCAGGTAAGAATCAGTGGCAATTCCACTGTTATCTACACAGGCTACCTTGAAGATAATATGGTTAACCAGGGAATCTACCCAACTGTTTCCCTTACCTTTGTGGATGGCCTTGCTACTTTTGGAAAAACAATTGCACCTGCCTTAGCAACTTCAGCTTTTTCTGAAAGTGCTGCTACAAGAGCAGGTAGAGTTTTGGACATTGCCCAATGGCCTGCAGGTTCTCGCAGTCTTACGGGAACTACTGTAATGTTGAAAACTGCCCAGGGAATCAGTTGCCTAGATATGCTTGAACAGTGCGCCAATGTGGTTGGTGGCCGTTTCTATGTAAGCCGTACAGGCGTTGCAACCCTAGTGCCTCTTGCAAATAAGTTTTCACGCCCTACCCAATTGCTTTTTAGTGATCAGGGTGATGCCAATAGCGTTGGTTATGATGGCATTATTACTAATCCGGGTACTGATTATGTCTATAACGAAGCGATTGTTGATCGTGGGCCAGGCGTTTTGCAATACACATCTACCTACGGCGCAAGCGTTACAACTTATGGCCTCAAGTCCAAAAAGTTAGATGCGCCATCAAATACATCTACTGCTGCAACAAATCTTTCACTTTATGCAGCTCGAAAAGATGCAGATGCTGCCGTTTTAGTTGAGCAATTAGATTTTACCCCTATCGGTATTGGCGCTTTGGCTACAGATTTCTTAGAAACTGAACTCAATGATTTAGTTACAGTTAAGCGTATTACCTATGATGGCCGTAGCATCTCAATTAACTGCGTGGTTGAAGGTATGGCTCACTCAATTACTGCAGACAATTGGCGGGTTAGTTACTTTACCTCACTTGTTGATCCTTACACGATTGCACTCTAGGGGGAATAATGCCACTTTGCCCACAAATTACGATTACACCAATTACTGTAACTACAAGTGGAATGACTACCACTTCAGTTATTGCAGCAAATAATCCTGTAACTACAGAGCAGGCAACTGAACTGCAAACAGAAATTAATTCAATTGAGGCTGCAGTTAATGGCAAAAACCATATCTACCGCCAACCAACTGCGCCTGATGGCTCTGTTTTCGCCCTAGTTGAAGGCGATGTTTGGTTTGATACAGATGATGGCAATAAGCAATATTACTGGACTGGCACCGCTTGGGTATCTGTTCAAGATACTGCGATTGCAGCAGCAACAACCGCAGCAACTGCAGCAACAAATGCAGCAAATGCAGCAACGGCAGCAGCAGCAGCAGCGCAAACAACTGCAGATGGTAAAAACCGAATTTATCGCCAAACAACACAACCTACGGGTGGCACCTATGTTGAGGGTGATCTTTGGTTTGATACTGATGATGATAATAAGTTTTATAGATATACAAGTGGCGCTTGGGGTGGCTTCACCCTTGGAGATGGTGCGCTTGCCTCTATCTCTGCCAACAAACTAACTGCCGGCACAATTGATGCTTCAGTTATTACTGTTTCAAATATCAATGCAGGCAATATCTCAACTGGTAGCCTTGCAGCAGATCGTATTTCTGCAAATAGTATTACTGGTGGCAAATTAGCCGTTGGCACAATTGAGGCCGTTTCTATTGCAGCAGGCACTATTACTGGAGCTAAAATTGCTGCAGAAACTATTACTGCAGGCAATATTGCAGTAGCCACAATTACTGCAGATCAAATAGCCGGTGGAACAATTACTGCTGCTGAAATTGCCTCTGGAACAATTACTGCAGCCGAAATTGAGGCTGGTTCAATTACAGTTGATCGCTTAACGGCAGGAACACTTACCGCCTTTACATTGCGTACATCTTCAGGCGCTCGAAGAGTTACTGTATCTGCCTCTACAAACTCAATTTCATTTACAGAATCAAGCACTACAGTTGGCCATATCGGCCCCGCTTCAGTTGATGGTATTGTGATGCACTACGGATCAACTTTTAATCCCAATGTAACTACTTACCCAAACGCTTATGTATCTTCAGGTGATGCTCGAATTGCTTACAATTCAACAACTTATGTGCAGACAAGTTCAGCCGGCGTTATCATAAGTGGCAACTTGTTCAGCATCTCAAACTTTTACAATCAAGATACAACAACTACTACAAATGCTGCTAATACTTGGATGAGTTCAACAAACGGCCTTACTCGCCGTAGTACCGCCTCAAGCCAACGCTATAAAGAAAATATTGTTGATATTCGAACAGTGCCTGAACTTGACCCCAACAAATTACTATCTTTACCCGTTCGCGCTTTTACTTACAAGGCAGATTACTTAGATTCTGCAGATAATCGTTCAGGCTCTGCACTTCCAGGCTTTATTGCTGAAGAGGTTGCTGAAGCCTATGAAGTTGCAGCAGATAAGAATGATGGCGTAATTGAATCTTGGAATGATCGTTTTGTTGTTCCAGGAATACTTGCACTTGTTCAAGATTTACACGCACGCGTAACAACACTTGAAGGGGGAACACAATGAAGGAAAACACCGAACTCGACATCAATTTTGTAATCGCATCATTGCGTGAACAAATTGGATTACTAGCACTTGATAAGGCAATGCTTACTGCACGCCTTCAAGAGCTAGAAACTGAAACATCCATCACTAACTAATAACGGAGATTCGCGCAAATGACCCCAGCAAATTGGGCAGGCTTAATAGTATCTATCATTGCAATCGTAACTGCATTTGCAGGGGCGGTAAGATGGTTGGTAAAACATTACCTTTTTGAACTTAAACCGAATTCTGGCAGTTCAATGCGCGATTCCATTAATAGGCTTGAAGCCCAAGTTGAAACAATCCTCAAGTTAATAGAAAAGGGAAACCGATGAAAGAAACTAAGAAACTCATCATTCGACTAGCAGCAGTATTTTATGTATCTGCTCTTGCAACTATTGGTGCCGGTTCACTTTTTGGTGTAGGCGCAGCAACTGCTGCAGGTATGGCAGGGCTTTTGGCCGTGGCTAAGGTTGGCGAGTCGCTTGCTAAGGCTTACATTGCAGATGGCAAGTTGAGCAAAGAGGAAATTGAAGGCGCATTTCAGGAAACAAAGAAAAAGTAAATGAGCCAACGCAATCAGTTTGTAATCACCGCTAGGGCTGAAATTGGAACTATTGAAGGCCCCAAGGATAATGAAACAAAATATGGCAAGTTTACAAATGCCAATTTCTTACCCTGGTGTGGCAGTTTTGTTAACTGGTGTGCAAATCAAGTAGGGCTAAAAATCCCTAACTGCGTTTCAACCCTTGCAGGTGCAAAAGCATTTGAAAAACAAGGCCGTTTCCAAAAAGCTGAAGTAGCCGTTCCTGAAGTTGGGGATTTAGCCTTTTTTGATTTCCCGGCAGATTCTTTAGACCGGATCAGCCATATCGGGATTGTTGCCCGTGTTGATTACGATAAAGGAATTGTTTGGGTTATTGAAGGTAATACAAGCCCTGATAAAAAGGGTGATCAGCGCAATGGTGGCCAAGTCTGCCAAAAGCAAAGAGCCTATAAGGCCAAAAACGGCGGGAAATTAAAAAAATCAATTCCAGTTTTTATAGTAGGATTTGGCAAGCCCAAGTTCAAAGATTAAATCCATCTAACCCTTTGGGAGCAACATAATGGCAGCAGGTACCTTAGATTTTACGATTGAACAGGGTGCAACTTTCAATCTTCTCTTAACCTGGAAAATTGATAATGTTTTAGTCAATTTAACTGGTTACACTGCTCGCCTTTCGGCTCGCGTTGATGTTGAAGATACTGAAGTGATCCTTTCGCTTACAACAGTTAATGGTGGAATTACCCTTGGCGGTGCTGCGGGTACAATTAGCCTCAATCAGACTGCAACACAAACAACAATTTTGCCTGCTGGAACCTATGTATATGATCTTGAATTAGTTGCTGCAAATGCAACAGTAACCCGCTTAGTGCAGGGAGAGCTACTTATTAGCCCTGAGGTAACTCGATGAGTTCAATAATTTATGTATCCTCAAGCACAACAGATGTAATTGCAGAAATTGCCTCACCTGCCGAGGTAATTATTTCCAATCTTCAAGGCCCGCAAGGTCCTTCAGGTCCTTCAGGTCCGGTTGGTCCTACAGGTCCAATTGGACAAACAGGCGTAACTGGCCCTATTGGTGTTACTGGTCCAACTGGTTCAACTGGTCCTATTGGTCCAACAGGCGTAACTGGTCCAATCGGTGTTACTGGTCCAATCGGCCTAACTGGCCCTACAGGATCTACTGGACCCCAAGGAATTCAAGGAATTCAAGGAATCCAGGGTGAAGTTGGCGTTACTGGTCCAATTGGCTCTACTGGCCCTATTGGTGCAACCGGCGCAGTAGGCGTAACTGGTCCTATTGGCGTTACAGGTCCAGTTGGTGCTACAGGCCCGGTTGGTGCTACAGGCGCAGTTGGTGCTACAGGTCCACAAGGAATTCAAGGCGTTGTTGGTGCAACTGGCCCCGTTGGAGCCACTGGCCCAACCGGTGCAGATTCATTTGTTCCTGGCCCAACAGGTGTTACTGGTCCTATTGGTGCAACTGGTCCTACTGGCCCTATCGGCGCTACAGGCGCTGAAGGTCCAACAGGTGCTACAGGTGCTACAGGTCCACAAGGCTACACAACTGGCCGTTTCTATTATTTCAACGAAACAGTTACAGAGTTAACAGGATTCAAGCAATTAGGCAGTGATCCAGTTATTGCTGCAGAGCAAACAATTGCAATATCTGCAACTACAACACCTGTTCTTGTTCAATCTTACATAACAGAGCCATTTGGGTTTTCACTCATCCCTTCAGGTGTTCAGCGTTTCTACCTTTATGGCAGAAAAAATGCAAACAATGACCCCGTTCAGATGTTTTGCACGCTTAAACTTGCAAACAATGCAGGCACTGTTATTTCAACCATTGGTAACACTGATCCCACATTACTGAGCTACAACTCAACAAATCCTGTTGAAGTAGCAACAGAAATTATTTTGCCAACAACAACTGTTGATCCAACTAATCGAATGATTGTTGAAATTTATGGCTCTGTTACTTCAGGTGGTGCAAAGGCTCTTACCTGGTACACCCAAGGATCTCAACATTTTTCTTATGTAATTACATCACTTCAGGCCGTTGAAGGCCCCGTTGGTCCAACAGGTCCAACAGGTGCCACTGGCCCTGTAGGTGCAACAGGAAATACCGGCCCTACTGGTCCAATTGGTGCAACCGGTGCTTCAGGCGCTGATTCAATTGTTCCGGGTCCTACAGGTGCAACTGGTCCAATCGGTGCCACTGGTCCTATTGGTGCAACCGGTGCCGTTGGTGCAACTGGTGCCGTTGGTGTTACTGGCCCTATCGGTGCTACAGGATCAACTGGCCCTGCAGGCGCTGATGGAGCCACTGGCCCCGTTGGTGCATCAGGTGCAACTGGCCCTATCGGTGCCACTGGACCGCAAGGAATCCAAGGAATCCAGGGTGATGTTGGTGTTACTGGCCCTGTTGGTGCAACCGGTGCAGTTGGTGCAACCGGTGCAATAGGTGCTACTGGTCCAATTGGTGCAACTGGTCCTGCCGGTGCAACTGGGCCAATTGGTGCTACAGGTGCTACAGGTCCTAGCGGTATCGCAGGCAAAACTATCCTTAATGGAACTGTTAACCCAACAACTGAAGGTACTGATGGTGATTTTTACATCAATACCGCTACAGATCAGATATTTGGGCCAAAAGCTGCAGGTGTATGGCCTGCCGGTGAAAACATTGTTGGCCCAACAGGTGCTTCAGGTCCTGCAGGTGTTACTGGTCCTATCGGTGCTACAGGTTCAACTGGACCCGTAGGGGCAACAGGATCAACTGGGCCTGTAGGTTCAACTGGTCCAACAGGTGCAACAGGTCCTGCCGGCCAAGATGCAGCAGCATATATTGTTGATTATCTTGATGGTGGCCCTGCAAGAATCAACCCAGATATTATTTACAATGCAGGAACTTCATCAACTTCAAGTTGGACTTATACTATTGATGCCGGTGGAGCATCAGTTTCTTTCTAGTGATCAGAAAAGGTAAAAAATGACTTCAAGACTACAAAACCGCCGCGATACTGCAGCAAACTGGACAAGCAACAACCCAACACTTGCGGCTGGTGAAATTGGGCTTGAAACAGATACTGCCAAATACAAAATGGGCGATGGCACTACTGCCTGGAACTCTTTGGCGTATGCCTACACTGCAGGTTCTGCAGGTGCTACAGGTCCAACAGGTCCTATTGGTGCAACTGGTCCTACAGGTGCAACAGGTGCAAGCGGTGCAACAGGTGCTGGTGGCGTTGAAGCCGTAAATGCACAAACAGGCACAACTTATACTTTTGTTTTAACAGATCGAGATGATTTAGTTACTGCATCTAATGCTTCAGCTCAAACTTATACAATTCCACTTAATTCAAGCGTTGCATTTCCAACTGGAAGTTTAGTTAACCTAATTCAAATTGGTACTGCACAAGTAACAGTAGTTGGCGCAGGTGGAGTAACTGTATTATCAACAGGTGCTACTGCTGCAACTCCAAAAACTAGAGCGCGTTACTCAGTAATGACTTTGATTAAAGCTGGAACAGATACCTGGTATGCAACGGGGGATGTGGCCTAATATGCCTATTCTTGGAGTTGTTGCATCTGCAATTACTGGCAACTTAAATATTCTTGTTGATTATCTTGTTGTTGCAGGCGGTGGAGGTGGCGGAAGCGCAGTAAACAGTTTTTATGGCGGTGGCGGTGGCGGTGCCGGCGGATTGCGTTCAACTGTAACTGCTACTGGTGGCGGTGGAAGTTTAGAATCTGCATTAAGTTTAATTCCAAACACTTCACATATAGTTGTGGTTGGCGCAGGCGGCCCTACAAACACTAGCGGTTTTAACTCTACATTTTCAACGATTACTTCTACAGGTGGTGGTCGTGGCGGCGGTAATAGCGCAGCAGCAACTGGCGGTTCAGGTGGCGGAGCGCACGCAACCCCATCATCAAATCCTGTAGGTTCAGGAACTACAAATCAAGGTTTTGGCGGTGGATCTAATACTACTTCTTCACCATATCGAACAGGCGGCGGTGGTGGAGCGGGAGCGGTTGGAACAAACGGCGCATCACAAGCAACTGGTGGTTTAGGTGGAGCAGGTGTAGCAACTAGCATTAGTGGCACATCAACTACTTATGCTGGCGGTGGTGGAGGTGGCACTACTAACTCTGCAACTGGTGGAGCAGGTGGATCTGGCGGGGGTGGCAACTTTGGTTCTGCGGGTTCTGCTAATACTGGCGGTGGCGGTGGTGGTGGTACTGAAAGCACAAGCTCATTTGGCGGCACTGGCGGTTCAGGCATTGTTATTGCTCGCTACTCAGGCACTATACAAAGAGCCACTGGCGGAACTGTAACTACATCAGGTGGAAATACCATTCATACTTTTAATGAATCAGGAACTTTTTACACGGCTATATCTACTGCAAAAGCAACAGGCGGTTTTATCTATCGTGATGATACATATTGGTATCACGCTTTTAAATCTTCTGGAACATTCACACCAACTACGGCATTAACAGTTGATTATCTTGTTGTTGCAGGTGGTGCAGGCGGTGCAGGTGGAGATGGTGGCGGTGGAGGCGGTGGTGCTGGTGGATTTAGAACAGCAACAGGATTCTCTTGTGCATCAGGTACTGGATTAACAGTTACTGTTGGTGCTGGAGGCGCTGGTGGACCAGTAAGAACTCCTGGCAGTAATGGTGAAAACTCAGTCTTTAGCACAATCACCTCAACAGGTGGCGGTACAGGCGGTGGCTGGAACGGCTCCGTTGGTCAAAATGGTACTGCTGGTGGATCTGGTGGTGGCGGCGGCGGTTCTGGCGTAAGCGGAACTGGTGGAACTGGCGGTGCTGCATCTCCATCTGGTCAAGGAAATCCTGGTGGTAATGGTTTCCCTGCTGGTGCATCTTATGGTGGCGGTGGCGGTGGCGGTGCTGGTGGAAGCGGTAGCAACGCCATTGATTCTAGAGGTGGAAATGGTGGAAACGGAATAGCATCTTCTTACTCTGGCACATCTGTAACCTACGCTGGTGGTGGCGGTGGTGGCGCTTTTAATACTGGTGGCACTGGTGGCACCGGTGGCGGTGGAATTGGTGGTGTTATATTTAACTCTCCTACTTCTGGAATCGTTAATACAGGTGGAGGCGGTGGAGGTGGTGGCGATAACGGCGTTGGCGCTCCTGGTGGTTCTGGTGTTGTAATCATTCGATATACAGTCTAATTAGGGGGAAAAATGGAAAAAAACAATGTAACAAAAATTAAAGAGGAAAAAGCAACTCAATGCTTTTCTTTTGAAGTAAAAATGTTGGTTCATATCATTGCAGATGATGAAGCAACTGCTAAAACTCAGCTTGATGAAAAAGGCGGAATTGTTACAAAGCGTGAAGTTGAATTACTGAACGCAATAAAACTTTATGGAGAAAAGGAATAGTAAATGGGTCATTATGCAAAAGTTGAAAATGGCGTGGTAACTCAAGTTATTGTTGCCGATGGGCCAGATTGGTGTGAGCAAAATCTAGGTGGAGAATGGATCCAAACTTCATATAACACTTTGGGTGGAGTTCACTCAGGCGGTAAAATGCCAATTCATAAGAATTATGCAGGAATTGGATACACTTTTGATGGCGTAGGATTTGCAGCACCAAAGCCATTTGAATCTTGGACACTAAACCCTGATTCATATCTTTGGGAAGCGCCTACACCTAAGCCTGAAGATGGCAAGCGTTACGATTGGGATGAGGCAACACTTTCTTGGCTTGAAATAGCCGAATAACGCTTAACCAGGGGGAATAATGCGGTTTCACATTGTAGCTTTGCCTCATACTCAAGTAACTAAAGAGTATGCAGGATGTGCCTTTACTGAAAAGGTGCGCCGTTTTGTAATGATGATGAAGGCTCAAGGCCATACTGTTTATTTGTATGCCGGTGAGCAGTCTGAAGGTGTCGAGGATGAGCTAATCACCTGCATATCTGAAGAGATGCGAGCGCAAGCCCAAGGATCTAATCACTACACAAGTGTTTCCTTTGATACATCCCTGCCACACTGGCAAACCTTCAATGGCAACGCTATCCGAGAGATAGCAGAGCGATTTGAAGAGCAAGATTTCATTTGCTTAATTGGCGGTGGCGCACACAAGCCAATTGCCGATGCCTTCCCAACTGCGATAGCGGTGGAATTTGGCGTTGGCTACGGCGGTGTTTTCAGCAAGTACCGCGTGTTTGAATCTTATGCCTGGATGCACTCAATCTACGCAGGGTGGAAAAACCCAACTACTGCAGATGGCCAATTTTATGATGCGGTTATCCCAGGGTATTTGGAACCTGAAATGTTCCCACTTGGCGATGGCAAGGGTGATTACTACCTATTTATTGGCCGGCTTATTGATCGAAAAGGCTACCGAATCGCTCAAGAGGTATGCGAGCGCCTAGGCAAGCGCCTTATTTTGGCCGGTCCAGGCGAGCAAATTGGCTACGGCGAGTTTGTGGGAAGCGTAAATCCTGAAGAGCGTGCTGCGCTTATGGGCGGTGCAATAGCCACCTTTGCGCCAACTCTCTATGTTGAGCCGTTTGGGAATGTGGTTATTGAATCTCAGGCTTGCGGTACCCCAACAATTACTACCGATTGGGGCGCTTTTACCGAGAATAACCCCCACGGAATTACAGGTTTTAGGTGCCGTACTCTCAAAGAGTTTATGGATGCAGCCGAAAATGTGAAGCAATTGAATCGCGCCGCAATCCGAGAGCGTGCGGTTTCTCTCTATAACCTTGATACTATCGGCACTCAATACAACGATTATTTCCAACGATTGCTCACCTTATGGGGCGATGGTTGGTACGAATTGGGGGAATAATGAACCGCAAAGAGATTTTAGCCGAGGCCGATAGGCTCACTCACGGCGATAGAGAAAAGAATTATGGTTCAGCTTTAAGCAACCATCAAAGAATTGCCTCTTTATGGTCAACATTTCTACAAACTGAAGTAACACCGGCGCAGGTTGCAATCTGTATGGGGTTGGTAAAGGTTGCTAGATTGATTGAAACCCCTGATCACCTTGATAGTTTTATTGATCTTGCAGCATACGCAAGTATTTCAGGCGAGATTTCAACAGAATAGATTTAGGCGCTCACACGCCCCCAATAAGTAAACCCCGCGCCTGCCGTTCCAGGTGCGGGGTTTACTTGCTTTTTAACTACTTTATGTATTCCTTGAGTGCTTCAATAATAATTTGTGAGGCGCTTTTTCCTTCATCTGTAGCTTTTGCAGTTACTGCGCTCCACAATTCTTGCGAAACTCGAACACATCTAATTGGTGTTGGGGTCATTACTCTCCCATTTCTTCAAGCAAAGCACTTAGCATTTCAAGGTGATATTCGGCTTGGAATCGCTCATTACAGGCATCTGCCTCTTTGGCTTGTTCAGCGTGATATTCGGCAACATCTTTTAGTTTCATTTTGTAATCACCAAATCAATCATTTTTGAGCAAGAGCCGTAGCCAAGGGTATTTCTAGGCATATTGCCTACATAACACACATCACGGGTTAGATAGGTAAAGCCAAGCACTATAAGGATTACAAGCGCCCACATCACGATTACACCGCGTTTGTTGAGTTTCATTGTTAATTCTCCAATTCTTCAATAAAAGCAATAGTTAGGGCAGAGTTCACAATTGCACCGCGTAGGGCAAGTTTCATTTGATCAATGTCGCAATCCTCAATGGATTCCTCAAGGTTTTTGGCAATATTGCAGATTGAATCTTGAATCTCAATAAATAGTTCCTTGTATGCACCCATTTTAGTTTTCCCCTACTCTCACGATAAAGCACTCATAACATTCGGACATTTTGGCAACGCCATCAAACTTTGTACCACATAGGTAACAGGTATTTTCATAAGTCATTATGCACCTGCCTTTACAAAGCCATTGATTGAAGAAAGATTTTCTCCAACACATTGAGCGCATAGGTCAAATGAAAGAATTAAGGAATCAAACTTAAAAATATCATTTCCCTTATATTCAATATTTGTATTAATAGTTTCTTTCTTTTTTGAGCAGAAATCGCACTTCATTATGCACCTGCCTTAATTTTGTTGTATGGATGGTTTGGTGAATCCCAAGGAACGCAAGTTTCGCAAACTAGATTCTCGCCCCCTAGTAGGTGAGTGAAGTAAAGCGCCCAATTGCCAAGAGGTGTTTTGTGTTGCTTTGCTTTTGGCTTTGCTTCAATTGCACACCTTAAATACATACCTGCGTGTGCTTCACAAGTAACATCTCCATTATCGGAAACCCAAAGTTTTTGTGTAGTCATTATGCAACCGCCTTTACAATCTCAAAGTATTTTGCTTTTGCATCTGCAAGTGTTGGTGCAGATGTAAGTGCAGTGAAATAAGCATCTGTTGAATTCTTGCGTGAAATAATCCACTCTGAAGAGCCACCGCTATAAGGCACATAATCAATTCGGTATTCTTCATTTGTGCTGATGAACTTGCCACGATTTACTTGAAAGAGTTGCATTTTCTGATCCGTTCCTTGAAGAGCCGTTCCCTTCAATGAGATAAACTTAGCACCTGTATATACAGGAAAGCACCATTTGGAGCTGATTTTGATAACAATTTGATAACAAGATTTGAGCGTGTTAGGCTCCCCTTGAAGGCCCGCCTAAAGGGGAAGTAGGCGGGTTTTCTCCATTGTCTAGGCTAAACCCCTACAATCGGCCAATGACCACCATTATTGCCTTCCAGGGCGCTGATTTCGCCATTCTAGGCGCTGATTCCCAAATCACCGATGGCGATAAGCGCACCCTTTCCCCTAGCACCCCCAAAATCGTAAAAATTGGCAAATACCTTTTTGCCGTGTCCGGGGATTGCAGGCCAGGCGATATTCTTATGTATAACTGGAAACCGCCCGTTTATGATGGCACCGATCCTGTTAAGTTTATGGGCAAGAAAATTATCCCAAGTATCGTTACCGCCTTTAAGGCCAACTCATACGATTTTGAGAAAGATGGCGTGAGTTTCAGCTTTTTGATTGCTTTTGCAGGCAATGTATTTGAAATTGGCGATTCGCTCGATATTAGCCAAAGCATTGATTGCCTTTACGGCGTTGGTTCAGGCTCGCCTTACGCTTTGGGATACCTTGCCGGCACCTTGGCCAACCTAGCCAAACCTGAATGGGCGCAGGGTGAGTTTATTGAGGCGCTACAAATATCTGCTAAGTACGACATAAACACCGCCGCGCCGTTTCAGATAGAGATTCAAAAACCTTAGCGTGTCGCGCAGTTCAAAGATGTGTAGTATGTGCCATCCTACTCTTTGAACGGAAAGGTTAAATATGAAATTATTTCTAATTGCATTAGGAACTGTTAGCTCGTTCCTATTTATTATGTGGATGATTATTGAGAAAGATAGTTTTCTTGATAATGAAATCAAGGATCCTTGGGTGAAGAAATGAGCCGTGTACGCGATCCTTTGTTTTCAGTTCACACAACTGATTCAGGCAAGATTTGCCTTTATCTTGAAGAGCGTGATGCCTGCGTTGATTTGGTTGAAGATGTAGTTGGCCAAGTTGATTTGAGTTGCCTAGACGAACTACAGGCCGCAAACCGCACTTCATACAAGGCTGAAGGTTATGTTGAGCAACTTGATCAGGCTAGGGATGAGATGCCTGAAATGGCTCTGCGCATTGCCGTAATGTCTGAAGATGAGGCTTACAATCTTTGCCAAGATATTATTACCTCAATCAAAAAGCGCCGTATTTTTAACGCTGATGAGATGAGTACCAAAGTAGCCAAACTGCGAGTAGTCGAGTAGTGGCAAATCCAAACGGGCGCAAAGGCGCACAATTTGAAACTGATGTAATGCGTTGGCTGCGAACTGCAGGCGCGTTATGCGAGCGTTTGGTGAAGGCCGGAAAGAATGATGAAGGCGATTTAGTCGCAATCATTGCAGGGAAGCAATACATTCTTGAACTCAAGAATAGAAAAACAATAAGTTTGCCTGAATTTTGGCGTGAAGCTGAAGTTGAGGCAGAAAACTATGCAAAGGCTCGCGGTTTATCCGAGGTGCCTTTTCATTACATAATCCTAAAGCGCCGAAACGCAGGGATTGATAAAGCCTGGGTAATTCAGGATTTATCACAGTGGTTGGAAGAAAAGCGTTGAAATCTCTTGATTTCTTTGTTGATCTCCCAAAATTTCCACAAGCAAAATGTGCCGAGGTTGAGGATAAAGATTTATTCTTTCCCGATAACCGAAAGCAAGAGGCAGAAAGACTGCTCCAACTCAAAGCGATATGCGAGAGTTGTATTCACAGAATGGAGTGTTTGGAGTACGCACTAGAAAAACAGATTCCTCACGGCATTTGGGGTGGAACTACACCTGCAGATCGAGATGCCAAGGCAAGGGATAAGGATTACGCCTTCAAAGGGATGGCACTTTCCATTATCAAATTGCACCTAAAGGGGAAGCCTGTTAACGAAATTGCGGCACAACTTGGCACATCGGGTGGCTACATCCGGCGTGTATTAAAAAAGTATGCTGCAACTGAACAAGGAGCTAAACCATTACACCAACAGACAAAAGACTCATCAAAAGGCTTGCACTCATCGTGAGCGTAAGCATTGCAACATCTTTAATGGTTCAGGGCATAACCGCCCAACCTGCAATTCCTGAGTTAGTGATCTACAAGGATCGCCCACACTTGATGCAGGTAAATCCAAAAGAGGTGGCGCGTGAGTTACTCACAACTCAACAGTTCAAGTGCTTTAACGCTCTTATGAGCAAAGAAAGCGCCTGGCAAGATAAGGATAATCCAACAAGTTCAGCATCAGGTGTTGGGCAATTATTGGATGGTACTTATCGCAATCTAGGGATGAAACGCAGTGATTCCACTGTTGCCCAAACGATTGCAGCACTTGCCTACATAGGCAGAAAATATGGCTCCGGCGGTCCTTGTGCCGCTTGGAAACATTTTCAACGCAAAAACTATTACTAATGGGGGTTAGTATGAGCGTAGAAATAGAGAAAGGCATTGTTGATTTTGATAGCAACATTGCCGCGTGGCTTGAGCAATACAAAAACGCACTTGCGCAGATTAAACAACTGCAAGAGGTAGCAGATGTAGCTCGATCACACATTGAGGCGGCTTTGGGAGATAATCAAATTGGTATGTTCCACAATAAGCCGGTAGTTCGCTGGTCATTTGTTGAGTCCACAAGATTCGACACGAAACGCGCACGGGAATTGCTACCACCGCAGGTAGTTGAAGCCCTTGAGGTAAAATCTACTTCACGCCGTTTTACTATCGTTAATGAGGATGAATAACAAATGACTTTTGCACCTTTGAACAGTCCAAGTAAAGAGTTGGCGAATGAAATCACCAATATCATTACAGAGGCTTCACGCTACACGCCACGATCACAACAGGTTTATATTGGACCTAGCGAGGTTGGGCAAGAGTGTGTGCGCCGATTGGCTTACAAGTTGTTGGATTGGGATAAGGCTAATGAGTCGGGTGGCGGTTCCTGGGCAGCCAATGTTGGTACCGCCATCCACTCATTCTTAGAGGATATTTTTAGCAAGTTCCCTGAAAGGTATGAAGTAGAGCAAAAGGTTCAGATTAGGGCAAACCTATCCGGAACTATTGATCTCTTTGATATTGAAAAAGGGTATGTGCTAGATTGGAAAACCACTTCACCTGCAGGTGTAAAAGCCAAGCGCAGTGAAGGCGCTACATCTCAACAGATTACCCAAGTGCAGTTGTACGGCTACGGAAAAGCCCAACAGGGCGCGGTAGTGAATAAGGTTGGCCTTATTTTCTTGCCTACAGGTGGCCAAATAACTGATATGCACATTGAGTTATATGATTATGATGAGAGCGCAGCACTTTCAGCTTTGGCTCGATTGGATTCAGTTTACGAACTGCTATCAACAATTGATGTTGAAGAAAATCCTCAAATGTGGCCTTTGATACCGGCAACACCATCTAGAATGTGTATGTATTGCCCGTATTACCGCCCGTTTAGCACCGATTTATCCATTGCTTGCAATGGGGATACGGAGAAACCAAATGTGTAGCCGCGAAGGATGCGATTGCCAACCTTGGAAAACAATCAGTGATATTAATAAAGAAATCATTGAATCAAATCCACCAACAGAGTTAGAAAACAACTAACACCAAAACCAAACACAAACCAAAAGAAACGGGGGAAAGCCAAATGGCTTTTTCAGCACCAGTAGTAAATGAAGGCGTTAAGGTTGCAGACTTTAACGGCCACCTTCTCATTGTCGAACCGATTGAGTTCAAGGCCAATATCCAAACAGTTAACGGCCCTGCAGATGCAATTGAAGTAAATGTTGTAGATCTTGATACAAATGAAGAGCATCTCTCATTGCTTTGGTTCAATGTCGCGTTGAAAAACGCACTCAAGCCCTTGATTGGGCAAAAGGTACTTGGCCGAATTGGTCAGGGAATCGCAAAGCCAGGTAAGAATCCACCTTGGCTTCTCAATGATGCAACAGGCGATGCAGATGCCGTTGCAAAGGCAAATGCTTATATCGCAGGTAATCTGCCAAAGGTTGCGGCACCTGCAACTGCCACCGCACCTGCTGCAAATATCAATGATCCTGCAGTTCAGGCACTACTAGCACAACTGGGAGCAAAACCAGTTAACTAATTCTTGGGGGCTAAGTCCTTTCTACCCAAGATAGGCGTTGTGATGGTTCACTCACGGGGCAACTAGCAATAGTTGGAGCAGGTTCGATTCCTGCAACGCCACGCAAGACATAACCGAAACGGGGGAGCAGTGCCGATTTACCAATTCAAGTGCGAGTGCGGTATTGAATTTGAACGCGAATTCAAGATGAATGATAAACACTTAGCTTTATGTGAGTGTGGCAAGTTAGCCAAAAAATTATTTACTGCAGTGCCTGCACACTTTAAAGGAACGGGATGGGGGAGCAAATGAAAACTGCAGTTAGTTTATTTGCAGGTGTTGGTGGCTTTGATTTAGCACTACAAAACGCAGGTGTGAAAGTAGTTGCATCTGTTGAGATTGATAAAAAAGCCCAGGATGTGCTACGCCGGCACTTCCCTGAGTCAACTATCTTTGGCGATATTACGGGGGTAACAGGTGAGCAACTTAGAGCAGCAGGATTTGAACCAGAAAACGGAATTATCACAGGTGGATTTCCTTGCCAAGATTTATCCGTTGCTGGAAAGCGAGCAGGGTTGGATGGATCGCGTAGTGGACTTTTCTGGGAAATCTGTAGAATCCTTGACGAAACAAGAGCGCAAAACTTTATCCTCGAAAATGTGCCTGGTTTACTTTCCTCAAATGGGGGCAGAGATATGGCCGTTGTCCTTGAAGCGTTGGTCCAACGCGGGTATAGCATCGCCTGGCGGGTACTTGATGCTCAATACTTTGGAGTACCACAACGCAGGCGTAGAGTGTTCATTGTCGGCAATCTTGGAAACACAGGGCGATCACCTGAAGAAATACTCTCTATCAAGCAAGGCCGCGCAGGGTATCTTGCGCAGAGCATCGCGCAGGGAAAAAACACTTCCCGAAAAACTACAGATAGCGTTAACGCGTTTGGCGAATCCTCTTTCGGACAATTCAGAGCAGATATAAATTCTGCAACCCTGAAATCTTCAGGTGGCGTGCTAGGTGGCGGTAGTGAAACTTTATTGGTTCACGAAAGCTAAGCGGGCGCAAAATGTTGAAGATTATGAATCTTGGCTAGCGGGGGGGGGTAGTGCCAACTTTGAACGCAATGGATAACAACGGCGAGGCATTTGCTACTGTATTGATTTTAATGGAAAGCGGTAATCCTGTAGTAATGAGGAACCGCGAGGGATGTGCGGGGGGGGGGAAGGGATTAATGTATTCTGATAAGAGTTTTACTCTTGCCACTAGCAATGATCAATTCTTAATTATTGATGGCACACGCGTTAATGATGTGCGTGTGTATGAAGATGGCATTGTGCCAACAGTTATTTCTAGATACGGAACAGGGGGTGGAAATGTGCCTATGATTTTTGGACATACGCAAGGAATGGATGTTCAGGCTAGTGAAAGTGCTTCTCCAACCCTTCGAGCAAATGGGAACGGGGCAGCAGTGGTATTTCCAATAGATGATGCAAGAGAAATTGAAAAGCACCAAAACGGAACAGGCATTGGTGATGAAAATGCACCCGCCTACACTCTTGATAGGCAACAGGTGCCAGGTGTTGTAAATGAATCAGTTGTGCGCCGTTTAACCCCAACAGAATGTGAGCGCCTTCAAGGGTTCCCTGATGGTTGGACTGATGGCCAAGCCGATTCAAATAGATATAAGCAAATGGGCAACGCGGTAGCGGTGCCTGTTGTAAGTTGGATTATTAACTCAATGGTTGCCGAATGAGCAATGAAATCCTAACTACTGCACTTAGATTTGCGAGCGCAGGCATTGTTGCAGTGCCGGTTGCTTCAGATGGATCTAAACGCCCAGGGTTAACCTCTTGGAAAGAGTATCAAAACCAAATGCCAACCCCTGAAGAGTTGATTCAGTGGTTCAAAGCTGATTCTGAAGGTGTCGGTGTAATTTGCGGTGCCATTTCAGGCAACCTTGAGATGCTCGAACTTGAGGGGCGAGCCGTAAGCGCCAAGATGCACTTAGAGATTGCCGAGATTGCTAACGCATCTAATATGGGCGAATTGTGGGAACGCATTAACGCCGGTTATGTTGAGATTACCCCTTCAGGTGGCCTTCATTGGCTTTACCGCCTCACGGGGGCAGTTCCAGGCAATACCAAACTCGCCCGTAAACCCGGTGAGAATGGTGGCGTAGATGTGTTTGCCGAAACTCGCGGTGAAGGTGGCTTTGTAATCACTGCACCTTCAAAGGGGCAAGTTCACCCTTCAGGCGGTGCTTGGGAAGTGCTACGCGGATCCATTGAAACAATCCCAACGCTCACCCTTGAAGAAAGAAACGCTCTTCATACGATTTTCGCAATGTTTGATGAAATGCCAAAGGCAGATTCAGTTACCTATGATGTAGCACAAAAGGTTGAAGGTGCTACTTCCCCAGGGGATGATTTCAACGCAAAAACTACTTGGCGCGAGCTACTTGAACCGCTTGGGTGGAAAATCGCCTATCAAAGCGCCGAGAAAACTACTTGGACACGCCCCGGCAAAGATTTCGGTGTTTCTGCAACTACCAATTACCAAAATACAGACAAATTGCGGGTTTTCTCAACATCTACCATATTTGATGCCGAGCGTTCCTACGATAAGTTTGGGGCTTACGCGGTGATATTCCACAACGGCGATTTCAAAGAGGCTGCGCGTGATTTGCGCTCGCAGGGTTACGGCCAACAGGCACTTGGATCTTTTGATTTTAGCAACGCACTTATGCCCACAAACTCACTTATGCCCTACGAAAATGTGGGCGCGAGTGAGGCAAGTAGGGCGCGAGTGGATGAAGAGCAAGAATCTAGTTGGAAACCTATTGAACTCAAAGATTATTATGATGGGCTTTTCCAGGCACCTGTAGCCACAATCCTTAACCGCACTGATGGCCACGGCCTAATCTATACAGGGCGCGTTCACTCAATTTATGGCGAATCTGAATCAGGTAAATCTTGGGTAGCTCAAATTGCATCTGCCGAGATGCTCAAGAGTGATAAAAAGGTTATCTATATTGATTTTGAATCAGATGCCATTGATATTGTGAACCGCCTCAAGGCGCTAGGTGTGAGCAGAGCCAACCTTTTGCAATATTTTACCTATATTCGCCCTGATGGCCCACGCGATGTAGATGATCCTTATTGGCAATCTATCCTGGAACCAGGCAGTGCCACCCTAGTAATCATTGACGGCGTAACCGAATCCCTAACAATGTGGGGTGGCGAAACTAAGGATAATGATGCCATTACCCGTTGGATGCGAATCTTCCCGCGTACTGTTGCCACTGCCAGTGGCGCTGCCGTGGTACTCATTGACCATATCACCAAAAACGCCGAAACCCGTGGCCGCTTTGCTATTGGTGGCCAAGCCAAACTAGCAACCATTGATGGCGCAGCCTATCTTGTGGAGCCACTTGAGGCCCTATCGCCTGGGCGAATCGGTAGCCTCACAATGAGAGTTACTAAGGATCGCCCCGGATTTATCCGCAAGATTTCAGGTATGTGGAGAAAATCGGACCGCACCCAAGAGGCTGCAATTATCACCATTGATTCCACAAAGGCGCAGATGCAGTATGTGATTGCGGTGCCATTGGCCGAGGATGAGTACGAATCTAATAAAGAGCTGAAGAAACTCAAAGAGATTGCCGAGTTCATCCATAACCATCCAGGGGCAAACCGCCGTACTGTTCAAGATGGCATCAGTGGTTCGAAAGAGGCCATTGGCGAGCGCCTAAGCGACTTGTTGGCCGGCGGTTGGATTGAGAATAAGGGTAATGAGAGATCCTTTATCCTTTACTTAACCGAGTTAGGTAAAGAGCATTTTTCACTTTCTGATGCCATAGTTACCCAATTGGTAGTGGGATAAATGAGGTGTTCCGTGTTCCGTTCCGTTCCTTTTGTGTTCCTTTTTAAAAAGGGAACACAGGCAGAAATGAGCGTGATCGGTGTTCGTTCCGTTCCGTATGTGTATACATACGGAATAAGGAACACCATCATTATCGGTACAGGAACGAACTAAATGAGTTATCTCGATTTTAAGCCAAGTACCTGCCGCAAGTGCGGGAACCTTGTATGGGATGGGATTTCTGCAACCAGTGCTTGCCAGGTCAAACTTGATACAAAGCGGCTCAACCTTATTGAAGAGATACAGGCGCTCGCATCCGGCATTGCTACCTATCAGATACACCGCACTGCCGGTTCATTCGAGGCCACCCGCCGAATGGTGCCAAGGATGGGGGCAAAGGATCCCATTGTGCTTGCCACTCATACCTGCTACCCCTTAACAGTATTTGCCGAGGAACCGCCCCACTATTGGGGCAAGCCAAAGTTATCCACAACTAGCGATGAGGTGCCATTTTGAAAGACATATCCAAGAAAGTATGGCTTCACCTTTCTGCCATCCCACGATTGCAGAAACTTGCCAGTGATCACCTAACACCTGCCCGTTCAGGCAATGGTGCAGTAAGCGCCGAGCGTTCCATTGGTATCAATGTGGCTGCTCTTGATTACTCAATGGCTAAGGAAACCTTGGAGATTCTTCACGGATGGGAATCAATGATTCGAGAGGCACGGCAACTAACACCGCCTGCCCTAGTTAAAGCTGAAGCAACAACTGAAGCCGAGGTTGAAGCAACCTGCAAGTTCCATTTGGCTCACCTTGATTGGTCATTGCAACAGGATTGGGCAAAAGACTTTGCAGCCGAGGTTGGAGAGATTCACGCTAAAGGAATGGCTGCCACTAAGCAATTCATTGAGCAACCCCGCCGAATCCCTTGCCCTACTGATGATTGCCGTAAGTTCATTGTGATTGATGTTGAAAACCTTATGGATGATGTGAGTTGTTTCGGGTGCAAAGAATCGTGGACTGTTCTCCGGTTGGTTGCCTTGGCAATGTCTAACCCTAATAAAAAGTTTTACCTAGATGTTGAGGCGATTGCCTTATGGCTTGGCATTACCCAACGGCAGGTGTATAAGATCATTAGAGCCAACAAGATTGAACGCAAAGGCAGCCTTTATGATTTAGCCGGCATCCTTGCATCTAAGTAAAACTTGACGAAAAGTTCACACGCCTTTGATACACTGCGTGTAACAGGTATTGCTATCTAAACACCCAACTCACACCCCACTGATTAATGCAGTGGGTTTTTTCTTATGGATATGGATATGGATACCGAAACAATAAAAGAGATAGATGAAGCGTTGGCTCACGCCGTTGATACGCGCTCTAAAACAATTGATTCAAAGAAACACATTGTTGATAAGTTCATTGATGATTTACTTGATTCACGATTGGAGCTAACTAGATGATAAACATTTCGGTTAGCATTGGTGATGTAACAACTGAGATAACAACAGACACAATCTTATCCTTTGATGGAATAGATACATTACTCAATCGTGCAACTATCTCTGCATTGACTGCCTACAAAGAATACTTTGTTTCAACTGAACAATATGAAACATTAGCCGAGGATGACGAATAACTATCAGGTGTGCCGAAAGTGCAACATTGATAAACCGCTAACTGATTATCACAAAGATAAGCGCACACCGAACAATAGGCGAACTACTTGCAATGATTGTAGAAACAAACACAAAAGAGCTACACACATTTCATCAACTCATCGAAAAGATTTGCTTGAGGAACAAAGCTACTCTTGCGGGATTTGTGGAATTAATGGGGATGAACTACCGAAACAATTAGCAGTAGATCATAACCACGAAACAAATACTGTTAGAGGTTTGTTGTGCAATAACTGCAATCTTGGATTAGGACAATTCAAAGATTCAGTTGTGTTTCTATCTTATGCAATTGAGTATTTGGAAAAGCACGATGGTATTACCTAGGCCGTGCGCCGGATGTGGGAAGGTAGTGCGTGCATCTCGTTGCACTGATTGCCAACGCATTAAGGATAGGGCTAGGCCATCCCGCACGCAGCGTGGATATGATTACAGTTGGAATAAGTTAAGTAAGTATCTAAGAGAGTTGCAACCTTATTGTTCAATCAAGGGTTGCACAAATAAAGATTTAACTGTTGATCACATCATCCCCCTAGGGGATGCACCCCACCTTAGATTAGAGATAAGCAACCTGCGGGTGCTTTGCCGTTCACACAATTCGCAAAAAGGCAATACCTAAGCAAGCAAATACCCCCCGGTGGCAATCCCCCGTACGGGTACAAACTTGCTTGAGCGTGCGGGATATAAACAGATCGGAAGAGCGGT
>ERZ869921.402-NODE-402-length-28171-cov-7.598983_pt1 | contig 28171 bp, 62 predicted proteins | sample MGYA00579310_ERZ869921 | MGnify/ENA primary metagenome ERZ869921 (study PRJEB32216, sample SAMN09231816) | wastewater metagenome | place: USA: Maryland | collected 2016-06-21 | study: EMG produced TPA metagenomics assembly of the PRJNA472060 data set (Reclaimed... | reverse complement strand
ACGTATAGACCCCTCCTGATAGTGTAACAAATGGCTCATCTGCTCCGCATAATTCATTTAATGAAAGTGCTGCTGCATCACTATTTGGATATGATCCGCTAACCCCTCCTCCGTCAGTACAGCATCCGTAGTACATTGTGGTGGCAACTGGTGCAACTGGTGTTACTGGTGGAGCAACAGGGGTCACTGGGGCACAACCTGCTTGGGCTGCTGCAGACAAAGCCTCAGACGACGTGCTTCTATATTTAAGAACTTCTCTTGCTGTACTTGGACCAGTAATAACATCTGTTGGCATTGATGATGCTGTGTATGGACCACTGACAGAAGGTTCAGATATATACTCTCCAGAGTTGTTATTACATGAAGAATATCCTATGTAATATGTAATTTCGGAAGGTGGTGCAACTGGAGTAACTGGGGTATTGCAACTTTGTGGTGTTGTAAATACTCCTCCTGATACTGAATTAAATGGTTCATCTGCTGCACACAATTCTCCTAATCCAAGAACTGCATCATTACTGTTTGCGAACGTTCCGCTTACACCCAAACCATTAGTGCAGCATGCATAATATACTGTTCCTGCAACGGGTGCTACTGGTGTAACGGGTGGTGCTACAGGAGTAACTGGTGGAGCAACTGGTGTTACTGGTGGAGCAACTGGAGTTACAGGTGGAGCAACTGGCGTTACTGGTGGAGCAACTGGAGTTACAGGTGGAGCAACTGGAGTTACAGGTGGAGCAACTGGAGTTACAGGTGGAGCAACTGGAGTAACAGGAGGCGCTACAGGTGTTACAGGAGGTGCCACGGGAGCAACTGGAGTTACAGTAGAACCTTCATAAATATCACCATAAACAACCCAAGAGTTTTCTGAAATTTTTAAAAGTGTTGCTTTGCCATATTGTGAATCAATATACATCTGTGCATTTTTACTATTTACCGAAACACCTGCTCCTGGAGAAAATGTTGTTCTTCCTGATCCAATTTCAATTAAATTAAAATGATATCCAACAGGAATTGCAACTGAAGAATTGGAAGGTATTGTTAAGGTCATTGTTGAAGATGTATTAAGAATAATTGTTTTGCTAACATCTTCTGCTTCTAAGGTAAAGTCTGATGTCTTAGTAGTTATAGTTTCTCTATTTGCAATCCTTGGCTCAAGATCAAATCTTTCGTCGACTGCATTCCAGTCAATCCCTGTTCCCGCTAAATCTGGATACCCTCCTGTTGAGTCAGCAATTGCATCAGTAACGTATTGCTGCGTTGCAAGAAGAGATGTATCTTCAATACCATGAACATCTGTGGTTTTTTCAGCATGTAATGCATCTGCATTAGCAAGTGCTTTTAGGTGGCCCGCTACTGACTTTGTATTTATACCGCTTGGAGTTCCAAGATTATTGTCTGTTGGGATTGTGGTTGATCCATAATGGTAAAGTCTTAGCGCTTCCTGAATGTCTGCTGCGTCTTCATAGCCAGGTATCTTGGTTGGGTATAACCCAGAGCCATTTTCCGTATCATCAATAAATTCAGCAGCCATTACATATCACCATCTTAGATTATACCACCGTAATTAGGAAATGAATATATACAGTTCTATTTAATCCAACCCAACTTCCCTCTGAGAATTCAACTGCGTTTATGTCCACAGGTAGTATTTGATCTCCAGTTCCTGTCTGAAACTCTAAAGGCTTAATCGTAATAGAATGAGCGATAGGGTTTGATGGGTCAGAGAAAGTACACTGAACATTAAAATTTTCTGCAGTTAGACCGCCAACAAGATTTTCTGGTGCAATATTAGAAACCTTAAAGTCTACCTCATTTGTTGTTTTTCCGTTTGTAAAAGAAACTTGCCTTATAACACTAAACTTATCTGTCATTAATGTTCCAGTTGGAACCCAGGTATTAGTCCCAGAACTATTTACGTACTGATAAAGAACCATATAGTCTTCATCTGTTGCTTGAACGTTAATATAAAAATCAAGGAGTTGTAATGTAACAGAATGTGATATTGTGTTTGGGTCTCCATAACCTACAAGGAAAAGATTTCCTCTATCTCCTTGTGGACCAAAATCAACATCTACGTTAACATTGGCTGTACCACCAATTACCTTAACATCGTCGGAGGATACAAAAATGTTTGTCATTAACTTCCATTACCCTGAGTTACGTCATCTCTTACTGAAATAGATCCAGTCAAAAGTGTGAAAACCTTGTCGTAGGTTCCTGATCCTGGAGCATAAATCTGAATATCATATTCATAAGTTATTGAGGAATCCATCAATGCTCCATTTGCTGGAGTTATTGCACAAGTAATGTGTGTTCCGTCAGTCGATATAATTGCGCTTCCAGTAATTTGATCTGCAACTCCTGCTGCTCCACGAACTTCAGCAATTTTAAATGTTGCATTGCTATAGTCATTTAACTGAAAAATAGAACCATCAGTTTTTTGAGGGTACACCTTAAACTCATAGGTGTCGCCCTTATAATAGTTTATATTGAGTTCTCCTGGAAATGCCATAGTTTTATTATACCACGCTGACATATATAGATTTGAGAATTACTGATGCATCGTAATCAGTTCTAATTTGAGGGACTGCCCCATTACCCCAGATTTTCTGGTTCTCAATGAATATCTGCTGCGTAACTGTTATTGGATAGGTATGTTGATATTTCATAGACCCTATAAATTGAGCAACATCCAAATCGCTGTTTGGAGAGTATGTTCTAATCCAAGCCTCTGTATTGCTACTATATGTTGTTAGTTCAAAACTATAAGTTATAAAAACTTGGGCACCTATTTCGAGGCCTCTAAAGTTAAATGATCTTGAGTGATCATTCCAAAGAGGTGTGCAGCCATTTGGAAGGTATGTTTCATTTGACTTTCCTTCAGACAACACAAAGGTTGTTACCCAGCCGTCATCTCCTTCTGAAATTCCTAGTTTGAACGATTTGTCTAATTTGTTATGATAAGATGCCCAGCCTGCTTGCTGTCCTGAAGAAGATAAAGAACTTGCACCATCCTTTCCTGATGGACCCTTTTCTCCTTTTGGTCCTGGCTTTCCTTCTGGACCCTGTGGACCTTCTTTCCCATCTTTACCATCTCTACCTGCTGGTCCTTGTGGTCCTACTGGACCAGGAACTGGAAGAAAAGAAAGAGAGTTTTCTTGAAATGGAGATGCTTGACTTTGTTCTACCTGTGCAGCATAACTAGATTTTTTTGCACCAGGAAAATCCATAGATTTAGAAACAGCCATAACTGCATTATCTCACGGTATTTAGTTACTTATGTATGTGCCAGATATATGGAAGTTGTCTGCTGTTGATAGTGTCACTGGACTGTTGTGATCAAAGTCTTCATCTTGTCCCGCAGAATTTGTAAATGTTAAACCCATTTGCGATTGACCTGCATACACATGTCCACCAATTGCATATTGCTTTCCAGATGAAATGTCGTGCAAGCAACCTTCCTTAAACTGGTATCCATATTTTGCAGGGAATGGAAGATCCATAACATATTGTCCAGTACCAAAGTTAGTAATGTTATCCATATCTACTTGGATTTGGAAATGTACCATTGGACCATTTATTACATATGTACCGCTAAATAATGGTGCACCGTCAAATGTTGGCTGTGTTCCAAGAGTTCCACCATTAACAGTAAATGAAGTTTCTACTGGTGCTGCATTAGAGATATCTCCAATGGTTGCAATCTGGTTTGTTCCTATAGTTGCGTCATTTAAGTATTCTCCGCTAGAGCCATCAAGAACAACTGCTCCACCTTCTTCGGCAGAAACATATAGATCTTCACCATTGTTTTTTGCAATACCATGAACAAGAATTTCATTTCCATCAACTGGACCAATTAAATATCCCTGGTTATTAAAGTACCAATACCATTGTCCAAGATCTCTGCTAAATGTATAACTCCATCCAGGAAAGAAAGAAAGTTGTGTTCCATTACTTGAGATAGCAGAGTATTCTGTAGTGCCATCTATTTCGTTTCTTACCACATTGTTAATAATATATTTAACACCATCATAAATAGTAAAATCGTTGTAGTCTGGCTCTGCAACTGAAGTATTTACACGAAATACCGTTCCTTCAATATCGTTAATATTATTGTATGACCAAGAAAGGTCTTCTTTCTTTGATTGAATACCTACATGTCCAAGATAATCACTGACGTGTACGCCTGCTCTCTCGCCACCAAGAATAAGTTCTGCAGAAGAGTAGTCCTGTACTCCACCAGCACGAATATGAATATGGTTTGGTGCAGTTGGATCAATTATAATTTGCTGATCTGAAGATCCATTATCTGTATCTGGAGTAAGAACAATTGTATCGTTGCCATATCCATCACCTGAAGAATCAATTGGGTTAGATATATATCCTGAACCAGGAAGTTGTAATCTTCCTTCAGAGTCCATTGACCATTGATGCACTGTTTCAAATTCAGAATCTTCGTTGTTTGTTGTAAAACGAATATCATCTGCTGCATTAAGATGAATGTCGTCTCCTTCTCCAAGGGTTTGAATGTATAGATCATCTCCAGCAGTTAAATATAGATCGCTATCTATTCCCGCTTCGATTGTCATACCCTTATCTCCAGGTAGACTAATTATGCTTCTACCAGTATTTTCTGAATCATCTGTAAAAATAAAGTCTGCAATGTTAGCATTACCACCACCGCCAATAGAATCTAACCACTCTTGCTCTGTTCCAACAAAACCGTTTGCTACTGCAACATCATATGCAGAGTCTCCTTCTGGTCCTTGAGGACCTTGTGGTCCTGGTACTCCAGATCCTGATCCTCCCGCTGTAGTAAAACGTGCCATTCTTATTCAAGTCCTGTCTTAAGTACTGCAATATATGTTCCATCTGTATCAGCAATTGCATAAAGTGCATCTTGACCAGGCAACTCAACAGACCATGCTGCGTTGGGTGCTAGACGGTATCCAAAATCTTCTGCATTAACTCCTTCTCCGCCAAGATATACATATGCTGTATCGCTTAGGTTTTGAATTGTAATGTCAAGTCCTGAATGAACTCCATTTGGTGTAAGGCGTGTAGCCTCCGTGTTGCTAAGTTGTGGGTTTGCATGAGTTGTCATAGGAAAGATTATATCACTTATTTACTTTAAATAGTTTGTTCTTAATCTTGATAACTGAAGGTAACTCAGGTCTTGGAGTTGATACTTTTATAACTGCCATTACAAACTACCTGTAATATCTCCAATTACAGAGATAGTTCCAATCAAAGGTGTCCAAATTGTGTTTTCGTCAATAGTTACCTGGAGGTCAAAAGTTAACTCTGTTACAACTGACTTATATCCAACACCCCAAAATTGAGTCAATGATGCTGGAGCCATGATATCTACATATCCTTCTCCTGCTGTAACTTCAAGTGAATCAAGAAAATCAGATTGTGGATCATAGGAAGTTGCTTCATATGACCAGTCAGATGTATCAAAGTATGTAACTTCATCATCTTCTAAAAATTCAATACGAAGTGGCGAGGTATCTCCTCTAACGATTTGCCATTTAATTCTGGCTGGATCTGCACCAAATATTTCGGGACCACAAGTACTCATATTGAGATTATACCATAAAAAAATGACTAGTACTCAGGCTGGTGGGTATGAGAGACAAACCAGAGTACTAGTCAATATAAATTATATCATATCAGGACAATCTGGACATTGATATTAAAAGTTATCAAATTGTTATTGTCTGTAATGTCCGTTTTGTATTGTTTTGTAATAAATCATCAGAAGTGGGGATGGTGTATACTTAAAATATATAAGAAAAAAGAACTATCTTTAAGGTTTATATATAGAAGATATATTATATATAGTATATAGGAGAATTAATTGTTATCAACTTTAGCAATGTGCTTAATTAGAATATCGTACATATCATCAAGTTTTCTTTCTTGACGGTCTCTAAATTTTTCTGATTCTTCTTTTTGCTCTTTAAGTTCTTTTTCCATGCGATTCATTTGATCTTTTACACTTGAGCCACCATTGGTTTTTAATTCGCTTAAATAATGCTTAACAAGCCACTTGATGGATAGACCGATTGATGATACAATTGTAAGTATTGCTACGATTAACGAAGCCCAGTCCTGGATTGTCATAACTAGATTATTATAAGGGGAGTTTTTTAAAAATGAAAACAGACATACTTGACACATTGGAGTATTCTAAGAATTTAATTATATCCCCTGACATGGATGGTTTTATGACCGCGAAATTATTAGAGCGTTTTAACGGTTCGAAAATAGTGGGTTCGTATGATAAAAATATTTTATGTCTCGCCGACGGCATCAATGCAGAGGAATGCCTTTTCGTCGACTGTGACATGAATCGACAAGAGTATGTTTCTCTCGGAAATCATATGCGATTGCTTGAGGACAATATGTCGGTTGAGTCATTTAATCCGAATGTGCATTTCGGCGTGACGACATATACCGACAAGTTCCCTTATGCAACCGCTTTTTTGATTTCGTTCGCAACAGAGGTTGATCTTTCCGAACAAGACCTTATACGCATGGCTTTCGCTGATTCAACTCTAAAGAACATGGAGAAATACAGCGATAACATGCGAAACTGGTCTAAACGGATGGATCATCCTGCAGTAAAGTACATAACGGACAATTCGGACATTGCAAAAGATAACGATAGAGATGCAAGATTTGAATATGTAGACCAAGCATTTGTATCTAAAAGATACGGCAAGGAAAGATACCTGGATACCCTAAATAAGGCCCTAGAAGGCCAGCAGATGAGTTTTGAGCCACTAGTCCAGGGTATCAAGTACATGAGCGACAAAGTAGGTATCAATACGGTTATCAGGTATAATAGAGATATAGTGTCATATGCTGAAATATTCGGAGGCGAGTATTCGGTTACATATGATCAAGAGGTGGAATGGAAGTGAGCGATGATGTTAAGTTTACTGACTTGTTTGATCCTAATCAGCCAAGATCAAATCGTGAACTCATTGAGTTTCGCCTAAAAATATGTAATGAATGTGAGTGGTTTAAAAAGTCACTTGCAAAATGTAGGAAGTGTGGATGTTTCATGAAATTGAAAACCACATTACAAGAAGCAAAATGTCCAATAGAGAGATGGTAAAGAAATGACAAAAGACGAAGTAGTATCAGTTATGTTGGAAAGCATCAATGCAGACAACAGAGAAATGGGTAAGAACGCTGGAATATCTGATTCCGATATGGAAACACAGATTGCTAATAGCCAGGCAAGCCTTACCTTTATGATGTCAAACATTTATGACAAGTTAAAGGAAAGTGGCGTAATTGCCTAAGTATTATTACAAGCCAATCCTTGAAAAGGTCAAGGAGACATATCTAGAAAATGCTAAGAAGGAGTATGAGCCTGGTTTTGATATTGAGTCTAATGTAAGACTTGTTATTGAAGCAGATACTGAAGAACTAGCAGATCTTTCTAGATATGGGTTTGTTGACATACGTATGTGGGAATTAGACAGTGAAGGTTAACCTTCTATCCCCCGACATTTACGAGATCGAAGATTTTGTTACCGTAGATCAACAAGAAAAGGTTTTGCAGTATTGTGCAAACCTTGAAGAGTCTGAATGGTGGAAATCTGAGTCAGAAGAATATAAGAATGGCTTCTTTTATGGAAAACAAAAACTTGGTGAGTTGCCAGATGTGTTTTCTGAAATAAATCAAAATGTAAAAAAACTTTTTTCTAATGTACTTTATATTGACCCAGTATCTTTACAAAGACATCCAGAAGGAAACTCGATGGCTGTTCATGAAGACTACTGGCTAAAAGATGTTGGATACTATATTAGATACGGCATAGTTATTTACTATAACGATGATTATGTAGGAGGAGAGATTTCTTATCCGTCCCTTGGAATTTCTCACAAACCTAAAGCAAGATCTTTAGTTATGCATGGAGGAAACATTTCTCATGGAACTACTCCTGTTATTGGAGAAAGTTATAGATACTTCTCTACATCATTTGTTAGAGGAAATGAAGATGAGCCTGTGTTTCTAAATCCTTGCATATTTGGTGATGTTGAACAATCAGATGGATCTGCTTATCCTTAAGCAGTAGGTCTTCCTAGATCTTCCCAAAAAACTTCTCTTCCCATGTTGTCAGTTATTGGCATAGGTGTAGATTCGGTTTCAGACTTACAAGCGCAGTTCTCACAGACTGTTTCTGAAAAAATTTTTGAGGCAAGGCCTTCTGGCTCTTTAGGTTCTTCTTGGAAATCAATATCCCAAGCGTTTTCGAAATTTTCTAATATGCCCATCTACTTTGCCTCTTCTCTGTAGTATCTTTTGTATAGGTGGTCTATGTTTGATTGTATCTTGTTTACTTCCTTGCTGTATTTTGATACAAACAATTCTTCTACTTCTCTTTTTTCTTTTGCTTGCTCACGTGGAAAGTTATTTAGGTAAGCGTTGCTTTTTTCATTTACATCTGGATTTCTATCTGAGTAATACTTATCACAAATGTCTATCATTTCTTCTCTTGTAAATCTTTGTACCGCCGAATATTGTGGATAGTCTTTTATCATAACGTCTACAACCTTGTTATGGTCTTTTGTAAATTCCTTGAATGGTGCAATAAAGAATTCGTCGTGATCAAGAAGATATTGTGTGTACTCTGTGTATCTTTGGATTAGTTCTACTGGATCCCCAGTTCTTTCGTGTTCACGACCAAATACTTTATCTTGTCTTGGAAGGTCATTCTGCCACTGATAGTCTCTGTATAACTTTGCAGAAACAATTGATGGAAGAGCATCTCTAACTGGAACTACAAATAGTGAGTCTTTGTCTCTTTCTTGAAGAGTTGATACTAGGTGAGTAAACTGTGGTGATACGTCTATACCAAGAGTTGTTCCTATGCATACTGCTAGGTAAGTATTACCAGAACGCTCAAATCCGTCTATGTATATAGTCATCCTAGCGTCCCCAGAATTATAGACTATTCGTCTTCTACAGGCTTTGATCGATGTGGGTCAGCGCATGTGCATGCTGCACAGCAATTTGATCCAGTGTATTCTTCAGTCATAAAATCATTATAGCACAATTCTGAAAAATTTTAAAAAACCAAATTGACTAAAATCTGAATATTTTGTCCAGATGTATGATACGGGGTTATAAAATATAAAACCAAAAAATATAGTGAGCACATAATCCTCTAGGCTTTTTTGTCAAGTCGACACACCGATAGGGGTAGTACCGTTATCAAGTTGTTATACTGGTACCCCCTAAATGTGACCTACATCTCATGTGACCCGTGCCACAATGTCCGATTTATCCTATTTGCACCCCTCAAAATGTCAGACCCCTGTGTTACACTTCTATGTATAGAAGGTTGAAATAGAAGTAAGCCCCCTAAAGAAAGGAAGTCAAAATGACTTCACTAAACACAATGTGCCGAGAGCACAATCCTATGATGTCTGCTATCTCTAATGTAGGAGATGAGCAATTTACTTTCTGCGTAGATTGCGAACAAAACATTGAGCGTTGGTATAACGATACCGACCCAGAGAGACTACCTATGTGGTCAGATTGGAAGGTGTCTAAGTGAGTACCCTTGCACCTATGCGTTCCGTTTGTGGCGCAACTACTGCTATGGTTGATGTCTATGACTTCGACCTTAACCCTCACGGGGTTATCTGTTGCGATAACTGCAACTCTATCGTGTTATGCCGTAAGGCTTGGGATTTTCTTTATAAGGAGAATAAATAATGTTAGATTTCGAAATTGCTTTTGCTACTAAGCAACTCTTTGATGAAATGCTTGATGAGTCTTACCCTGTTGTTACTATGGGGCAACTTACTTTCTACCCTTCGCAAATACTAAAAGAGTGCGACCCTATTGCATACAATGAGGCACTCTTAGACTTTCAGGATGCAATGACAGAAAACGAGGATAACGAATAATGAAAACACTACAAGAAAAGTTAGATGCTGCTGCGTTATCGTTAGAGCCAGTACTTTGGGAACTACTAAATGAAATTGAGGAAACAAGTGAGTAACTTTTTTGTAAGCGGTAACGCATTGTTTTGGTTTTCTTTTATTTGTTTATTCTATGGATCTTATTTATTCGTGAAGGGCGAATAAAAAGTCTAGGCAAAAGTTATCCACAGGGTGATGTGTATAACTAATGTGTTTAAGGTCACACTAAATATCCACTGATTTACGGCGTGTCGATTTGCTTTTTTGGCTTTAGTGTGCTAAACTTACGGAGTAAGAAAATGAAATTAACAAAAAAGAAAGGTGGTCTCAAATGACTACACTTGACAAAAACTACATCAAATCTTCTGCTTATGGTCACATGACCCTAAACCAACGAATTGCCCTTGCTGCTGAAAAGGTAGCAAATGGCGAGGTTGTCAATTTTAGAGGTGCAAGCGTTACTACATACGCGAAAGTAATGCGCCTTGCTAATCGTATCAAGCAAGAGAGGGAATTCCCTCAATGCCCATGCGGGCAGTGTGATTAGTATCACATACCCAATGTCCTAAATGTCCGATTTTGGATTTGTATTTGTCAGCCCCCTAATGTATAATTAAATTAACAACAAAACGAAAGGTAGTCACTAAATGACATACACTATAACACTTGAGACTTTTAACGGCTCAACTAAGAAAATCAACCTTGCCTCTAAAGGTGCGGTTGCTCAATTCGTATCACAATACCCTAATACTCTCCCTGTCGGTGTAGCGGTTAAAGTATCTTGTGACGCTTTAGGCGTTAGCGGTACTCTACGCGGTAAGGCGGTACTATAATGATAAACTCTGTTCTATCTGTGCCCTGCGATGAGTGCCACTCAACAGGATTAGTATTTTTCGGAAACGATAACGATTTCGATGTCGAAACTTGCAACTGCGATTTTGGTGCTGAGCAAGATTTCTTTTTATTTAATACCCCCGAAGCAAAATAAAGAATAGGAAATAAAACAATGGTAGAAATCAAACACTCTCTAAACTTCGTTACCGAATTTGACGAGTCACATCCAATCGCACAACGAGCCCTATCGATTCCTCATGCAGAATTGGTAACAATGCTTGAGGGAATGCTAAAGGAACTTCTTGTGCCTGCACTACTTCCAGAAATTAACAAAATAAATGAGAATGGGTCCTACGCAATTCTTAAGGTGGTTGCATAATGACAATGACACGAAAAGACTATGTAGAAACTGCAAACATTCTAAATAAGTTTTCTAATAGAATCGACTCACACGATTTTCAAGATTTAGTTTTTGAATTTAGTGAATTCTTTGCTTCCAATAGTTCAAGATTTGACGAGGATAGATTTTGGAATGCTTGCGTTAAAGAATTAGCAAACGCATAAAATAAAATCCTAAGCATGATTTAAAACTGCTTAAAATTTTCTAGACGATCTAGCGTGTCGTCCACAGGTCTGACCAAGTTATCCACAGGTCATTTAAGATGTGAGATTAATCACCTTAGTTGAGCGTCTCACTATTTAAGAATACTTGCCAGTAAGTTGATAATTTAACAGTAATAGGCTAAACTTACATAGTAAGAAAAAATAAATAAAAGAAAGTTTATCGGACTACGGAGTGTCTCCCAAGATTTGTCAGTCCCCCATGGTAGGCTTGCATTATCAACAAAAAGAAAGGCGGACTTAAATGTCAGCACTTACATACACAATAGATAGCCTCTTAGTAGGAAAGACTTATCACTCAAAGTCCCGTGGCATTGAGGGAGTAATCAAGGAGGCAGAGCCTCATAGCGCATGGTATGGTAGAGAGTTCCAAGCGTATCGTATTCTTGTTCGCCCTACTTACACGGGCGTATCTATTTCCCCTAATCGTTGGAAAGATTTTTATGCGGTTGTCGCAGTAAAGGTAGGAGAATAAATGCTAAAGGAATACATTGACCAAAACGAGTTTTATCTAATCAAAGATGAACAACGCTTCTGTTGTGATGAGTCACAATTTAAGTATGTCTGCAAGTCTCATGGAGAGTCTATGGGTTGCTACTATTGCGAGTTTGATTACTCACAGGATTGCGAGGAACAACACTAATGAACGAATACCTATACTCAGTTACCAGCACTAACGATAGTAACACTACGCCTGATTGGATTGGTAGATTTAGTGATGCTTTATCTGCCGTGAAAAGTTTTGAGTCTTTCTCAGACCACGGATTTGCTAACGAATACCGAACAGTTAATTTGTCAGAGCCAAGCGGTAAGATGCATACAAAGATTTTGTATCGCTCAGGAATTGTAGGGGGTAAGTAAATGGGAAGTGTAACAGCAATTGGATTAGCAGATAGCGTCCTTGATTTAGAAACTCAGTTAGCCTATCACTTACAGGGTAATCACTATCCACCAGTACCACTAAGCATGGTTCAGCCTTGCATTGATGCTATTGATGCATACTATGATGAGGATTTTGATAAGGAAATTGAAATGCCTGAAGGCGTATCCTATAAGGGCAAAACTACTGCACCAGCATGGGCTATTGTTGAGCAACACCACCTATCATGGTTTATTGACCCAGTAGATGAGGACGAGTAAATGTCTGCTACAATGATTGCTATGGAATTGATACACGCAGATAACTTAACGCCAGATCAGTTAATGCTTGGTGATTTGGTAAAGATTGGTGATGACATTGTTGAAGTTATTTTTATCGAAAGTGACTCAACAGGAGATAACTATGACATACAAACAGAAAATGAGTTTGGTGAAAAAGAAGTTGCTCAGTTTTCATACACTGATTTAATTCCGCTGTATGTTTTTATTGATGAAGAAGAATAGTAAAAGTGATTTTGTGTGCTTCCCTGCACAAAATCGCCTAGTGTAATTTATCTAGCGTGTCGTGTGAGATTGATCACAATTTAAGATTTGACATTTTATTCCCATGTATGCTAAGATTAGTTTATGACAACAAAGAAAAGCCCCGAAGAGTTACGCAGACTTATGGAGTTGCGCCGTAGCAATGCTGCCACTCCTGTTAAGTCTAAAAAGGCTTATACTCGCAAGGGTAGAAAATGTCAGTCCGAAATGCTACACTTAAAGTATAACTACTAAGAAAGGTCGTGCCCCCATGACATTTGAAAACGATGAGTATTTAGACTCATACTATGCAACCACTTGCCCTTCATGCCGTGAAAATTCTGTTGACGAGTATGAAGAAAAGTGCACACACTGTCTACTTGAAGAAATGTCTGCAACCTACAACGAAGACATTGCGTTAGAAATGAGCCTTGGCCTTGACTACTAATACACTTAAACTAAAAAGATCTAATGATAGAAAGGTGGCTAACCTTGTCACAAAAAACGGAAAGCAAGCCGCAATTGCTAATACCTTTGGCCTACCTGCAGGAAAAGCCTATTCATGTCCTGGTGCAACGACTGTCTGCGAGAGTGTTTGCTACGCAGGTAAACTTGAGAAAGTATTCCCAACAGTAAAAGTAAACCTATTGCACAATTGGGAATTACTCAAAGACGCAGACGGAGAGACCATGGTCCGCTTACTTAATGAGATGATCGCTGATTTCAAGAATGATTGTATAAAGAAGGACGCACCAATGCTATTTCGCATTCACTGGGACGGGGATTTCTTTAACGATACCTACGCATATGCGTGGAAAGTAGTTATTGATAAGCATGCAGATGTTCAATTCTGGGTATACACTCGTGTGAAGAGCGCTGCACTCATCCTTAAGGGTATTGGTAATCTTTCTTTGTACTTCTCTGCTGATAGTGAGAATGTTAAAACTGCGGTAGATCTAAAAATTAATAGCGGTGTTCGCATGGCATACCTTGCTAAGAATTTTGCTATTGGTCAAGCAGATGTAAAAGAAATGATTGGTCGCCCTGCTGCTAAGTGCCCTGAGAATAATAAACAGATTCCACTCATTAGCAATGCAGGCTCCGCTTGCGTTTCATGCTCACTTTGTGTATACTCTAAGAGTGACATAATTTTTTCAGCAACTAAGAAATGAGATGATGTGCAAAAAATAATTATTTTAATTTTTACTGCAATGTTTCTTTATTCTATTTTTGCAAGCCCTTTGTAAGGAAGGGCCCCTAGCGCAAAATTTTTAATTTGTCAAGTTTTAACACGCTATTTAAGATGTGATTAAGGACACACCCCAAAACCTCCCCAGGATTTGAGATTTATGAGATTTTTTGCTATACTTATTACATAACGAAATAACAATTCCAAATAGTGAGATTATTCAGGTATCAACTTGAAAAATGTCAGTAGGAAATGTTATACTTAATACATACAACAACAAAGGAGAAATAAATGTCAGTAGCAACAGCAACATACAAGGTAGGCGACACATACACAACACAGAAGTCAAAGGTCACAGGTACAATCGTTGAGATTAACCCACAGGCTAACGGAAATGTTCGTGTAAAGTTAGATGTAAATGGCTCACACCGATACACAACTTGGACGGCTAAGTAATCTAATTAGTTATTCCTGAGCATGAATACAAACTGCTCAAACAAACCCCCTATAACAGAAAAGGAACAGACCCACATGGCAAGAGGAAAAGCAATCAGCGTTAAAATCGCAACACCAAAGGTAATCAAGGCACTTGAGGCATCATTGGCAAAACTAAACAATGATTTCTCAACACAAGAAGCAAATGAAGCAAAGTTCAAGAAGGTACATGAGAAGTATCAAAAGGAAGTTGTTGCATTTGCAATCGCTAACATCAAGAAAGCAGAAAACTTCCGCACAGGATTTCGTTCATGGAACGGAACACTAAACATTGACTTTGACATCACAGGACTTTCAGAGTCAGACCTTCCTAAAGAGCCAACTAAGGACTATACAACTATGAACGAGTGGCAATACAAGGAACAGAAAGAGGAAATTGAGAACGCAATTCGTATTCTCAAGATGACAGATGAGGAAGTAGTTAATACTTCAACATACAATGCGGTGGCTCGTTATCTCTAAATGAGATTGGGTGGGGTGTAAAAGCCCCACTCATTTCGCCAGGCTGATTAGGGCGATAATAGAAATACTATAGAGCAGGGGTACTGCAGCCCCAAAGAAGCAGACATCCTGAGCAGGATCCAAAAAGGCTCCCCGCAAGGGTCCTTGACAATTGTCAGTGGCCACGAGTACAATTAATATAACCAACAAAAGAAAGAGGCCCCCATGGACCAGGTAACAAAAGTAGACAATCATTTCATGACACGAGAGTTTTTAGAAACTCAGTTGACAGAAAACAAGAATCGTGTTGAGCAATTAGAAAAGCACATCCAAGAAGTAACTCAGCGTTCATATGGAGAGGTTGCAGAGCGCTCACGTATGCGTAACGAAATGCAAGAATGGACCTTGGAGAACATGAGCAACGGTACCATTGCAGAAGATACTGCACAAGAGATTGCAGACATTTGCGGTTTTGAGTTATCAAGAGAATTCGAATTGGAAGTTACAGTTCAGTATTCAATTACAGTCAACGCCGTAGACGAAGAATCAGCAATGAATTTAATTCATGATATTGATTTTGATTCAGTGTCTGAGCCACAAGGCGTAACTTACTTATCATCCTCTGTGGACCGTATCGATATTTAGTAGGGGGCTACTAATAAACCTGAGCATGTTTAAAAACTGCTCACTTAGTTCCCTCAAAAAATTCCTAGGGGGCCTGTGGATAACTTTGTCAAGTCGACACACCATGTGTTTAAGATCACATTAAAAAATGTCCAGATTGTCCACATCTAACTATCCTGATTTGCATTTGTCAGACCGCCCTGTTATACTTAAATAATCAACAACAAAAAGGAGAAAACTCATGGCACATGAAATCGAAACACAAAATGGTAAGGCTTCATTCGCATCATTTCGTGAACCCGCTTGGCATGGATTGGGTACCGTATTCACAGAAGAAAAAACAACAAGTGAAATGCTTGCTGCTGCTAACCTAAATGGTTGGAATGTTCGTCTTGAAGATTTGGAAACCCCCTCACATTTAACAAGTGATAAAAACTATCAGTATGTATTGCGTACTAATCCTACAGATAACACTCAGACCGACATTCTTGGTGTCGTTGGTGAGCGTTACCATGTAATGCAGAATGAAGATTTATTCTCATTCGGTGACAACATTCTTGACGGCGGTGGTCGTTGGGAAACCGCTGGCTCAATCAAGGGTGGTCGTGTCGTATTCGGTGCATTAGCATTAGAGCGTGAAACTATCCTTGACCCTAACGGTGTTGCAGATAAGGTAAAGACTTATTTGCTCATCAACACATCACACGATGGCTCAATCGCTATTCAAGCAAGCATTACACCTGTTCGTGTTGTGTGCGCTAACACTCTTAATCTTGCATTGAATACAACTAAGCGCAAGGGTGGCGTTAAGCAATCTTTCAAGATTCGTCACACACAGACCGCTGCTGGCAAGGTACAAGTTGCTCGTGAGACTCTTGGGCTTGCACATAAGTACATGGACAGTTTTGATTTAATGGCTAAGGCTATGATTGAAACAGAAATCAATGCTAAGCAATTTAACGACATCATTCTTGCTGCATACCCTAAGCCTGAAAAGGATTCTAAGGGTGCCTTCAAGAAGTGGGAAAACAAGGTCGATACAATTAACGACATCTACACAGGTGAGTTTAATGGTATGATTGCTGGTAATGCTTGGGGTGCTTTCAATGCACTAACAGAACGCCTTGATTGGTACCGTTCTGCTCGTGGTGGTTCTAACGAATCAATCCTTGCATCTGCATCTGGTTTTGACCCTGCTATCAATGCAGAGAAGAATCGTTTGCTGAAAGTTGTGCAAAGCACTTTGCAAATTGCATAATTAAAAAAGTTCCTGAGTAAGAATTAAAACTGCTCACTTGGTCACGTAGTTCAGTTGGTTAGAACGCCACCCTGTCACGGTGGAGGTCGAGGGTTCGAGTCCCTTCGTGATCGCAAATCGCCTAGGTGTGATGTCCGATATGTCCGAATTGACATTTTTAATAATATCTATTAAGATCTCCAAATAATATTTCCTGGATTTTTCGATTACGATATTTGACATTTGTTCCCTGAATTGCTACAATTAATACATGACCCAAACAAAATATAAACCCTACACAATAGACGAACTACTTACCGCTATCTATGAGGATAATTATTCTCATTTTGAATTCATGGAAAATATGAATGGGGGAGACTGTGATTGTTTCCTACATCAAACTATGCAAATGATTGTCTCCTATGTGGAGTAAATATACCTTTACCTGTGATCCTGATGAGTGTGATGCTCTTATTGAATTTACCGCAAGGGATGGCTTTGGCTTTCCCCTGGGGATTGTGGAAATGCAATGCCCATGTGGTAGGATGATGACTTATATTGGCTATCAAGATGCTACCTGCCCTGATGAAGATGTGATTGAAGTCACATACACAGAGGTTGTAAAAATCAACACGAACCCCTATAATTAATATATGGACCTAAACACATTCAAAGAATACCTAAACCTACACCTAATAAGTCTTGAACAAGACCTTGAAGAAAACCCTGCCTCTATCCATGTGGTAGATATCGAGGGACAAATATATGCTGTTAAACATTTAATCGAGGTAATCAATGAGCGATAAGTATCCCTTTATCCCTGACTATCTTGAAAAAGGATTAGAGGACATCTCTATCCCACTAATAGATTTATTACATGGACACCTTAAAGTTGTTATGCTGGAGGGTGAGACCAAGTTAGAACGCTGCGACCAAGACGATGAGCGTGAGTGGCTTGACGGCTATATGCAAGCCTTGACAGATATCTATTGTATGACTTATAATTTATCTATTGACCGTAAAAATATTGAGGAGAAGTACTTTGTCTAATTTTATTGAGATGACTATGGATGAGTGGGAAGCCACTTACAAGCCTATCTATAATCATATAGATACTAATGCCTCCTTTCAAGACGAGACTGGTCAAGGGATTATGTTTGAGACCTATGGCGATGAGGTTGCTTTTGTTAAGTCTCAATCCCCTGCCAATATCTGGATGTATGGCTCTGGCGATGACGGTGGTACTTATATCTGGAATGGCTGGGGATTTGTAAATAGATTAGGATACTTCATCACAGAGGTGCCGTGCCCAGATGGTCTGACCATTCAGGTACAGGTAGGAGAACCAGACTTGACATGCGATTTCTGCGGTGATATACTTGATGATGAACTACCCCACGACCCACAATGCGAAGGAATACAAGAATGATAAAGACAGATAACCTGACCCTAATTGGACAATTTTCAGTAGATAGCGGACAAGCCATTGTTGGCGACCCATGCTACTTAGAGGACTGGAAGCCATGGAACTCAGAGGTAGATAACTTTGATGACCACGTTAATAAAGTTGGAGAGTACGGCTACCTTGGTGCCTGCAACGCAACACTTGGCAAGGGCTTTGGACAAATTGGCGGTGCTAATGCAGTAGCATTTTCAACGGGATACGGAGACGGACTCTACCCTGTATATGCAAACATCACAGAGGATGGCCGTGTTGGTATGGTTGTCATTGATTTCACAGGTGAGTATGGGGTTGAAGAATAATGCCACTATACACAATCATTGCCAAAAGAGAAACTATCTATGAATTCAACTTTGAGGCGGAATCGGAAGAGGAAGCCATTGCAGAAATGAACCGTATTGAACTTAACGAAGATATTGAAGAATATGCCTACGACTGGTATCCTTTAGAAGTAACAGACATTGAAGAAGAAGAGGAGTTAATGTAATGGGAGCACGGATTAATTTTATATTTAAAGACGTTGAGGATGAGGCCCATGTGGTCCTATATAGCCACTGGGGTGAGACTGAATGGCAGAGGGACCTTGCTATGGCCCTGGAGCACTCTAAGCCACGCTGGAGAGATTACAGTTACTTCACACGCATGATGATTAGTTATTTAATGCAGGATAGTATCTTAGACGAAACAGGGTTTGGTATTTATGCCATTACTGGTACCAATTTCGAACTTGGTGAGACCACTATCGTTATAGACATTGCTAAAGAGACTGTCTATGAGGCAGGCAAAGAACTTCAGGTTGAATGGCAGAAGTTCATTAATGCCTATGTGCCCACAAAGGTTAGCGCTTAGCGCATGATCGATCAGTGTGGTTGGGTCACCCGCTGATCAAATAAATAAGGATAGGGACGGCGTAGCCTGTGGGGGTTGCGCCTCCCTTCCCCTTCCTGTATAATAGATAAAGAGGAGACACATGACTTACAGCGTTCGCAAGAAGCCTGAGAGCAGTAAAGAAATACAGTTCTCAAATCGTTTAGCAAAGTTGCTAACTGAGGACATGGGACTTAACTTGGAAGCACTTGGCTTTCACTTGGTACATAACCACCCTGTTATCGTATCACGCAGACTTGAAGTAGTTGCCTTGACTGCGGGGGAAGAGTATGATAAACTTATGACAGGATACTTAGGAGAGGATTACACACGACTATGGAAGTAAATTTTTCAGATAGATGCGGTATTTTAGGACAGTTTTGGTACGAGTTCAGAGATGACGAGGAGTTAAAGCCTTTCATCTCATACAACGATGTGGGATTGCCTCTTGCTTGGTTTATTGCAACGGGAGTAGTAACAGCCCTACCAATGGCAGAAGAGTATGTAAATGAAACCTTTGCTATGTTCCTTGATGCTATGGAGATAACAGAGGAAGATGTTCTTGATGTTGATAATCTTGATGACCTCTTGGCAGTTGTAGAACAAAAGAAAAGCGAAAGAGAAGCATAATAGGTTTGGGCACCACCCTTCGGGGTGGGCCGCCTAGACGATCTAGAAAATATACCACATATATCAAACCTTGTCAAACCTTATAGCGACATTACGAACCTATCTAAAAATTTCCCAGAATTAGATTACGATGGTTTGAAAAAAATTCCCAGAAGTTTACCATATCAAACCTTGTTTGTCAAACCTTCATATCTGGTGTTATAATGAAGGTATGCCTAGAGATCATTTTGCTCAAATGTATAGCAACAAATCACATAGACATGATACCCCTCATGATTCATATGGGTTTGATCAAGCAGTAGGTGCTCTATGTGGTATGTTGTATAGTGTTATAACTCTTAAGTGTTTCTTTCCTTCCGCTCCCGCCCCAGAAATCAATAATTATCCTGTCAAGGATGCCGAAGGCGGGGAGTCAAAGTACACCCAACTAACTCTATTCTGATAACAAACCCCTATAAAGGTATTACGATCCAATCAAAAAAAATCGCTGAACTTTTTTAAGGTTTTTCAAACCTTTATAAACTTTTTTTAAATTTTTTGTAGACATTAAGATCCTTTTCGAAAAAATCGCTGAACTTTTTTAGGGCATTTCATGCATAAAAGATACTTGACAAACAATGGTTTTGCATGTATAATGCCCAAACCTTATATGATGGTTTGACAATATGTGAGGTTTGTGGTATAAGGGGCTATGGGGATATAAGGTTTGAAGGTTTGGGGATATGAGGTTTGGAAAAGCCGCTTTACGAACGCCTTCTATAAAAGCGCACCAGTCACCACTATCCTCCACTTTACTCCACTGCTACTCTGTCTAATAATCTAATCAGTAACATTTATCTGTGGATAACATGTGGATAACTATGACATTTTTAGTCTGATAGCCTGTGGATAAGTTCATTAATTTCTTTAAAAACCTCATCTCCAGGGTTATTCGGAAGATAGGAATAGTCTGATCTTTTCTCTGAATTGTAGAATCTAACAAACACCATCTTGACATATTCTCCATCTTTGAATGTCTTCTTAGTTCTCCAATGGCTCTCAGTGTTTCCGTTAAATAGGACTGCAGAGTTATCTTTTAGTGTATAGGTTTGAAGGTTTAAGCCAATCTCCCAATCAGTATTAGACTCTAACTGCATGTTTACGATAAGGTCATTTGTATCTCTGTCAAAATGCGGGGGTAGATTAGGAACCCCATACAGCCTATTGTATTCAACATACATGGCATGATCAATCTTAAGGGGTAGGTCACTTGCTTTGGCTGCTATCTCATATAATCTTTTAACCATTGACTCAGTTAGATGGTTTTCAAGACTATCTACAACCAGCCTACCCAATACATCCTGAACCTCATACTCACTCATAGAAACCACCTTGTGGATATGGTCTATATCTTCTTGTGAGAATACATCCTCTATCAGGGTTATTGACATTTAGACAAATTGTACTTCCTGTGTAGGATCCTTAGTAAACCACATAGGGATAGTAAATCTTTCCTGACCAGTAACTAATATCTCATGCTCCATCAAAACTCCATGTGCTGGAAACGCTACTAAGTCTCCTACGCTTGGCTTAACATATAAGTCTAAATTAGGGAAATAGAGTTCTCCACCATCATCTACTGTATTTAGGTACAATATGGAACTATAGTAGAACTGTGGGTTATATCCACTACCTGTATCAGAGTGTAGGGTTAGTGAGTCATCTATTAAGTGTTTTGTTAACCATAGGGAGTTTAAGTATAGTTTATCTTGGTCATTAAAGGCCTTACCTATCTCTACCCTGGCATTTTCGACGATACCCTTGATCAAACCCTCAACCTCACGTAGATTGCTAATGGATCTTTCTGGACTGTAGTTAGGCATTAGGTCATCTAAGCCCATACGCCTCTTATACCATCGATCTGGACGATATACAAAGTTAGGGGTGGAGCCATCGCTTAACCAGTCTACAGCGGTTGCGATGCTATCATTAATGTAGTTGATTACCCTCTGAGCATCTTCCAAGGATAGGAAGTTCTTGATTATTTTGATATCGTCTAATCCCATACAAACAGTATATCATAGGCATATGCCTGTGGATAACTATACTTTAGCGGTGCATGGTTCAGATATTTTGTGAGATAAGAAAGCCCCACATGGACAGTAATCTGTTCTGCAATGACACTCGTGGGAGCCTTTCTCTACAACAGTTCCCATAACATCACACTTTAAATCACTCTTGTGGGCAACATACTCTCCACAAGGAGAAAACCCTATATTGTCATACTCTGCCTGTGCATGTCCTGTTGCACCAGATCCAGTACAAGTCTTAGCATCTAAATTTTCCATAACTGTAGTCTACCATACATTATTGCTAAACTATGTCTGACTATCCAACTCTGCACTCTTTGCCCAATACCTAATCAACCTCATCGTTGATCCACACATACACATAACCTCATCAGATGCCTTGTTCATAGACTTAAACTCTAACTTAGAGCCACATTCGCAGTCATATGAATAAATAAAATTGTGCATGTATACATTATACACCTGTGGATAACTAAACCACGCTGGGGTCTATCCACCAATCCTCAAATGGATATGTCTTTCCAGGAAATCTTTCATCTATATCAAATACATTATCGGCAGCCAGTTCATATCCTAAACCAGATAATACCTCTATCTGCTTATTTTTGATATATATGTTATTTGGATCATCGTATAGGTCATGCTCAAAGGTAATTACAGAAAACCTATACTTTTCCAGTGGTAGTGCAAGCAAAGCCTTAAGTGTGTTTGCAGCAGGCTCAATGTCTACTTGAAGGTAATCAATCTGCTTAGGTAGTTTGAGCGTATCAAACAAAGTCTCATAGTCAAAGGTGGTAGCGTCTACAGTGTAGCATCTATTTGTCCTATTAGCGTTAAACTCTTCTGATCGCAGCGGATCTATCTCAAATGATAAGCCTGTCCATCCATACTCTTTCTCTAACATATAGGTATTGCTTATATCTTTAGAATGGTATGCTCCTATTTCTATGTATACCCCTCCATTTTTGTGGTTTAAGGTTTCTATGACAAACTCATCTTGACCTACTTGACTGTATCCCATAGATCAAGTATACCTGATATACTTAGGATATGAAACCAATAGGCTATACCGAATCGATGCTAAACGTCCTATGCTTTGACTGTGGTGGTATGTATCAGGTACCCTATGGAACAAACAACATTACGAAGCAGTGTTCAAAATGCCAGGCTTCTAACTCTCTTTAATTGCTTTATTTACCATACGGATTAACGCCCTACGGGTTATCTTTGAGGCATCAAAGGTCTCTGTGTATCCATTTTGAGGCATATCCGCTTTATCCAGGAAATGTCCGTGTCTTTCCCTTAGTGTTTTTAGTACTATAGATTCTACGGCTCTTGCCCTATCCCGTTCGAAAAAATGCCAATACTTGATCAATATCCAGCCCTTTGTTCTGTGGCTTGCAAACCTTCTGCCTGATATGCCTGATATCCCAACCTTGACAGCCCTGTATAGGGGGTTGTATAGTATGTATAAGACTGCCGATTCCATAGGATCATTATACTTGACATACCGTGCAAAATTTGACTTTTAACCTATAGTGCACCTTTAGGTGCATAGGATGGTTTACTACTTCTATTTCGCGCCGAACTTAAAAACTATGGTCTCTTAGGAAGATTTAGCAGAATATGGTCGGTTATGCCTTTGTGCTTTAAGATTAATTCATTCATATCGTGATAAGGCTCAGTCAAGGCATTTGAGTGACCGAACTCTGAATGAATTACCATAAAGATGTAATATTTTTCGCCCTGCTCTACCCTTTTAGCCAAATGCATAGCAGTACAAGGGAACACTATCGCACTACCAGCCGTTGGCTTAATGCTTACTCCCAAGTCTGGGAAATCAATCTCCCCGCCAACGTAGTTATCATTTAGATAGAAAAGGACGGACCAATCCATAGTATTTTGTGGATTTTCTGCATTTTTATCAATGTGTGGTCCTATTTCTCCACCAACATGGTACTTTCTTAGAAAATAATTTTTTGAAACATGTTCTAATGGATCATTGCCAGTCTTTTCAGACCAGAATTTTAGTATTTCTTTATATGGCTTATCAATCATATCTATCGTGCTCTCAACCATCTTGTGAGCATCATCTTCAAATACATATTCTGGTCTTGGCCACACCTGATTATTATTGCTGATGGTTCTGTCCCAGTCAAACAATTTCTGCTTTCCCTTTGAAAAATTATCTACTTTGTTATCCCAATGAGACTTATCCTCTGTTGGATTGGTAGGTCTACCATCCTTCCAGTCTACCCAAGCAGGTATAACCGAATGTGTTAGGGGATCTTTATCAAACTTTTCAATATTTTCTATAAATTCCTGTGCTTGTGGGAAAGCATCTTCAATATAGAATATATTTCCAGGAAACTCTGTTATCTTCATATAGATATTGTATCACACTGTGTGATATAATAATTATATGAATAAATCTAAGTGTTTTTTTTGTACAAAAGACGCAACACATTACGATGTCGTAGTAGATCACTCCGACTACATTGTTGCAGATGTCTGCTTAGATCATCTTTCTATGGGCCTTGTGTCCTAATGAATAAAAGAATATTAAAAGATGGATCAGAAGTTGAATCTTTTGATAAGCCAGTTGATTTAGTTATTCATACCAAATGCCCTGAAAAATGGAAACTTATTGATCTTGAAACTGGTGAAGAGTATCTTGGGTCTGAGATAGGCACTGACTTTGCGGAAGTATTGAGAGATAAAGTTAAGACTAACAAAATAGGTACATGGGTAAAAACCAAGGGCAAACAACAAAACCCTGCTTGACCAAACCCTGACTTTAGGGTATACTGAATATATGATTCAATGGATTGCTGATTATGCACACTGGGTACTTGCCTGTATTGGTGTATCTGGTATTTATTTTGTAGGAAGAAAAACTCTTTGGGGATGGTTCGTTCTCTTGTTCAATGAGTGTCTATGGATAGCCTATGCCCTTGTTACAGACCAGTACGGATTTATCTTTGCAGCAGTTGCCTACGGTGCTGTCTACATTAGATCCTATCTTCATTGGAGAAAAGATGCTTAAGCATTACGATATACCTGATCCTTTTCAAACCTTCGTAGCCAAGAAGTATGCTAACGCTAAGGGTTATGTTCATGACTTCTTTACTGGGGAATGGTCTTATAAGTGTAGTACTTGTAAAGATGATCTTTATGCTCCATCCCGCAAAATTATGACAAAGATTAGATTGTTTCACACACGCAATGAATGCCTTGGGGGTTACTGATGGAGTTAGGACAGATGCTACTTAGTAATACTCCATCACAGACATATGATGGTTTTTGGGCTACAGAAGGTCTTAACTTAATTGCAGAAGTTATTGCTGAGCACCGTGGATATTCTCACGGCAAGTATGGATATGCAAACCTTCTAACATCAAACTCTGGTGATCCAGAATTTGTCAATGATGTATTTGAGATGCGTCCTTATTGCTGGTGTGATTCAGGTTGGGGAGAGTATGAAGGTCCTCATCCAGATGGTTGTGCACCCAACTTTGTATATAAGAAAAATGGTTTAGTTATTACTTGGTACAAGCATGCCAATCGTGGTGTAACTTCTAACATGGAATATCCAGGGGCTAAGAATTGGGCTAAGGCTGTCATGACATGCATTGAAAGTATTAAGTGATGCCTATTCATGTTCCTATTTATGTTAACCAAACTTTAATTAAAACCTATACCATTGGAAGAGTTTCAGGTGATACTAACCCTGACTCTATCAATACTTATTTAATTACAGAAGAAGGTTTCCCTTGGGAGACTGGTCAAATGTTTACTCACAGATACGGAGATAGCATTGAGACTTGCATTACCCTGGGTCTTAGTGCTATGATGGATACATGAAAATAGGACCATATACACTACGCAAACCTTGGGTCAAGTATGTAGACTTAGAGTTAGACATTGAAGAGCAATTGATGAGAGCAGTAATGAACTCAATTAGATCAGATATGGTGGCAGATATTATATCTCTTGATCTTTGTGATATAGATTGTGATGTGATTCACTACCTTGAAAAAACGGCACGAGCATGAGATACTATACAAAGGGCTGGTTGAAGGCAGGTGTCTGTGATGGTTGGGGCTTTGCCTTTGAGTTCTACCCAAGAGAAAAGTCATTAAGCATTACATTTATACATTGGTATGTAATTATTGAGAGGGACTATAGATGAGACATGATAAAGATTTAACAAGAGGGATGCTTAAAGGCTTGTTAGTAAATTTTTTAGTACTTGTATTTGCTGGTGGAACTGAATACTTAAAATGGCTTTTTGTATTGCCTGTTTTATGGTTAATCTTTCAGGGTATTTATAACTTAGAAGGAATAGACAATGAGTAGTTCAGCAACAATTTATGTATACCAGCGAATAAATATTTGGGAGGCTTATGTGTGGCGTGGTGATGAAGTAATAGGTACTTGCACAGCACCTACAATGGCTGGTGTATTTGATATTGCCTACGATATTATTGCAGAAGATGATCCAGAGTGGGCTGATTTTAATGCTAATGAGGACTTATGACACACGATGAATTGCTGGGAAAAATAGATTATTGGTTTGACACAGATAATTTTCATTTACACAAAAATGCCCTTCGTGCAGTAGTGGAATTGCATAAGCCATTTGGAAATGCTGTTATCTGGTGTGACCAATGTTCTTGCTTGGAGTCTGAAGGAGAGATAGTTTTTTATCCCTGCCCAACCATTCAGGCTATTGAGAAGGAACTCAATTAGTTATGGGTCAGCAATGTGGAGACAAGGCTGCATACAGAACTAAATATTATGCAGAAAAAGTACTTGGAATTATGTGGAAGAATGCCGTTAACACTAAAAAAAGAAGTTTACCTTGCAGGACATATAAATGTAACATTTGTAAAAGATGGCACCTTACAAGTAAGGCTATTAAAAAGGAGTTAGGATGAAAGGCTTTATCAAAGATGAAATACCAAGTAGGTGGGATGAAAATAGGATGACACACGATGAATTGCTGATTGAAATTAACCGCAGGTTAGATGTTTCTTATTACAACGGTGACCCACAATCTATGCAAGCCCTTCGTGCAGTAGTGGAATTGCATAAGCCAATAACCACGCCAAATAATTTTAGTTATTGTCCAGAATGTCAGTACGGACACGCAAGAGGGGTTTACCCCTGCCCAACCATTCAGGCTATTGAGAAGGAGTTGTCGTGATACCTCCAATTGAGTCTATTAGTTTTAATATTGGTAAGCCTAAGCGTAAGAATAGGGGTGAACTTGACTTTACCGTCAAAAAGCAGGGGGAAGAAGTTTGGTTATATTGCAAGGGATGTAAAGCAAGTTACTCTTATGAGATGTTTAAAAACGATAGAGAACATTTCTTTAAAATACATAGTTTTTATCATAAAAAAGTTGCAGAAGAAAAAGGTAAAAAATAATGGCTGGCATTGCTCCTGGAATTCCATTTGTTCCAGCAAGACCTTATGATAAACCTGATGTTGCCTGTCAATTAGTTGTACCTCAAGGATCATCATCTGAAGGTTTAGAGTGTGTGGTTCAGCATACCGTTATAACTAATGGTGGAGAACAGTTAATGTTTGGCTTGCTATGGGCTGGTTTTTTTGCTATACTTATTGGAGTGTTTATTTTAAATGATAAAATAATAGAAACAAGGGGTAGAAAATGACACACGATGAATTGATGGCACTAATAGATGATTCAACTAACGGCTTAAAGCACGAGCATTTATTTGAAAAATTACTGACCAATACTAAAGCACTTCGTGCAGTAGTGGAATTTCATAAACCATATCAAAGCATAACTCTTCACTGTCAAGGATGCGATTGGTCTTATCCTTGCGAGACTATTCAGGCTATTGAGAAGGAGTTGGGATGACATACGAATACTATTCACCACCTATGAGTTATGATGAAATAGTTGAAACTCAGGGTGATATTATTAAAGATTGGACCCTTGGATATTATCAGGGTGATTATGTATACCTGCTAAAAAATGGGGACAAATATGCGTTTACTGTTATTGGATATGGATCATGCTCTGGATGTGATGCATTAGAAGGTTGTGGAGACGATGAAGAGTTTAATGAACTAAAAGAAGATATCGTAAACAGTATTGTTTGGGGAACTAAGCAAGATGTTCTTGACTATGTAACTAATCAGGAAGCAAATCGCTGGTACTTTCATGAAGAAGATTGGGTTGAAATTAGAAAAGAAATTATGGAGATATTAAAATGACAATAGAAGATATTAAGATGCCACTCAAGTACGCTTGGGTAAAAGCATCTGAACACAAAGATTGGGAAGTTGCTGATATGATTGAAAAGATTATT
>ERZ869921.401-NODE-401-length-28199-cov-4.555145_pt1 | contig 28199 bp, 30 predicted proteins | sample MGYA00579310_ERZ869921 | MGnify/ENA primary metagenome ERZ869921 (study PRJEB32216, sample SAMN09231816) | wastewater metagenome | place: USA: Maryland | collected 2016-06-21 | study: EMG produced TPA metagenomics assembly of the PRJNA472060 data set (Reclaimed... | reverse complement strand
TCTCAGACGTTGACGAATAAGACGATCAGCGAGGCCGACAACATCATTACGCTTTCGCAGTTGACGACGTTCGTTGCGGCCAACTGCCAAGGGACATCGGCGTTCACTTCGTTCGCTACTCCGACCGCTAACGCCCCCGCTGCGGCCTGCGCCACCGGGACCAACACAAAATTTGGAACGCTGGATTTCGATGCTGGGACAGACGAGAGCGTGCAGTACCACTTCCCGCTGGCGAGTGACTGGACCGGAAACATCGACCTGTCTTTCAGGTGGCGAGCGGCTGCAACTTCTGGTGACGTGATCTGGGCAGTGCAGACGGCTTGCGTGGCTGACGGCGAGACAGGAGATCCATCGTTCAACACGGCATCGACAGTGACCGACACAGCCAAGGGGACAACGCTGCAATTCAACGATGCGTCCATATCGGCGATCACAGTTACCGGGTGCGCGGCTGGCGAGGAGTTGTTTTTCCGGCTCTACAGGGATGCCGATGCTGGTGGCGACACAATGACGGGCGATGCTCAGTTGATCTGGGCTCGGTTTACGACTCGGAGGGCTCAGTAATGCGGTATCTACTTTTATTGGTTTCATTCGCAGCCTGGGGGCAGTGGACAGGCAAGGCGCTAGTTGGTAATAATTACCCACAGGCTTCCACTACGGTCAGGTCCTCAAACATCGGTGCGAGCGGAGATATTGTAGCGCAATGCGGGCTCCTATCAATAGCCGATTCAGCGACGACAAAGACGTTGACAAAAGTCGGATTCTTATTTGGTTCAGTCACTAAAGCCGGGGGCTCGACTGTTCGTGTGTCTCTTCAGGACGTTGACTTGACCGCAGGCCCCCCGGTACGACCAGATGGGGTAGCCGATCAGTCCGTGACTATAGCGAACGCCGACGCTGGGTTCGCGGCAAATACATCGTACTTAGCTACACTTGGATCATCGCGCAGTGTGGCTGCTGGAGATTTGTTTTGCGCTGTTTTCGACTTTGCCAGCTATGGTGGCGCTGATAGCGTCAACTTTAATACCTGGGTGCAGAATATCAACCTATCCGCAACTAGCCAAGTATCTAGATTCGCGAGTGCAGCGTGGGGAGATCGAACGAGCAACCCTAATGTTTACTTTGAATTTTCCGATGGGACATATGGAAATTTCAGTGGTACGTTTCCGTATTCTGCGGTTGGAAGCACGGCATATAATAGCGGTTCTGCGGCTGATGAGTTTGCGGCAGAAGTTACCGTGTCACAGGCAGTGACCATTGACGCGATAATGGCTCAAGCGCTGCCCGCTGGCGGTTCGTCGGACTACGAGATTGTTCTCTATTCTGGAACCACGGCATTAAACACTTGCGCGATTGACGCAAACACGATATCGACCGCAGCTAGCCCGGTGATTTGCACGTTAAATCCTAGGCGCACACTAGCAGTAGGAACCACTTACTACATATCGGTAAAGCCTACGAGTGCCAATAACGTGACTCTTTACTACACCGACGTGCCTAGCGCTGGCGTTCGGTCAACCACTCCGTACTCGACACAATGGGCCTCTACTAGCAGGGTGGACGCTGGGTCTTGGGCGGCAGCAACTACCACGCGCCTCTATAATTTCGGATATCGAATCGTGGAAACTCAGGCATCATCGACCGCTGGCGGTTCTTTTGTGGTGGCTCAATGAGACAGGCGATATTACTGTGCCTCGCTTGTGCTCCACTGTTTTCGCAGGCGTCCATCACCATTGCTTCTGACGGATGCAGAGAAAGCGCTATGGAGTGGAATACTGTTTCCATCGGGCAATTGGTCAATCTACATGGCAGTTTTTCGTATACCGATGGTTTGGGAGTAGTGACGACGATTGGTGATACCGCCTGTTCCGGGGCATCATCGAAAAGCAAGGGGACTAGCCCGGAGTCGCTGACTCAAATATGGAGAGCAGGTACATCCAGGGAAACGACGATTAAAGTCGAAGTCACCAACCCAGACGCATCAACTGTCCAGGAAGATATATACATCACCAATGGCGGGACAGAGACGATTACCCAGTACCGGCTGAATATGATCGGGTATTCGGTAGGTTCTACGATTGGTGGGAATTGCGCCAATAGCCAAGTCCTGAGGACCAGTAGGTTTTCTAGCGATTACTACCTTTACATGACATGGACAGGTGTGGTTTCTATTGTGTGGATGTCAGACATGACGCAGAACGCCAGCGTGAATCCCAATTGTCCAGCTTCCGGGTCTCCGTCTTCGTCGCGGATTATTCCACTGCGTAACCCATATACCAGTTCGATGGGCGATCAAGTGGACACAATCGCGCCAGGGCAGACGCGGCACTATACCATCATGCGGAGGTTTTACCCGGCTGGCACCACAGACTCCGATGCAGCCAAGGATGCTACTATCGCGTACGGCAAAGCGTCACCACCGAATGCGAACTGGCCAGACCGAAGGCCAATAGGGACAGACTTCTGGGGTGCTACCAGCGCCAGAACTTCCAATAATCCAAGGGGATATTTCAACTCGTCGCTGAACGCCTTGGATACATCAGCTCTGGCGGCGTTTATGGCGTCCAGGACAGCAAACAACATTTCTATCATGAACGCAAGGAACCCTAGGCCGCAGGGAATCCTGCTGTGGGATATCGAGGGGTATGAAATGGACCATGCGTTCACATACGTAGCATACCCAAATAAGCTCGCTGAGGTCGCCCCTGAAATGAATGCGGTTATAGATGCCACCTTTGCGGCGTATCGAGCGGCTGGATACCGCGTCGGAGTGACTCTTAGACCGCAGAGGCTTCGATTCCATGACCCTGGGACGAGGGTTCGGTGGTCAATTTCAAATGGAACATTAGCAAGCCTTACTGTCGCATCTGGGGTGGCTACCGCCACAACATCTACTCCACATGGAATGGTTGATGGGACAGTACTCCCAGTTCGTGGGGCTACTACTACATCGCTCAATGCTGGCCGTAGAGTGATTACGATAGCAAGCCCGACCACGTTCACGTTTGCTGTTTCTACTCCAGACGGGACCTATAACGAATCCGGGATATTTATCGAATACGCATCACTCCCGCCGACCTGCAACTTCGTAGCTCCTCTCAGCTTGGCCAATGATGTCGTTTTCCTCACTGGATCTTTCATTTACCCAACATCTACAAGGACGGCTGTTTGCGTCGGGGTTGATGAGTGGCAGTGGAATACATATCCAGATGGCCCAGGAGAGCAGACGAGAAGCGACGATTACAATCTGGCATTAAACACGTTGAAGGAGAAAGCAACGTACGCCATTAACCGATGGGGCGTTAGCATATTTTACGTCGATACGAACGTGACAATATCCGGTGGCCCTATGATTAACAAGCTGTGGCAGGACATGAAAGCGGCCTACCCGGATTGCCTGTTTATCCCTGAATGGGAGTTGGATTCTACATATCAACCTGCGTCAGCATTTCTGAATTACCAGACGGTACCGCAAGAAGGCCCCACCCTTCCCAATGCAGTGATGCAAGGCCATCCTGAGTCGTTTCCCGTTATACAGGTTGGCGACAAAGACCCAAACAACACGCCAGAAAACACTGCCTTATGGAAGCAATCCCTGTTGCGCGGAGGTGCGTACTTTGCCCGCGCATGGTTCGGCGATTCGCAGGTCACTAAAATGGCGGCTCTGTACGCTTCAGTTGAGCCAACTTCCAGATGCGTAGTTGTCGGGAATAGGCAGTTCTGCTCTGCTCCTAGGACCGCTTTTAGCTACCCGCTTGTGAATAGGGTGTATTTTGCGTCCAGTCAGGGCGGGCTAAATTCATCTACTTTTTATTGTGAGCAGACAGACCTTTCGAGGTGCTATGTGGACGGAATTATAGTGGGTACGTACGATGCTCCAACTGACCCAGGATTAAGTGGAATAACGCACTACCAACTCCGCTACTACGACTTCGCCGGAAACCTCGTGTCTAACCCAGGAAGCTACGGTACTATACAGTAGCCTAATTGATTTCTTGAGTTCTGTTTAATCAATAAACTATCATAGTAGTGAAGGGTTTTCCAGTCTGAATTTAGACTGAACACACACTATGCCAGTAACTCCAGTCTCTGCAAATACAGTCAATTTAGACTCGCAACAATTCTTTATCATTACCCCGGTATCGGCAACAATCGCCAGTCAGACCGTCGTTGACAGTTCCTTGAATATTAAGGTATATAGCTTAATGGTGAATAATATCACCGGAACAGCCGCTACGTTAAGCATTACCGATGGCAATGGCAACAAGTTTATTACCGATGCCTCGTTCCCGGCGAACCAGACACAGGTCATTCCGTTCGCCTCCGATGGGAGTCCTGGCTTCTATATGCAGAACGGCCTAAAGCTGTCTTCTGGTACTGACAATGCCCTGGTGATTTGGTTCGCGGTTCAGAGGGCTTAATATGAGAGCATTACTGGCGCTGATGCTAACTGCATCACTGTATTCTCAAGTTGTCGTTATCCCAGGTGGAATTGGCACTATCCCAGGAAGCACCAGTGGCGGTGGAGGTGGCGGGGGTAGTTCTATTACATGGGTGCCCACTCGCACGAGCGGCACTATGCTTACGTTGCCAGCCATTGCCGCTAACTCCATGGGCGTTGGTTCTTACTCATGCCCTACGGCTATCGCTGCTGGCGCGACCGTGACCATCAGCTCTGGCACTGGGTTCGTATGGCTTGCTCTTGGTGATGACTGTACGGTCAAGGCTCGTCATAATGTGGTAGCCTCGTGCTCGTCTGGCTGTACTGCTGTATCTGGATCTAGTGGATTTCTTTCTTCTGATCTTCCCTTATATGAAATAGCCGTAACCAGTGGGGTACTTGCTGGCAGCGGGACGGCTAAGTTAGCAACTGTTCGCAGTACTGCTATTACTGCCGGTTCAGGCCTATCTGCGTCTACCGTCAACGGTGTTATTACATTATCGAGCGGCGGATCATTCCCGCCTTTGTCGGCTGAGAGCGAATCGTATGAATACGAGGATTTTCTATCGGGGACTTGTCAAGTCAACGTTACTTATAATGGCGGGCTTGGTTGGCAATTGAACTCCAATAGCGGGGGCGATACCGTTAGCTGTACTTCTGATGTGGCCGCTAACCACCCAGGCGTCCTTACTGCAACCACTTTATCTGGATCCGGAAACGACGCTTCCGTGAAGTGGCCAAGCGTGTCCATTACGCCATCCGACACCTTCACATACAGGGCCTTAGTCAAGGCGTCTTCAGCCTCTAGTGTTAAGCTCACCGTAGCCATCACTGATGATAATTTCAATAACGTCAGTACCGATGGATGTTACTTTGAAAAGTTGGAGGCGGATACTAATTGGTTCGCTGCTTGCATGAGCGGCGGAGTTGCCAGCACCCGCCAGGATACCGGCGTTGCTGTTGGCACTGGGTGGGTAGCATTCCAAATTCAGAGAACATCTGCATCTAATATCGCGTTCAAGACAGCAACAACACTTGGTGGTCTATCTGCCGCTACCGCTCTCAACGTAACCACGCAGATCCCTACTGTTAATTTACGGCCAGCATTCTTCGTGGAGTCGAGAACTGCTGCTACTAAATCCATCGCTATTGACTTCGCCGATCTTCGGCTTACCGGATTAACTCGATAATGCGCTTAGTACTGCTATTGCTATCGTCGATTGCCGCCTTTGGGGTTACCGCATCCCCAACGGAGATCACTGTCTACATGAGGCAGACCGACACTGATATTACCCCGACGCCAAACTTTCCTGTTGTTCCTATTACTATAAGTGGATCTGGGTCTTGGGGGATTACGCGCGGCGGAACACTGGCTACGGCCTGCCCAAGTCAGAGTGGATACTGTATAAATCTGTCTACCTCATCCGATCCTAGTGGTGCCGCTGCTCTTCCAACTGGATCGGGATCCGGTACGGTTTACTTGTATGGTCGCGGAGTATGGCAAACAGACCTCACTCCAGGCACAAGGACGGGAACATTTACGATAGGATCGTCTACCGTTACTGTAACGTTGGTCACGGTCGCCCGCAACGCTTGGTCTGCATTTGGTTATCGAGGAGGGTATCCCAGTGGATGCTCGAATACCAATGCTAGGTATGCTGACGCGGATACGTGCGTGATTACAACGGAAAGACCTACGAGTGTTGCTTTAAGTATTCCGGCAGCAGGAAGTAGTTACACTGACCCACAATTTGGCAGCATTGTAACGAGGCTAACTCCATCGAAGAACAACGTGTCTTATTCTGCATCCACCGCCTTCTCAGCTAGTGAGAAGTATGTGATTACATGGGCCGTTGGCGCAGATAGCGCTGTCAATGTATATGACAGAGTGTCAAAGGCGCTAGTGTATGCATCAGTTCCGGTTACGAATATCGATAAAACGGCATGGGATCCATCTGATGATGAGGTTCTATGGTTCATGGACGGTGGGCAGGTTAAATACAGGACGCTAAATACATCGACGACGACTGTTGCCGCAGACTATAGTTCTGCTTCTGGCGCTAGGCCTGCACTTACCAACCTGTCTATCGGCGGAACCGAGGATATAACTGATGATGGGTGGATTGCGGCAATATCCGGCACTGAATCGCAGATATGCGCCATTCACATTGTTGGTCTCACTCTCCTAAATCAAGAATCACGTATCTTCTGCGCTGACTATAGCGCTGTAGGCGTATCTAGCGTCGATTTCCCGCAGATGACGCAGGTTGACAGTGAATCTGGTAAGCGCTATATGCTGATTATCGGATCGCCCGTCAAACCAGTTTGGTCAATAGGAAGTAGCGCTAATTTCGAGTACTATATCCCGGAAGGCTCCTATGGCATTGCAAGCACTCCGCATAGCGATGTTGGCCAGGACGCACAGGGAAGGCAGGTATTATGCTGGCACTGGGAAGATTCACAGGTAAATGCCGTTTCCTTTGCCTGTGGGGCTCTTAATAAAGGCCTTGATATAGCTCAGCCGGTTGAGGTTGGTGGCGGTCTCCGTATTCTCGATACAGTCCAGATAACAACTGTGTACGACGCGCACTTCGGGTGTAATTGGATTGGCCAATGTGTTTCGGAAGTATATGGAGGGACGGGAAACGGTGGGCTTACGGCCTACAAGATTACGACAGTGACTGCGGCCACTCCTTGTGCTATCACCACTGACCAAGCGCACGGGTACTCGACCGGCAACCTCGCCATCATTGCCGGTAGCGAGGGAATCACCTCGATCAACTCTCAATTCACGATCACGGTAACCGGATCTACGGCATTCACGCTCGACGGGCACACTTGCTCTGGGACGTACACGGCTAATACGGCCAGGGTGACGACCGCTGGTGTAGCTACTGCCCGCAGCCACAGACAGGAGCTTACTTCCTATCGAATAGGCGATAGCGTACAGACGCACCGAGTGGCCATGCACCGGAGTAAGAATTACGACTTCCCTAATTACTCCGATGCGTTTGGGTATTATGCCGGTCCACGCGCCTCAGTCAGCAGGAGTGGTCGATACATAGCGTATGCGTCGAACATGGGCAATCCCGAATGGCCATCTGTCTATATGGTGGACATTGGTTTTGGAACATCCTCTGTGATATCGACGGCAGTTAATCCCGCAGATACAAGCGCGGTAATCAATTACGTTGTCCCATCTGGCCAAGGATCCGCAACGATCACGGTAAGCGCTGCCGCATCACTGGCTTCCCCAGTGGTATCCGCGTCCGATGGACTAACTGTGGCAAGCAGGCAATACATTGCCACTGGTCTAACTGCGAATACCTTGTATTACTATAGGGTGCAAACCGCTGGTTTTGCCTATACTGGGCAGTTCATGACGACCCCAACTCTTAGCGGTAACGGCAGGCTGCAAGTCTCTAAGGGCGGTGGTGGGGTAATGCAGTACGGAACTACTACGAGTTTTGGTAGTTCGTGTACTTACCCATGCGACATCAGTATCGCAAAGGGGCTTGTTTATACTGATTCAACCGGATCAGCTAAGGCGATAGTAGTGAAGTAATGTACGAAATTTTCAAAACATCCATCGCACAAATGGGAGCAGTTGGACTTCTGCTTTCGTTCGCCGGTATTGTTATTTACTGGCTGCGCAACGACAACCTCCTAAAAGACGAGGACTTAAAGCAGGAAATCTCCAAGAGAGAGTTATTACTACGGGAAGTACTCGCGTCTCATCAGGAGACGTTAATGGCCATGAAGACCTTGACGGACTCGCAAATGACAGTAATGAACCGAATCGAAGACATAACAGAGCGTATTGAGGCCAAGATCGATGCAAAAAGAAACACTAAATAAGATTGAAATGCTGGACGCCCAGCAGAAGCAGCTAGTCAGCAGTCTGAAAATAGACTATCAAGCCATGCTTTCCTATATAGATAAATTGGTTTCACTAGCCAAGGAAAAAGCAGTAGTCGCAAGTAGATAAACGAGAAACAGCATGAACGACAACAACGTCAGATTGCTGCCAATCACCTTACGAGAATCCGAGATAATAATCAGTAGGGATCTGGCAGGATCCAGTGAATTAACATTAGCGAACCTTGAGAAGTGGTCGCAACAAAAGTTGATCGAGCAGGCGGATACGCTTGTTCCGAAGCTATTTGCGGCCTGGGAAACAGCCTTAGCAGCCGGAGACCCCAAGGTAATGCGAGACGTGGCAGAGGCTTTGCGCATCTTGCAGCCAAAGGGCGGCATATCTGTAAATACTCAGATCAACAATAACAATAATAACAACGTCACAAATAACGCCAACGGCGTATCTCTGGAGTCTATTATCCGCAAGCGTGACGAGGCTCGGCAACGCAAGGATCAATTAGAGATAATCGATGCGGAGATTATCGAATAATGGCGAGAGATAAATATGTCATTGAGATGGATGAATACTTCTCCCAGGAGAGGTTCTCCAAGTGTGTCGATGCATCTGGGTTGGATGCCCTACTTAGTAAAGATGAGATAGGGTTGATTGAGGACGAGCTTCACAAGTGCGCGGAGTCGTTTGAGCACGCAGCCAGGAATTGGTTCTGGATCGCCGACGAGACAGGTAGGCGAATGCTATTCAACCTCTGGGATGGCCAGCGCATCGTCCTGGAGAAGTTGGAGGACATGCGGTCTCGCGGTAAGTCTCCGCAGGTTGTTGTTATCAAATCACGCCAGCTAGGCCTCAGTCAGTTTGGCTGTGCGCTGGCATCGCACCAGTGTTTCTTTAAGTCCAACCAAAAAGCGCTTATCATGTCGGAAGATGAGGATAAGACCAATAAGCTATGGAACAACTATATCCTCCCGATCTACCGGGATCTCCCTTGGTTCCTTAAGCCTCGTAGCTCATCCCTGTCAATTAAGACTGGTATCATCCTTGATACGGATGCCAAGAAGAGCAGTGAGATGGGCCTTCGGTCCAGTATTACTGTCACGCCAGCTAGTACAACTGGCTACGCCGGTCAAGGCACCGCCCTTAACTTCTTTCACGGCTCTGAGTTTACTTCATGGCCAGTGTTTGACGATATTATCGAGCGTGGTATCGAGCAAGCGCTCCACGAGCGTCCCGGCAATGTCGGTATTCTGGAGTCAACGGCCAAGGGGGCTGGGACGACAACACACAGCTTCTGGAACCGTATGAACCGCCTTGGAGAGAATGCAAGGTGGGAGCCTGTGTTTCTTCCGTTCTTCATGGATAAGACGCACGTAGCAGCTCCATCGAGAGGATGGAGGCTCGGCGATAAGGAAGAGAAGCGGCGCGAAGGCGTTAAGGCGAACTGGGTCCAATGTGACAACAAGTCCTGCAAGAAGTACTTTAATCGCATTTGGGCAATGCAAGATGTAGCTGAGACGCAGTGCCGATTCTGTAAGACTGGAACCTTTAAGCCGTACCACATCACTGACGAGCAGCTTTATTGGTTGTCGAATAAGGAAGCGAATGCCAAGGATGACAAGAACATCAAGCAGGAACAGGCTATCACGGCAGAGGAAGCCTTTCTTGTCTTTGGCGATAAGGTATTTTCAGATGCTGCGATGGACTTTGCCGCATGGAGCGTAGAGCAGTCTAAATTACTGACTCCGCTTAAAGGTGACTTCGACCGCAATGGAGTATTCCATGGATACTCAGATGGTAGCAGCGGCAAGTGTCATTGCTCTGGATGTGAGGTTGACCACTCCAAGGATAATCGCTTTCTGACCGTCTGGGAGCTGCCGAGAGCCGGTGCCGAGTACTACATAGGGGCAGACGTTTCCGAGGGAATAGGGAAGGACTGGAGCGTGTTCTTCGTGCTCCGTAAAGGCAATGGCACGCCTGATGTTCACGTAGCTACCTATCGTGATCGATCTACTTCACCGTTTAACTTGGCGTATAAGCTCAAGCCCCTTGGTGTCTGGTATAACAACGCCCAGGTTGCAATTGAATATGCTGGTGGCGGCGGAACTACTGCTGATGTACTGTTTAATACCCTGGGCTACGGCAACTGCTACAAGCGCAAGAACACGACAGATCACAGTAGGACTAGCGTAGCTGGTGGGTATCACTGGCAGACAACTGGGGCGACGAAACCTAAAATTATCACATTCTTCGACCGATGGCTCAAGGACGAGCTATTGCTCATCCGTGATCCTGATCTCGTTGAAGAGATTAAGGTATTCGTAAAGGTTGAAGGATCCGACGTTAAGAAGGAAGCAGCACGCCAGAAGGGATCGGACTACCACGACGACTACCTCATGGCCGCGATGATCGCTGTATACACAGCCCATCAACAGGACTTCGATGAAGATGGTGGATTAGAGCCATTTAAGATTGATCCAACACCAGATAATCAGCCCTACACGGTAAAGTGCAACGCCTGCTTATTCAGGGTTGGCGTATCTGATCCTGGGAAGTATCGCAAATGCGTGAAATGCAATTCGATGCATCTGGTCGCAAGTCGCAACTTCAATATCAAGATACAGGAGCCAGAGAACCCGTATAGGGACATACTTAATCGCAATCCAGAGGCGTTTGAGGGTGCGACATATGGCCCAGAGTTCGATGACAAGCCATACGAGAACTACTGGTAAGGCTCAGAATTAAATTGCTTTACGCCTCTTGGTCTATCTAAAATTAAGGTAGACGATTAGAATTATGGCCAAACAAGCAAAAGAATTTATCCTGCCATTACAGGTACCAGTCAGTGAAACGATCCACGAAGAACTCACCAAGAAGGTTGGCGATGGTGATCTCATCGCTTCGGTTACTGAATTAATTAAAGACTTCCTGCACCACTTCTCGCAGGGGGCGTTCCTCATTACCGCATCTGATATCGCTCGCATGTCACGAGTATCAGGGACCCGCATAGATAACTCGAAAAAGGTGCTAGAGGCCGTTGACAAGGTAGCTGGCAGGAAAGACGGGGCACACTCATTTAACGTCACGGTTGATCCAAATATGATTGGGCAACTAGCCGATATTGCGAAGTCTCGGAATATGACGCTCCAAGAGCTTATCAGTGAGTCATGGGACATCATCGTGGCCAGTGAATGGCTTTATGCTGTTAATCCTCCCTGCTCTCAATTTATCATCGGTGAGCAACATAGGGAAGCCGTTAAGCAGATCCTTGGGAAGAGTTCGTTTAAGGGGGCCGATATCGTTGACGCATTAGTGAAGGCTTCAAGCGAAAAGGAATAATATGCCGATCTTTGAAGGTTACTGCAATAATCCATCATGTGATCGTCATAAGCGCACTGTTGAAATGCTCTTGAGGCATTGGGATGATCCAAATAAGCCGTGTCCAGCCTGTAAACAGCCTGTTAACAGGCTGGTGGGCAAGCCCGCTGTTATCTGGGCTAAGCCATTGGGCTGGTATGACGGAAACACCGGGGAAGGCCACATGGTATGCGGCCAATATCCCGATGGCACTAAGTACAACAAAATGATTACGACACGCCAGGAACAGCTTGAGCACTGTCGCATGAACGGCTTGGCCGACCCAATGGAGATCAGTCGCCACGGAGCACTGGACGACAAAGGCAAGGAAGAGGCTGGCCAGATATTTACCTGGGGATCTACCCCTGCCTCCATGGCGGCATCTGTATCGATCAAGGACGACAACTGGATCTAAATGGATTTATCAAATCTCACAGCCAATAAGACAACGACGTTAACGCCACTGCCGCATCCAACTACCTTGGAGAAGGGCAGTAATGTCGATTATAAGTCGAGCTATCAGATGCGAATGGCCGATTGGCGCGAGGCTACGAAGGCCCAGGCCCAGTCTGCGTACCGTCAATCCCCAGAGTACAACTTCATTAACACGTACATAAAGTTCCTTGAGAACAATCCATGGAACCCGCAGCGGCCATCCTATCGGTCATCTTACCGCAATAACAAGATGGGCCTAGCCCGCAAGGACAGACTTGCCAAGATCAGTGATGCGATGCCCACTATCGACATAAGTACGAGCGTGGAGATGTATAATGACACGGCTGCTGTACTCGAAGGCGTCATACGTGCTGAATGGCACAGGCAGAACATGTCTCAGGATCTTGAGATGGCCTACGATATGGCATTACTTCAGGGGCTGTCATTCTGGAAGATCGGCTCTTCCAGGAATAAGCTCAAGATTACTGCACTCGGTGCTGATCAGGTAATCCCTATTCAGCCATCACTGAAGAGTATTCAGGAGTCGGCGGCGATTGCTCACTATTCCTGGAAGCCGCTTACATACTTCCATAAGGTTTTCCCCTACTCATCGGCTGGCATTGAAGCTAACGCAAAGTCTATCCAGGGCATGATGCAAGGCCGGTACAATCGTCCAAGCTCAATGGACCAGACAACCTGGGATGGCTTAAGCACCGGCATGAAGCGAATCATGGGGGCTCAATCAGGAGCAGCATGGGGTGGCAGTGGCGACAGGTACTACGGAGTAGCGCAACTGGAAGAGTATTACGTTGATGATTACACCCGCAACGAGAGCCGGAATCCGATCCAGATGAAGGATCCGTTTCTTGGCCTTGACCAGCATAATTGGCATTATATCGTAAAGCCTGGGGAGAGGCTGTACCCACGGAAGCGGCTGATTATCTTTGGTGGAGAAAAGCTCATCTATGATGGCCCCAGCCCTTATTGGCACGGGATGTACCCATACGCAGCCCTGTGGACCAATAAAGTTCCATGGTCATTCTATGGCCTCAGCTTGTATCGAGACTTACTTCCGATGCAGGAGATGCTCAACCAGATCCCTGCTGGCATTGCCGACATCATAGCCAAGGCACTCAACCCGCAACTGCTCACGAAGCAGAACACGATTGGGGCGCAGCAGTTCCAGGCGTTTGCGGCAGATCGCCCTGGGGCTAGGTTAATCCTCAACAACAACGCTGGCGACATTGATAAGGCGTTCGTTTACCAGAAACCTCCAGATATCCCGAGCTATGTCCCACAGATGTTGCAGGGCGTACTTAACCCAGAGTTCGACCGACTGGCCGGAAACGTCGATGTTAATGCGCTGGCAGATAAGAATCAAATGTCCGGTAGCGATACGCTCGACTCCATGCGGGATAACCTGCAAACTTCAATCCGTAGGGAAGAAAAGTTTATCGAGACATTCCTAGTTGATGCTGGGCAGCAGGCATTGTCAAACGTCATCCAATTCTACGATACCCCAACAAGGATGAAGATCCTTGGGGCAGACGGACTGACAGACCACGACTTCCTTTATGACCCAGCCAGGATATACCCTGGGGTCAAGGAATATGGTGAAAAATTCAGCCAGCAGTTTGCCATGACCGTTAAACCGGGTAGTCTTAACGCCAGCCAGAAGGACGCCGTTAAGATCGAAGCAGTGGGCCTAGTGGCTCGTCAGGTCATAAGCCGTAAAGAGTACTTTCGCCGAACTGGCGTCGATCCAGATCACGCAAAGCGAATCATGGATGAGTTAGTCGAAGAGCAGCAGATTATTAACGCATTGACGCAAGGCCAGGGAGTTGGCAGCGGAGGCGCTGGTGGTACGCGGACTCCTCGCGATGCTGGTGCCAGGGAAGGCGTTGGGGTTTAGTCCCTTTCTTTATGGTAAAGCTCGGATATTCCTGGGATATAGAGGTCAAGCTCGTAGATATCCCAGGTCTCCAAATAGTACGGAAGTCCCTTGTCGCGCATACGCTTCGCCATGTCGTAAGAGCCTATGGAACTCTTTCCTCCTGGGTCGTGCAAAGCAATGATAATGGCACCATCGGAGTATTGACTCATTTCCTCATTCCGGATTATACCCCCAGCTTTCCCATTCCCGAGCGGAGGAGGAGACCATTTAGCAGGAAATTCTTTGGCTTTCTTTCCGGTGATTCGCTTAGCCAGTTCGTATCCGAGTGTATCGATCCCCTTGGCCATGCCGCTAACGACTTCCGTTATTGGTCCGTACCGATCTTTCCAATCCATGCGGAGCGCCAGGATTCGATTAATGAAAAACTCCTTCCCGGCTTCGTAGATAAGCCGCTGCTCTTCGGTTGGTTTGGGCTTGGTCGGAATGTTTCCCGCCCTTCTATCGCCTGCCACGATTACGCGCATGGAGCGATTCTATCACAGGTTTTTCAGTATTGATCTAGTCACCACGAAAAATAATAAATATTTTCAATTCGTATTGCATTTTTTCTTTACTTGTTGTATGCGACTTAGGGACAATTAAGAAAGAAGGCATTTAGTTTAAATAAGCAGGGAGCTTTCGAGAGATTACATGAAATATCAAACCACAAGCATGAAGCCGGTTCCAATGAAGACAGATCCACGAAACGTGCTTCCCGATAACCATAAGCCCTTCAGCTTGCAGACGACCAGCAACCCGGTGCTCAAGCTAGCTACTACCCCTAACGGCGTTAAGTATGGTGCTAGCACCCCTAACGGAACATTCCAGACAAGCGGCGACAAGATCAAGATTGGCACAAAACCCATGCTTGGCTATCAGTCTGCCAATACCCCGATGTCTGATCGAGCCATTGAAAGCAAGAAGAACTTCTAATGAACCCAGGATCAGGAATTCCCTTACCGCCCGATGTCGCTGGACAGATGCCGCCAATGGGCCAGTTCGCTGGTCAGGCGCAGCAAGCGTTCGGCGGTGGCCAAGGCGCTCCGCAGGCACCACCGGATCCTGTTGGATTCGCCACGGATTCTCTAAATGCAATTGCGGACACACTTGGCAAGTTGGCCCAGGTAGTTTTGCAGGTTCGGCCTGAACTTGCTCCGCTAGTCCAGAAGATGGCTGAGGCTGGATCAATGCTCCAGAGTCAGCTAACCGCACAACCAGAGCAAGGCGCGGGCCAAGCTCCAGCCCAGCCGGAAGGTCCTCAAGACGTACCGATGGCGTAGTACCGCATAGCTAGTAGGCGCTTTCCTGGACTGGCACCGCAAGGTAGGTCTTAAACGGTAAGTGGCTGGCACTGAGCGAGGCAAAACAATAAATGACGTTCGACAACATTCTCAATCTACTAGATCCGACAGACAAAGAAGTATTTGAATCGATTGTAGCAAAGCGCCCTGAAATTAAACAGGGATGGATGCGACAAGACGATTATAGCAGGAAGCTCGATAGTTTCAAATCGGTTGAGCAACTGGCCAATCAATGGAATGAATGGGCAGAAAACAACTGGAACCCCGAGACTAACTCAACAAAAACCGAACTGGCACTCGCCACAAGAATTCAAGAATTGGAAGCACAAGGCACACAAATGACATTTGATGAAATCAATAAACTTATCGTAGACAAAGGCCTGATGAGCAAGAGCGACTTCGACTCCGTTCTCTCTCAGAAGGAGAAGGCTATCAATGACAGCTTCCAGGGCAGCGCTTATGTCGCGGCCAAGCTGGCAGAGATCAGCTCTCGGCATACCTTGGAGTTCCAGGAGCCCTTTAAGGCTACTGAGTTTTTGACAAAAGTCGGTGAGTACGGTGTATCCGATCTTGATAAGGCACATGACATGTTCGTGTCTGACATCCGAAGTAAGCGTGATGAGCAGAAGATGGCTGAGCGGATCAAACAAGTAGAGACAGATGCGTTGGCGAGAGGTAAAGAAGAGGCATTGAAGGCTTATCAGGAGTCTTTAGGCCAGGGCGTCACGCCAACTAATGACAGCAGCAATGACATTGGCTACAGCCTCCAGCATAAATTAGCTGGCGTAGCAAATGAAAACGCCATCCCGGAAGGCCGGAGCGTTGCTCAGTACGCAGCACAGAAGTATCGAGAAGAGCAGTTTAAGACCGCCTAGTCTAAATTAAGACTGGTGGCAAGCAAGGAAATTCATGGCTTTAACCTACCAAGACATTAACGCATACACGAATAAGTACATCGTACCGAAGAGTACTGATGTCATTTTCAAGAACGATCCACTATTGCAGCGGATCCTAACCAAGAATAAGGTGAGCTTCCCCGGTGGCCTGTCTATTCAGCGACCGCTGATGTATGCCGAGTTGGCATCTGGGTTCTTCAACCGTGGCGATACGTTTGATACCAGCTACCGCTTTACCGACACCGCACTGGGCGTCAATATCAAGTTCGCCTATACCGGCATTACACTATTGGGCACTGACGACGTGCTGAACCGTGGTCCGGAAGCTGCCTTCAGCATTGTCGAGACCAAGATGCAGAACGCTGCGATGACCATGAGTAAGTTGCTTGCTCAGAAGATGTACCTAGACGGCCAGGGAGTCTTGTCCAGCACGAGCGCTCTCGACGGCTTGATCGCCTGGATCGACGACGGCAATACCAATGCTACCTATAGCGGCGCTACAGACATCACTCGTTCCTTCGCGAGCGTTGGCGGAATCACCCGTGCCGACATCCTGGCTGGTCCGTCCACTGGCGCGGAGACCTCATACGCGCAGGTTAACGGCCTAAACGCCTACACTAACCGTGATCTGAGTACGTTCACCTTGAACGATCTCAACAGAGCCTACTCTATGGCTTGGTTCGGCTCCGATAGCCCCGACCTTATGGTTGTGACCCAAGGCGGATGGAACAAGATTTGGAACGCCACGACTCCGTTGCAGCGGTATGAGAACAAGGATAACGACTTGGCGAAGGTCGGCTTCCAAAACTTTAAATTCAACTTCGCAGACGTGGTGATATCCAAGTACATGCAGGATGCCATTGGCACCACCAACGGCATGATCCTCGGCTTGAACACCGAGTACCTGGAAATGTACATCAGCGACAACAAGAAGTTCCAATTCGGCTTCACCGGATTCAAAGAGGCGCAAAACACCATAGACGTGACCGCGCAGAGCCTCTTCGCAGGTAACCTCATGGCCGTTAACCCGCGTTCGAGTTTCAAAATTTTGGGCACTAGCTTAGTCAGTTAGTCCTTTGATTTCAATCACTTCAGGCAAACAGCTAGGGCGATAATTCAACTGTCGCCTTAGCTAAGACAAACATGGCTCAAATACTTAATACAATCTCCGATGTCGCCGCCATCTGCTTAGCTGATAGCGGAATGCCATCGGACCCGTTGTTACCTATCATCTCCCCCAGGGTGATAAAGAGGAAGCATAGAGCAAAGAACTGTCCCTACACGAAGGAATTCTTGGAGGACCTCTATATCAATAAGAGGCTGACAAGAAAACAGATATGCGCCCAGCTAGGCATTTCCGCTGGAGTGATTCAGGGCTGGTTCACTGGCCTTGATATCCGATTACCAGCGGACCTTTACGCGGAAGCGACCGGAGGTCAAGACAGGGAAAAGGTCATGAAGGGCAAACGGCTCAGGACCGCCCTACAGCGCTCTAACTCCCATTTAAATACTCACAAGATGTACGAGTATAACATGATCTACAATCCGGCGCATCCGTCATGTAATCAGGACGGATATATACTGGAGCACCGCCAGATAATAGAGTCTCAGATCCATCGGTTCCTCAAGAGCCATGAAGATGTTCACCACATCAATTTCACTAGGGGCGATAACAGGAAGACCAACCTTATGTTACTCCGGGAGGCTGACCACAAATCGCTTCACTGGTTTATGGGCCATTGCGGAGCTTATGCACTCGGTCTAATAGAAGAAATGCCAAAGCCATTGAAGTTAAAGTCACCAGCTTTCTGGAATGGCGAATGGTTCGATGAAATTTCTGTCGAGACATTCGATAGGATAAGTCGGCAAAACAAGCAAACGGTTCATTAAAAAGAAAAAGGAAATCATAAAACATGTCAGTAGGAAATTTCGCCCTAAAAAAGGGCATTGCAGCAATCTATACCACAACTGGTGCGGCTGGTCCGGTTTACGACAGCATTAGCACTGGTTACTTCCCTTCCGATCTCTTGCCTATCTCGGCAGCGTCGGCAGTAATTCTAACTCTTCCCCCGGCGAAACTGACTGGTCAAGCGATGGGTGGTGGCGACGCTCAATTCTTGCGCTTCGCCAATTACGCAGCTCAGGCAGTAACGGTCGTTGCGGCTTCTGGCGATTCGATCATCGGATCGACCGCTACGATTGCTCAAAACGCATCGGCTACATTCGTCGCTGACTCGGCCAACTCTCGCTGGTTCCGGTTCTAGGAGCGTGACCTATGAGTGACTTCGTAGATCTTCGCGCACGACAATTCCAGGTAGGCTCGGGTAATTCTGCGCCTACCGGAGGCCGATGGAACGTCGGCGATACATATTGGAACGAGTCCCCGACTGCTGGCGAGCCCACTCTATGGGTATGCGTTACCGCTGGCTCTCCTGGAACATGGGTTGGCACTGCTCCCGTATTGGCGACCACCGCTACGGCTGTGTCGGCTGCTGGTAATATCACCCCAGCTACTCCGCTGATCGACATCGATACTGGTGGATTCAACCTAACTCTAACGGCTCCCACCGCTGTCCAGGCCGGTTCTACAATTGCGATTATGAACAACACGGCAAGCACCGTTACCCTCGTTGCTGGAGCTGGAGTTACGGTCAACGCTGGGTCCGCCGTTATATCGGCCAATACAAGCGCACAAGTCCGAACCGTGTATCCTGGGAACTACTACAGGATCGCCTAATAACAACGCAGCACAAACTCGGCTCCCTTCCGTTGCAGAGGATGGGAGCCATTCTTTCTTAGAGCCATGTACCAACAATACACTACTACACTGAAACAGATGGTTGGTCGAGTGCTGTCAATTAAACCACCACTTCCGCCAACCTTGGCCACGGATTTCATTAATGACTCCATCCGTGTCCTCATGGACAGAAAGCCGAATTGGTCTGGCTTAATTAAATCAACCTCGGTATATGTTCCGCCCCCGATTAACACCGGGTCGGTAAGCATGGTACAAGGCAGTGATAATATCACGGTTAGCGGAACTACTTGGCCAGTAGATGACGTAGTTAATACGACCATTCCTGCCACGATATCCAGGACAGGCCTGCAAGTCGTAGTTCCGGCTTCCATGGATGGGATTGATGTAGATACCCTTCTGTATGTTGATAGCGCTGGCAACCCTGAGATTGTTGCGGTCAAGTCCGTAACTTCGACTTCCTTCATGGCGAAATTCACAAAGTTCCATAACCCAGGTTGCACGGTTACGAGTAGCTCTCTAGCAGGTCGTCAACTGAAACTAGGTGCGACCTACCCGATTTACACGATTCGCGCGGTAACGGCAACCACCACGGCTACTATTGATCGTAAGTGGCTTGCTGTAAATCTCAACAACGGGTATCAGATCGTGAGGCTGTACTACACCATTGACCCAGGGCTTAAATCATTAATCAGTATGGTCGATCAAAGCCAAGGGATCCCCCCTCTTGGTGTCAATATGCCTGTCCAGTACCTGGACAGGGTTGACCCACAACGAACAGCAATGGGCTATCCGCAGATATTTGCATCCAAGGGGCCTGACGCCAATGGAAATATGCAATACGAGCTTTGGCCATCACCTCAATCAGCTAGGCAGTTGACCTGTACCTATGTGCAGCAGCCTCCCCAGATGATCGCAGATGATGATTTCCTGCCTGATTTCGTCAATCCGGCAGTCGTCTTTCAGTATGCCGCCTCAATGGCCTGGAACACGAAAGTCGGAGTGGATGACATTTACTTCGATCCGCAGGTATCTAGGACGCATTACGACTTATTCGAGCGAGGATTCGCGGAGATGTGTAAGGCCGATGATGAGAAATCTGCGAATGGCGTGCAGTGGAGCCAGCAGACTTACGGTCTGGGCGGAGCGAATTTTTGGCAGTCCAGGGACCCTGATGTAGTGTTTGGCCCTTGGTAGGCCCCTCCTTCAGGAATTATAAGAAGACACGCAATGACGTACACGACAAGCAGACTTGGAAATTAACAAAGCAAAGGACTTATGCACAACGAAAAACTTTATTCGCCCGCGACTCCTCCGAAAGATCTGGAGCCATGCACGGCAATCTACGAGATGCTCCAGGCCGAGAAGCGCAAGCAGGCCATGGGGCACGACCATTATGGCATGGGCTACTGGGAGGAGAGCGAGAAGTACTGGAAGGCAAAGGATAACTATATCGACTCCATTTCCCGTGGTGGCGGCACTACTGATTTCTCGCGGAAATAATGCTATACAAACTGATACTGATCGTTGCTTTCCAACTGCCTGATTACGACAAGCGGGTTGAAGAGTTGCGTCGGATGTCGGAGATGGCAAATCAGTCTGAAATTAGACTGGCGCAGCAACGCGATATGAAGTATCGTAAAGCTGTATTGAATCGAGATCACGAGGAGTTTATCGCCAAGTTCAACGACTACCTAGCCAAGTACAATCAGGGTGCTATGGCAACTAGGGAAATCAGGGATTGCGTAAGGGCTTGGGAGAAGCTACGCAAGAACCCGGATTCGGGGTTCAATGCCGGTCATTAGTCTTCAGTCCCTCATGGACGCAACTTACGCAAAACTCGACGGGAACGATCAGTTCTATTCGACGAGCGAAGTGACGTGGGCGATTAACGAAGGCATTCGCCTTGGCAACATCTTCTGCGGGTGGCTAACGGCAACTGAGTCAGTTCCATCTGGTGGAGTAACTATTGCGAACCGAGTAATCTATCGAGTTCCTAGCTCAATTGCAATCCCACAGAAGGTAACCTTCGAGGGTAAAGAGCTTGATAAGGTAGGTATGTTTCAATTATTCCGCAACTGGCCTACGTGGATGAAAGACACAACTGCCACAACTGGATACCCAGTTAATCGGTGGTGCCCGTATTCGTTTAATCGATTCGCTATTAATCCAGCAGATGCCGTTGGCGGAGGGCTCCTGGAGGTGACTGGAATCGCAAGTCCTGATTACTTATCGGCAGTTACTGACACTATAACACTTCCAAAGATAGCGTCATCCGCCATATCTGAATATGCCGCCCATGTCGTTCAGTGCAAGCTGGGATCAGTGCCCTTGACGCAATCAATGCCAATGTACCGAACATGGGAGAAGATGATCAAGCAGAATGGAGTTTGGAGGCGATACAAGCAACCAAACTTTTGGTTGGACAATCGAGATCCGGAGTAATTATCATGAAAGAGAAGACAGTTAAATCAATTGAAGCCGTTAAGGACTTCGTAAAGAAAAACCCAAAGAAGATCGCAGCCGTGATACTAGCCTTACTATCCGCCCTCCCGCAAGAGAGTCAAGATGTCATCAAGGCGATTATTGAAGCGCTCGTTCAGTCCTCTGCTTAGGCAATAAAATGAAAACACTATTACTATCACTTCTCCTTTCCCTGGTTGCGTTCGGCCAGGATGTTACTAATGAAATCTACTGGGCGTCTCAACCCGAGGCTGTCCAAATCCTTAACAGCTTGCCGGATGCGCAGAAGGCCCAGAAGGCCGAATCCCTAGCTAAAGAGGGCTATCGCATTGATGTTCCTATCATGGTCTGGGGCTGGGACGCCTTCAAGGTCATGAAAATGCGCAAGGACTACGGGTACACCTGGGTTCCATCGGCACTGATGCCGAATATCACAATCGCCCCCGGTCTTGCCATGGTTGGCACGACCCCATATGATCCGAACTCTCCCCCGTCAGGTGCGATCAAGGTATCAACTGAGGCTAAGGACTATCCCGCTGCCATTAAGCCGGTTGAAACCAAGGTGAATACATCCCCCGTTGGTCCACAGTCAATTGGGAACTTGTACCTTACTACTACCGGAGACTCCCTGCCCGCTGATACTGTTGTCGCTGAAGATCGCGGCAAGTTCGTGAAGCGAGTCAAGGTAGGCCCCTTTGGTTCCTGGGCATACTGGGAAAAGATTTAGTGGTATAATACTGCCATGCAAATGAACAAAGAAAGTAGTTGGTTGCTAGATAAGGCTGCCAAAGAAGACGGTGCGCAAGTATCAGTCGGCGGATTAATCGGCGATATAAAGGCCATGGGAACAGGATTGGCTGGCTGTAAGATCACTGGGCATACAGAACCATTCAAGCTACACGGAATTAAGATGGTTTCATGGCTTGGATATCCCGCGTACCCATATTACTACGATAAGTGGTGGGACTACTGGCCCTATAGAATGAGATCACCCAAAAAACAGGAACTCGATAGTTCGGAGCTGATGAAGGCTCTCCAGGCTGCTCAAGAAAAAGCAATTAAGGAAAAGGAAGCCAAGCTGGTAAAACAAGCAACTGATTACCTGGATCCAGAAGTCGATAAACTCGAAAAGAAGCTGAAGGATATTCAGTCTAAAATTGAGACTGCCCGACAGCAGAAACAGCGGCGGAAAGAAAATCAAGCGAAGATCCAAGCCTTGAAGAAGCAGATCGAAGAAGCAGAGAAGCTACTGTCTAAAGAAAACCAGTACTAGTTCAAAGCGACGGAGTGTTCACGTTCCGTGAACAAGGAGATACCCCGGCTAAGTCCGGGGTTTTTCTTTGCTTACAGCCATCTCATTACGGGATAATAGTTACAGCCATGGCTATTTCCGTAAGAGACCTGTACGAACAGATCTGCGATTGTGTACTTGAGCCGACGACACTCACTGGACAGACAATCACGGATAGCCAATTCCTGTCTGCGCTCAATCAGGTCCTATCGGATTTTCTGCAACTGGGCGGATATATTAAGCCATTAATCAATCAAGCGGAACTAGGTGTCCGTATCTACGAGTCTCCTGGGCCTTCTACTGTAATTAAGAATCTGGCCGTAGATGAAGCTGGAGTACCAATGAACTCAGGATTCTACTGGGATCAATCCGACGCTTATTGGCAGAACTCAGAGCCAGGAACTCCACAGGAATGGCGACAGGATCAGCTCGAAGTTCAGGGGTGTGAAGTTCGCCCAGCCCCAGCTTGGACAGGCTGGGATATTGCCGTATCTGGATCCGGCCTATATGGACAAATCTCAAGCACCTCCGGTTCACTCGGACTTGATATTGAATGTGATCCAGTTGCCGCTGGCGGCCTGCTGGGAACAGCGAGCAGCTTTGACAACGGAAGCGTCTACGTTGACGTAGCTGGCCCCATGTTCGGCGTCATTGGAAGTATACAGGTGTCCGAACTCAATATCACGCAGTTTTCCATTTGCTCCACACAGTATACCATCACGGATCTCGACCAGTGGATACCCGACATCGACGCTTCATTTAGTCCATTTTTAAGACTTGGCATCATGAGAATCATTAGCGAGAACAACGCAGAAACGAAGAGTATCAACGCCGATAAGTATTATAGCAGTCGAATCATGGAAGGCGTATCCCTATTGCAGTCGATGACGGAAGAGAGACCAGAATAATGCCATCAATAGTTACAGTAACACCCCGCCCGATTTACGTGGAAGATCTCGCGCTATCTACCTCCAATGCGCCAGCAACCGTAGACCACGAGGTTGCAGGTGTTGGCATAGTCCCGCTAACGCCCATCTCCGCAATGCTCTACAGTGACCTTCATCCATATGCTGACGACTCAGCCGCCGCCGCTGGCGGTATCGGGGTAGGCTACCACTACTTCAATACCACCACGAGCCTGCCAAAGACCAGGATGTCCTAATACATGAAAACACTTTTGCTAGTACTGGCCTCATTGTCAGTAGCCGCCCAAACCTATCAGCCCGTTCCGCTCCGGGTATACACGCGCAGCGGGATCAACTCCGATACCATCATCGACAATCGAAGCGTCGTTAATCGCAGCCTTCGGTTCGTCACGATTGCATGTACCGGATCTGGTACATGGTCTGCCTCTTTACTGTATGGAGCTACGACATCTTCGTTCTCGTCCTATGGATCATCGGCTACGGTTACCAATACAGAGTCGATGCCTACTGCGTTTGGCTTCCTATTTGACCCTCCTCGGTATATCCTGATCGATGTTACTGGAACTGTTTCATGTGATTTTTCCGGATTCCAGGACCTGTATTCAACTGGTGGAAGCTCAGGCAGCGTCACCTACCCGATCCCGGTAGCAAGCGGCGGTACTGGAGCCACGAACGCAACTGACGCCAAGGTCAATCTCGGGATACCGTGGACGTTTAGTGGATCAAATATTTACTTCAACACCGGCAAGGTCAGTATCGGCAATACGACCAGTGGATCACCTTTGACGGTCAGTGTTCAGTCAACCGTCGCGACTCCACCGACCGGAAGTACTATCCACGCATCAGGCCCCAATGGACTGGCGTCACTGATTATATCCGATGCTTACGGTGGCGGGGCTTCGGGGTTCATTGGCCGAAGAGCTAATGGGACCGCCGCATCACCGACAGCATCTCTGACAGACGAGCAATTGGTTATCTTTGGAGGGCGGGGATACGGAGCGACCGGATTCCCGGCTACATCCAGGGCTAGCGTTACTGGGTACGCCGCCGAGAATTGGACTGATAGCGCACAGGGAACATATCTCGGATTAAGGACTACCACAATTGGATCAGCCACAGAAACGACTAAGTGGCTTATTGGAGATTCTGGCCACCTTCTATGCTTTACGGACGGCTCTTGCGACATCGGAGCATCGTCGAACTACCGGCCTCGCGATATCACGATTACCCGCAACCTCGTCGTGGGAGGATCGGCAACACTCGGCACACCGCTTGCAATCGCAAGTGGCGGAACCGGCGCAAATAACGTAGCTGTAGCTAGGGTAAATCTCAACACGAACGTATTAATGAATAACGATTTTGATTTCTCTGTGACTAATGGATCTGGAGTCACAGGAGATCTTTCGGCGACTGGAGCCAAGACTATTACGTTTACAACATGTCCACTTGGGCTTAACGGCACTAATAGCGCCGTAGGTCACTGGCTTCGTATTAGCGGAGGAACCGGAACGGCAGAGAGAGTTAACGTTACTGGCGGAACCTGTGTGAGCGGGGCATCTAATGGGACTATCACGTTCACTACCACGCAAACCCACACTGGATCATGGTCCGCATCAACCGCGACCGCTGGCATCCAGGAGGCGTTTTACTATGCAACTCCGTCAAATATTCAAATCGCTCCAGGTAACTGGACTATCTATGGGCCGATATTACTATGGGGGCCAAGCAGTAGTACGGTGCAGTTATCCGGATCAGGAAATATCGCAACGAGACTCGTCAGGGACTCTTCGTTTCCGTCTGGCGATCTTATCTCGTATGATTCTTCCATATCTGCTGGCCAGATCATGCTGAGTAACTTTTCAGTACTTAACGCGAACGGGTTCGATAACCCGTCTGGCGCTGGTATCCACTTAACACTCCAGCAGATGTTTGAGTCAACTATAGTTGATGTCACCGTGTACAACGGTGTAAACCCAATTGTTGTAGACGGATCCGGAGCAGCCAGCGTGACAATGGATAGAGTGTACGCATATATCCAGTCCGGGTATTCCTCTTCATACACTACTGGTGACGGAATAACGCTAAACCTAGCTGAAGCAACGATACTTAACACGAGATCATCCCGTGACGTTAAAACAGCCACTGGCGGAAGCGGTCTCAAGATTATCCGAGCTGACGGTATCAGGATTGTAGGTGGTCACTACAACGGAACATACGGGATACACGTTGCTAATAACCCATCGTATGTATTCAACTTCTTCTATGTAGATAACGTCATTTTCGACGAGACATACAGCGATGCCATACACTTTGCTTCCGGTACGGTTAACGCCATCTACGGTCAAGTACGAATACAGAACAGCCACTTCGCTACGCAAGACGGTGATAATGAGGCTGCTGGCATCTACGTCGGAAGTCCGCTCAGGGGACTTACTATCGAAGGAAATGACATTAGCGGATTCGAGGGACCTGGGATTATTCTCGGACTTCCCGATGCGGTACCAATTGGGGCGATTGTAGCAAACAACCAAATCAATAATAATGGACGAACCTCTACCGCATTGGATGCCGGTATCGTAATACCCGCCACTGGGCTGTCTGGATCTGGGTCTTATAACTCCAATACAGTAATATCCGGAAACACGATTGGCAACAACTTAGCCGGTTCAGCCACTCAGTCAATAGGGATATACTTCTCTGGCCCATCCGGAAAGTTCCGTGGGTATACCATATCCGGAAACAGCATATACGGAAACTCGGCAGCGGCTATGGCAAAAGACCCATCTCCCACCGTAGAGCAGTTCGTCGCAAATACCAACGGGGGAATAACTGATACCGTAACACTCGTGTCAAGTGCCTCTCTTAGCGGTGCTGATGCCACTGGGATGGCACAGACTATCGAGACATACGGAACCACTAACGTCACCAGCCTGACACCAGTGTGGGATAACCGCGTTATCACGTTTCTGAAGACGGATTCAGGAACTGTCAATTTCGTAACTGGCGGGAACATCGCTGCAAACGTAGCCCTGGCGCAGAACGGCGTTATATCGTGCCAATACTACGGAGCATACACGAAATGGATGTGTAAATAATGGCACAAGCCAAGAGTCAAGGAAACGTCACCCAGATAAAGCCGTTCGGCAATAAAGGCCTAGTTCAGCGAGTTGACGCAAATCAACTCCGCGAAGACCAATATGCCTTCCTATTGAACATGGTCTCGTCCCAAGAGGGCTCCATTCGCCCCAGGACTGGCTACACGGCCCTCTCGACCTCTTGGGGTACTCAGCCAGCATTCTCTCATACGATGGGCGTGGCGAGGGCTAATGGGCCACAGGGAGACCTGTACGCATACCTCGGTACTGGCACGGAAATTCGCAGGAATAAATACACTGGATTCAGCGGATCCTCAACCGTCATCGAAGGCAATGCAGTCACATCATCCAGGCGAGGCACGTATATTCCGTGGAAGAACGATAAAGCCGTATCGCAAATAATGACCTATTTCGCCACTGGCGAAAAGATGCTGCGGGACAATGGTGGCTATGGTGATGCCAGAGTATGGGGGATTGACCCGCCTCTCGACTTCTGTAAGGCCCAGCCAGGGACCTACTCCTTCGTCGATATCATTACAGACGGAACATTCAATGGCAGTTTCTCTCTAACAGACGCTAGACTTAACGACACAATTGCATCAGTAGCTGCCGTAGTTGCCAATACTTCGGCAGATGGATATTACGCAATTACGCCGACAGGCGGAGCGAATACGATCAACGCGATCCTTCCAGGCATGTATCTCAAAGTTGATACCATGGATATCTTCGTCGATAAGGTCGATGCAGTCCTTGGCGTCTTCTATGCGTTCTTCCCGAATCTCCCGTCCGCTGGTGATGCAATCAAAGCCTACGAGACGCCTGATATTTCCAGCACTCTAACCACTCCATTCGTGGCAGATGAGACCTCTACCCCAGGGACTGTCACCGCAAATCTTGCGTTCAATGGAAGCGCTGAAGATGGATTTGAGACTGACGACAATATCCACGTATCGCTATTCGTCAGCACGCCAGATACCGTTTCCGATATTCGATTAAGACTACAGGTCGGAGGAAGTACGAGTGACTTTTACGAGAAGTCGCTCCTGCCTTCTCCGGCCCAGAGTGTAGTTGGAGGAGCAACGTCAGTTACTGATACGTCCACAGCAGCCACGGCACTCAACGAGTACGGTCGGTATCAATCAACCAATGTCTACGGCCAGATCGAAGATACTCGGATCCAGGATGGCCTAGAAGTCAACCCGTATATTCCACCACCGGATAATATCAACTCCGGACTCCAGCCAGCCTCTATCGCTCCGGCGAATGCAGGTACGTGGAATGAGTTCACTATCAGTAAGAAAGGGTTCTTAAAGGTAGGCAGAGCTGGCATGGGCGGGTACACCTGGGCTGATGTAACCGCTGTGCAGTTAGTCGTCAAGCCAACGTCAGATACCGCTGTGGCTACAGTTAAGCTAGGCTCCGTATTCGCCTATGG
>ERZ869921.399-NODE-399-length-28269-cov-11.478557_pt1 | contig 28269 bp, 35 predicted proteins | sample MGYA00579310_ERZ869921 | MGnify/ENA primary metagenome ERZ869921 (study PRJEB32216, sample SAMN09231816) | wastewater metagenome | place: USA: Maryland | collected 2016-06-21 | study: EMG produced TPA metagenomics assembly of the PRJNA472060 data set (Reclaimed... | reverse complement strand
ATTAGAAGCTGTTCCTGCCATACCAAGTACTGTGGTTTCAAAGATATTACCACTAACCAGTGCAGCCGCTACAGCCGTATCAACATAGCTCTTGACAGCCTTCTGAGAAGGATACAACGTATCAGATGTACCAAGAGACGTAGATGTTGACTTGTTAGCAACGTTCTCTGATGTGTATCCAGACCAAGTTGCTCCATTATACGTCAGGTGTTTATTTGTATTGTTGTCATACACCACCCACCCTTCTTTTGGAACTACAGAAACCCATGTTGATCCGTCATAGATTACAATATCCCCCACCAGCGACACCCAAGCACCAGTAGCACCTGTAGCTGGAATATAACTATCCCCTAATGTGGGTGAGCCGGGTGGCGTTGTGGCTGCTGCGCTGATAACAGAGCATTGTACCAGTGTATCAAGAGCGAGAAGGTTGCTGTCCATGCCAGTATTCCAACCATCTTCCCCCAGTGCCCATTTATAATTCATCCCTGCATTAGGGAGTGTCGTTGCTGTCATTCTTGTATTCCTCTATTACCATAATCTGTTGTCACACCCTGTTATCGAAGGTCTGAAATAAATCCATTAGTGCTTGTTGTGATAATACTTCCGTAGCTATACCCGTAGTCAACACCATATCCAGCACCGCCCAGAGTCCCAAGTGTTGAGGCATTTGGGTCTTCAAGGAACCCGAAGTATTCCTCTTCAAAGAACACATAGTCTACAGCCACACCAATAGGTACAGGAATAATACTCCCAATCTGACTCAACCCTTGCAGGAAGTATGCTTGCAAATCTGTCAGGTTATTCTGTATCTCAATCGTTATGTGAGCATTTGGTTGTTCGACCACGCCAGAATTAGTATTACCAGTAATGAAGTTCAGACCAGTAATTATAGCTTCAGGTGTTGCTCTGGTTGTATTAGCAATGATACGGCACTTAATCAGAAACCTGTATGTCTCATCATCAACCGTAGAAGATGTCCCTTCAGCCTGACCACTCGCTCTCCACAACCCGCCAAGAGTGGCGTCCGTAGATGAACCAAACGGCTCAGCAGCCGCAGCCCCATCAAATCCAAAGAACGGGAGTGCATTGTAGTTTACAAGATTTCTTGGTTGTCCAACAATCTCACCAATCAAATCAAGCTGAACACCTGAAGCTGTATCAATGCTGCGGAACTGCATAAGTTCTTTGTAGACATCTTGCAAGTCATTCAGGGCATCCATTGCCAATTTAAGGTAGGCATCAAACACGGCTTTATTCTTGAACTGTTCTCCCACCCTGTCTCGTCCTTGAGCAAGGTAGTCTACTGAGGTGAATGTATTTGTTATCATATCCTCACCTCAAATTAAACGCTTGTTACAGAGATATTAGCAATGTCAATGACAGCACGTTCAAAATAATCAATTGTGATATTCGCAGATACAACTGGAACTGCCGTAATGTCAATGAACAAGTCAGTGACGTAATGTCCCGGAACACTGTTGATTGGTGTGTACAATCTGCTGAACAACACATCTTCACCAATATTAAAGCCACTGAGATATGCTACCAAGGCTTCCTTAATCTGGTCATCACCGTTAGTTGGGTAGTTGGAGTCCTTACTAACACTGACTGCAACATAAATATCAACATCTGTTGGCCTGTCAAACGAGATGTCGTGACTAACACCCATACTGTCGATAACAGCTTCTGTCACTCCACCATGACTCAAAATACCGGCTGGTTTGTTGTCCCAAATCGCTTGGGCAATCTCTTGAGTATTGCCACCAAGCACAATAGGATAGAACGAATGTGCAGGAACAGGTGGACTGATAAGGGCAATGTCTGTTTCGTTTTCATAAATGATAACTTGTTCCACCCCGTCAAGCTTAACCAAAGCAGCATAGATTGCCTCGTATGTATTAACACTATCTTGGAATTTAGCTGTGTAATAACGAGAACGAAGTTCTGTGTCAGTTTCCAGATTAGTTCCCTCTACAGCAGCCGATGGATTAGTTACAGTGTTCCAGCCAATAACAGGAGACTGGATACTTTGAATGCTGTCAGAAACCTGAGCATTAGGGCCATTCTCTGTACATTCAGCATCAACACCTTTCTTTACCTTGCTGATAGTGAAGTCAGTATTGACATCAAACGTGCAAGTGTATCCTTGATTGACTTCCTGAATCAGTGCTTCCCCATCAACCAACGTTGCTGTAATATATGTGCTGTGGCTTGCGTTCACCAAAGCGATTATATCATTGATAATTTCTGATTCAGTAGCGCTACCATCAGAAGTAATAGAAACAGTAACAGGACTAGCGTTGATACCACTAATCTGATAGGTAAAACTATAAGCCGTAGAATTGGCAACAGCGGTTGGAGCAATCTGGATAGCAACACACAAGCTTTCATCTAATGTGATCCCTGTAGTTGTGCTAAACACTTTTCCTGTTGTAGATGAACGTACATTACTATCAGACGGAATAACAGTTCCGTAGTCACCATAGCAAACCAGATTAACTGTAGAGGCTGTGGCGCTCTTACGAGGAACGCCACCAAGCAATGTTAGATTCTCAAGGGAGTTGCCAGTTGCTTGTGTAATGTCAAAAGCCGAATACACATCTTGTCCAGCTTCCCATAAATCAGCGAGTGGAGCAGCAATCAATTTAATGAATCGCCCAAGGACAGAAGTGTCAGAAGTGTTTACAATATCCCCCGGCTCAACCAGAGAAGCAAAACCACTTTCTGCATTCACTTTCAATTCAGTAATAATATCGTTCAGGCGTTTTACTGTGAAGCCTGTATCAGAAAGTCCGTAAGCCACTTATCTTCTCCGTGTCTGTTTCTAATTAGTTGGTGTAATCGTGAATGTCTGTGTTGACGAAATAGCACCATTCTCTGTTCTTACTCGGAACGAACAACTGAACCGTCTGTCTGTGGAGATGGAAGAGGAATAAGCAATGATTTGCAGAGCATCCGGCTCTTCCAGAATAGCTTCCTGAATCAAGGCATCAACAGCCATCTTACTTCTGTTCTTCCCCATCACACGATTGAACCAGTCAATACCTAGGGTGTTATCCATGAACCATTCTCCTTGGAATGTATTCAACCTAATCCTAATCCGTTGTGCCAAATCTTCAGCACCAATACTTGTTACAGTGCTTTCACCGTTTGTAAAAGTAATATCCCCTGTATCCTCATCTAGCTTAATATCCATATCATTCTCCGATTAAGGGACTGGTGGGGTTGGGAGGGATATAGAACAAGATGCAAATTGGTTTGCTTTGTCATTAATTTGGTCAATCAATATAGTGATTGCTACAGTCCTTGCAGCAAGTTGTGTTGGATAGGCAAGAGCAGGTGCACACAACGGCTCAAGAACACCTGTTATCAGTCCCGTAATCCAATCAACGACATCATCAATGGAAGCTGGTGGGGAAAGCAATGCTGCAATTGGTGCAAGCTTATCAAGCTGATCTTGAATGGCTGTGTTCTCAGCATACAGGGATGTAAGAATACGTTGTGCTGTAGCTTGTAATTCAGCACAGCTCCCAACCTTGTCAATATCCTCGCCAAGCTTTTCATACTGTGCTACGTTAATCAATCCAGAGCCTTGAGGATTCATTGTGTTTCTCCGCTGTCTTGCTAAATAATGTTTGTTATAATGCCGTCTGTCACTGTAACAATCTGTCCGAGTGGTGTCGTGAAGGAACCTGTTGCTCCAACACCAACTGTGACGTTACCAGTATTAATGAAGTTTCCATCAACTGAAGTTGTAGATGAAATGTCTACAGCAAGGCCATTCACTTCAATCTTGCCAGATTGTTTCATCCGTAGTTCACATTCAGCCGATGTGCCTAAGTTATGGAACACAACCAAATCATCTGTTGAATGTGGCAATGTGTGCTTAGATGCTTGGTTGATTGCAGAGCCAAACGGGAATAAGCCGGGGATGGCTACAGCATCTCTGATATTGAATCGCCTATAGTCGCTTGGCGGCTGTGCAGTTCCATCTCCACTTTTGAACACATCTGTACCAGCTTGACTGAATACCAACATCACCGTATCACCAGGATGAACAGGAAATGTCACAGCAGATGTGCTGCTTGACGGATAGATCAGCGGGACGTGTAAAAGAACTGGATGCTCTGTGTCATCCTCAAGGTCAGCAAATACTTGATTGACAAGTGGCTTTACATCTATACTTTGCTTCTCATCACTTCTCACAGCAATGATAACAGCGGGGATGGCCGTATAAACCTTCCTCATCTGATGTTCAAAGAAGGCAATCATTGCGCTTTCCATTGTCATGTCGCCACTCATACCTTTCTCCAAATATTAACCAAACAAGTGTCAAGCAAACTCCACCCCTTCTACAGCATCCCCAAACACTTCCATATACCAATCCCCGCCACGAGTATCTCCATCAAACTTGATAGAGCGAACACGGAACAAGTCATTGAATGTTGAATCATCTGTCTCAACCTTGAACAAACTGTTTGGGCGCATTTCAGGATTGATCAATGCTTTCACTCTAACCCCATAACGCCTAGCTCTATACTTCTTGACTTTGAGGGGTGTTCCGTCTTTCTTTGGTTTCGGCACTTTGATTTCAATAAAGACTTCATTCTTCTTGTTAAGGCTCTGACCGATTGACTTGCTGATTTCTTCAGTGTCAAAGAATGGATGTTCGAGCATCCCTGTCTTTGGGCTGAGGACGATTGTCTTTTCCCCTTCACCACCAGAGAAACCATACCTATCTGTAATAACCAAAGCATTATCTGATGTAATCTTCCACTCAATACCATAGGTGGTGGCAATGTCATCTAACACTTGCTTACCTGTGCCGTGTGCGGGGTAGCCATACTGACATTTAATCTGTCGCCATTCGCCAGTTGTTGAATCAACGAAAGACAAGTTGAGCTGCTTTGCAATCTCTTTAACAACACTACCTAAGTAGATTTCTTCAGGGAACGAATAACTGATTTTGGTTTTAGTGAGGTCGGTGAAATTAGGCTTCAACACAAATGCTGTCACCTTGTCATTACCACTTCTGGATGTCTGTACGTTAATCACATCACCTGTGATAAGCTGCTTGACGTTGCCATTGTACCCAACACTGAGAGTCATTGTACCAAATCTGGTGTCAAGCAGATTAACTGTTGTATCACTCATGTTGTAGATAGATATACTTCCTTTGTCTGTATTGTCTTTGTTGTTGACGTACAGTTCAGCACTGAAAGACATTCTCAACTTGTCTATCTGAACAATTGTTCCATTCTCAGGGTTCTTGAATGTAAGGAGGTAGGAACGTCCCCATTGATAATTCTCATCCATACATTCTCATTCCTTAGTAGTCAGTGTAAGACAGGATGTAGTTGGCAGGCATATCTTTACGTGTTGTTGCATTATCTTCCACATCGTCTGTCAAAGGTACTAACCTGAATATCCCGGTAAGCCCTTTATCAAACATTACCGCATTTGAAATAGCAGCACCGACACATAACTTCTGCCCCGTAACCAATTCAGTACCATCACGCATCGTCACTGTCAGGTGGTAATGTTCGGTTCTGTAGTTATATGTGAAACGTAGGTTCAAAGCCACATTACTTAGTGAAGTTGAATAGGAGAAGTCTGCGTCTGTAAAAGTTGTGAGAATTGCGTATGATGCCATGTTATCACCCTTTAATCAGATTAGATATGCCTAGACGTAAAACACACAGTGGTACAACTCTTGAAGTCTTTGATGTGCGGGCAGCCTCTTCCAAGCACCGTTGTATTTCGTATTCCCTTGGGTCTACATCACCACCTTGTTTGTTTTGCTGGTTTGATTTGTTGGTAGAAGTTTCACCAGCCTTACCACCGCTAGGTAATTGACTCCCTTTCCCATCTTCACCAGAAGCTTGTCCATTAACAATATCATTAACAATCTTGTCAGAACTCGCTGCCAGCACTTTCACTTTGACAACATTAACTTGTTCAATCGTAATGTCCGGGTAGATTGCATACCCGCTTTCAGGGTTTTGATTGAAAGCAATGTCGGTGATAATACAGTTGGAGAACTTATTTATCTCGCTATCCTTGCCGTCAGTGTTATAGCCAAGAACAGTGATGAACTCCTTGTTTTGCTGAATAGCAATTAAACGCTGCTTAACAACTTCCATTGCGGCTTTAACTGAAACATTACCAGCATTATCTGTTCCACTGTAGTCGCTTGGAATAGCCACGTTGGCGTTTGTTTCTGGTTCACCTTTTGTGTTAATCAACATGCTTCCATACTGACGAGGATAATCATATCCCGGTACTTTCTGGTTGCCAGCATCTTTAATAGGGTTGAAGAAGTTGTAGTCCGTTACAACCCCTTGAATCTTAATCTTCACATTCTCAACAGTTACATTGTCTGAAATCTTACTTCCATCTTCAACTTGATGAGATGTTACACTTCCTTGGTAGCTCTCTGAAAAGGCTAGGACACTATCAAAAAGAATAACGTCATTGTTAGCCGTCTTTATAACGTAAATCATAATAGTGTCCTTCTAGTTAGTTGTAGATGCCTAATCCACCCAATCCCCATTGCTTCTGCATCTCCTTGTATATAGATTCTGCTGTCTTCTCTGGGTTATCTTTAACACCTTGCACCCCTCGTGCATCTACATTGATTACTAGAGGTGGGGGTTGGCTTTGTGATGAAGGTGTTCTGGGTGATGGTTTATACAGGTCTTCAGCACCACCGCCAAATGTCACGCCACCACTAAAAGCTTCAACTGCCCATTTGATTGGTTTCAAGCTGGGTATGGCAGTTGAAGCTGCACTAACAGCGTTGCCAATACCTTTCTGAACATCCTGCATCAACCCTTCAGAGATAGCCAACTTCATTCGGTTCTTCCAAATGATGAACATCAAGTAAAACCGTTCAAGATATATCATCCCCATTTCTAGGTTGTATCTCATCCAGCTTACCCAGTTCAATTCCCCATCGTTGGCTTCCCCGATGTCAGAATAGGCTTTTATCAACAGCATGGCAACGGCGACATTCGCAAGCATGGCTTTGTGCATTGCCCAAAAACTATAAGATGCTGCCATAGCTCTAAGTGACAACAGGAATACAGATGAACCTAACATCCCCATCATCCCCATTATGCCACCAACAACAAGTACACCAGCAATGGCGATCAAGGCAATACGTAACCCATCAACATTTTCCTTAGCTGTTTGGAACACCAGCTTTGTTGTGTCAACAACACCATTCAAAGCTTTCAACCTCTTAGTAACCCAAGGGATTGCTACTTGTGCTAAGGCGGTTAATGCCTTGAAAAGCTCTTTCAACAGTTTCTCAAGACCGGCATCCATCATTGCCTTGGAGAAAGCCTTCATGCTATTATTGAATCGTTCTTGAGCAGACGCTGAATTGTTTGTTACTTCGGCCAAAGCTCCGCTTTCTTCAGCAAGCTTACCAGCGGCTTCACCCGCAAGTGTTACATACTCAACACCCACCTTGCCGTCTTTCATCGCTGCAAAGAGTTTCTTTACGTCTCCACCAAATGCTTTAGCAAACAACTGAATCACACCAGCAGCACGTTCACCCAACTGACCAACAAGTTCTTCGGCCTGCACCTTTTCCTTGTTGTACATTTGGTTGACAGCCCGCATGGCAAGCTTGGTTTGTTCAGGCGTTAATTGGAGAATCTTGAAATACTTGGCAAACCCTTCATACACTTTGTAGATTTGGTTGTTTGCCATTTTGTCACGGCTGGCCATAAACACGTTAGAGAACGTCTGACCAACTTCTTCAATAGGCATTGCCAACGTATCAGCCGTCTTTCTTACGAAAGCCAAGTTCTCATTGAACTCTTGCGTAGAGCGACTAATGGCCCTAATCTTGGCTTCCATCGCAATCATTTCACGACCGGCAGCTACAAGCTCACGTACACCATAACCAGCGGCTACAGCGTTGAACATCCCCATACCAGTTGGAAGCATTGGGCGCATAAAGGCAGCTAACGGGCTTGCACCCAACCCTCTGGCCCTTCCCCAGTAATTCTGGTATTGAGTGTCACCATTGTCCCCTTGCCCACGGCGTCTTCCACCACCCCCGCCACCGCCATACCCGCCGTTTCCGTTATTACCACGAACAGCATTGGCTGGAACTTGACGGAAGCGTTGCATACCGGCTGTAGCAGCCCGTAGACGCTCGAAACTAGCAGCGAGGTGTACAACCGCTTGGGCATACTCAGCAACCTCGTTCCTACGCCCTACAAGGGCTTGGTGAAGCTTCAGGATGGAAGCAGAGAATTGGTCAGCCCAATGAGTTGAGCGTTGAGCATTTCCACCAACCTGATTCTGCATGTTGTTAAGGTGGACGATGCTTTTCTGAATCCCCTCCATCCACTTCGTAACACCACGAGTGTCAGTCATTCTCTGGAAGGCTTTAAACTGTGCTGTCAATCCAGTAAGCTGATTCTTCAACTTCCCTGTTGACACCGCAGCTTCTTTCAGTTGAACCTTTAGGTCGGACATTTCCTTACGGAACTCAGTCAAGCCTGCTGTATCTACTTTAAATCCTACAGTAGCAAATAGCTTTGCCAGTTCCATGCCCTTCTCCCTTGTGTTTCATTATTGTTCTTTTTGGCTTCTACGCCTACCATCCTCTCTCAAGGCAGTATTCACTTCCATCATTTCCATCATGTCATAAAAGTCGGGCAGGGAATATACAGTCTGTAATTCGTGATACGTACAGTACCTTTCTTCAGCAGACAAGAGATTGAGAATACGAACATCAACTGTGAACTTATCTTCAATCTCTTTGTACAACCCTCTTGTAGCTGTATCAGCTTCGCTAGTATTTAAGCCCCGATGCTTAAACCTAGCTTTGAAAAAACATCTGAGAAGTTAGCTTTTAGCACTTCCTTAATCAGGTCAATCAATGCACCAGTACGTCCAGCAAACTCATGGTCAAAGTTAATAGCAGCCGTACCTTTGGTAACGCCAGACATCAACTCTTTAATCAGAGCTACAACATCAACCTTATCAAACTGTTCAATCAGCGTGTTAATAGCTGCCGTCAATACAGCCTCTTGTGCATTTTCATCTTGCGAAGCTTTCTGCAACTCCATGAAGGAAGGGCCGAGCAGCTTCATCAGTTTCACTTCAATACCAAGCGCCTTCGTAGCAAGGAATTGAGTAATCTTGTAATCAACGCCATCAACGTGGACATCGGATTGGGTAATTGCCATTTTGTTTGTGTTTCCTTATTTAGTAGATTAGGTCTGTGAGGGACGAGAACTCAAGAGCATTCACAACAAACTCCCATTCGGTATCCATCGCTTCCATTTCCCTGTTTAAATCGGGAGCAGAAATAATATAACCGTGAGACGAGATGTTTGATTGTTGTGTTCCAGAGCCGTTGTTGCTCACTACTTCAACTCGCAAGAATGAGTTGGTATTTACCTCGGACGAGGCATATAGACGTTGCAGAATCAGATTGCTTTCGCTTGTCTGCAACAGTTTGACATTTAGTCGAAAAGGGCGAGTGAAGTTTCTCACTCTGGCTGAATACAAGGGGTGGATTCCATCAATCACTTTGAAAGAATCATTCCCTCGCTTCACCTTGATTGATGTAACTCCCTCTAAAGGATAGCCACCAATCACTACAACATTTTGAGACGGATCATATATAGTGGATGACATTATCTAAGACTCCGTAAAGAGCGCACTAATGTGCTACTTCTTTCATAAGCTGATTGCAACAGTGAAATAACAGCAATAGCTTCTGTGATACCAGATAAGTCTTCAGCATTACCACCAATGATACACTCAACATCGTTACATGTGAAAACCCATTCTCTTACAGAGAGGGATTGTCCAAACTCCATTTCTGGAACTTCTTCCAGCCACACATCCTTAGCAAAGAACATCGTTGTTCCGCTGTTATCCTTGATAATTAGGGGGAGGAATTGAAGTGCTTTGATGTTTGAAGCAAATAATAGTTTTTGAACACCATTCAATAGGTCATTACTGCTACTGGATTGTGCTAGGAAAACACTCACTTGCCATTTACTATATCTTTGTTGCGTCACAGCAACACTTCCATCCATTGCCCGCTTGCTTGTGTACAGAGGGTCAAGACGCTTGATACGAACAACATTCGTTATATCAAACCCTTCTAACGGAACACCCGCAAAGGTTATACTTACATCACTTGGGGAATAGGTGTACATCTTCCTGTCTCTCCTTGGATAGAGTGGGGAATCCTTTCCCCTTGTTATTATTCCCTAGAAGCTATTAGGCTTGCCATTCCGCAGGAACAACACCACCAAGCAGCGTAATTGCAGCAACATCTTCAGCAGAGATAAGGCCATTACCGCCAATGATGTCATCCATCTGGGTACAGTGGAAAACCCAATCACGGTTGTTCAGGCTATTACCGTATTGGCTGTTAGGCACAACACCGATGTAAGCTTCTTGAGCAAACGCAACAGAACGACCAGAGCCATCCTTAACAGTGAGTGTGAACAATCCATCGCTGTTCTTGCTGGCCTTGTCATTCAAGTACAACATAGTCAGGATGTCGTTAGACGCGCTACCTTGACCAAGAGACACAGTGACCTTACCAGAAGTGTTAGCCTTGTAAACACGAGTGGCGATGTTATCAACACCAGTTACGTGTTCATAGGTTTCACTGTCACGTTCAACATTAATGTGGCTGTCATCAGCATAGCCAGCAATCGCATGCACCAAGCCAGAGCTTTCCTGACTAATCACAACATTTACGTCAGACGGAGAATACGTCGAAGTACGAGTAGATGCCATTTCTTGTATCCTCCTATTAAGCCGTCACAGTGCCAGAGATGGTGGTGTACATAATCGCACCAGCCAAACGAGCCGTGAATGTAATGTCAGGCAGGACGCGAGTGGCACGTACAGCAGACGAAATGTTAAGGATGTTTGGAATAGTCACAGAAGGGGCAGGACTATCGGCCAAGCCACCAACTTGAATCCCTTCAGCCAGAACGCGACGAATCTCAGCTTCCAGAACAGCAGCACCTTTACTGGTGTAGCTAATCTTCTTGCTATTCACTTGTTGGAACCAAATCCCTTCAGCGATACGGGCCTTCATCCATGCGACAAACACAATAACGTCGATCCATTCACCAACACTCACTTTACCGCCAATCACTACATCACGGCCACCAATGTTGGCTTCGTAAGTAGAGCCGTTCTTGCCCTTGATGTAATTGGCTTCGGAAGAAGACAGAGCATCTGCTGCAATACCGGAAAGTGTCTTGTAGCACCAGTGAGTAGAGCCGGGTTGTTGAGCAGCAAAGTAACCAGCCCAGGCACATTCAATGAAGTTGGTGTCAGCAGCAGCAGACCAGATGTAGAATGTGTTGTCGTAGTTCAGAGCCTTCACTTGACTGAAAATATCAGAAGTAGAGGAAGTCTTTACTGCACTAGCTTGACTGGAGAACACATACATCTTATCCAGTGTTTCAATGGCAGCAGCGATAGCCAGAACATCAGCATCCAAGTGGCTGTCAGCGGACATCACAAACCACGTATCATTCAAGTTACGAACAGCAGTGATTGCATCAGCCCAAGTTTCAGTGACAGTATCATTGGCCAGAGACAGATTGGACGACAAGGTTTTAATTGCATAACCAGTGCCAGCAACAGAAGGTGCAATAGTCAGCGTAGTAGTTCCACCAACAGTCAGGCCAGTGATGCCAGCAGTCGTAATAGCACCTTGCAAGCCAGTAACAATCTCAGCGGCAGTGGCAGAACCATCAGCCGTAAAAGTGATAGCTTCCCCTTCCAGATTAAAAGAGTAAGTAGCGCCATTAACAGCAGTCGGGGTGATAACAACACCCGGAACATGCCGACGACCAACAACCAGAGTTTGCAGACCTTGATCTTGAGCAAAATACTTCTGAGCGGCAATGTAAACATTAGACGTAGAAGCAAAATCATCAGCCACTTCAGTTACACTGTTATATTCCTTGGCACGTTCAGAGAAAGCAACGTGGGAAGCAATGAAGCAAGGGATTGCAAATGAAGCCCGCTGCACTGTAGCAGTTTCACGGCTCACCGTGATGTTAATCAAATCTTTTAGAACAGTCATGTTCTTTTAATCTCCTAATAGGTAAATGTTACAGGCAACGTACCGTCTACATTATTGGCTTCGGTTAATGTTCCGTTAATCTCCCCGTGGTCAATTGTCTGGAACGTAACAGACAGGTGTTTGTCGTAAGCCAGCGACAAATCAATCGTTGATACTGAATAGATGTCTGTTTCTCTTTTTTGTTGTGAACGCCTGTTAGGACTTACACGTAATACACTCATTCCATTGTCAGCAAACAACGCCCTGTAATAAATGCTCTGCATCTTCAGATGAAAATCTTCAGCATAGTTGGCAGCGTTTGTATCACTACCACCGGATTGCTTATCTTTACCAACAAACACAAACCGCACAAGAGCTTCATATGGCTGGCACATTGTTGTTATTCTGGTTGTCTTGTTCACTGTTGCACTTTCACTGGCCATACCTGTTGGTGTTTCAGTTACAACAAATATATGGCAATATGGCGTAACCGGCTCAACACCATTCTGCATATCCAGATAAGCTGTCACGCCGCTGACAACGGATGTCAATGCCGTGTAGCAGCTATCTTCAATTGATGTGAAATTACTGTTTGTTATCTTGGCCATTAAGCCACCTCTTTACGGACAGCTAGGGCTTGGTAAGAATCAAGCACACCAAGATTATACAAGTTCACTTCGCGAATCTCGTACACATCACCATTCCAAGTGACTTCATCACCTTTCAGCAACCCTGTCCCTTCCTTACTGGTTCTAAGTGACTGTGCAATTCCATCAGTTATGATGAAGATTGAATATCGGCTTCTATCCCCTTCAGGAAGCAATCTTGTCATCTTGCCAGCAGCATTTGGCTGGATGTTACATTTGATTGTGAATGTTGTAGCTGTTCCATCTAACCAGCGTCCATTAACGTAGCTACCAGCGCGTCTTGTGAACGTATATGTTGCTTTCCCAACACTAAGAAATAAAGGTGTTGACATTATATTCCCACCTCCTTCTTGCGCTTGCCATAGGCGTCACTGTTTACAATCTTGGCTTCAACACTATTACGAAGTGTTCCGGTTTCAACAAGGATTTTGTTATGTCCTTTCAACGCCACGGTCATTGCAGCATTCGGTACGAAGTTCTGTTCATCAATCGTGTCTTGAATACTTTCTTTCAACCATTGACCCATCTGAACAAAGCTCTTCTCTTGCTTACCTTGAAAGGATGCTAGGAATACAGACGGTGCTGACTGCCTTACAAACCATTTAGCTTTCTCAAGAGATTGTGTGAAGAACGGACGAGCAGGGAAGGAGACATTCTCATTGGATGGCCCCGCTGCATTATCAGACATTCCTGTTTCATGTTGCCAAGCAATAGAAGCCACTGGCGTACCAGCCCTATCCCCCTCAGTGTATCTGTTATCTTCAAAGTAGCCGTATTGGATGTCTTTCTGATTCAAGTCTTGTAGACGTTTCCATAAAGCATCCAGCCCTTTATAATCTGTCTTAATTTCATAGCCAAGTCTATTACTGCCAGCCATGATTAAAATCCTGTAGAGTCGTCAGACGCCACCCAAACTTCTTTATTGTAGTAGTCAGGTGTTCCGCTATCTGTTGTTACACCACGATAGACTTTTGGCGACAACGTGTCAGTATCATCACTGTTTGCTTGCATGTCGCTACGGCTAATGCCACCAGCATACGGTGTAAACTCAACATCAAAGATTGCCGGATTTGCCAGAGCGAGTTTAATAGCTTGCATGTAGTTATTGAATGTATCTGCACCGTACACCTCACACATGTATGCCCTTTCACGGCGCATCTTAGCAAGAGAAAATAGAATGATTGGCATAATTTCTCGCGCCGTTCGTTTCTCGTTTCCGTTGTTCTTACTGAGGTAGTAGGTGTATGTTGCGTCATCAAGGAAAACTAAAGTGGTGTCGATGTCACCAACAGAAAGTCTGACCCTATCCACCGCACTTGTAGCGGGACTTCCGGTGTAGGCCATTGCCATTCTCCTTTGTTTTGTTTATTATTCTATTGTTCAAATACACTAGGTTATAATGCTTTTGAACAATAGCCCCCGAAGGGGCTAAAGCTATTCAACTGATTAGGTCGAAGAGTACAACCGCACCAGACATTGTGGCCTGCGGAGCACGTGCAGGATATTGGATTCAGACTCAATATCAATACCGTTACCCTTCGGGTCTACGTAGGTGAACACGTAAGCTTCTTGTCCACGGCTATTCGCCAAGTCCATTTTAAGGGCCGGGCCAGCGAACGAAGCAAACACATCTTGAGTACCGACAGGCATCAGGCGGGCTTCACCAGAAGTCATCAGGTCAACACCGTTGAAAGCACCACGGTATTCAACGAACGTCACGCCACCAAACACGAACACACGAGTACCCATCGGCAGCGAAGAGTCCAGACGCTGACGCAGCGGCTCTTGAGTAGACGAGTAGTAGGTGTAAGCAGCTTGCACCTTGGCATGTTTAATCAGGTTAGCGAAGAAAGTCGGATGGCAATAAGCCACGAAGTTCGTTGCAGTGTCACCAGATTGCATGTTGTCGATGATATGTGCAATACCTTCTTCAATCTTACCAATGATGTCGGTTGTAGTAGTACCGAACACAAAGTCGATTTCCTTACGGACAACACCAAACTCAGTGTAGTAATTGGTAGAGACAGTGCCGTTAGGGGCATAGACAGTACCATTAGCAAGCAGTTGGCAACGAGCCTTCTCTTGCAGCCAAGCATGGCTACGACGAATACGCTCAAGCTTGCGAGACAGAGCAGCAGCTACATTCTCAGCTTGGTCATTCGTGCCATAAGCAGTCTTACCTTGGATGTCTTCAGGGGTCAGCTTGTCATCCAACGGGAAGTGAGGGATGCTGAAAGAGTACAGCTTACGGGTGTAATCCTTGCTGAAGTTAGCACGTTCACCACGAACACGGTCAACCATGGTAGCGCCGGATTGAGTGATTTGCTCAAGCGACACAGTGTTACTGGTTACGCCTTCGATGGCAGGGAAAGCACCGCTGTTGCTGATAATACCCCAAGTGTTAGGGATGAGCAGCAACTCTTGGGTGCGGTCGATAAACTGAAAGTTATCGGTGTACGAGCGTACAATGGCCATATTCTAATTCTCCTTGTTGTTAGATTTGGGCTTCAGCGATGATGCCCTTGGCAGCAAGCAGAGCATACAGTTCGTTCTTTTCGGCAGTGGTGTCAATCGAAGTGCCATAAGACAAACCTTCTTTGACAACTTGAACCGGGCCACGTTCGATAACAATGACAGTGGTGTCGGTGTTGTTAGCAACAGCCAGACTATCAAAGCCAGCGCCAGAACCAATGAAGATCACCGGATTCACGTTCAGAGCAGAGAAGTCAGCAGCTTCAATGGTGCGATACTTTTCAGTACCAGCAACAACGATACTGAAGCCATCACCAACTACAAAGTCAGTGGCATCAGAGATGGTGAACGACAGGCCACCGCCAGTGAACACGCTGGCAACCTGACCAGAACCAACCGATTGACCATTCGGGCCGAACACAGTAAACAAGCCCTTGTCAGTGACAGCTTGTTCGATAACCACTTTGTAAGTACCAACCAGAGCGGTTGCATCAACAGTAACAGTACCAACAGTACCAGTGCCAGTGTTGCCAGCGTTAGCTGCGGGAGTACCAGTGCCAGACACCAGAATGCGAGTCAGGACACGACCAATAGCCCAAGTAGCGGCGCTATCATAGGCGGTTACAGTCTTGCGGCAGAAGCCAGTAGAGGCTTCATATTCGCGCTTCACAACATTCGAGTACCGTTGAGTGGAGGTTGCAATTAGAGCAGCCATGTTTATTTCTCCTTTTTAATTATTGAGCAGTAGGTTTGGCGTACTTGGCTTTCAATTGCTTTGCAACCAAGTCTTCATCTTTGTTGTCGGCACTACCACCCGCAACACCCTTCTCGGCAAAAGCCTTTTCTTCATCAACAGCCTTGGATTGCAGCGAAGCAACAACCGTAGCAAAAGCCTTGTCATCCAGAGCAGCCAGCGACACATGTAGGGCAGCAGCTTGGTCTTGGTCAACGACAGCTTGCAGAGCAGTCAGGCGCTTGTCAGAAGCTTCCTTAGCAGCGGCAGCTTGCATCTGAGCAATTTGTTCTTGAGCAGCAGCTACAGTCTTTTGCAGTTCAGCGGCTTGAGCTTGTGCAGCTTCAAACGCATCATTCTGTGCAGCAAGAGCAGCAACCAGTTCGCTATTCTTTGCTACAGTAGCTTCAAACTCAGCTTGCAGCGAAGCAATAGCTTCTTGTTCAATGACATCAGTAGTCATGTTTTTATTTTCCCCTTTAGATTTGAAAGAGAATCGCATAGGTTTCTCCACTAGGTCAGCTAGATAGTTACTAAAATCTTCTCGTGTCATCACCTTATCAGCGAACCCTAGTTTGATGGCATCTTGCGCCAGCAGCACCTTGGCTTGAGTAGATTTAACAACACCTACGTCGATTCCCCGCATATCCGCAACATACTGTGTAAACTGCTGATATAGAGCATCGACTTTATATTGGATGTCAGACAAGAAATCTTCCCTGAAACTGCCATCCTCTTTGAAAGGAATCTTACTGTCGCCAGCATAAATGTAAGTGTCTTCAACACCTGCATTATTCATGGCCTTGTTCATATTCCTAAGCTTTACAACAACACCAACACTCCCTAATTCAGCATCAGGGTTTGCAATGATTTCATGTGCAGCAACAGATAAACCAAAAGCAGCGGAAGCACTCAATCCGTCAACGTATGCGACTAATTGAACACCACGTTCATCGGCTTTCTTGCGAAGATAGCGGCCTGTTTCCGTCATTCCGTAAGCCATTCCCCCCGGACTATCCACATCCATTACAATCGTTTTAGCACCCATACTGCACAGCTTATCGAAGTCATCTACAATCTGTTGATACGAACTATTCTGTTCGCCACACATTGCTTCATATTCAATATACGTCAGCGGGCCACTAACGCTTAAAACACCTACTTGTGTTTCAGCTACATATTGTAGGACTCGTTCTTTTGGTTTCTTTTCCAACTGTACTGCAAGCTCTGCATGATTATTACGATCATCCAGATAAGTAAACACTCGCTCAAGAGATGCCGGAAGCATCAAATGAGGGGTGTTGTATAGGATGCTTGTCAACCTTAACAACTTCCCCATTATTATATTTCTCCTTTATCCAATATCTCTTGCTTGTGGGTTTGTCTTATAATCCTAGATACAGTTGTTTTTGGTACACCTGTAATCTTTACGATTTCCGTCAAACTTTTTCCATTGCCCCTGAGAGTAAATATATCCTCTCTTATGGCAGGACTATGCTTCTTGGCAATGCCAACTCTATGTTCTTTAGCGTTAAACCCTAGATGTGTCCTTTTCCTGCCACAGAATATAGAGAGCAAGTATTGGTGACTAGTATCAAGTATCTCAGAAAGGTGTGAACAACTGTATAAACCACTCACGTATAAATGATACGCAATAGAAAGTGCTACGTCAGTACTATCTATGTCTGGCAAATATTGCTGAGATTGTGCCGGTCTTTCCCCGTTTTTGAATCTTTCAAATACATCTTTTCGCTTTTTTCCGCTAAGAATATAAGTGAGATACTCACAACCTATACCACAGATATTAGCAATTTGAGTATTTTGTAGAGACAAATCATACTTCAAATGAAGTGCCAACAACACAACACTTTCATCATATTTACACTCTCTGTTTTTAGCTCCAAGGGAGCAGACATCTTCAGAGAACTTCTCAGAGTATTCAAACCTGTTTTTAGCGTAGTTTGTGAGTAATCCTCCCTCTGAAAGTAAACCATAATAGGATATTAAGTATTCCTCAAAATCCAACGCTGACTCATCTGTGTCAAAGTAGGCAACAATTTCTCGCCTTATAACGTCCTTGTACTTCTTAATGATTCCCGTTTTTGGCGAATTAACCTTCAAATTAGATGGCTTGAAATGGTCGTTAATCCTACTACCGTTCCCTTTACCTACATAAAAGGGCAGGCCGTTTGGTTTAAAGAGTACATAAACATACGGCTTTCTGTATAAGGGCTTTACTTTTCCAGTCATGCTTTATTATCTGGGTTCATAGCACTATTGTCTTCCTCGGAAGCAGATTCTGCTGTACCGTTTAATCCACCAGTAGAGGTGTTCATTCCATCGCCGCTTCTTGATGTTGGTTTACCAAGCAGAATATTTAGTTCTTCTTGATCCATGTCATCTTCCACTTCTCCCGGCAAGCCAAGGATTTCAGCAATGTAGTTTACATTCTCTGGTGTAGGTGCAATCAGTCCAACAGCCTTGATACGCTGAATAGCCTTACTAAACCCTTCAAGGTCAATCTCATCCAAATCACCATAAACGAACTTAGGCATTTCTGTATCACGCCAACCATTCATCTTATACAGCCATGGAATAAGATCATTATTCAGGACATCTTGGATTTCTTTGAGACGGGCTTCAATACCCATTGCCAGCAGGTTAGTTTTTGCATCAGCCAGACTATAACTACCAACACCATCTTGACCCAAGCGCATGACATCTGCAAATAGAGAGGTTAGAATCTTGTTGTCATATCTGGTAATTGCTGCTGCGATGTGCTGAGCCGTTGTGTTATCAACAGAGAGAAGTTCAAAATCAAACATCTTGTTTCGCCCTTCATCATACATGAGAGGCATCACAATACCTGTTTGCTCATTCATCTGGAGATTACGAACCATATTCTTGTAGTAAGAATACACTAAGCGGTCGCTCTCGCTGGCATCGTCAGCCATGTACTTCGGATGCAGCCATACAATCGGAACACCATTAATGTTCTTGCTGTAGCCAACAGCCTCAATCTCTTCTAGTTCCTTGCGGAAACGATACGCTAAGTAGCAATTGGACAGAGGACTAACACCTTCGGGGTTGTCTTTTGTTGAGTCAGCCCGAAACAACATAAACCTGTCACGAGGGATGGAAATAGCATCCCCTGTTGGTTGGTAACGAATATAATTGCCATTACTAACAATCGTCTGTTCCAGACCAACTAAGTCTCGCCCATCAGGACTAAACACCCACTTGGTAATACTGTCCTGACTACGTGGAGCAAGCTTTCTTAACCCTACAAACCCATCATTGAACTTACTACCGTTAGCGTAGCGGCGTCTACGTGGAACTTTCTCAATGACCGAATGACCAAAAGTGATGTAGCTAACTACTTCCTTGATGAATTGGAACCAACTGCCATCCATATCGTGCATTACAGATTCAATGTATTCGGCACGAAGCTTCTGCTGGTCAGTAGCGTCTTCACACGCTTCAACGTCCCATTCTACACGGCTAATCATTAGCTCATATGCTTTAAGGGCAGCAGAGATAGTTGTGTCTTTACGCATTTCCTTGTACGTTCGGATATTATCTGGCCAGCGCAATTCACGCCTGCTTTCTTCAAAGATAATACCACTACTCACTTTCAGTCCACTGTAACCAACTTCACTCATATTCATGCGCGGAATCGTTACACCAGAATCACTGGTTAATTGAGTGAAATCTTCTAGCTCTTCTTCAGCCATAAGGCTTCTCTCCTTTAATTAAGCAAAACCAAATCGTGAAGTGGATGTTGATTCTGGTAGAGTGAATGTTGGAATGTTGATGCCAGAGGCGAGCATTGCGTGTCCATCGCCGCACGTGTCCACAATATCGTCCTTGACACGCCTACTTCCATCAAATGCTTCTAGTTCAGCTATAAGCTCATCATTCCATTCACCAACAACTAGCTTTACATTGCCGCTTTCGCACGAGGCACAGAATGGGGCGAATCGCTGAACCTTTGACTTTGATGTGTGTTTTGATTTAGAATAGAACCCATGCTCTGCTAAATCTCTTACAAGAACTGAGGCATACTGCTTACCCGCCGATCCAGGGTCCTGCGGTACAACGATCATCACATCGTCGCCATCATTTTTGGCAGTTTCAAGCATCTTCTGGAACACTTCGCCATGTCTGGCGCGAAACCTGACAACATCCTCAACGTAATAGACGCCATACTTGTCTTTAGACATCAGCGTACCAACTGTCCAATCGGGGTCTGGCATTAGGTCAGACGGTAGAGAGCCACTAATATCCCATGCTCTTACTTTCTTAACCACATTAAGTGGTGGCATCGGAACAAGCTCACACCATTCCTTTTTCCAGTATCCACTGCCCTCAAGCTCTGCATCCCAACATCCATGCAGGTATTTTGCCTGTTCAATCTTACCCATCGCAAGCAAGTTGCCGATATACTCTGGCTGTGCTTCCATCAGTGGCGGATTATCGTACACGTTGGCAGAAATAAACACTACAGAAGTGGGAATACATTCATTCGGATTTGGATAACTCTTAACATGCTCTGCAATCAGTTCTTCAGCAGTATCCGCCCAATACATCTTCCCGCCAAGGGGGAGGTAATATCGTTTCATCCCGTCCCTGTCTTTACGCGGGTAGCCATCATCATCAAGCCACCAGTCAATCCATTTACGAAGAAACGACTTCTTATCTGGATTACAAGTAAGCAGCATCTTCGGCCTGACTTCAGGGCATTTAGGATTACGATTACGACCACGCAAATATGTTACTTGTTTCTCGGTGTATTGTTGTGCCTCATCAACAAGGATAAGGTTGGCTTGCAACCCTTGAAAGTTGTTCTCATCTTTTTCATATTCAAAATGCTGCAAGGCTATTAAAGCGCCGCTAGAGAACTTGAATTGTTTTGTTTGAGAGTTATAACGAACTTTCGGGTCTACCTTCCTGAACAAGTCCATGGCTGTATCAAGAACGCCACCAACACCCGTTAATTGGGGGGTTGTTCTACGAGTAATCACACCACGGAAAGCAGGCAGGTGAATGTACTGGAGGTACTTCATAATACCTAAGAATGTCTTTCCAGCGCCCATCGCGCCGCCAAAAATTGTTATATCGGCATCCGAAGATATGAACATTTCTTGCTTCACACTCTTCGGGCCAATTACTTCCTTTTTAGACTTTGTTATAGTCATATTAGCTCGCTATTCTAGTTCTTATAAAAACAGAATAACACTGTTCTTCCAGTTGTCAATATGTTATTTACACAAAGAACTGCTTATATTCCTTTGGCAATACTCTGCATGTCCGTATGGCTGTTGAGATTCCTTGCCGATAATAGGAGACTGTCCATGTTGTGATGCACACCCGCACAAGATCAATGCCAACCAGATAGCTCGTACCACTTACCACCTCTCAGTACACTAATCCATGTGTATGGTAATGAGTCTGGAACCATTGGCCATGTATACCTATTATCCAAGATATACCCACCCTTGTCAGTATCCACCCACAACACACAATGGTATCCACCATCTTCTGTACGACACAAACACAACAGCAGGGAATCTAAACTCCATCCAGCTTCAAGGAGTCTTGCCCTTTTAGCTAATGCGTAATCTTCACAATCCCCTCTGTCAATAGCTTCAACCCAATATTCTTCAGTACCGTAGTTATCTATGTCTGGTACATATTGAACCTTACTATTAACCTCAAGGTTTATGCTCTCTGCTACATTGTATTTATCCATACGCAATTGCTTCTGGAAGGGTGTCGCCATCTGCTTGCGCCTTTCCTGTAACACTGACTGCGATAACAGACATGACTTATTCTCCTTGATTCTTTTTATTTGACAATAGAAAGGCTGAATACAGCATTACCACTATCTTCGTCATCATCCTGCACTTCAGGAAGTTCTTTCCCATTCTCTTTCTTCAAACGCTCAATCGTATATTGTTGCAACGTCTGACGATCCACTTCTTTCAGGGAGTTCATCATTGTTGTTACAATCCATTGAGCATTCTTGGTACGCCTCTCCATTGGCTCTTGTGTATTACGCATGGCTTCAATAATCAAATCCATAGCCTCTGGAGCTACATTCCCGAGCTTACGGGCAACCATTGTATTAGAAGCCCTGCCAAGGGGTTTATCCTTATTGCTAGGGCGACCACCTTTATTCGGGCTAGGTGAAGCCAACACCACTTCTTCTGCTGACATTCAGCTTCTCCTTAGTTGTTAATGCCCTCTGCAACGCAATACTTGTTGTTCATGGTAGTTATTCCCAAGAATAATCCAACTGGATATTGTATGCAATGACACCAGACGTAGCGGCTGTACCAACATGCTTTACAGCAATATTCACAAACTCCGACGGATTAACAAATATCGGGTTTTGAAACGTAGCTACAGAGTTAAATTGGGATACTTGAGTACTAGCTGCCTGCGCTGCTGTAACAACTTGCGTAAGTTCTGGCAGTAGTACAACACGTCTTGCTTTGGTTGTAGCAGCTTCCGATGTGGCTAGGGAGACAGACGTGTGACCAAAGTTTAGCGTAAAGGTGCTGCTGAACGGGCCGCCCACAATAACTGTCTGTACAAATGCTGTCAGCTTCACACCATTAATCTTCAGCCTACGCCCTTGAGCGTTTACGCCGACAGCGGGAACTTGGTAAGACAACAGAATACCGTCTGTATTGAGGGCCAAACCTGCTGTAAAGGTTTCCCATGCTTGTCCACCAAGACCATTAACCAAGTTGGCTGTCAATGATGTATTGGACGGGACAGCGGCTGTAGCGTTTGTACTATTGGTATAGGAAGACAAACTGCCCATTGTCCCGCCAGACAAACCTTGATAGCTTCCGTACATGGAGGCGCTAAGATCGCCTGTATTTCTAGATACCTGAATACCACCAACCCGGACAGTCCAGTTAGACAGCGTGGCCGATACAGCAGCAGACGCAGCACCACCTACAATAGCGTGACGAATGAACAACGGAACAGTTGGGGTAGCGTTTGGCTGACCTTGACCGGCAGGGGTGTTAATCACACCATAAAGGTCTGTACTTGTCCCGTTATTAATCCAGAACTGAACTTGTCTGTGGTGAATATAAACAATATACTGGTACTTCTCATTAAGTGTTGGTGTGAAATCCAGATTTGTTGTTGTTTCTACACCATTAAAGTTGGAAACGCCCATCAAGCCAGCAGACGTTGCCCTGAAATATACACCATCAGTAGGAGCATAGGGGTTGGTAGCGGCATTAATACCAAAACCAAAATCAATTACTATGTTTTGAACCAACCATGCTGAAAACGACAACTCCATATCAGCAGAGGTTGTACACGTTCCAAATATAGGGAATGTGGCATAGCTGCGTAAAGAAGTACCTGTTGCAGTGGAGGTGATCAAACCAGAGTTTGTTGACATGCCGGACGTAGCCCAAGCATTAGTCATTGCAGTGTTGTGGTATTGATACTTGCCAGTGTTTTGCGACGTATAGTTGAATGTCTCGTCTTCAAACAACCAATCTTGGGAGACGCGCAAGCGGTAATCGGCATCTGTCTCTGGCGACTGCAAAGAAGGAATATCAGTACCAAGACCAGCACCAGTATCGTTCTCAGAGAAGAATCGAACAGCGCCGACTTTCTCAGGGGCGGATGCATCTGGTATAACCACTTGTACATTACCACTCGTATCGACGTTTGCGATATTACCGCCGCTTCCTCTAACCTGAACTGACATATTAGCTATACCCCAAAACTGTTACTGTATATCTTCCCCATGAACCATTAGGGGCATGAGCATAAACATTAAATCCAACACCGTTATCTTCAAACACATTGACAATCAACCCTTCAATCAACACGTCTTCATAGTCATGGTCGGTTTGGTTTATACCAACCCTGTATGTGTAAGGAATACTTCCCGCCCACGCTGCTGATATTGATGTGCTAGTATCCCCATTGTCCGACAACCCGAAATCCAGAGTTCCACTAATAGACTGGGTTACTGCTGCTGCGCCTGTTTCACCTGTATCCCCACGAGGGATGGTGATGTCAAAAACAGCAGCAGAAGATGTTCCTACATTGGTGATAACGGCTGAGCTACCAGCAGCGCCAGTTGTAACAGTTCCTACAGCGATTGTTGCAGCAGTTCCGTTGCTTCCAGTAGCTCCAGTTGGGCCTTGTGGCCCTTGAGGGCCAGTTGCTCCTGTAGCACCAACAAGAGAAGCTAACCAAGCAGCTTCATTCCCTACAAAGCCATTTGCAACAGCCACTTCATAAGCTGATAAGCCATCCGCTCCATCGCTACCATTTAGGCCATTCGTACCGTTAGCCCCAGTAGGGCCGGTAGCACCAGTGGTTCCTTGCGGGCCGACTAACGACAATAACCACTGAGGCTCTGTACCGACAAAACCGTTAGCCACTGCAACTTCGTAAGCGGATAAGCCGTCTTCGCCATCAACCCCATCGTTGCCGTTTAATCCGTTAGTGCCATTCGCTCCAGCCGGGCCGGTGTTTCCTTGTGGCCCTTGAGGGCCTGTAGCTCCAGTATCACCTTTCTCACCAACTAATGACAATAACCATTGTGGCTCTGTTCCAATATAACCATTCGCAACGGCTACTTCGTAAGCGGAAAGTCCATCAGAGCCAGTAGCTCCCACATTTCCCTGCAAGCCTTGTGGGCCAGTAGCTCCAGTATCTCCTTGCAGACCTGTTTCCCCTTGTACACCCTGAATACCTTGGCTACCTGTCGCACCTGTAGCTCCGGTTGCCCCTTGTGGGCCAACTAAAGAGGCTAACCATTGTGCCTCGGTACCAATGAAACCATTGTCAACAGCAACTTGATAAGCAGACTTACCATCTACCCCATCTACGCCGTCAATTCCATCAATCCCGTTTGTACCATTAGTACCAGCACTGCCGGTGTCTCCTTTCGGCCCTTGTATACCCGGTACTCCCTGTACCCCTACTGACCCTTGAATACCTTGCGGCCCCGTAGCACCAGTTGGGCCAACAAGTGACGCCAGCCATGCAGCTTCATTACCTGTAAATCCGTTATCAACAGCTACCTGATAAGCCGACTTACCGTCTACCCCGTCTAAACCGGCTGCACCTGTAGCTCCGGTCGCCCCTGCTGGGCCAGTGTTCCCCTGAATACCTTGACTGCCAGTAGCACCTGTAGGGCCAACTAATGATTCAAGCCACTGAGGTTCAGTTCCTATAAATCCATTGGCAACAGCAACTTGATATGCGGATAATCCATCATCCCCATCAGTTCCTTGTGGGCCAGTAGCGCCAGTATCCCCTTTTAATCCCTGTACCCCTTGAACACCGGCGTCACCTGTATCACCTTTCGGGCCTTGCAGCCCGGCGTCACCTTTTACACCTTGGATTCCTTGTATACCCTGACTTCCGGTTGCCCCTTGCAGCCCGGCTTCCCCTTGAGGGCCAGTAATAGTAAGTAGCCACTCTTCTTCAGTACCAATGAATCCATTATCAACTGCTATTTCATATGCAGATTTACCAGTAGCACCAGTAGGGCCAATCTTGGCAGGGTCAGCAATCTCGATAGTGATAGTTTGTGGGGATACGGCAACAGCAACTTCTTGTGGGGTGATAACAACATTTACTTCACTTGTCATTACCATCTCCTAGGTTTGTTTAACGAGTTACACTCAGATTAGTAATAATCTTTCCAACAAGTATTTTATGCCTCTTAGTATCAGAGGTTGTCACGAACAAGTCATACACGTACTGCTTATTAAACAAAACTGTTTCAGTGTCAGATATGTTGATTGTTATCGTCTGACCAGACACTATGATCTTGCCATTAGCTGTAGAAAGCTCAAGGATTGCAGAAGGGGAAGATGTGTATTCACGGATGTCCATCTCTGCCGTAGCGCCTGTCAGTGTGAGGCCAGTAACAGTGATTGGAATAGACAGGTCTGCGCCTTGGTCAACGCAAATGTCATAAGTTGCAGTTGTACAAGACATGATGCCCCCGTATTTAATTATTTTTATAAATAAATTGACCACCTATTGAAAGCCCGGTGTTGGCTACGCCCTTGTACTCACTGGTACATGGCAAACAGAGTGACCAGAATATTTGCGCTTTGCTACCGTATATCCGGTACATTACGTTCAAGAGGCGTACTGGTCAGATTCTTGGAATAAAGGTTTTAAAAAGGAGTGCTGCACTCAACCGTTGCTTCCAGCGGTTCCATGTCAACGCTACACTCAATGTAGCATACGCAGCAAATAAGAATGTGTATTGCGCCTGAAGCAATCGTCCAGATTGTGCCAACATACGTGACACAGGCCATTAACCAACACACATTGAACGCAAGCCAACCTTATATTGTAATTGCATGGCTTGGCCTAGTGGCGCGGGGCCATTCTAGGTCTTGCTAGTTCTCCCACGAACCGGATACTTTTGATTAAAGTGAGTTCAGCTTCTCACAGGGATAAGACAACATCACAACCATCATCAATGAATGTTATATTATAACAAAGATGCTGTCTACCTTTTAAGTGTAAGGCTACATGTGTTGTTTGTCAATAACCTATTTCACCTAAATCACTCATCGTATTTCGTAAACCTTCCACCATACACACTAAACAACTGGTCTGTCAGATGTTCCAACTGATGTTCATGGTAATCTCGTGGCCTGAAAGCGGATTCAACACAACGATTACACAACCCATCCTCAAACCAGTAGTCCTTCCCATATTCCGTCACTTTACGCTTCCGCCCAATCTCATACCCTGTTAAGACAACATCACATCCTTTGCATCTCATAATTTATTCCTTATTTTTATTATCGGCTTCCCGTAGAGTAGCCATGCGCTCATCCATATCCCGAAGCATGTCAACAACCAGTTTGCTTTGCTCCCACAACTCGTCACTCTTCTCACCAAGATGGTCTTCAAGGAGAATCAGTACAGCTTTTTGAACATCCTCACTAGCTGCGTTGAATAGGAACTCAATGTAGTGAGACATTCTTTCGTGAGTGTAGCTCTCCAGCTTCTCTCGCTCTGTCATTTCTGCTTACTCAGCTTGTCATACGTCTCAACAATCTTCTCAAGAGATGTTGAATATCCAATCAATTGCTCTATCGTAACACGATAAGCCCTAACAACTTCCCCATCTGTGCTTGTCACATCCAGCTTTGATGTTTCCAGAAGTGGTCTAGACAGTGCTGGTGGAACAGGGATAGCTGTACTAACATATACTGGCTTGCATGTAGAGCAAGCACTAATAGCTGTGGCAATGCACACAACACTGACACAACGGATAATAGAAAATCCATTCATCTTCTCTCCAGATATTCTCTCTAATCAAACACAATGTTAGAAGCTTCTTGCTTCAGGTAAGACATGCTGTCGGCACAACCAGAAGGGATTGGCTTAGACAGCAGCTTCTTGACGTTAGTCATATCTTGCTTCTGTTTAGCTTTAAGCTCTGCTTCCAGACTCTCTACTGCTTTCTGTTGTTGAGCAGTCCTGACTGCGATATTACCTAACACAACTTGCTGTTGCTTTATGTTTTCCGATAGCAGGGCTTCATTGCGTTTTAGTGTATCGTTCTGATCTAGTACATAGGCATAGTGAAAGCCTAAACACACAACAACAATAGCAGGAGCATAACGAATAATTAGAGCTAGGGGCATATTCCATACTCCATGTGAACGGTGTAGCCAAGATGTTCAAAGACTTTACTGAACAACTCCCACTTATGATATTTATCAGTCGGTGTCTCCATTACACACATGAACTTGTATCTTGAGTTGATATGAACTAGATTGCGCTGCTTCCACAACAACCTACAATCAGGAGAAGCATCAATTGTTTCAATCATACACACACCTGTTTTGATGCGGAGCTTAAAGAGTATGGAACGAACAGCATCAACAACTGTTCCATCCCAATCAAGATAGCACTCAGGAATCTTCAAGAGACTGCTGTCATCCCTAACGATGTTTATTGCTTTGGTTTTATTGTTCTCGTTTATCACACAAACAATCTTATCTTGGTAGACTGTGTAGGATAGTGTTTTCATATCTTCTCCTAGTCTGTGTATCCAACAGATACAATGGTTTCTACCACAACATCTTCTGTATCAAGCTCAACTTGATTCAGCTTCTCTTTAGCTTTGTGTCTGTGTCTACGAACAGCTTGTCTGGCTGTGTATTCACCACGAGCAGAGTTGTGCATTCCGGCTTTACACGTCTTACAAGAGCAGAACTTAATGTGATTCATGTTGTTGCTCCAGATAGCAAAATTGATTACATAAGATGAATGTAACACTGGTTGTTCTGTATGTCAATAGCTTT
>ERZ869921.398-NODE-398-length-28284-cov-23.142655_pt1 | contig 28284 bp, 36 predicted proteins | sample MGYA00579310_ERZ869921 | MGnify/ENA primary metagenome ERZ869921 (study PRJEB32216, sample SAMN09231816) | wastewater metagenome | place: USA: Maryland | collected 2016-06-21 | study: EMG produced TPA metagenomics assembly of the PRJNA472060 data set (Reclaimed... | reverse complement strand
CCAGGCCCGCTGTAAGGCGGGCCGTTCCGTTTCTAGAAGCCAGGCGGCGGAAGGTCCGGCCAGTCCGGCAACGGACCAGGCGTTTCGAACGTGAGCATTGCAGCCTCACCCCTTTTCCCCTCCGTTACTGCTCTACCTCCACTTGCAACGAACACCTACACCCAGGGAACCGTAACGGCGCCTGGTGACCACTCGGAAACGTTGCGTCCATCGCGATCCAGCCGGCCGCGCCGTTTGCGGCGCAACCATCGGACACCCTGCTATCGCCAACCGTCAGCCAGGATTTACGAAGCCGAAGGCCGCGGCTTTGCAGCCTGGCCGCTACGTCCATCTGGCCATCCACGTAGGCCTGGCCCACTTCGGTAATGGCGATCAACTCCGCCCTGTCCCTGATATGACGCTGGCGCGCCGGCCCGCGGAATTCCGCGAACTTCTTTCGCAGCTCACGTGCCACCTGTTGGTAGGTTTTGCGTTGCTCGATGCCGGCAACCAGGATGTCCCTTACCTGTTGCCTGGTGACATCGTTTATTCGCGTTATACGGTCACCAGCGCGATCGGCCAGGATGTCCCGCGGCCGATCTATGGGCAGGTCGAAATCAATTGTCAGATCGCCCTTTAGATCGCCAGCGCCGGCCATCCACGAATCGCCCAGGACCTGTAATAGCACCCGGGCCCAGTTGCCGGCGTCCTGGGCCAGGACGGAATCCAGTAGGTTGCCCAGATCGGCCGGCAATTCGGCCGCCTCTAACAGCTGGGCCTTTTTCACCCGCGGTAGAAATTTGCTCGCGATCGCCGCGGCTTGGCTGGCGAACATTCGCCGGACCAGTACCGCCAGGCGCCGTTCTAACGGCCGTTTCCGCTTATCCTGGGCTTCCCAGGTCAAAGCTTCCACAAGGCGGCGCGCCGCGGCGATCGTGTGTTTTTCAGCGTGGGGATATGTCGTCGTACTCACTCGCGATAGCCTCTAATGGGCCCAGTTAGCGCAACCGGCGGCTGTAGCTTCTCGGCAAGTATCCACTCCACCGTATCCAGCACGCCGCCCCGGTAACTCTGCTCGCCAGGAACAACGCCAGAGTCGAGCAATTGCTGTCGGTAGTCCTCCAGAGCGTTGCAGATATTCAAGCCCACAGCGGCCCACTTCGCTGCAGCCATCTACGCCGCCTTCCGCCCCGCATGCTCAGCGAAGGCCTTGATAGCGTTCCGCAGCTCGCGCGCCGATTCTCTCAGCGCTTCGACCTGGCCAGCATCGCCGCGGTCGCCATTCGCAGCGTCCGCACCCTGGCCGCTGGCTCCATCGCCGCTCGCAGTGCCCGCCTGGCCAGTTCGGCCGGAAGCGATCGCCGCGGCCATTTCAGCCGCCCGGGCCTGCTTCTCGTCTTCTTCCACGGCAACGGCCGCAAGTATCGTATCCAGCTCCGAACCGTGGACACCCAGCGCGGTAAGCACCATTCGCGCCACATCTTCCAGTGGTATCGTTCCGGCGCGTTGTTTTCCGTCAAGGGTAGCGGCCGAAATGATTGCTCTAACCTGGGCTTCCGTGTCATGTTCCAGAATCGGCGGGAAAGTAACGGTAATCTTCGGCCGCTTCGCCGCGGCCGTGGCGATTCCGTTCTGATTGCGGGCCGCCATAATCACCCAGGCCAGCAGTACTTGCAGGACTTCCGCCCAGAGCTTTTGACGGTCCAGGAACTTCAATTCGGTGGGCCTGTCCAACGTCTTAGCCGTGGCCAGGTTGCCGGTACTCACGTCACCGTAGAACGTTTCCGGCAAGCCGGTTGCCGCGGCCACCATCAGCAATAGGCGCCGGCCCTCTTCGGCGGAAGTCGTGGCGCCGGCCGTCTTCATGGGCGCCATATTGCCGCCGGACTCTATGAACGTTGCGCCGGCCACGGGCGGCGGATTCGTTTCGCTTCTGCCAGGGGAAACCGTGGTACTCATGCGGCTTTGCGCCGCGTTCACGGCCTTAGCGCCGCCTGGCGTGGTGTACTTCCACGCGAACTTACTCAGGGCCCGATTGATGCTGGCCCAATCTTCCAGGAAGCCTTTGTAAGCCCTTGCCCAATCGATCGCTTGATAGACTTCCGGAAGGCCCATGCGCATATCAGACAGGGCGCCCACTTTCACGTGGTACACATGAGCATCGGTCAGGACCTTATCCCCATATGCGGCCTGCAGCAGTTCCAGGGCGGCCGGCGTGATGTTCAGGGCCGGATAATAGGCTTCCTTCGTTTCGGGCTTGCCATCCAGTGCCATTACGGACCAGGTACGGTGATAGGCCCACGGTTCCTTCGCGTCCTCAGGATTCGTTACTATTTGGTCGATCTCTTCAGGCGGAATCGATCGCGCCACCACATCGCCAGCGCCGCCAGTAAACAGCACCAGGAACAGGTTGCCGAAGGTTTGCAGGTCCTGTTCCTTCATCGTTCTGGCCTGGTGACCTGTCAGCTCGACCTGGTTTTGCGGATTCGTCATGAAGGCGTCCACGATGGCCTGGCCGGCCTCGTCATCTTCCACCTTCACAGTGCAGCCCTGGCCCCATACATACCAGCTCTGTAGCAACACAGCGCGGTTGATCAGGGGGTTTTTCAAGAACATGATGCGGCATAGGCGCATGATGCGCCGTAAGCCTTCAGTGGAGAATTCGCGCTGGCTGGCGCCTAGCAGCTGCTGCCACTCGGCATCCTCCGCCTGCAGCTCCAACACCGCCAGCGATTCGCGCAACTTGTGGAACGCGGCGGCTTGGCCGGCCATGTCCCAGCTTTCCCGAAGCGCCGCCAGCTGGGCCGGTACTCGTCTTGCTCTCTGCTTTCGCGCCATCAATCACCCCTTGAAAAAGCGCCCAGGCCCGAAGGCCTGGGCAGTAGGCAAGTAACGTACAGCAGCACCAAAGTCAACTTCTAACGCGAAGCCACAATTTGAAATTTGTTCGGCGCGCCTTCCAGGCCGGCCAGGCTGGCTACCAGCTGGTTATTGTTCGCCGCGGATCCGGCCAGCTCCAACCGCAACGCTTCGACAATGGGCCCCAGGGCCGTGGTGTAGTTGCGGCGAATGATTCCGGACGTTGGGTCATACGAACAATGGCGCGCCACGTAAAACGCGATCAGGCCGGCGTTGCACATCAGCTGGCCACCACTTGAGCTGGACAGGTGAACCACCAAGGGAAGGCGCGAATACGGCGCCCGCGGATTGTTGCCGCCTTCGGTAACTCGTGCATAGTTCAGTTCCGGCATCGCATCCCGCAGCAGCTGGGCCACGCGTTCCGCGGTTTCGGGCGAAGCAAAAGCCCAATCGGGAATATCAATCCACTGGCGGCCCGTGTCGATGTTCACGCCGGCCGGCAATTGCTGCCAGGCGCGCTCAAAGAAGAAGCCGGTACGGATGTAGGCGTGCATATCCTTTTCCGTGTCCAGCAGGTTGTCCGCGATCGCTTCGCCGGTAATCGGATCCAGCCACATCATGGCGTCACGCACCCAGTGCGACATGGGCGCCGTGGTAAATAGCGCTTGAGACATAACACACCTCCGAAAATACAGATTCGCGGGCCGGCCTCAGTTGGCGCTGGAAGGTCCGGCCCGCTTCCCTCGCAGGGAACTTGTGGCGTCAACGCTATTCAGCGAATGGCGCCATGCTGGGCGATTGGGTACAGGGATTCGAACCCGTGGACTCCGTAGTATCGGGCGGCCGTCCCACTACGAAGCCTGTAACGGCGTCACGTTTTGACCACTCACGCAACCCGAACGCCCAGCAATATCGTTACTTCCGCCGCTCCACCAGCTCACGGATGGCGCGGCCCTTTGCGGTATTGTCGCCATTGCCAAACATGATCGGAGCCAGCGCGCCCACCAGGTCCGCTTCGGCAAATGCGTACTCACCCGCGGCCGTCACCGGAACATCGGGCGGCGCCTGGCCGTACTCGCGGACGAAGTCCTCAATAGGGAACACTTCGACATTCGCAAGCGTTCGGCTTGCGGCGGTGTCTCCCGTGCCAGGCTTCCAGCGCAGAAACCAGTTACTGGGCAGCCCTACGGGCATCGGCTCCACGGGATGGCCGGCCGCCGCGTAGAAGTTTGGCTGGCTTAGCCAGGCCGTATCATCAGCACGGGCCTGCAGGCACGGCACCAGGCCAGGGAAGCCGTTCCGGAACGCCTCGTGGTTGCGGTATTCGATAATGAACCGCAACTGCACGCCGGACAAGAACCGCGCCCAGACTTGCGGGATGATCCACACGTAGGTTGTCAGCTGGTCAATCCGCTGGCCCTGATTTTCCGGCTTGACGGTTTGCCCTTCGGCAATTGTCAGATAGCCAGGTTTGAGTTGCTGGCCCTGGGTATTGTATTCCGTGTAGCGGGCCGGCCCAAAGGATACCCAGGCCTTCGTTGGCGCGGCCATATCCTTACGGCCCGGGTACACCTGGGATCCGAAGTCCGACAGTTGCTTTGCGTAGGCGGCCTCACTGCCCCAATACTGGGAAGCGGCCGATTTGGATTCGATCGGGTAAAACTTCACTGCTTACTACCTCCGAATGGTTGCGAACGTTTAGGTTTCCAGGGCCAGGCACGGCCAGGGTTTGAAATGCCTGGCCGGCCCCGGACTCGATCCACGGGCCGCGACTTGCGCGCCGTGGTAGGTCGAACTTTCAACTACGCGGAACATGGGCGCCGCACCCGTAACAGCACCCATCCATGTCCAGGCGGTCATGTGAGCATTGCGCCTTCGGCGGAAGCATCGTGAGGCTTCCACCTTTGCCGAACTGTTCGCCGCTTGGCACGCCGCGGTTCTCCGTGGGAATCGCGAAAGCATCGCATTTCTGGGCCATGCCAACATACATGCGGAAATGCGCCGTATTGGATAGCGTCCGGCCGGCCAGGTCGTATTTGCCTTCGTTGCATTTCAGGGTTAGCGCGCGATCGCCGGCGCCGGCTTGCGACTCCCTGTAATCAATCACGAAATGCCGGCAGTACAGGCACAGCTTCGGGAGCATTCGCACTTCGCCGGCGCGATCGACAGACAGCAACGGCCGCGGCTCAGCAGGCATAATCGGCGCCACATGCGCCGCCGCCCTGGCTAGGTCTTTTTCGGTGAACAGGCCGGCCGGAACCACCAGCGGCTTATCCATGGGCCAGCCCCAGCGCTTCCCGCGCCGCGGCCACATGGGCGGCTTCGCGCGCCGCCCACTTCATCCTCACGGAGTCATACGCCGCATTGAAGCGGCGGCCGTTGCGCATCGGCTCCCAGTGCTCCACAAGGCCGCGATCCTTGCGCCATAGGCGCTTCCCCAACTTGCCGGCAATCCGGCGCCGTTCGGCACGGGAGTTGCCAGGATACCGTTCAGTGGTAGACTTGAACGCCGATCGACACCAGGCGCGCCGCTCATTTTGCCGGCTTCCGGACGAAGGCGCGGCCGGCCGCCAGATTACGCTACGCCAGGCCTTCCGGCCGGCCAGTTGCACCTGGGCAGCCAGTTCCTGGGCTTTCTTCATCGCCCGTCCGGGCACCGCGCCGGACACATAGGCCCGCTCGGTATCCTCTAAGGCCGTGGCGCCGATGTTCGACAACATCAAGCCCAGGCGCGTTAACCCACTACGCAACCCCATTGCAATCCTCCGATTGACCGTTTTTTCACCACAACCCCAACGGCCACCACTTAGCCGGATGGAACCGCGGCGCCCAGCGCGGCCCATGTTTTCCCGCCTGGCCCGATCACTCGGCAAGCGCCGCGGCTTTACTGGGCAGCCCACGGTTAAGACTTCCCGCCCTGTCCCAATGGGTAACGCTTGTGGGGGAAGCCTAATAAAGAGCGTTACGGCCTTCCGTCATGCGCTAACGGAATCCGCTTGTGAGTCACCGTCACGCAGCCACTATCTGGCCGGTCATATACTAACGGCACCCGCAAACCTTCGTCATCGTCAAAGCTCGTGTGCGTGGGCGGGGCCGGCAACATGCTTGCCAGCGCCGCCAGCTGGGCCGGCGTCAATCGCTCGCCCTGGCACGTCCTCAGCTCCACAGGTTCCGGCCGGCCGGCCGGATAGACTTCAGCCACCTGGAACAACACGGCCGGCGTGTTGGCCATGACCGCGCCCTCCGCCTCACCCCGCGTATCGTACAAGTGAACCTGCTTCGTCCACGGTTCAAACAAAGCCCACTGGCCAGGCTTGCACTCATCGCCGGCGATAAGCAACGCTTTAGTAGGCACCGATTGACACCCTTTCTTCGTACTCGATAACGCCCTGTTGCGGGCCCGGATAGAACAGCTCGGTAAAGGCCCATACGCCGGCGTCCAACCTATCCGGCGAATCCGCGGCGCTTTGCGGTGACCAGGTAACTAGCTGCTCTTCGAAGCGTTCCAGCGTTCCTTCGTCCGGATCCGGTTGACTTGGCCACACGTGCTTAACGCGGCCCTGTTCATACAGGCTGGCGATCGGCTCCGCCCTGGTGACCTTCCCGCGGCTGGCATGGACCAGGCGCACAGGAACCAGCGGATCCACCGCGGCAATGCAGGCCGCAACCATTTCGCCGCCCTGGTTACTCTCAGCAACGATGCAATCCGCCCGATGATGCCTGTAAGCGTTTACGGCGCGCTGGGCCCACTGCATCGGCGTACCCACACAGGAGTAATCCGCCAGCGCATAACCCAGGCCATCGGCACCGATGCCGGCAGCTATGATGCCGGTTTCGTCGCTATCGGGCTTGCTCGACACGGCCGGATCCACGGCCACCACCACGCGGAACAGGTCCGGCGTTACGCGGGCCCGGGCTTTGTCCAGAATCGCCCTGGTCCACAGCGCGCCTGGTACGTCCTCTAGCAGCTCCGCCATTAGCTCCTGGCGGCCCAGCCTGGTACCCTCGTAAGCCTTGATGACCTTCGCAAAAAACGTAGCGGCCAGGTTGGCCTTATTGTCGTAGGTCGATCCACGCGTAACAATCGCGTCCGGATCCTTCAGCAGCTCTTTCAGTAGGTCGATCGGCCGCGGTGTGCTCGTGATACACACTCGCGGCGCCATGCCCAGGCGCAACCCCAGCAAAAACATGTCAAACGTTTCCCGCGGGTTGTCCCAGCCGGCGAATAGCTCATCCAACCATCCGGCGTCATGCTGTGGACCGCGTAAGCGTTTCGGCTCTTCCGCGCTATAGCCGATCGCTACGGCGCCGTTTGGCCAGGTTAACTTCTTCTTCGTCGGTTCGTACTTCGGGTAGAACCAGGGCGGGCACACGGCCAGGATGCCGCTTTCGCCTTCGATCATTACGTCACGAAGGTCTTTAGCCGTGGCCCCAATCAGCGCGATCCGCTTGAACCGCTTCGACTCCGCCCAGGCGCGAACACATTCCGCGCCAACACGCGTCTTACCCCAGCCGCGGCCGGCCAGGTTGATCCAGTGTAGATAGTCGCGTTGCGGTTCCCGTTGTTCCGGCCTGGCCCAGAATGACCAGTCATACTCAAGCGCCGCTAACTCTTCCGGCGTCAGGTCCGCCAGCAGCTCCGCCCGCAATGCGGGCCGCGATGCTATCCAGCTTGCCGGCGATGCGCTCCCCAGCCCCGGCAAACAGGTCCAGTTGCCCGCCATCGGCGCCGCTTACTTCCGTGCGAATCCGTTTCGCATATACGTACTCCATAAGCGTGCCAGCGGCCCTAAGCCTAACATCCGCGTTCATCACGATCTTTCCGGCCATGATGTCTACCACCACCTCTACCGGATCCGCGCCGCGTGCCTCTAGGGCTTCCCGCACACTCGCCGCTAATACTGTTTTCTTGTTTGGCGTGCCGGCGCTACGGCCGCCGCGCCGCTCTCCAGGCCGCGATCCTCTCGGCATCGTTCACAGCTTCTTTCCGCGCCAACTCGCGATCAGCTACCGCCTTATCGAACTCTCTCACCTTCCGCCGCGTGACAGCACCCAGGTGATTACCGCCCAGCTTGTTCGTGGCCCTGTCCCAGCCAAAGTATCGACGCGGACTAGGCGCCAGTAATTCCCGCATATGCACTACGGGAATGTGGCGTCCTGGCTTTTCCGGCCGGTAATCGTCCGGCATTTTCTCCGATTTAACGGGAATGGCCTGAAACAAATACAGGGCCCTCACCTTGCGATCGCGCCCAAATCGCGCCTTTGCTTCTTTCGCCTTCAAAAGCCGATCGACTTCAACGGCATCCGCCATATAGGCTAATTCGCCTGATGGCTGCAACACGCGGACCTGGTTTGTCATGGAATCACCCAGCGGCCAGAGACAATAGGGGCTTTAGTAACTTGGGCCAGGGCAGCCGCTTTTGATTTTGTTGCGCATTTCGGCGCGCGGTAACGGCCCCCGCATGGATGCCCGCCTGGCTGGGCTTTTTGTATCAATTGCACTAAGCGCTATCGCCTAGTACCGAAGTAACACGCCCAGATTAATCGTTCATTTCTTACCAAGTCAAGCGAAAAGTGCAAAACCCCATATTGGCGCGGGTTTGGCGCTAGCCTCGTCTACGCCGTCTATGTCTCGTCTACGTCTGCTACTCGTTTGCTACTTCGTAACTCTCTCATCCTTTTACCACTTGTCCACGTTGTCTATGTTGTCTATGTATATATGTAAGAGTTTCTATTCAGCGGCCCAAAGGCTGGCGCTTATGCCGGCGTGTTACAGCGCTGTTACAGCAACACTGATGAGAGATTGTGAGGGAAAAGCGTAGACAACGTAGACAACGTAGACAACGCTAAGGGCTGCAATCACTTGGAGCGATCGGCAGCCTTTAAAGACGTAGACGGGACGTAGACAACGTGGACAGAATCAGCCAAGGTAGGACGGACGGTAAACGTAGGTGCGGCGGCCGTCGTCGTCCGGCTGGCTAGCACGGCCGCGGATCCACCGCAGCGAACGAAGGCAACGCCCCACGCGGACCTTATCCTGTTGGTTCCAGTCCTTCATAGGCTTGCCGATGGCCAGGTCTAACAGCTGTTCAATGGTCACTTCGTTGCGTGCCAGCAGGAAGTCCGCAATCCGCGGTTCCCACGGGTCACCCTCGTAACGCGCCATTTGTTCGCGTTCGGCCGCTTCCTGTAGGTGCTTTTCGTCAAGCCACCACTTCCGGCCGGCCTTGTAGGCCTGGTAAGCTTCCGCCCAGAGCTGATTCCGCGCCGCGGCCAGTCCGGACAGGTCCACATAGCCAGGTATGGCGATAGGCCAGAAACGCCGGCCGCCAGTCTCATCATTCAAATACGTGGAATGATTCACCGTCCCAGCAAAAACACACTGGCGCGGTTGATCTATCGGACGGTGGCCATAAGGCGGCCTGTAGCGATCGGTGGCCCTGGAAATGAAGGCCTTCACGCGGCCCTGGTCCGCCCGCTTCATAGAGTCCAGCTCGGACAGCTCTACAATCCAGACACCCCTGGTTTGAATTGCAGAATCCTTGCTGCCCATTTCGGACATGTCGTCTGTCCACCACGGATCACCCAGCGTTTTAATCGTGGTAGACTTTCCGGCTCCCTGGTGCGGAGATTCAAGTATTAGACAACAGTCAGCCTTGCACCCGGGTTGATAGATGCGCGCAACGGCCGATATCATCCACCTGGCGGACACGGCCCGCACGTACTCCGAATCCTCCACCTGGGCGTGGTCCACTAGCCAGTGTTCTATCCGTTCCACGCCGTCCCACTGAAGGCCTTCCAGGTATTCGCGGACAGGGTGAAACGGCCTTTGCTCCGCTACCGCCTGGACCGCTTTACCCACCACGTCCACGCTTACGCCGATGCCCTTGTGGTGTAGCCATTCGGTAAGCAAAACGTCGAAGCGATCAGACCAAACGACATCGCCGGCGCCGCGGCGGCCCGGGAATTCCCGGCGCGCTACTACGTCCGATGAAAATTCGTTGAATGCAAGGACACCGTGCCACTCTGGCGCCAGGCGCAACGCTATAAGCACGTTTGCCAGCAACGGCCGCGGCGCTTGCTGGATAGTCCGCAACAGGTACGTTTCCCAGCGCGGATCCGGGCCGTCACTGCCATCGGGCGGAAGGTCGCCACCGTCCCCACCATCGCCACCACCACCAGGCCCGCCGCCGCCCGGGCCGCCGCCATCGCGCGGCCCCGCGCCAGCGCTGGAAGGGGTAGGGAACTCCAGGACGGGCGCCGGCAAATGCAGGGGCTCTACCAAGGCCTGTAGGTCCGCTAGCGTATGGCCGGCCGCCATGTAGTCCGTTACGTCCTTGATGCCTTCCGGCATCGAACACTTGCCCAGCTCCGCCGCGGCGCTGCGCAACTCAATAGCACAGCGCGCCATGTGTTCCTGGCCTGGTTTATCGCCATCGCCGCACAGGATCACGCGGCGGCCGGCCAGGGCTGCAGTGAAGCCTGGCGCCCAGTTGGCCCTGGCGCCGCCTGGTATTGTGGTGGCCACCAGGCCCAGGCCTTCCAACGTATGAACGTCCTTTTCGCCCTCGACCAACCAGACTTTATCGGCCGCGAGGACCCTGGGAAGGCGATACAGCACGCGTTCCACGCCGTCAAGGTTCCACACGTAGGCGCCATCCGGCCCCTTGTGACGCTGCAGGAATGTCTTGCCCACTACCTCACTGTTGCCGGCGTCGATCAACTCTTTACGCACCACCTGGAACACCAGTTGACCTTCGGCGTCGTGGTAGTCATACACGGCCAGCTCGCGGCCCGGTTTGGTACGCCGCTTGCTTTTTCCCTTGCCGGCCACAGTGCTCTTACCCTCTCCAGAGCTAGCGCTAGGCGCGGCCGGCCGCGGACTCGCTGGCGCCGTACCGTGCACAATTTCATGAAGCCTGGTCAGCGCGGCCTTCGTGTCCGGAAGGTTTTCCATGTGGCGTATCAGGTCCGCGGCATCACCCTTCGCGGAACACCCGAAACACTCATACCTCCACTTGCCATCTTTGCCCTGGAATATCTTCCACGATGGCGTATCCTCGTTATGGAACGGACAGCACGCCTTCCACTCTTTCCCCTCTTTCTCAAGCTCTATCCCGTAGTCTCTCGCCAGCTTGGCCAGGTCAACACCACGCACTAAATCATCAGCCTTGCCCATCAGGCCCCCATTGCCGCCCAGCTGGGCGGCGGATCAGTCTGAAACAAATCTCGATACTTCCGCCTGGCATAACCAGGCCGGCCGCCGACGCTGCGCTCATGCGCCAGCCAGCCGCTATACAGCGCCAGGCGCTTGTCTGGCGGTATGGTCAAATAGCGCGCCACCTTGGCTTCGGCGCTCACTTCCGCCAGCTCCCCTTCCACAACGTCCGGCCGCCGCGGTTCGGCCGTGGTAAACACCCAGCCGCACGGCCTACACTCACGGGCCGCCGCGCCGTAGACTGTGTAACACTCAGGGCAAACCTTCGGGTTTACCTTCCGCGGCTTCGCCGCCTTGTCTTTATCCATCCGCAAAGCCCAGGCCCGTGGATCATCTGGCAGCCCATGTATAGCTACGTTTCCCGCATGGTCCAGGACCAGGCCATCAAATTTATTCAGGAACGGCCGCAGAATGCGGCCCACCATTTGGAGGTACAGCGACAGGCTAACCGTGGCCCTGGCCAAAATCGCGCAACTCACGGGCGGACAGTCCCAGCCTTCGCACAGCACGCCAACACTGGACAGCACGCGGATGGCGCCGCCCGCCAGGTCCGCCAGCAGTTGATCGCGCAACCGCGGCCTGGTATGACTGTCCAGACTTTCAGCCCTCACGCCGGCGCCGCGGAACTCATCCCGAATATGGCGCGCATGGTCCCGGTTGACCGCAAAGGCCACAGTCAGCCGATCGGCCGCCAGCCGGCGCCAGTGTGCCACGATATCGCCCACCAGTTCCTTCGTGTCCAGCGCCGCGGCCAGCTGGGCCTGGTCGAAGTCATCGCCAGTAACGCGGACGTTGGAGAGATCGACATTCGCCGGCGCGAACACTCGCGAAGGTACAAGGTAACCCAGACTCGTTAACTCTCCGATGTCTGGGCATGGAATCATCACATCGAATAAATCACCCAGGCCGCGGCCGTCTGTCCGCACTGGCGTAGCCGTCAGCCCCACCACCACCGCGGCCGGCCACCTGGCTAACAGCTCTTCATACGTCCGCGCCCTGGCGCGGTGGCACTCATCGACGAAAACCAGGTCCGGCGCCTGAAAAATGCGATTCTTTAGAGTCTGGACACTCGCGACATGGACAGGCAGCCAGGCCCGCGTATCCGTCCGGCCGCCCTGAATCACGCCATGCGGTACGCCCAAGTCTGTAAGCTTTGCCGAAGCCTGGCCAATCAACTCTTTTCGGTGTGCCAAGAACGCTATACGCTTGCCCCGCGCTAGCGCGGCGCGGATCATTTCGCCGGCTATCGTGGTTTTCCCGGCGCCCGTAGGCGCCACGATGAGTAGGCGCCTGTAGACTCTGGCCAGCCGGCGCGCCTCCGCGATCGCGCCCACCTGGTAATCCCGCAGTACGGGCCCAGGGCCGGCAACAGACACCGATTCCGTGATAGTGTGGACAGTAGACACGGGTTTTGTAGACTCTCAGTGTTTGAAGGGCCGGCGCGCCGCGCCAACAGTGGCCGGCCCTTTCTGCTTACTTCCCCTTCGCCTTCCTGGCCGCGTTCTTCGCCGCCTTAACCTCTGGCGGCGCTGGCGTCCGCTTCTTCCTGGGCTTCTTCTCGGCCGTCTTCTTCGCCGGCGCTTTCTTCGCCTTCGGCTTCGGCTTCGCCGCTTCCACCAGCTCCGCCCGCGTGGCCTTCGCGATCGCGGCAAGGTCCACTTCCACCAGACCCGCGGCCGTCTTCATTGGTTCCTGGTGATAGTCGCCATAGGCGCCGATAGACAGCTCCAAAAGCAGCCCCAGCAGGTCCGGCGCCTGGGCCTTTTTAATCCACGCTTCCATCGCGCCAGACTTCGCGGCCTTATCCCCACTGAATCCGCGGCGATTCATGATGAGCACCCGCAGGTCATTCCACGCGCGTTCCCACATGCGAGTTACCACGAAGCGAAGAAACGGACCCGTAATGGTCAGCTCATCATCCACAGCGCCGACGATCGCGGCCACCGAACGGGCGGCCGTTTCGCGCCGGATCTTATCTTCCAGCTTTGCCTTTTTCGCGGCGGCCTTTTCCGTGTCAGACTTCGCCGCGGCGGACTTGGAAGTCTTAACGTAGATTGTGCGGCCGGCGCCGTCACCGTCAACAATCAAGGCCTTTTTCGCATCCGGATCGTCCTTAGCTTCGGCCTTCGTCAACTCCTGGTAATCGTGACGCGTCAACAGGCCGGCATCCGCGGCGGCCTTATTGTAGTAATCGCCGGACACGTGGATAACATCCGGCGCCTTCGCCGCCAGCTCCGCCTTACGGACCTCCACGAAGGCGGCGCGCTTCACAGCGAAGCATACCGGATCCGTGCAAGTGTCAGACTTCGCGATATCCGTAAACAGCGCTGGCGCGAAGCCGGTTCGTTTAGGGCAATCGACGCAAGCGCCGGCCGCTGGCACCAGGTCCGGATCATCTTTCTTCCAGGGCGCCTGGTGCAGGTCTAAATATACGTTGGTATTCAGCCACGATTGAAGGTCCTTCGTGGACTTGAGGCACCACCCAACGTCAAGGGCCTTGCCCTGTTGCTCAACTGGAACACGTGCCAGCATAACGGCCACGGCCGCTGATATTTCATCCGCCCAGAACAGTTTCTGGGCCCTCTCGCACAAGTCAACCAACTTCAGCCGACCGCGGACGTAGGACTCTGACTTTCCCACCTTCGCGGCCAGGGCCGGTATCTCGTAGCCGGCCTGGTTAATCAAGCGCTGAAAGCCCAGGGCTTCATCTAAAGGGTGGACATCGGCGCGCTGTAGGTTGGCGATAGTGGCCAGCTCTAGGGCCGTGGCGTCATCACACACGATAACGCGCGCTGGCACCGCCGCTAAGCCGGCAAGCCTGGCAGCGCGGTACCGCCTGGCGCCATCGATGAGCTGGTAGTCATTTATGCCCAGGCATCGCACCAGCAACGGAGTTATCACGCCATGCTCAAGCACGGACGCGGCCAGCTCCGCCAGCTTCGCTTCATCGAAGTGACGCCGCGGATTTAGCGGCGATTCGGACAGCTCGTTTAAGGTTAGCCGTGGTTCGAACCGCTCCACGACTTCGCCGGCCAGCGCGGACAGCGCGGCCGGACGTGTTGTTTGCTCCATGGCGGATAGCTCCATGGCACACCTCCGGATGAGAGTAGGGAAAGAAAAATCAGGCCTTCGGCGCCGGCTTCGGCTCCGGTTTGTAAACGCGCATGGCCTCTACGCCTTCCACCAGCAACACGCCCACGCATCGCGTAGCCTTCACGCGGCCACGGATCCAATCGTCAGCCTTCACGATATCCGCAAAGCTCGCTTGCTCGTGTGGGGTTTGCGTTTCGGTGCCATGCGGGCCGGCCACCACGCCGCCCGTCAGCACGACGCCGCGCCATCGGCTGGCCGGCTGGACAGGTTCCACCAGGGCCCGCGTATCCACCGCGGCCCACCATGTCCGGTTACAGTAGGACTCCCAGCACACCTGGCACAATTCCGCGTCCCCGTCACCCGACCAGCCATCGGACGGCGCGCCGCATGGGCAAGCCTTCAGAAACGGCCCGGTTTCGATGCGATCGCCAGGGTATCGGCCGGCGATCGCGGCCCGGATCCGCTCCACTTCGTCTTTGCCCGTGTCTTTGCCCGCTTCGCCGTTTTCAGGTGCGGCGCTATGCGCTTCGGCGCCGGCCGCAGTGTTTACTTTGCCGCAGGTTAGCGCAGCGTCCGGCGCTGTACTCTCCCTTGTAATCAGAAGGTCGCCGGTTCGATCCCGGCCGCCGGCTCCATGATTCGAAAGGACTTGTTCCATTTTCAAATGCTCCCGTCTTTGCCCTGTCTTTGCCCGGTTCGAGTTTTTGCGGCTGGCAGCTTGCCTATAACGCTTCGCTGATGCTTGCCGATATTGCACTCGCGACAGGCCGCCACCAGGTTATCGCCCGTATGACTTCCTCCGTCCGCCAGTGATCGCTTATGATCCACCTCCAAGTGCGCCCCATCAGCCGCCGATCGGCCGCAGTACACACAGCGAAAACCACACTTAGCCAACACATCAAACCGCGCCCCTGGCTTTAGTCCGCGCCGCTTCGTCCGCTGTGGCTTTACCCACTTCGGCCTTGATGCCACCAACGCCTTTTCGCCAGGATCCACACGCCCCGATTCGATAAACGACATTACTTCATCAAGGCGCCACCTGGGCTTCCCTTTGACCTTATAAGTGGGCGGCCCGTCGCCCTTTGCGGCCATCTTAAGCCAAGTAGACGCCTTGACACCGGTAAAGTCCTCCAATTCGGCAGCCCCAATCAGCCGCGCCACGGGAGTATCTGTTAAGACCGGCTCCGTGTTCATACCAATGCACTCACCAGGCGCCCAAGCGCGCCCACCACTTCGAACACGTGCCACACAAAGCCATTTTGTTGCACCGTGGCGATATACCGTTTGTCGCTCTCTTTGAAGCTCCAGCCAGTTCCAACTATCTCGAATCGCCTGGTGGATCGCACCGCTTCGGCCGGATCCACGACAGCCCACAGCATAATGGTGTTGCCCTGGACCTGGGCCGTAAGAATCTGGGCGCCGTAGGGCATCGTGACGACACCGCCAGGTACGGCTATAGGAAACTTCCAAATTGCCTTGCTCGCTTCGCTCATTGTGGTTTGCTCCCGTCCGCGGCCATCAGCCGCCTAACATCCGCGTCCCGCTTCGCCAGGTGGGCTTCCATCTTCTCAGCGTTCAGCTTTAAACGTTTGTCCGTCACGATGTGGTACCGCTCAAACACCGCCCGCGTTCGATGGCCGGATATCTCCATGGCGTCCTTTTCCGATAGGCCGGCGTCGATCATGTTGGTTAGCGCCGTTCGCCGTAGATCATGAAACAGCTGGCCAGGTACGCCGGCAAGAGCACACGCCTTCGCCCAGCTCTTGCGGAACGATGCCACTGGCTGGCCGGCATCCTGGATCAACAGTGGGCACCCCTTCGCGCCGGCGTCGATCGCGGCGCCCAGCTCCGCCGCCATGTCTCCATAAATCGGCAGGTACCGCGGCCGGCCGTTCTTCGTCTTGCGTCCTCTCAGCTGGATCCGGCCGGCCACCAAGTCAACGTCCTGGCGGCGGATGGAAAGCAGTTCACCGCGGCGGGCCCCAGTGTGATAGCTCAGCACCAGCGCCAGGCGCGCATACGCCGGCAATAGATCCCGCACCCGCAGATAGGTTGCGTGATCCAGCAACCCTTCCCGCGGTTCGGCTTCCGGTAACTTCGCCACATGCGGAATCCGTACCACTAGCGGCGGATCCTCCTGGGCGCCCAGCGCCAGGGCCCGCCGCAACGCGGACAGCTCCCGATTGATCGACGCCGGCGCCATGCCGTCCGTTTGCCGTTTGGATATGAAGGCCTTGATATCCAGCGTCGATAGCCTGGCGGCGGGCCGGCTGCCGAACCACGGCCTAAGCTGGGCCTCTACCTTGCACTCCAGGTCATACGTAGACTTCCGCCCGCGCCGCTTGTAATCCTCTACCAGCAAGTCCAGCAGCTGGCCAACGGTCACCTTTTCGGCGCCGGCGTCCGCGGCGGTCAGGCTGGCCATGCGGCGCCGTAGAAAGTCCACCGCTTCCGCCCTGGCTTCCGTTCCCGCGGATTCTCTTACCGGCTTCGCCTGGCCTGGCCGGTAATACTTTACCCACCAGGTTTTCGACGTCCGGCGCACGCCGGCGCGATCGCGGTATTTCGGCTGATACACACTCCCCGTAGGTATCCTGGGCATAGTGGACAGCTTACCGCGGGCGGCCATCTGATTACGCCTTTGCCCGATCAATCAACGCGTCTAAATCGCGAATGTCGTACAGCGTCCGGCCGCCCAGGGCCACCCGTTTCAAGGTGCCATCGGCGCCCAGCTCTTGCACCTTCCGAACACTCACGCCCAGGTAGCCGGCCGCTTCCCGCTGGGACAGCAGCCGCTTCCCGGCTGGCCCCTTCGGCGGGCCGGCCGCGGCGATCGCTTCCGCTACCAGGGCCTGTACGGCCGCGCCCAATTGTTCCGCCGCGCTCATGCGTTAGTCCCTCCACCGCGCCACGCGGGCGGACGTGGCCGCCGCTACGCACTTGTGGCATTGCTTTTGCTGTGGGTTTTGCGTGCGAAACTCCGCCTTACAGGGCGTGTTTTTGCACACCCGTTCGTACACCTTCGAAGGCGCAACGGATGGCCGCCGCTCTAACTTTTGATTACCCCAGCCGCTAAACATCAAATCTTTCTCCGCCACCAGCAAACCATAACCGCCATCCACGCTAGGCCCAGCCCCAGGCCCAGCGCGCCGGCTTCGTATATCTCCCTCACGCCGCCGCAATCCTCCGTTTCTCACAATAGTTGCAGGCCTTGCCCTTTTTAGCGCACAGACCGGCCGCGTGCCATTCGTCCATATGACCGTCCGCTTCGGCCTTGTCCCATGCCAAGCCACGCTCCGCCAGCCACTGGGCCAGCGGCATACCGCGGGCCCACGGTGGCGTGTTGCGCTGTATGTCCGTGATCCCGTCGCCTGGCATAATTCACCCCTTGAACAATCGTTCCAGCTCCCCGCTATCGCGAACGTAGGCCTCATAGCCGCGCCCCATCGCCACGCCGGCTTCCAGGGCAAGGGCAGCAATTGTAACGGCCGTTCGAACTGGCACAACGTTGCTGCCTGGCGGGCCGGCCGGCGCGCCGTTCGCGTACGCCTGGATGGCCAGGGATGCAATCATTCGATCGCCTAAAGGTGTCGTGCCGATGCCGTGACCCTTCAGGGTCAGCTCTCGCACCCGTTCCGGCGCGGCCAGGGCCACTTCCAGCCACGCTACCATCGCCTGCAGCTCTTCAGCGCTCATCCCGGGCCCCTTCCTGCAGCACCAGGCGATCGAACTCGGCACGGCCGCGGCATTGCCTCTCGTAGCCACGGCCCAGCGCGATACCGGCCTCAAGCATGGTCATGGCTACAGCTTCCCAAATCACCCGGCCGGCGTTATGCTCCATCGACACGGCCACAGCAGTGCCGATCATCTCAAGGCCCACCCGATGAGAAGCGGCGCCATCTGCCAGGTCCGCGATACACTCTCCGCGTTCACTGGTGGCGTGATCGCAGTACGCCATCAAATCTTCCAGCTCTTCAGTGCTCATGCGTTCCGCCCTCCGATTAATGAACCGCGATCCAGGCGGCGGATGGCCGCCGCGTGTGCGCGATCGTAAACACCCAGCGCCAGGCGCCGCCGCCATCCGTGGCCATCAGACCACCAGGCGGCCGGACACAGCGCCCGCAGCGTGGACCAGAACGCAAAGCTCATAACCCCTCCGACCGCCTGGCGGCCGGAAACTGGGCTTCGATGTCCGGCCACTCATCGGCCACGATAACGGCCACGTGCAACATGCCAGCGAACACCAGGGTTGCTTCCGGAAACTGGGCTTCCAGGTCCGGCCAGTCACGGGCCGGTATCTGGATAACGGCCAGCTCTACATCAGGTGAGCTGGCCACATGGGCCAGCTCTTCGCGCAACAGGTCGGTAATCATGCAGCCACCCCTTTACCGGACACCAGGGCCACCAGGCGATCGTAGGCGGCCTGGTAGTTGGCCAGCGTATCCAGCTGGCGAAGTGTAAGGCAATCCGGCCCGCCCACATCGGCCAGGATCCGCTGATAGTCGCGATCGGAAACCCGCGGCCGTAACTCCTCAAAAGCCGCTTCTATCTTCGTGATGTTCGCCGGCAACTTATGCAGCATCGGCCGCGGTTCGTCGGCTTTGGGAAACACCGCACGGCCGGCCAGCTTCGCAGCTGCTACCGCCTGGGCCGCGGCCTTCGTCCCGACAGGCGCGCCCACAGCGCCGGCGATTTTCTGGGCTTCGTTGTACAGGTCCGATAGCGTGGGCTGGCTGGCCTTCCATTCGGCGCCGGTCATGGCGCGATCGCCCACAGCGGCCGGCGCGGCCGTGGCCGGCAATGCCGCGGGCGGCGGCGGTACAGCGGCCGGCGCTGGCGCTGGATCCGCAGCGGGCCGGATGGCGTCGTCATCTTGCGTAAAGAATTGCGATAGGCCCGTGGTGTTGAGTACCGCGGCAATCATCGCCCTTTTATCGGCCATTTTGCGGATGGTGTTTACCGTGTCCGCAAAGTCCGGATTGTCTACGCGGCCCGTTTCCTGATTTGTGATAGCGGCGTCATCGCCGTAGAACTTCGCGCCGCAGCCACCTTTACGGCCGAAGCAAAGCCAGGCGCCGCGCTGGAGATACGAAGCGTCCCGCTCATATTGCGGATTGCCCTTGATGATGGTGCCAGGCTTGCCACAGCTAGGACAGGTCCGCTCACCGTTGCGGTACCGATACTTTTTTTCCCAGCTGTTACAGCTGCCGTTCCCCTGGCCCACGCGGACGTTATCCAGGCTGTACAGATCACAACGAACGTGATAGTAGAACAGCGGATGGCCGTAAGCTTCGCCTGTCCAATCTTCGATAGTGGCGATGAGATCGAAAGCCGGCGCATAGCCGAACCAGGCGCAAACCTTTTGCGCGCCGGCATGGTAGAGCGCTGGCTTCGGCGCGCCTGGTATCGTCCCGTAATCCTGGCCCTCTGCCAGCATGGCGCGGATGGCTTCCAGTACCGCTTCGCGCTGACGGATGGCTTCCAGGCTCATCACCGGCATATACCGGCCGGCCGCTTCGGCGCGGCGGACCTCCAACTCTTCCAGGCGAAGGCCGCGGGCCTGGTCCGTGGTAACGATTGCTGTATGTTGCTGTGTAGGTTCCATACGGAAATAACTCCTAATCAAGTATAAGACTTGATTAACCCACGGTCAACAGAAATAGTATTCCGGATCCTGGCCAGGTTCAGCCCCAGCGGATGGCACGATCTCTCTCGTGTGCGTTTCGGAGGGAACCCCCGTTCCCGTGCCATCCGCTCGAACCCCTGGCCGCGGCGCCAGGCGGAGTACTTCCACGTCCGAAGCCTGGCCGTGCTGTGCAAAGAAGCGGATAGACGTTAGCATTTTGGGCCCCCTTCGTTACGGTACGCGGACAGATCAACGGGCGGAAGGTGTTCCAGTACTAGCGCATCCACAACATGGCCGGCCGGCGTTTGGTGTGCCACCGCGGCCACCTGGATACGCTGCAGGGCTTCCTTGCTCACCCGGGCCCATAACTGGGCATCCATTTTTCGATGCTTCTTCTTTGGTACAGTCGTGCTCATAACAACAAGCGCCATCTAGAGCGCATGGTCAATATAAACTGTGCAGCAATGCAATGCAATAGGCAAGTATGCAAACCGAAGAAAACGAAAACAAAATAGCGGAATCTATCGCCGCACTACGGGCCGCACTTGGCGACATCACCCAAACAGATTTAGCGGCCAGGCTGGGCGTGGCCGCAAGCACAATCTACCGCTACGAAGCCGGCAAGGCGGCGCCGCCGCTGGCCACCGTCCGGCAGTTCGCGCAGCTGGCCGGCGAAGCCGATCGGCCGGACCTGGTACGGATTTTTTCGGAAGCCCTGGCCGATGTTCAGCTTTTCCGGCCGGACGCTGAGAATTTACCGGCCGCCGCGTACAATAAGCGGGAACAGGAAATGATTGACAGGCTGATTTACATCCTTCGATCCGGCGATAAGGACGCCGCCAGGACGGTTTCCGATACTTTGATACAGTTCGAACGTGTGGTACTTGTCAGCCGGCAAGGCGGCGCCGCCCGACGTGTCAAGTAATATCGATTACTGCACCGTGAATTTTCGTACCAGGCGCGTTTAATGGTTTTGCAATGGTTGACGTTACGGTATTATTCTGTACGGAGTCCCAGGGCTTTAACCGATTGACCCTGGCAACGAAGGAATTTTCGGAGAAGCGACAACGTGCAACTAGTTCGGCCGGCTGATCAGCACATTACGCAAGATGAATTACTGCTATGGTTCGGATACAAAAACCAAATAGCGAACCTCAGGCAAAAAATGAAATACCTAGAGGACGATTTACAGCAGCGGCTGGCCGCTGGTGGAACCGTGGAACCAGGGCCCCACCAAGCCCACATCGAGCATGCCCCGCGCTGCTCCAAGCTTAAAATACGCTGAACCCCAGCGATTTTAGCGCCCAGTTCAGGGCATATAGACGCGAAAAGGGCCGGCTGGCATCGACGCCACCGGCCCTTATTTATTTGCGATATGCCCCTAATGCACTGGATCCGAATTCGCCGCGTCAATGGCGGCGCGAAGGGCCAACTGAAAAGCGGGCCTGCACTCGTTTAACGTATCAGGCCAGGACTCGCCACAACTCCGCGCCATGTCGCGAAAGGCCTCATAGGCAGCATCGATAACCGGAATCACTGCTTTTTCCTCGCCTTTTTCGGCGTTCGCTTAGGCTTCGGTTTCGGCCGGCCGGCGCCTTCCCTGACACCGCCCCTGCTCATCGGCGCCAGGCCTATGTCCTGGCGTATCAAGGCGGCCACGCTGATACCGTCCGCCGCGGCGCGCTCCACCAGCTGGGCCGCTTCATCGTCCGTGAACCTCACCAGATAATCAGCCACGGGCGGTCCCTTCCCCCAGGAAGGCCACGGGATTACGTTCCGGATCCGGCCGCGGCGGGATGTCGCCAGGGCCGGAAAGGCACGGCCGGCCGCGCCAATGTTCGCCCAGCTCGCCATGGCATACAGGGCATTGTTCACCCCTCCGGAAGTCATTGACGGAATATCCGGCCGCGGCCAGGGCTTTAAGGCTTGCCGCCGCCTGGGCCGTACCTGCCGTAAACGCTCTGGCCATGCGGCGCATGCCTTCCGCCGCGGCATCGCATGCCACCCTGGCCTGGTCCGCAGCCTTCGCGAACGCCTCAACATCGGAAGCGGCGCGCATTGCCTTTAGGCGCGCCTTCGCGTCCTTCTTAGTTTTCCTCCACTTCATGACAGCCCCAGAATATCACGAATCAAGCCTAACGCAAGAAAATCATGTCTAACGCTAGATTCCGCTTGACGGCGCGAACAATCAAGCCTTATAGTTGATTCATGGCTACCGCAAATCTAACGCTTGATTCCATGACGATCTATCCGGCCGCTGACATCAAAGACGTCTACCTCTTTCACCATGCCGGCGAATTGGTGGCTACCATTATCGAATGGTCTGACGCCGTGGAAGTCCGCGTTACCCGGATGCTTACTGGCGCGGAACACGATTGCGCTATGGCCTTCGTGGGCGGCCTGGCTAACCGCGATTGCACCGTAATCAACTATGAACCGAACGGCCAGCTCATCGCGGACGCGGGCGGATGCGAGATCGCGAAAGCGCCGCGCCCCGCGTTCGTGCCCCAGGCGCCGGCGCCGGCGATCGCCGCCCAGCTCGAACCCATCGCCGTACCCGTGGCAGCCGATCGCCCCCGCATGATCCTGTTAGCCCAGGACCACGATTGCCAGTGTGGCGATTCCGAGGATGACCCCTGCCCCGCGTGCCAGGCCGCGATCCGCGCCGCGGACATGGCCGCCCGCGATCGTTCGGCCGCGGTGGAATTCGCTTTCTATGCCGGCATGGAGGACTTCTAACATGCCGGCCGCCCAGATGGTCCAGGCCGTGGCCTTCGCCGCCGCGGCCATTTTCTTCCTGTCAGCTTGGAGGTTAACCCGATGATCGCCGCTACCGCACCCAGCAACGTACACCAAACCGCGGCCCGGATCCGGAAGGCCGCTACGATCGCCGCCCTGTTGGTACAGCACGGCATAACTGCTCATGACCTGGCGGGCCTGCAGCCGCACCAATGGCAACTCATCGCCCAGGCCGCCCAGGTCAATCCGCCCAGCGCCGTTACCCAGGCCCTGGTAATCTCGATTCTGTTGGCAACCCAGAGAAGCGTTACTGGCGCGCAACAGGCGCCGGCCTAAAGTCAGCGGTCAGATAAACCAGCGTTACCACGTCCTGGCCAGCCACAAACGGCCGCGGGCCGGCCGGCAATGTGATTACCACCTGGCGGCCGGATGCCGGCGCAACATCCACCAGGCCGAAGGGCCGGCCCTGCAGTATCGCAATCATGGCGGAACCGTCTACAGGCGTCCGCGTGGTGGTATAGGTCAGTGTGGGCTGGCCGCCCGGTATCGCCGCGGCGCCCAGGTCTATCCTTTCGATTGCCAGCCACGGCGCCGGCGCCTGTTGTACCTTGATGTTGAGCACCATCGGGTTTTGGGACGTATCGACTTCCAACCCCGGGCCCAACGCCAGGCATACAGGCACCAACATAGAAGCGCCGGCGCCGCTCATTCCTTGCACAGTCCCAACACTGGCCGGTATCTCCGCGTAGACCTGGGCGGCCACGCCTTTACATGCGGTTCGCGCCAGGTTCACCTGGTTCACCTGGGCCACCGCGGCGCCGCCGAATAGCAGCCCCCACACTATCAACACAGCAATTCTCATTTCGCTACCTCCTCTTATTTCGACAGCCAGACCAGCAACGCGCCGCCTATCGCGCTGGCGATGCTCCATACTATTTGGAGCGTTCGGCCGGACCAGGCAAGGCCCGTCTGAACTTCTTTCTTCGCTTCGCTCAGGTCCGTCACACGGCCGGACAGCTTCCCCAACTGGCGGCCCAGCTCCGCCAGCTCCCCCCGCAGTTGGGCCGTTTCCGCTTGCCGTTCGGCCCGCGATCGCCCCAGCTCCGCCCGAAGCCCATGGATATCGTGTTCCAGCGCTATCACCTTTCGATCGATGACCGCAACGCCTTCCAGGGTTTTACGCACTTCCCGCATTTCGGCCTGTAGGGTGGCCAGGCCCGTTATGACTTCCTGTTCGAACTCAGTCATGTAACTAGAAGCTGTAGCCATAAGTGGGACACCCGTTGTCTGGCTCATCGGGCCCAGGCGGAGTATAGGCCGGCCCGCACCCATCGCCAGGCGGTATCAGCTCCACTTCGCCGCATGATTGGGGATCCCCGCCGCCTTCCAGGCCGTGGGTAATCCCGAACTTCTCATCAGACGGGATACCGAACTCTCCGGTAATCTGCAGGAAGCCGGCAATGAAGTAGCACTGTTGGGCGGCTACATCTTCCGCCAGCGCAAACACCGCGCCATAGACGCCGGCGCTTATGCTGCCGATCGGCGAAACGCCCGCGTACAGCGTCGATAGCGGGCCCAGGGTTGCACCATCATAGGCCTGGCGCTGTACTTCTTCGTCTGGCTGAAATGCCCGCCAGATATCGGCGGCCGGCGAAACGGAAAACCTCCACAGGAAGCCGGCGCCATCTACAGATAACAGCTCTTCAAACGTGATGCCGGCCGTTTGAGACTTGCCCACGTATAGCCGCTGGCGTTCCGCGGCGGAGTCTGCCACCACAACATAGAGGTAGGTTTCGGCGCCGCGGACTTCGGCGAAGGCCGCGTAAGGGACGCCCACGGCCGCGGCCAGCTCATCGAACGATGGCGCGCCAGGGCCAGCGCCAGTGAAGCGTAGCACGGCCTGGTAGGTTGTCTCTGGATCGACCCCTTCCGGATCCGCCGCCGCGGCAAACCCGTGCAACGTCCCGCCGCCGCCCCGGCGCACATCGCCGGCGCGAAAACCTATGTCGGTGTCCGGCTGATTTTCAACTCTTACCGGCGTCCCAAAGCTTAGCGATGATCGCGTTATCGGCACATACGAAACGCGCTGGTAGCGGTTGAAGTTCGTATGCAAGTAACCTTCATCGTCGTTATACAGCAGGCCGCCCGCGTCACCGTCCGTCACCCAATCGAAGGACCAGGCCAACACGTTACCGAAGCCATCCAGGGACGTGGTTACCGGCAAATCCCCTGTGCTTTCCTGGTCCCAGCTCTCCGCGGCCGTATTGTATCGGCTGATGTGTAGTTCGGCATCCTCCGAACAATACAGGGCGTATAGGTATGGCTGGGCCGGCCAGGCCGGATGATCCCGCGTAACCACGCGGCGCGATTCGGCATCCTCATCTAACCGTGACAATACGGACCTGGTGCCACCACCCGCGGCGGACCAGTTGGCGCCGCTATCGGTGGACTTAAAGGCCTGCAGCAAGCACGGTCCGTCTGTGCCATAGTCGCCAACTTCGCTAAACGCCAGGATCCACAGCACGCCGTCCGAATCACGGTAGGGAGTGACAGGCGCCGCGGCGGACGCATAGGCGCCGGTTATGATGTTTGCCATTTAGTACGCCACCCAAATAGCCACGGGTATCGTGGCCGGAACAATCCAGACACCTGTACGTTTGCTGAAGGCCTCACCTGATGGGATGCCGGCCGCGCCCGTGATGTATTGCAAGGGCCTGCAGCTCCCATCGGCGCCGAACTCTTCCGCGGAAGGGATGCCGGCCAGGCCGGTAATGTCTTGGTCCATGTGGTAAACTCCGTGAAGCGGCCGGCGCCACACCCCGACACGGCACCATCCCGAGGGTTAGGCTTTGCGGAATATCGGGATATCGGCAAGGATGCCACGGCGCCGGCCGCCCTCTAACCCCTCATGTGAACGTTAACCGTGGCGTTGCAGCCAGGGAAGCTACTACCCACGGCCACCACGTCCGGCTGGAGTTTATCGCCGCGCTCTATGGTCAGCGGTGTTTCCGCGAACTCCGAAGTTCGCACCTCCGTTACGCCGGCCGGTATCTCGACATAGCCGGCCGCAAAAATAGAAGCGCCGTTTTTCTTGATGTCGATTCTTACCGGGCCGCCTTCCGATGGCGTACCCAGCGAAACATACACCGATTCGGCCACGCTCAAATCGCGTTGCTGTGTCCATGGATTCGTTGCCGCGCTGGCCACCTGTAGCGGCCGGCTGGCCATGCCAGGAACCGACGAAGCCAGCAGGAACGTAGCCGTTACGGCGTCCGCGTTGCCTTCGGTGCCTTCAGCGCGGAACTGGTCCATAATGTTTTGCGGCCCGGCCCAGGTGGCCCGCGGCGCCTGGTCCGTCGTGTAGACTCGGCCGCGGCGGTCATTCTCAAACGGCGCCAGGCTGGGCCCGTCGAACGGTCCCACATCCTCAGCAATGAACGTCCGCGGCCCGGTCACCGTGATCCGGGAATACTCAGTGTTAATACTGTGAGTTTTATCCTCCGCACCCTTTACGCCAACGATCACAACGTTATCCCCAACGTCTTCAAAATAGGGGTAACCCGTGGTCAGGTTGTGATCCCGATCAACCGTTATTTCCCGGTTGTCGGTATTTACAAACTCGACAATGAACGCCCCAGGATCCGGCCTCACGATCCCGCCATCAGGCCCGCCATCAATCGCGATCGGTGGCAATCCGCTGGTGGTAAGCACGCCCCCAAACGGATCCGTCCCGCCGCCCCAGCCGCTACCGCCCAAGCCATCGGTACCGCCCAGGCCGCCCGTGTAAGTCCATCCTGTCAGGTCCACATCTTCGGGCGGAGGAAAGCGGATCAACACACCGCCCGTTACAGGTTCAGGCTCTACCGTGTCAATGATGAAAACCCCGTTCAGCGGGTCACCATCGCCGGCGTTATTGATCCCCCACAGCGAGATATCGACGCCAGGCCCCAGGCCGTCTATGGGCTGATCTATGATGACCTCAACAACCCCATCCACAATTTCCACGCCCAGAATCAAGGGCAGCTCGCGGCCCTTCGCTGTGAAGGTATAGCGTAGGAAGGTCTGGCCGATCTCACGGAACGAAACGGCCGTGATTACGAAATCGCCAAACACCATTGGGCACTCGCACGCTACCGATAGCATTTGTCCGATGTCCCAGCCGGCGCGGCCTTCCTGGTGCGTTCCGTCCGGCGCTGTGCTCAGCTCCACTTCAATCGTGATTGTGTCCTGGGCTAGGCGCGCCATAAGGCCTTCGTTCAGCCTGGCGGCCGTCCGCTGGTCCTTCACATTGACGGCCGGCGTCACCGCTTCCACGATGCCGCTTCCGCCCGTCCTGGCGGCCCGCCTTCGCATTTCCGCGCTTGATTCGGACCAGTGGACATCCAGAGCGCCGGACAGCGCAGTAACCGAAATTTCGTCAGAGCTGGTGTAGGCCGCCTGGGCGGGATTGTGCCGAAGCGTGGCCGTGTTCAGCTCGTATGCAAAATCCCACGGCGCCGCGGCGCGATCGCTCCACAGCGTTACCGTTTTGGTCGTGCCATTGACCACCACCTTCGGCCGGCCTGTCAGCTGGAACGGAAGCGCATACTCCCAGGCGCCGGCGCCAAACAACACGGCCGAACGCTGGCCAGCAGTTGGCGCGCTGGTCCGCGCCCCTTGCCGATTGCGGTACTGGCTGGAATCGCGCGTTACTGCCATCGACTCCCATACGCCATCGTCTTGACGTAGGACCTTCGGCGCTACATCGGCCAGGCGCCGTTCCATCCGGACGCGTCTATGATCGTCCACTCTCCAATCGCACCCAAACACGCCGGCGATGCGGTCTAACGCTTGCGTACCAGGCTCTTCGTTGAACACCAGACGCGATCCGGAAACCGTATAATCTTCGCGGCCGTAATAAGTCAGCCCTTCAGCGTTCAGGATGGCCGCGGAAAAATCGGCCATGAGCTGAGATAGTGTGAACGTGGGCCCGGTATAGGTCCGGCTGAAGATGCGGCCCTCTAACAGGTCGCGATACCCCACGGCCGTACATTCCAGCTTTACCACCCAGGTAGAGCGGAAGGGCTTTTCTTTTATGGTCTTTATCAGGCCACCAAATAAGCGGCGCGATCCGCAGTAATAGGCCACCTCATCATCGGTACACGGCCGGAAGCCGGCTTCTCTGGTGTCCAAAATCAGCGTGAACGTGGCACTGGCACGGCCGCCGCCCCCGAGTTCCTTTTGCACGTTCAGGGTATCGACGTGTAGAAACCGCGTCCAATCACGGCCGCGGACATACAGGCCGAAGCGCCTGCTCATGTCCAACACGGCGCCGCGGCGGCCGAAGGCTTCCGCGGACGGGATGCCCAGGTAACCCGTGATGATAGGTATGATCGCGCCGCCCGTGCCGAAGGCTTCCGCGGACGGGATGCCTTCCGCGCCGTCGATCGGCAAATACAACGCGCCGCCCGTGCCGAACACCTCCGCGGACGGGATGCCTTCTGCGCCCAACACGGGCCCGGTAACGCTTCCGCCCACGCCGAAGGCTTCCGCGGACGGGATGCCCGCGGCGCCCGTGACCGGCCCCACCAGGCTACCGCCAGCGCCGAAGGCCTCACCGGATACAATGCCGGCATCGCCCACGATCGGGCCCGTGACGCTACCACCCGCGCCAAAGACTTCGCCGGATGCAATGCCAGCCAGGCCAGTGATGCCGGCCGCTACCAGCGCACCAGAAGCGCCGAAGGCCTCACCGGATACAATGCCGGCATCGCCCACGATCGGGCCCGTG
>ERZ869921.397-NODE-397-length-28295-cov-30.725212_pt1 | contig 28295 bp, 39 predicted proteins | sample MGYA00579310_ERZ869921 | MGnify/ENA primary metagenome ERZ869921 (study PRJEB32216, sample SAMN09231816) | wastewater metagenome | place: USA: Maryland | collected 2016-06-21 | study: EMG produced TPA metagenomics assembly of the PRJNA472060 data set (Reclaimed... | reverse complement strand
AACGAAAAAAAACAAAGTTTACGATATATCAACAGGGACATATCGGAACAGACGATATATAAAAATTATGTTAAAAGCAACAGTAAACAACAAGAAACCGATACTAATCAAGAAATGGGAGGGAGTAGAGGCCGAATTAAAACAGGCTATATCCGAACAGGAAAGGACTAGAATAAGTAAAAAATTGTTTTTAGAGTTGCTACCTAAGAACAAAGGTGTAATAGCACTAGTATGTCAAAAAATGGATATAGACAGGACAACATACTACAGGTGGAGAGATAACGACCCCGTATTCGCTAAAGCAGTCAAAGACTCATTTGCAGACTTAAACGAACGAGTAGAGGATATGCTTATGATAAAAATATTTCAACAAGGGGACGGGTCAAGTATTCGATATTTCCTAGACAGAAAAAACCCGAATTATAAACCAAAAGTAAAGGTCGAAACACAAGTAGTAGGCGATAAAACATTAGAGGACTTATTAGACGCCGACAATAACACAAACGAAAAACAAGATCATGGCCAAGAGAACACGCAGGGAGTTGATAGAGGGACTAATCAAGATCAGAAACAAGAGGGGGGAGTTAGTACCGTTCAAGTTCACGAAAGCACAGGAGTACTACTGGAACAAGAGGACGAGAAGAAACCTGATAGTCAAAGCGAGGCAAAAGGGGATCAGTAAACTTATAGACGCAGACCAGTTAATCGAATGTATAGAAAAGCCGACAGTAGCGGTAGTTATATCGCACGAAAAAGATAGTACTAAAAGACTATTCTCAGCGGTTAGAGCATACATAGATAACATGGAAGTAAAACCCGCAGTATCTATCGACTCAAAGAGTGAGATACAATTCCCAAAGCGACCAAGTTCTTACTTTATCGGTACAGCAGGGTCAAAGGCTTTCGGGCGTGGAGATACTGTAGGTAGAGCGCACTTATCCGAGGCGGCTTTCTATCCCGACTTAGAGCGTGTACTTAACGGAATTGCCGAGGCGGCCGAGTTCGGACAAATAGATATCGAAACAACACCAAACGGTAGAGATCAGATATACGAAATGTGGCAAAAGGCAAAAGCAGGGTTATCGTCTTATACACCTATTTTTATTCCTTGGTTCATAGACGGCGAGTACAGCTCGGAGAATATGACAGAAAAAGAAAAAGAGGGACTATCGGTAGCAGTACAAGAGATGTTCGCTATATCAGACGAGGAGTTCAAAAAGCAGTACACAGAGGAGGAAATACGACTCATAGAACGAGTTAAAAAGGAATGGGACATAGATATCACGCCCGGTATGATAAAGTGGCGTAGATATAAGATATGGGACAAAGGCAGTATCTTTTTTCAGGAATACCCAGAAGACGACGAGTCTTGCTTTTTACAAAACGGCAGATCAGTATTTACTCGTATAGATACACGCAAAGAGTTTAGAATACCACTAGACAATATCGAGAAGTGGAAAACTGAAAAGGAACAAAAAGAACTTAAACAGGTAAACATGTACGGAGGTGTAGACTGTGCGGAGGGAACTCTAACAGGCGACGCTCATGTATTCGCAGTTATTCACCCAGATATAGCAAATGGAAAAGCGGCGGTAGTTTACGAGTTACACTCAAACGAACCGATAGATGTATTTTGCAACAAGGTAGATAAGATATGTAAAACATTTAAGATAAACCTAGGCGTAGAAAAAAACGGAGTAGGTAATGCTCACTGTTTAAAGTTTAGATCACTTGGTACACGCTTTACAGAGTGGCAGACAACAGGAACATCAAGACCAGTACTCGTATCTAACTTAGAGGAGGAATATCGAAAAGGAGATCTAATCGAAACATATCCCGAGGCAGAGAACGAGGCTAGAGATATGATATACACAGACGGGGACAGAGCAGAACACCCACCAGGCAAACACGACGACCGAGTATTCGCTAGAGGTATCGCATTACAAATGCTAAAGAGACCACGACCGGGTATTAGTTATGTGTAAACAAGGTACTTGCTTTTTAAAAATAGTGCTATACTAAAAAAAAGAAAAATATGTATAACTCAATATTAAAATTATTTTCAAGCAACAAAGAAAAAGGAGCGGAGTATACAGGAGGTTACGATGTTCTAAAAAAATTAGTAGGACAAGAATTAAACGCAACAAATCAACTCGACACTTATAGAAAAAGTTTATATGTATTTGCATGTATTTCTAAGATAGCCGAAAAAATAGGAAGTATAGATCTAGAAATGTATCAAGTAGTAAACTCGAAAGGAGATGTAAAAGAAATTAAAAACCACCCCGCACTTGATCTACTTTACAGATGTAACCCGTTTCAAACTCGAGCGGAGTTCTGGGAGATCACAATAATAAACTTAAAAACTACAGGTAGTGCTTTCTGGTACAAAGTTAGAAACAACAACGGACAAGTAGTAGAACTATGGAACTTGCGACCTGATAAAATGACTATCGTTTCTGATCCAACTTTGTTTATTAAAGAGTACAGACTAGTCAGAGAAGACGGAACGACAGTACCTTTCAATACAGAAGATATCGTACACTTTAAATATCCAGACCCTTTGTCGCAATACATGGGGCTTTCGCCTATTAAACCAGCGGAAAGGAGAATACAAACAGAAGACTACGCAACAGCATATCAAAGAGACTTCTTTTTAAACTCAGCACGACCAGACGCAGTAATTAAAAACCAACAGTTAAACTTAACCGCAGAACAAAAAGAAGATATCCGAGAGGGTTGGAATAAACGACATGGTGGAGTAGGTAACAGTTCGAAAGTAGCAATCTTGGAGGGAGGACTAGAATATCAAGTTATATCAGTTACTCAAAAAGAAATGGACTATATCGAAAGTATGCGTTTTACAAGAGACGATATCTTAGTAGCATTTAAAACACCGAAACCAGTCGTAGCAGTAACAGACGATGTAAACCGAGCAAATGCAAAGGAGGCAATGCGTATATTCTTATCAGAAACGATAATGCCCGAAGTTAAAAAGTTAGTTGAGAAGATAAACGAGGAGTTAATCGGTCCAGAGTTCGGAGAACAATACTACATCGAACCAGAAGACTTAACACCAGAAGACAAAGACGCAAAAATAGCAGAGTACGAGTCAGGACTTAAAAATAACTATCTTCTTATAAACGAAGTTAGACAAATGGAGGGACTCGCACCAGTTGTCGGAGGTTGGTCATTCTACAGATCTATAGCAGATGTAGCAGTAGGTGGACTAGCACAAAATGGAAACGGAGACAAAGCACTCACAAAGTCAGAAGTCTACGAAGTACAGCCAAAAAAGTTAAAGAAAAAATACGACTTTAGAGGACATAGCAACATCTATAAAAAACTTCTTATCAAAGAGGAACTAGAAAAAAGTATCGACTTAATGACAGTCAAAGCCAAAGCAGACTTAACCAAACAAAAAGGAAAAGAAACTCGGGCAAAAATGACATTAAAAAACGAGCCGAACAAAGAACCTGTTAAAACATCATTTCTAAAAGATGTAGAAGTCAGAGGACAATACTACGAAATGATAAATAAAAAGATAGACAAGGATACAGAACATTTAAAGTCTAATGTAGAAAAATTATTCCAAGCACAAGGAGAACGAGTAACCAAAGCATTAAACGAAAATGCAAAAGCAGACAAGGTAACGGTATCAGTAGAACAAATATTCGATACAGAAAAAGAAAATAAAATAGTAATGGACTTCATGGAGCCATACATCGCAGACTTTATAAGAAGATCAGCAAATGACGCACTAAACATGACAGCACCGGCCGAAACATTCACCGATAACAAACGAGTACAGGCTTTTATTAAAAAAAGAGCCAAAGAACTCGCAGAAAGTACATCAGGAACAACAATAGATAAACTTTCTAAAACATTATCAGAGGGAATAGCAAACGCCGAGGGAATTGTGGATCTAACAAAAAGAGTGCAAGCGGTGTACCAAGAGTTTCCCGACTATAGAGCCGAAACAATTGCAAGAACAGAGGCAACCGCAGCCAATGCAGAGGGATCTATGGAGGGATACAAACAGTCAGGAGTTGTAAACGCTAAAGAGTGGATCAACTCTGGAGATACCCGAGTCAGAGACGAACACCAAGACGGACTCGGAGTAGGTGGAGAAATTGTAGAACTAGACGGCACATTCACTAACGGACTATCGTATCCGTCAGAACCAAACTGCAGATGTGTACTGGGACCGGCATTTATAGAGAAATAAAATACTTGCTTTTCTAAAAATATGCTAAACTAAAATATATGAACAAACTAGTACATAAAACTTTAAACTTTAATATCAAAGCAATAGATACAGAGAAATATACACTAGACGGTATTTTCTCAACTGCGGCGGAAGATAGACACGGTGAAATAGTAGACCAAACAGGGTGGAAATTAGACCAATATCAGTCAAACCCGGTAATACTATTCGCACATGATCACTACCAGCCAGCAGTTGGACAATGTATCAAAATTGGAATTAACGAAAAGGGAGAACTTGCAGGTACAATAAAGTTCGCAGTAGAGGAATACGACTTTGCAAAAACATTATTTAACCTCTATGCAGGGAGGTACATGAGAGCCTTTTCAGTAGGTTTCATGAACAACTTGTACGAGGTGGATCAGGAAACTGATCAGGTTATACTTAGAGAGAACACATTATACGAGATATCGTGCGTTAATGTGCCCGCCAATGCTTACGCCTTGGCGGTCTCAAAAGGTATAGACATGGAACCAGTCGATCGTTTCATGAAAAGCACTAAAGAGAACAAGCTAACTGTTAAATCAGCTATCGAACTTCTCGCAGAGCAACCTAACGCAGACACCATAAAGAGCGCTATCGCAACTTTAACAGATGTAGTAGCGAATAAAGCCAAGACGCAAGGCGGTGATATCGAAACTTCTCAGGCAACTGAGAAAGGCGTACAAAAAAGCGAAAAGAAAATACCCGTATCACTTATAAACAAAGCGATACGAGAACTTCTTAAAGCGAAAAAAAATAATTAACAATTTATAAATAATTAAATTAAAAAATAATCATTATGAACCTAAAAAACATTCTCGCTAAAAACGAGGCAGACCTTACAGCAGAAGAAAAAGCATTTTTAATCGAAAATGCAGAAAGTATATCTACTGAAGATAAAGCAAAGTTCGCTAATACTTTTAGTGCAGATCTAGATATAGACGCAGTTAAAAGTCTAGTAGCAGAACAAGTAGAAAAAGCTACCGAAGAAATTGCTAGCAGTATTGCTAACAAGTTCTTGGCAGGCGTTGCAAAGCAAAGAGCAAAAGCGATCGAGACTACTACTGAAAAGAAAGTAGAAAAGTCAGCAGACGCAGAAACTCGAGACTTTATGAAAGCCCTTTTTGCAGGCGACAACGCTCGCTTAAAGGCTATGACTACTGGAACTGGTGGAACATCACCAGACGACGCTAAAGCAGGTTACTCAGTACCTACTCAACTTTTGCAAGAAGTACAACGCATTATGCAAGTGTACGGTGTTGCAAGACGAGAAATGCGTTATCTACCTTTCACAGGGCCAGGTAACTCTCGTACTATCCCAGTACTAGGTACAAATGTATCTGTATCGTGGACAAACGAAGGAGCGAAAGCAGGTCAATCACAACCAAAGTTTACAGTAGTAACTCAAACTTTGAAGAAATTGACAGCTATTACTCCTATGACGGAGGAAATACTAGAAGATACAGCACTCGACCTAACGGGACTTATTGCGGAACTATTCGCAGAGGCTATCGCAAAGGAAGAAGATGTACAATTCTTGGCCGGATCTGGTTCTCCTTGGACAGGTGTACTTAATGCGTCAGGTGTAAACTCTGTAACTGTAACAGGTACAGGAGGTATTGCAGACGCAACAGCGGACGACTTGCTTGCTATGATCGACGCTACACCAGCAGGAGCGCTAAACGGTTCTAAGTTCTATATGCATAGAACAGTATTGTCTAAGTTTAGAAAATTGAAAGATACAACTAACAATTATATCTTCCAAGGACCAATCGGAGACAAGCCAGCTACAATCTGGTCATATCCTGTAGTAGAGTGCGAGGCGTTGCCAACAGCGACAACTTGTGCAACTAACGCTACAAAGGGTGTAATCTTTGGTAACTTGAGAATGGCAGCGATACTCGGAGATAAACAAAATATCCGTGTAAAATTGCTTGATCAAGCAACTATCACAGATACAGACGGTTCTACAGTTGTAAACCTAGCAGAACAAGACATGCTAGCTATTAGAACAGTAGAGCGTGTGGGTTATGTGTTAGCACTTCCAGCTGCGGTTACTGTACTTACATTCTAAGTCGTAATAGTAGTCGGACTTCGACTCTGGGAAATAGGAAACTATTTCCTAGCGATCGCAGTCAAGACTGCGTATAAACAAGATCAAAAATAATTTTATGAAAGCAAATATAACAAATGTAGAAAAATGGGTTATCCCACAATATGACGCTACGGAACAAAAAGACATAGATACACTTATGATCGTAGTTTCAGTAGACTTTATAAAAGCAGACGGCACTACATACTTGTCTCAAATCTACGCAAGAAAACCAGAAGACTTCGACGAGAACAATCCGACAGAATACTTCGACGCACAGGCAGAGGCATTACAGGCAGATCTTGATAACGCAGAGCAAACAAAAGAGATACAGCAAGATAGTAAAGTCGCAGATAGTATTATCGCAAAAATTAAAGCAAAAAAATAAATATATGAACAAAACAAATATACACAATGCACTTGATCTAGTAGAAACTAACACAGAGATAAAAAAAGCATACTGTGAAAGTTGCGCACTAGCAGTTAAAAACAACTTAGTAGGCACAGAATGGGACTGTAAAAAAAGAGGAACATTTCACGGAACACCTGTAAAAATGTATACAGGTTTCTACGGAATGTTAAGATCATTAGTAGGAAAAGATCTATACACTTACAAAACTCATAACCTTATTACAAATGTAGGACATGCGGCGGCCAATGGTAGAATGTCTAACCAAGGAGCATACTCACCATTTGTAAACATCGCTATCGGTATCGGTACAACGGCGGCAGCGGCGACAGATATCGCTTTAAGTAGTGAAATTACAACCGCAGGAGGTCAAAGAGCGGCGGCGACAGCGACACAAGTAACTACAACTATTACAAACGATACTACTCAACTAGTAAAAACATTTAACTTCACAGGGTCATTTGCAGTAACAGAGGAGGGGATCGTAGACAACACTACCGCACCAATTCAAACTACTACAACACAGTCAAGAGTTGCCGGAGATACAACAGTAACAGTAGCAAGTGGAACAGGTATCGCAAATAACGATTATCTACAATGGGAGGGCGAAATAGTGCAAGTTACAAGCGGTGGAGGTACAACTACTCTAACTATCGCTAGAGGACAACTAGGAACAACTGCGGCGAGTCATGCGTCAGGAACTTATCTAAATGACAAAACAGCAAACGGTGCTACATTACTTGCTAAACAAGTATTCTCACCTATAAATGTGGTGAACGGCGACTCAATTCAATTTACACATAAGTACCAGTCATAGAAATGAAATAGTACTTGTGAAAACATACACAAAACTATGACAGCATTTAACCAATCACTAACCGATAATATAGCAGTTAACGACGGGAACATGATTAGAAATGGAAATTGTGAAATACAACCACCATTTACAGCACCACAGACAGCGTATGACGCATGGATAGACGGTACAGCAGGAGGAAGTACTAATAACAATAAATACGGCTGGAAACAAGTTAGAGCGTCTATCGGAACAGGATCGTCTAGTTTTCAATATACAAATTACATAGGTAAACCTTGTATAAATATATTTACAAATGCACTAGCACACGACGGTACAACTACATCCATTATAGGAGTTGGACAAAGTGCGTACCCAGGAGCAACACTAGCGGCGAGCGAAAAAATGTATTTAATACCAGTAGTAGCAAATACTCAATATAAGTTTTCTTGTGATCACTTTGTAACTCAAATAGATCCTAACATAACTTTTAGAGGATATGTAACATTCTACGACTCGGGACTAAATAGAATAACGGGGTCTAACTTTAATGCTACAACCGTAGCAGATACACAATGGACAAATACACAAACTACAATAACTCCACCAACAAATGCAGTATTTGCTCAAGTTTCTATGTTCTTCTCAAACATAGCAAATAGTAACCCGTTATCAGTAGGAGGAAATGCATACTTTACAAATGTAAATGCATATCCAATTAAAGCAGTATCAACTCCGTATCTTACAAAAGCTTTACTCTGGATCAGAAACGATACTATCACTCTAGTAGATACAATTAAAAGAGTGCTAACTAAATCAGGTTTTACAGATATAATAAACATAGCAGATACAATAGTTAAGACAGGAGGAAAAACATTTATCGAAACTTATACAATACTCGATGTATTTGTTCGCAGAATATACCCATACCTTGACAGGATCAAGGTATACACAAAAAAGTTATCACCATTTAAACGCTTTCCTAAAAAATAAGATATACTAAAAACATATGGCAAAAGGATACACAACAAAAGAAAAAATAGAAAATTATATACTTCGTGAAATAGACGAAAGTTTCGACGGGCAAATAACAGAGTGGATAGAGTCGGTAGAACAATATATAGACAATGCAACAGGTAGAAACTTTAAAGCAGATACAGTATCGTCAGTAAGAAATTATGACGGAGATAATACAAGTCTTTTAATTGTAGACGACTTCGTAGAATTAACACAAGTACAAATAGATACAGATACACCGCTTGCAATAAATAGCGAGGTATATGCGTATCCATTAAATAAGAAACCACAAAATAGACTAAAATATTATGGTGGATATTTTCCAGCAAGTACACCGGGCAGTATTTCAGTAACTGCAAAATGGGGATATTCGGTAGATGTGCCGTCAGATATTAAGTTCGTAGCAATGGTACTCGTAGCAGGTATAGTAAACTTCTCAAATGACGCAGAGGGAGAAGTACAAAGCATGTCTATTGGTAGATATTCGGTTACTTACAAGACAAAACAAGAGGTAAACGACTTCGAAATGGCCAAAAAGATACTAGAACAGTATAAAAAATACACAATGTAATATATGTCTATACAAAACTTATACGACAAAACAGCGGTAGTCAAAAGACTTTCAGATCTAGGAAATGGTACACAAGGGTACATCACAGTACTAGACGGTGTAGGTTGTTGTATGCAACCACTAGACGACGCTTATACAGAGGATATATCAGGTAACTTCGGTAAAGACTCGATGTTATTTACTGATGTAGCGGACATTCTAGAGGGCGATATTATGATTATAGACGGGATAAATTACAAAATAGTCGGTGCAGAAAGTTTCAATTTTCTAGGAGTCGATAGACATATGGAACTCAGGATCAGACGAGCAAACGACGAAACAAACACAGGACAATAAAATGGCAATAAAATATACTATAAAAGTCGAGGGACTAGACAAACTTAAAAAGGCGATAGCAGTAGCACCGCAAAAAACAGCCGAGCAGTTAAACCTTGCAATACAAAAAAGTATATTTACAGTACAGTCTAATGTTATTAAAAACGCACCAGTAAATAAAGGACCAGGAGGAGGAAACCTAAGACAAAATATTAGAGCGACAATGCTCGGAGCAATGCGAGGAAAGGTAGAGTCAAAAGCCGACTACTCGACTTATGTCGAGGCAGGTACACGACCACATATAATCAAGATAAAAAATAAAAAAGTCTTAGCTGCGAGTGCGAGAAGATCTAACGGAGTGCCGAATAGTGCAGGCTATGTAGTTTTCGGAAAGCAAGTAAATCACCCCGGAACACGGCCGACATGGTTCTTTAAAAAAGGACTGGAAAACTCACAAAATACTATCGAGGAACATTTCCAAAAAGCAATCGAGGCAGTTGCTAATTTCCTTGCAGGAAAATAATGTTATACTAAAAATATGTCAGCAACAACAATATCAACAATTAGTACACTAATTAAAAATAAACTTTCTGGTATTACAGTCGGAGCAAACCCAGCATTTAAAAAAGTTTACGAATATCCGACAGGAACATTCGAGGGATATCCGTCAGCGGTAATTATCCCGACTGGTGGTACGGAGGGAAAGGTAATAGACACGCATAGAAACGAGCGTACATTCTCTTTTAAAGTTTCTTGTTATCAAGCACAAACACAGCAAGGACTAGACAAAGAAGACGCATACACCCGACTTCGTGATGTATGCGACGCAGTTATAATAGCGTTCGATCAGGAAAAAGACTTTAACCACGAAGTACTAGAAGTAAAGGTCGTAAAAATGAGTTTCGAGTTTAGAGGAACAGACGGAGTGCATAACTTCGCTACATTCGATGTAGATGTTCGATGTATAGTGCAGAACGGACACTAGACAAATCTAAAAATATGCTAAACTACATTTATGGCAAAATATAAAAATATATCAGACCAATTATTAACAGTTACAGGAGTAGGACCTGTAAACCCCGGAGAAGTCGTAGAACTTGCCGACGACTTCAACAATGCGAACTTTGAAAAGGTCGCAGAAGAAAAAGCAAGTAAAAAACAACAGGCGAAAGTGGAGGATACCGACGAGGAAAAATAAAACATTATAAAAATAATTTTAATAAAAAAATAAAAATATATGGCAAAAATTGCAGACGACGCTTACTGTCTAATTAAAGTAGAAACAACAGCAGGTACACCTGTTATACCGACTATTGTAGCACCGCTTGTATCTGAGTCTATGAAAACTAACTCGGATTATTCAGTAGATAGACGCATGAGAGGTATCGCATGGAAAGGACAAGATATCGTTCGTGGATATAGAAACCACGAGGGCGAAATCGTAGTACTTGGAGATCCTGATACACTAGGGCATTTCTTAAATATGCTCATGGTAAAAGGTTCGACAACAGGAAACGGTACAGACGGATATACTCACCCTTTCACAGTTGGTAACGGAAAAAGTTATACAATCGACATCAAGCGAGGTACTTATGTACAGCGTTTCTTCGGTTCGTACATCGACGAAATTAAAATAGACTTTGATAATGGGCAAATGAAAATTACGGCCAAAATTAAAGCACTTGGCGAGTTCTCTATCGGTACTGTAGGAGTTGCGCTATCTGGTGCGGTAACTTCGGTAACACTAGACGACGAGGAAGATATCCAACCTAACAGAGGACTTGTAGTCGGAGATGTAATTAACATCAACGGGACAAATGTTACTCTAACATCGGTAAACACAAACGGAACGCAAGTAGGTTTCAGTTCTACATCTATCACAGCGGCGGTAGGTACTCCTATTTATCTAGTACCGCAAACTCTTACACAGCCAACACTATCAGATCCTTTCTACATGGGTAATTTACTTGCAGGTGTAGGAGCAACTGCGTCAGCGTCAGCGACTGCGGCGAGTGCAAGAAGTACAGCAACTCCAATTTATGACTGTTCTATCGTGATCAAAAATAACCTTTTTGCACAAAATGGAAGTAACTACATGGACCCTGTACAAATTATTCCTAGAACACAAGAGGCACAAGTACAATTAAAACAACTTTTCCAAACAGTTGTACAACGCCAAGCGTGGCAAGATCGTGTTAAACAGGCTATCACTTTTGTATTTCTAGGTAGATACATTAAATCAGACTTTACAACACAGGAAAAACTTACACTTACTTTTAACAAAGTAAAACTAATCAGCAACGACAATGCAATTCAAGTCGGAGAAATGATCGTAGACGACCAAAGTTACGAAGTTCTTTACGATGTTACAGACGGTCAAGCAATGGGTGCAACTTTAATTAACAAAACAGCTGGAACTAACTACTAATAAAATATATGACACAGGCACAAAGAGAAACAAGAGAAATTACAGTCGGGGGACATACTTTCGTTTTAAAAACTTATCTAACAGGAAAAGAGTTTAACGAAATACAAAGAGTTTATTTATCAAGTGCGAAAATAAACATGGTCGGAAATAATCCTAGCATCAACAACTTTACAGCCGAAGTAGAACTAGACGCAACTAGAAAAACACTAGAAATGTTAGTCGTATCTATGGACGGAAGTACAGAGGAAGTGGTAGACAGGATAGAAAACTTACCTAATGATATCTACCAGGAAGTCGTAAAAAACATAAACGAAACAGCAGGAAAAAAAAAGATAGCATAAAGCAGTCCGCCGTTATATACGCAACGGATAAACTCGACGACGAAATGTTAAAGGTTGTCATTTGCGAAACATTCGGGTGGACATATAACGAATATATGGATACTCCGCAAGACTTCATAGACTTGATAAAAGAGAAAATGAAAATTGACTCTCAAAAAATGAAAAACGCACATAAAGGAAAATAAAAAATATGGCAGATACAACACTACAATTTATACTCGAGGCACAAGACAAAGCTAGTCAAACTATAAAGCAGGTGGAAAAAAACATCAGCGGTTTTTCTGGTACAGTCGATAGTTTACAACCGGCTTTTAAAAAAATGGCGTCAGCAGGAGGTATAGCATTTGCAGGTATCGGAGCAGCTATATATACAGCGATAAGTGCAGCGAAAGAAAGTGCAGGAGTACACGCACAGTTAAACGAAGTATTAAACTCTACTAAAGGAGTTGCAGGTGTAACAGCCGAGGCGGCGCTAAACTTAGCAGATAGTTTAAAAAAAGTTACGACTTACGACGACGACGCAATACTTTCGGGCGAAAATATGCTACTTACTTTTACGAATATAGGCAAGGATATTTTCCCACAGACTACCAGAGCAACGCTAGACATGGCGTCAGCAATGGGAATGGATCTAAAAAGTAGTGCAATTCAACTAGGAAAAGCATTAAATGATCCAACCCAAGGTATATCAGCACTTACTCGTAACGGTGTAACATTTACAGAACAACAAAAAGACCAGATCAAAGCATTACAGGAAAGTGGACATCTACTAGAGGCACAAAAAATAGTACTGGCCGAAGTAAATAAAGAGTTCGGAAATAGTGCAAACATTAACGACTTCGGAGATAGACTAACTAAACTCGGACAATCTATAGACGACGCAAAAAAGGCACTAGGTTTCGCACTCGAGCCAGCTTTAAACTCTATACTAGAAAAAATGCAGCCAGTTATAAATAAACTTATAGACTGGACAAACGCTCACCCGCAACTTGCTACGGCTATTGTACTTGTATCAGGTGCGTTAGCAGGACTAGTAACAGTAGTAGGACTTATAGGGTTAGCACTACCGACAATTATAGCAATTGTAACAACACTAACACCGGCTTTCGTAATGTTAGCAGGACCGATAGGACTTGTAGCACTAGCAATCGGAGCATTAGTAGCAGTCGTGATCTACTACCGAGACGAAGTGGGACAAGTACTAACACAAATCGACCAGCAAACAGGACTACTAAGTAGTTTAAAAACAGCGTGGGACAATATTGTAACAACATTTACAACTACTTTAATGCCAGCATTAAAACAACTCTGGGAGGCAATTACACCGCTAAAACCTTTCTTTGAAGTTCTTATACAAATCGTAGGAGTATTACTAGTTGCAGCGCTAACAATGTTAGCATTACAGTTAAAAGTAGTCGTACAAGTATTTACTTTTCTAATCGAGGAGGGAATAAAAGTAGTAGCATTTTTGACTAACTCATTTAACGGAGCTTTAAACTCTGTTATAAGTACAGTACAAAGTGCTATCGGATATGTAGAGAACTTAATAAATGCAATTTCAAGGTTAAATATCATGCAAGCGGCAAGACAATTTGTAGGTACAGCAGTACAAGCGGTTAGTAATGTAGTTCGTGTAAATGACGCGGTAATTTCACCAAGTGGACAGGTCGTATCTACTTCACCAGACGACTGGTTAATTGCTACTAAAACGCCTGGCCAACTAGGTGGTGGAGGTGGTATTACAGTAAATATCATGGGCGGAAACTATCTATCACAAGACGCCGCACAAATGCTCGGGGACAAACTAATAGAACAACTACGCTTAAATATGCGTTTCTAATATGTCAGCAGTAATAAAAATAAACGGTACAGACAGAGGCGATAAAATAGACGGTACAAGCGTACTTTTAAATCGTGCTTTAACTTCGCAAATAGATACTTTTCGTTTTAATGTAATTCGTAAAGGTGGAGTAGCAGGCGGTGGATATAAACCTGCACTACTCGATACACTTACTATCGAAGAAAACGGAGTCGTAATATTCGCAGGGCAGATCACAGAAATAAACGAAAATATCGAGGGAATGGACTCGGAAATATTTGAGTGTACAGCTAAAGACTTCTCTTTCGACATGGACCGAAAATTAGTTATCGCTACATATGAAAATATGGCCGTAGAGGATATTATCGAGGATATAAAAACTAACTTCTTGCCAGCAGGTTACACGACTACGCATGTAGGTTGTACAACTGTAGCAAACTATATAGCGTTTAACTACGAACAGCCGTCAAAATGTTTTCAACAACTTGCAGAACTTACAGGCTACGACTGGTATGTAGACGAAAATAAAGATATACATTTCTTTACTGGATCAGAAAAACTAGCACCATGGAACATCACCGACACAAGCGATAATATTTATTATGGAAGTCTTAAACTAAAGTCAAGCATTACATCACTTCGAAACTCTGTATATGTTCGTGGAGGACAATATCTAGGAACACTTACAGCAGAAAGTCAGATAGCCGACGGTACAGCAATTATATACAAACAAGGATACCAATATAATACTTTCTATGTAAAAGTAAACGGAGTAAGTAAGACGGTAGGAATTGACAATATCACCGACCCGACAACCGTAGACTGTTTATATAACTTTACAGAAAAGTTCGTACGCTTTCCTAGTGCAAGCAAGCCAGCAAACGGAGATACAGTCGAAGTAGGCGGATATCCATATATACCAGTAATTGTAAAAGTTCGAGATCCTTTATCTATATCAACATACGGAGAGTTTCAAAATAAGATAGTCGATAAAAGTATAAACTCAAAGCAAGGAGCAAGAGATAGAGCAAAAGCCGAATTGTCAGACTATGCAAATAAAATAGTAGACGCAACATTCGAAACTATGTCGGTAGGACTAAAAGTCGGACAAACTATAAATGTTAATTCTACAATTCGAGGTATAAATCAAAATTATATCATTTCTCGCATACAGTCTAAACTTGCAAACGGTTATCAGTTTATACATCAAGTAACTTTAATGACTTCGCAAACATACGGAGCTATCGAGTTCTTGCAAAAATTGTTAATACAAAAAGACAAAGAAATTGAGATCAAAGCAGGCGAGGTACTAGACGAGGTAGAAAGTGTAGACGAAACTATAACTATCACAGAGGCACCCGTAGTAGTATCAAAAGTACACAACCCGATAACAGAAACAGCAACACTCGGGGAAAGTACAACGGTACAGGCTTTAAACTATGCTACGGACTTCGTGATCGGGGACTATGACACTCCAACAGGAACGAGCCGACAGTTTATACTAGACGGTTCTCCACTTGGATAATTTACATAATTATTAAAAATATACTATACTAAAAATATGAACCAAGTTAAAGAAAAAACATCACTCAAAGGAGTATATACTTTCACTAAAGCATTTCTCGAAACTGCGGAGCATTTCAAGTTAAACGACTTGATCGTGGAGGCAAAAAAAGCAGGCAAGGAATACACTCACTTAGTCGAAAAATTACACTCTATTTGTCGTACGGAAAAAGTTGTCTACGAAAACATCGTACCGACTGTAGGGCGTACTATGATCGCAAACAATTTAACTAACTCCGTACCGACTAACTCTCCGCTTATAAAATATGCCGAACTAGGTAGCGGAACAAATACACCGGCCAACGGAGATACAGCACTACAAACAAGTACATACAGAAACGCAATAGCGTCGAGAACTAATGCGTCAAATGTCGCTTATGCAACTGCCTTTTTCTCTGCAACAGAAACATCAGGAACTTACAGAGAGGCAGGTATATTCTGCGACGGGTCGGCAACAGCAGGTACAGGTATTTTACTTTCAAGAGTAGCGATAAATGTTACAAAGTCTACATCAGAAACTTTAACAATCGACTGGACATTAACTATAAGTTAAAAAATATATGAAAATATGGACAATAGGAGAAAAAGTATTAGCGACTGATATAAATGCAAACTTTGCAGATCTTTATAGAGGTGCTTTTTTTGGTGATATATCAGACGGTTCTGTAACTTTTGACGGATCTACAACAGTACTAGGAATGGTACCGAGTTCTAACATTTATACAATGACTCGCGATATTTATTTAAATAATTGTACAATTAACACAGGTATAACAGTTAGAACAGCAGGTTACAGAGTTTTTGGAAACGGTACACTTACACAAAATGGTACAGGTAAGTTCGAAAATAAAGGTAGTGCAGGCGGTGCAGGTGGAGCAGGCGCAAACGCAGGAGGAGACGGAACAACAGCAACAGGAGGTACAGCAGGATCAGCAGGAGCAGGAGCACCGGGCGTTACTGTTAAAGCAGGAGCAGACGGAGCGGCAGGAGTTGCAGGAGCAAGCTCGCCTGTATTTACAGCAGTAGCAGGATCTAACGGGGTTACTATTACTCAAGAACTACTAGTACCAAGTGTATTAAACTCGCCTGTTTCTGGTTCAAATGGAGGGGCAGGAGGTTCTGGTGGTAGCGGCGGAGGAGGAACAGCAGGTACAGGAAGTGGAACAGGAACAGTGGCAAAACTTTATAGAATATATGATATTTTACTTGCAACTATTTTATCTGGTTGGGTAAGTGGAACATATACACAAGTAGCAGGATCTTCTAAAAATGGGGGTTCTGGTTCTGGTGGTAACGGTCGTTCTGCGTCTGGTGGAGGTAACTCAGCAGGCGGTGCAGGTGGTGGATCAGGTGGCGGAGGTGGTAACGGTGGTATTGTATGGATAGCTTTTAGAAATATTGTAGTATCGGCAAATCCCCTAGCAGATGTATCAGGAGGAAACGGTGGAGCAGGTGGTAACGGAGGGAATGGAAACTCTGGAAATACTAACGGAGGAGGTGGAGGAGGTGGAGGCGGTGTAGGAGGAAATGGAGGAGTGTTAATAGCAATATATCAAACACTCACAGGAACAATCACAGCTACTTTATCTGGTGGTACTTCTGGTACTGGAGGTACTGGAGGTACTGGTTATAACGGAGGAAGTAATGGTACTACTGGAGGTACTCCGTCAAACGGAGTAGCAGGCAAAATAATATCTATAGATGTAGAATAAAATATATGAACATAAACTTTTATCAAGTGATCGAGGAACAAATAGACAAAACAGAAGGACTAAAGGGAGGACTTCTCGACCTCTTAGACAAACTCTTAGAGGACGAGAAAATGTCGGCCGAGCAAAAGTCAGAACTTGCTCGGTTGCGAGCAAGGGTAGCAGTCGAGCTAACCGCTTTCGAATAAAATTATTAACCTAGCATAGAGAACATGAAATATATACAACACTTATTTCAACAAATGGAAAATTACTTTAACATCAAGGTACTTGCTAGTGTAGCTATAGTTGCTTTCGCATACATGTTCGACGCTACAAAAATACCAGTTTATATAGCACTATTTTTACTTATTATAGGCGACTCTATAGCAGGTATCGGAGCGTCTTTACATGGAGGCGGAAAAGTAGAAAGTGCAAAATTAAGACGGACAGCGGTTAAGTTCGTTATATACTTTGGAATGGTAGGAGCAGGACATATCGCAGAATATGGACTACTTCCAGCCATGGGCGTATTAGACGAGTCTATAGCAGGCTATCTAATCGCTACGGAACTATTGTCAATTTTAGAAAATGTCGGCCGTATGGGCTATGTCGTGCCTATACGAGTAATCGCACTTTTGCAAAAATATGTCGCAAAAGACGAAAAAGACTTAACACGATAAAAATAAAATTATGGAATTAGATATAGAAAAATATTTTACTGGTGTACTTGAAGACGATAGAACAGAAGACGAGAAAGAGAAAGACTGGCAGGCTACTGAAATATTCGCACATGGTACAGTTGTACCAGAGTTTAGAGTGGTAGCAGATAACGAGTGGAAAAAATATCAGCAAAGAAACCAAGACGGATCAGGATCATGCGTATCAAATACAGTCTCTAAGATGTTGGAAGTAAGAAGAAAACTCTCACAAGGCGATAGTATAAAGTTCTCACATGCACCTATTTACATCAACAGATCTAACAAACCTAGTGGAGGTATGATAGGCGTAAATGCATTACAACTAGCATGTAATTTATCGTCTTGTAAAGAGGAAGACATGCCGAGCGAAAATAAAAACGACTCGCAATTAGACAGCATGACTTTACCGGAAAACTTCGAGGACTTAAACAACCTAGTAATACCGAGCAACTATGCAGTACTACCTGTAGACTTTGACTATGTAGCAGGTATGATCAAGCAAGAGGGTTGCGCTATGATCTGGGTAAACACAGATATAGCGTCGTGGGCAAAGGATATACCAACACCAGGAGGGAAAAAAGGTATCGTAGTACACTCTATTACAGGAGTAGATACAGTTAATCTAAATGGGGTAGATTATATCGTTATAGAGGACTCTTGGGGCAAGTTCGGTAAATACAACGGGCAAAGGTTACTATCGAGAGAGTTCTTTAAAGACGCCGCCTTTTTCTCGGCAGTTTTACTAGACTTCAGGTATAATATTACAGGCGACGAGTTCGCACCATTTAACACAATAATGGAGTACGGACAGACGAGCGAGGAAATAGCACGCTATCAAAAACTTTTGAAAGCTAGAGGCTTTTTTCCAAGCGACGCACAATGTACAGGTTATTACGGAAACATAACCGCACGAGCTACTTATTTAATGCAAATTAAATACAATGTAGCACCTCTTAGCGAATTAAACGCAGTACAAGTAAACGGAAAAATTATAAAAGGTGGAGCGGTTCGAAAGAAAACTCTCGCAATTATTAACGCAAAATTACTAAAATAAATATGATATCAACAACAGCATTAGTATTCGCAATTAACATCATTACATCAGCACTCAAGAAGTGGATATATCCAAACTTCGGAGCGACTGGAGTACAGGTATTTGTGTTTATAGCGGCGACAATCGGTGCTTTCTATTCTATCTACGGAGGAAATTACCCAGGACTAAAAGACTTGGTAATGTCAGCAGTTGGAGTATTTTCTCTAGCGGTTGCATTTTACGAAGTTATACTATCGAAAATACCCGTATTTGAACAGCCAAGTATCGACAGATAAATTGACATTAAAATAAAATAGTCTATACTGGAACAGCACTAGGGTATCATGTACTCCTAGTGTACAAGCCACATCAACACTTCTTCCAAGTACTGCTCAGTTTTTCTCCGAGCAGTACAAACTATTTTATAATAATAAAACCACCACTAACAGGAAACAATCTATATGGTTGTCTTCTGGAGGGGACAAGCTTCTTGAGTTCTAGCGCGGACAAAAAAGATACAGCCTGTATACTATCGAGGTATATATGCTCCTCACCAAAAGATAATCATAAAAAATACCGCTCGTATACTTGCGGTATTTTTTGTTGTAGATATACTCTAGACAAGGTTCTTTTCCTCGGTTTTCTTTTCCAGATAGTCTTGCGACTATAAAAGCAAAATCGAGACCACAAGGGAGTAGTATCATGGACGAGCAGATCGACGCTTGCACATGCCCGAATTGTCGGGGAAGTCCTAGGGAAATACCCGAAGTACCTCCCGAACCAACGGAACCAGTGCAACTCGAACTAGATCTATGACTAGCTCACGAATGGGGAAAGGCAGAGAAATACTGCCTTTTCTTTATGGACAACTATGTGGACAACGGGTGGACAACTAGTATTTCTAGGGTTTCAGTTGGTAACAAAGTGGCCAACTAGTTGGTAACAAAGTGGCCAACATACTATACATAGACTACAACAGATATATATATAGGAAAAAAACAGGGGGGTAGGGTATAGGGTAGGGTTATAGAAATTGTGGATAACTTGCCTTGTGCTATTTATAAAACATTTATATAATTATTATAGGTCGATATATTATGAGAACAGGCCAGAAACAAACAAAGTATATGCAAGCAACATATTTAACAGTCGAGGGAGAAGTGGAACATATAAAGCCGAGAAATAAAAAGCATTTTAAATCGGAAGAGTTAAAAGCATTTATCGGACCTTATGTGGAAATGATAAAACTACCTAAGACAAAAAAATACTTAATAGCCGACGAAAACGGCAAAATTAAAAACTTGGAAATAAACGAGGTGGCAAGTGCAATCTGGCGAGCAAACTTTCCAGTAGAACAATACGCAAGAAATGACGGTATTATTCTCGGGAATGTTATAATCTGCGACTTTGACATGATCAAGTAAAGCGTACTGCAAAGATCTAAATAAGTACATGAACAAACTTTTAAAAATAGTTATAGAGGGTATACTAGTAGCGGTACTAGTCTCGGCTCTCGTATACGGACTATGGTCAGGGTTACAAAAAAACGAGGTTGTCGAATGTAAGACATGGTTAGCACAATCAGTCGAATATAAAGATAACTTTTACTTGTTAAACTGGCAAGACGAACAATGTAAAGCACATAACATCGTCATTAACGCCCCTGTACGATAAAACGAGAAAGTCATAAGTAGGCAGTATCGCTAAAATATGAAAAAATCAAACTATACACTAATATTAGTTGCGATAGCATTATGCGTAAATGTAGCAGTCGAAAGGGCAACTACAACAAAACCAGTAGAACTAACGCACGCACAGGTTACATGGATAGGAGCGCTAGAGTGGTGCGAAAGCCACGCTAGACATACAGCAGTAAACAAAGTGGACAGGGACGGGACACCGTCATATTATTCGTTTCAATTTAAACCAAGTACATTTAAATACTTTGGAGAAACTTACGGAGTTATACCAAAGGGACTAAATGAACAGGGGGTATTTGAAAAAATGCAGGACTACGAGATCATGAGAACAGTCGTAGAAAAAATGGTAATAGATAGAAAAAATATCAAGTGGCAAAACCAATTTCCAGACTGTGTAAAAAGACTCGGAGTACCGCCTAATTACTAAAAATTAAACATGACAAAAGGAGAACTGGTAGCAAAAATAGAACAGGCAAACAATAGGTACAACCCAGCAGGGACAGAACTTATATTTACAAAAGACGATAACGCCATTAAAGTGGAATATCAGGATATAAGCGCATACTTGCCGGAATACAAAGAGGAACTAGACGAGTTTCGTTTTTTGAGTATTTCAGGACTTATAGCAGACGGGTGGCGAGTTATGAAGTTTCTTAGAGAAATGTCTAGAGCATTAGAAATGCCGATAGACGACGGATCAGAGGGACTAACTGTAAAACTTGCAGGAGAAACACAACTCAAAGAAAAATTAAAAATTGAAAAGGCAGGGGAGGCAGGAAAGGTAGAGGCTTTAACCATGGTCGTAGATAAACTTTTAAATAAAATATCTTAGTATGAACTTAAACGAAGTTAAACTCATAGGTAGACTAACTCGTGATCCCGAAGTTAAAGCACTTCCTAGCGGACAAAAAGTAGCAAACTTTTCGGTAGCGACAAACTACACATACAAAGACAAAGCGGGGGAAAAGGTAGAAAATGTTAGTTATCATAATTGCAAGATGTTCGGAAAAGGTGCAGAGATATTCGGGCAGTATGCAAAGAAAGGACAGATAGTATATGTTTCTGGCCGTCTAGAGTACCGAGAATGGGAAAAGGACGGAGTAAAAAGAAACGCAACAGAAATAATGGTCGATAACTTCCAGTTCGGACCGAAAGCAGGGACTGGCGGAAGTGATACTAGTAGCAGTAAATCAGGAGGGGACGACGGATACAGCGAGTTCGCAGAGATACCAGAGGGAATTAAAGCGGAGGATATACCATTTTAATTTATGGACAAAGACGAAATTATAAAGAAAATATATAGCGAATACTTAGAGGAGGGAGCAAGCTATAATCTTTATGAAAAACTTTTTGACGCAGGTATGGAATATGCAATCAGAAAAGACGAGGTACAAACAATTACTAAAAAAGTCGAAGAACCAAAATATACATGGGGACACTATGTAGAAAAAAATTAACATGGAAAAAACTATACACAAAAGAGTTATATGTACTGTATCAAATTGCGCAGACGACGCAACGCATTGGTATGACACAAAAGGTACAGCACTAGAAGTCGAGGGCGGAGAAAATACATTTTACTTATGCGACAAGCATGTAGAGGAAATGTCAGAAGACGGGGAAACTGTGATCGTAAGTAATTTAATTACAGGCGAAAACAAACAGGTCGAACTAGCGGTATATTCATGTTCTAGAGATTGTACTATTTGTAACTAATTTATGGATAAATACATCGGGTTATTCGGTAAATACCGAAACAAAAACGGACATATAGTTATACCTTGTACTTTTATACAAAATGTAGAAAAGATAGGAGGTCTAGGTATATGCGACGACTGTAACAAAGTAAAAGACAACGGTAACATAATACCTGTACTAGGTAGGTGGTACTGCGACGAGTGTACAAAGGAATGGGAAAAAAGGGCGAAATATTACGAGGAAGACAAGGACATCGAGGAACGCAAAGCAATAGACTATTTATATAGAATACAATGAAAAAAGTAAGAATAACTAAAATAGAAGACAATAGTTTTAATGGACAACACCCGAATGGAATAAACAAAGGTTTTACAGCGGAGGGTCTAGAACTAAGAAGTCCAAAAGTAGGAGAAAGGTACGACGCAGCAGGTATAAGTACAAGTAGAGTTGTCGAAATAATAGACTCTAATACTATAAAAACTAAATACTCTACATATAAAATAGAGTACTTGGAATAATTACAAAATTAACAACTTCGTATACAAGTTATAAAAGATGTATACAAACTTTATGATCAAAGAAATTATAGGACTGGTGTTAGCAATCGTATTACTAGTAGCATTTGTGATAGGTTTCGCAAGTGTAATAGTAGCAATATGGACAACAGGTGGGCATATGTTCGCAATAGCGGTAAAGACTGGTTTTACATGTTTAATAACATGCGTATTTACAGGAATAGTACTAGGAATACTAGTAGCAGGCGAGAAATAATCTAATTACTAATACACTTAAAATAAAAAAATATTTCATTTATGGAAAACATCAACATTAAAATTACAAAGGAGGCAGTAGATATTATCAAAGAGGCACTAGTACAGCAAAAAAAGACATACGACAAACTGTATGTAGCATGTACAAATAACAAAATTAAAGGTGCAGCGGACGAGATCATTAAAAAGATACAACTCGTAGACGATATCGTGCGAAAAATTGACATGAACTTTGTTAAATAATTAAAAACATGGCAGAGTTATTCGAACACCAGAAACAGGGGATCAAGTTCTTAAAGGAGAACAAAAAAATAATACTCGCAGACGAAATGGGCCTCGGTAAAACTAGGCAGGCTATTATAGCGGCAGGAGAAACTAGCAAAGGAGTACTGGTAGTATGTCCAGCGTCGCTAAAATACAACTGGCAACGAGAAATTATATTTGTATATCCAAAGGACAGAGTAGATATTATTTCTTCGACAGACGAAATTATCGACGGGGCAAAGTGGTATATTATTAACTACGACATCTTAGAGAAACACATAGACGCTATAGTTAATCTTATAAATAAAAAACTTTTAAACACTCTCATACTAGACGAGGCACATTACATAAAAGGTAAAACTATTCGTAGTGCGTGTATAGTAGGCGGACTAGTCAAGAAAAAAGTCGAGGGCGTACCAAAAAGACAAAGGATCGCAGGTATAGCGTCAGGTATGGAAAATGTTTATTGTTTAACGGGTACACCACTTTTAAATCGACCTATAGAAATGTTTAATTTACTTCGAGCAATCGGACATAAACTAGGCACGAATAGACAAGCGTTCGGTATAAAATACTGCGGTGCTTATCTATGTCAGCTAGGGCGAACGGGGATCAGGTTCTGGGACGAAAGCGGATCGTCAAACATCGAGGAACTTCGCAAAGAAATACAACCAGTATTTTTACGCAGAAAAAAAGAGGAAGTACTAGACTTGCCAGACAAAATTATTTCTACCATGATTAGCGAACTAACTCCCGAATGGAGGCAAGTGTACGCTAATGCATGGAAAAAATATCTAGAGTTCGTAAAAGAAACTACAGCAACTATGGACGACAAACAGCGAAAAGAAACTATACAAGGTGCGTTAATGGCAAAACACCTAGTAGAAATGCAAAAATTAAAGCAGATATGTTCGCAGTCGAAAATAGATAGAATAGTAGCAGATGTACGCAACACAGTCGAGCAAGGAGAGAAAGTAATTATTTTCTCACAGTACACCGAAACTATTACAGTTCTGGCCGAGAGGTTAAATCAAACTGTAAAAGGACAAACAAAAATAAAAGCAGTTACTTTAACAGGATCGGACAACATGAACGAGCGACAGAAAGCAGTAGACGCTTTTCAGAACGATAAAAATACACAAGTGTTTATATCTAATATAAAAGCAGGTGGAGTAGGACTAACGCTAACGACAGCAAGTGTAGTAATGTTCGCAGACATGGACTGGTCGCCCGGAATACACAATCAGGCGATAGATAGAGCACATAGAATAGGGCAGAAAAAAACAGTAAATGCATATTTCTATGTAGCAAAAGGAACGCTAGAGGAGGACATAGTACAGATACTTACAGAAAAAGAAAAAGTAATCAACAACCTAGTAGACGGAGTTACAAACGAAGATACAGGAGGTCCAGTATTCAGCGAACTTATGAAAAGGTTACAAACAAAGGTCGAAAATATGCATGTGGATAACTTCCTTGCATAATCGTATAAATCATTTATACTAATAGTATGAAAGAAAAGAAAGAAACACCAAAAGATATTATTAAAAAAGCACTTTGGTATCGTGGTTACAAAGTGCGAGATGTATCTAATACAGGTATCGGTTACGACTTACTTGTAGAGGGTAAATACAAACTTAAAGCACTTGGCAAAACTACAGGAGCAGTCATAGTTAGAAATTGTGATGTGATCGCAGTAGCAGACGGCAAGAGCAAAAAGTATGCAAAGTCTAAAGAAAAACACGAACACGGAAATGTGTTTAATGTCTGGGAAAATAACCCATTAAAAATAATGGGGCGACCAGCAAGTCGTTAAACTGGGGTCGGCAAATTGTAAAATAGTTAAAAAATAAATACATGACAGCAAAAAAAACAACAACAAAAAAAGTTAAAGAAGTGGCAACAAAAGAAATACAAAAAGTGGACGAGGTGGAAGTGGTAAAAAATAAAATATCTGGTATGCAAGAAATGTTAGCAACTACAAAAGTTACTAACGAAGACGAACTAGCAAAAGTATCAGATAAAGTAAAAGCAGTTAAGATGTTAAAAAAGTTTATCGAGGAACAAAAAGATAAACTAGTAGCACCAGCGAAAGCAATTATTAACGAGGCCAGACTTAAATACGATCCGTACATTAAAGAATGTGAAAATGCGGAGGCAACATTAAAGTCGAGAGCAGGTAAGTTTCTAGACGAGCAAGAAAAAGCAAAGATAGAAAAAGAAGAAAAGTTAGCAAAGCGAGTAGAAAATGGAACTATGAAAGAGGAGACAGCAGTTAAAAAAATGGAGGAGTTAAAAGAAGTACCGAAGACAGTAAACACAGGTACATCAGCACTTCGTAGAACAAAAAGACGAGTAGTCGAAATTACAGATCTAAACTTAATACCAGACGAATACTGGATAGTAGACGAGGTACGAGTTAGAAAGGAGGGACTTGTAAAAGAAATACCAGGGACTATCGTTAAAGAGGAAACTGTAATGTCTAGCATGTAAAATGCATATTAACAAAATAATTTAAATACAAGTTATGACACCGGCAAAAAAGAGAACTGTAAAAAAAGAAGTTGAAAAAGTGGAAAATGTAAAAGAAGTCGAACCAGTTGCAGTAGAGCAACTTCCTAAAAAAGAACAGGAGGAAATTAAAGTAGTTGTAAATCAACTAACTACTGATAACAGGGGAGATCTAAAACTTTCTCGTCAGCAAATAGAACTTATAAAAAAGACAATAGCACAAGGTGCGTCAGACGACGAACTTATGCTATTTCTAAACATTTGTAAGACAGCACAGCTAAACCCATTTCTACATCATGCTCACTCTGTACCATTCTGGGACAGTAAAAGTGGAACAGAAAAGCGTGTAGTAATAATCGGTATAGACGGGTTTCGATCTATTGCAGAAAGTACTAACAAGTACGCAGGATCAGACGACGCTATATTCGACGGGGAGGCAGAAGTTACTACAGATGTTTACGAGGGCAAAGGCAAGGACAGAAAAAAGACAGGTAGCAAGGTATTAAAAGTACCAAACAAAGCAACTGTATCAGTTTACAAAGTGGTCGAGGGACAAAGATATCCGTTTACAGCGTCGGCAAGGTGGGGGGAATATTTCCCTACTAAAAAGCCAGGCAAGTGGGTAGATATGCCGTTTCTTATGCTAGGTAAATGTGCAGAGGTACTAGCACTCAGAAAAGCATTTCCTAAAGTGTTATCAGGAATGTATACACCCGAGGAAATGGATCAGGCAAAGCAAGAGGGGGGAGAACAAAAAAGACAGGCAACAGGTTTCGATAAACTAATGAAGTTCGCCGAAAGTGCAAGCGTTGCCGAGTTGGAGGAGTTCAAAGGAAAAATAAAGTCTTCTGATAAATATACAGAGGAACAAAAGAAACAATTTATCGACTTTGCAGACAAGCGTATAGGTGCGATAGAATAAAGTATATGACAAAACTCCGACCAAGACCGTATCTATCATGGTCGCAATTAGACTTAGTAGAAAAAAGTCCAGAGCAATATCTAGAACTATATTTATACGGAAAAAAGATACCAATAAATAGAGGAATGGCCAAAGGTAAAATAGTGGCAGACTCTCTAGAAACTGGGATCATGACGGGAGATATAGAAACAGACTTAATAATATCTAGACTTCCAAAGTTCGAAGACATGGACTTAGAAAGTCGAGCAATTATAAAAGGAGGTAAAGGCGAGGAGGACATAGAAATACTTATCAAGCCAGATACAGCAAAGCGAAATAAAACAGGTTTCAAGGAATACAAAACAGGACAGGAAATGTGGACACAGAAAAAGGTAGACGAGTGGGGACAAATTACTTTCTATGCAATGGGTATGTACTTACAGACAGGTAAAATACCAACGGATATAGAACTTGTACACGCAGAAACCGTAAAAGATAGCGACGGTAGACTAGTGTTTACAGGAAATATATACAGATACAAAACTCAAAGATCACTAGTAGAAATATTACGAATGATCACAAGATGTAGGAAAGCATGGAAAGTTATCGGTACAATTTATTCAGAGGCTATCATATAAAATAAATCAAATGAAAAACTATAATAACAACTCTTCTTTCGGAGAAGAAAAAAACTGCGTGCAATGTGATACTCCATTTTTTATCCCAGAAAAACAACTAGAATGGTACAAAGAAAAAGGTTTCGAAACTCCAAAGCGTTGCAAGGAATGTAGAGAGGCTCGTAAAAAAGAAATGGAAGACAAAAAGTCGAAAGGTTATAAAAACAAATAGTTAGCATGAAAAAAAAGCGAACTTACAATCGCAAAAAACTTACACAGCGACAGGTCATAATGCACAAACTTATCACTAACAGGTGGTACGAGGGCAATAAGTTTATACCAGTTCATGAGTTTATGGGCGAGAAGTACATTAAAGAACTCGGGAAATGGGGTTATGTATCTTACGAATGTTCTGCAAGACTATCGGCACTTGTTAAAGAAAACCCAGGACTAATAGAAAGGGTAAAAATACGAGGAAATAGTGGAGCGGTATATTACGGATACAGGGTACACCCACAGGCGACAGGAAGTAAAGTAGTAGAACCAAGCGTTAAATATATATATGATCAAATGTGTATATTTAAAAAGAATGGAGTACTACCGAAAAGTCAGGCAACTATTTCTATTCAAACACCAGAGGGCAACTTAAACGGAACTGTAACAGAAGTAGAAAAAGTACCAGACTCAAAAGGTCAGGATCTACTAGAAGTATCAGTCGTGGAAAATGTAACAGTCGAAAAAAATAAAAAAGAGGTTAAATCAGATCTACCCTACAACGGTAATAGAGTATGGTTTCACTTCGATAAAGACGA
>ERZ869921.396-NODE-396-length-28415-cov-14.433604_pt1 | contig 28415 bp, 36 predicted proteins | sample MGYA00579310_ERZ869921 | MGnify/ENA primary metagenome ERZ869921 (study PRJEB32216, sample SAMN09231816) | wastewater metagenome | place: USA: Maryland | collected 2016-06-21 | study: EMG produced TPA metagenomics assembly of the PRJNA472060 data set (Reclaimed... | reverse complement strand
CCGGTGGCCTGCTCGAATACGACATCCGCGAACTGCCGGCGAACCTCAAGATTTATGGCTCCTCCGACCACGCCGTGTCCGAAGCGCAGTACCGCGACAGCAACTGCATCGGCTGCGTCGGCGTCGACGAGGACGACACGATATGGGTCCTGCCCGACATCCGGTGGGAGCAGATGCAGACAGACAAAGTCGTCGAGGAACTGCTGTTCCAGTTCAAGACGCACAAGCCGCTGCTGTGGGCGATGGAGTCGGAACTCATCTCGAAGTCGTTCGGCCCCTTCCTCCATAAGCGGATGGTTGAGGAGAAAGTCTATACTCCGATCCTGCCGATCTCGACGGCCAAGGACAAGCGCACCAAGGCCAGGGCCATCCAGGGCCGTGTGCAGATGGGCAAGGTCCGCTTCCCGTCGTTCGCGCCGTGGTGGCAGGACGCCAAGTCGCAGATGCTGCAATTCCCCTACGCGCCGCACGACGACTTCGTCGATTGGCTCTCCAACATCGGCCAGATGCTGATGATCGAGCGCGGCGCGAGTATCGTCCCCGCCAACAGCAACAAGCCACCTCCGAACTCGCTGGCCGGCATTCTCCACAACACCTTCCACAACGCCGGCAAGCCCGTGCGTGAAAAAGCGAGCGCCACCGGATGGTAGACCCTCTCATCGCACCCGATCCGACCGCAGTGGTCCCCGCCGGTACGACCGATCAGGCTGAGCACGACCCGGGCGATGTCGCTCGCGTCTCCGAATGGGTCGGCAAGATCGACCGTGCCGAGGAGCACTGGAAGAAGCCATTCGCGCAGATGAAGACGAACCGCGACATCGCGGCGAAGGGCGCCAACAAGAAGTGGGTCGAGGACGGCTGCTTCCGCGTGCCGATCCTCAACCGCCACATCAACCAGGCCGTGGCCGTGCTCTATGCGCGCAATCCCCGCTCGCAGGTGCAGCGCCGCAAGCAACTGATGTACCAGCTTTGGGATGGGCGAGAGGACACGCTCGTCAGTTCGATGCAACTCGCACAGGCCGGAGACACGGACGCTGTCGCGCTGCTGCAGGAAGTCGCGGCCGTCCTCCGGCAAGACCTGATGCTCGACCGGATGGCCAAGACGACCGAGATCCTGTGGGACTATTACCTCAACGAGCAGAGCGTCAACTACAAGAAGCAGCTCAAGGCCGCCGTGCGCCGCACGAAGGTCAACGGCGTGGCCTACGTCAAACTCGTCTTCCAGCGGGCGCTAAAACCCAACCCGGAGACGCAGGCGAAGATCGACGACACCACTGCCAAGCTCAAGGAAGTCGAACGGCTGCTCCTCGCGCAGGAGGGTGGTAAACTCGAGGAAACGAGCGCCGAGGCATCGACCCTCAAGTCGATGCTCGCCGATCTGAAGCAGCAGGAATACATCGTCGTCCGCGAGGGCCCTGCCCTCGACTTCCCGAAGTCCGACGAGGTGCTGATCGACCCCGAGGTGACGCATCTGGCGAGCCTCTCCGGCGCCGGCTGGATCGCGTTCCCCTACGACAAGACGAAAGAGGAAATCCAGAAGCTCTGGAACGTCGATCTAACCGACAACCTCGAAGACTATGTCGGCGCCCGCTCGGACACCCGCAAACCCCCAATCTCGGCGCGTGCTGGCAAGGAAGAGGGTCAGAGCAAGAAAATCCGCGTCTATGAGGTTTGGGACAAAGAGACGCAGCAGAAGTTCGTCATCTGCCGGTACTACAAGGGCTTCCTCGAAATGCCGGCGGCACCGAAGCCACAGTTGAGCCGTTTCTGGCCGCTGTTCCCGCTGGTGATGAACGAAGTCGAGCACGACGACATCATCATCCCGCCGTCTGACGTCGAGCAGGCCGCTGACATCCAGGCTGAGTACAACCGCGCCCGCGAAGGTCTCCGCCAGCACCGGGTGGCCGCACGACCCTACTACGTCGAGAGCGGTGCGCTCAGCCCCGAAGACAAGGCCAAACTCGCCAATCACCTCGACCACGAGGTGCTGACGATCCCCGCCCTCGCGGCGAACCAGGATGTGGCCAAGCTGATTCAGCGCGGCCCGACGGCGCCGATCGATCCGAACCTCTACGAGGCCGAGATCCACTTCAAGGATTTGCAGCGCACCGTCGGCACGCAGGAAGCCGCTCTCGGCGGCCCGACCGGCAAGGCGACGGCGACTGGCGACTCCATTGCCGAGAACAGCCGATCGACGCAGAACGAAGACAACATCGACGACCTCGACGAAATGCTCACCGAGCTTTCGATGGCGGCCGGCGAGATGATGCTGATGGAACTGTCGAAGCCTACGGTCATCGAGATCGTCGGCCCCGGCGCCGTGTGGCCGGATCACCCGCAGTCGCGCGCCGAAGCGTCGAAGCACTTGCAACTGAAGATCGAAGCCGGATCGTCCGGCCGCCCGAACCAGGCCGCCGAACTCGCCAAGCTCGAGCGCTCTGTGCCGATGCTGGTGCAGCTTGGCGGGCTCAACCCCAAGCCGCTCGTCAAACGTTATGGCGAATTGCTCGACCTCACCGTCGACGATTTCGTTGCCGAGGGCATGCCGTCGGTCGTCGCAATCAACGCGGCGATGTCGAAGACAGCGGCCGGTGCTCAGGCGCAGACGACCGGCGACCCGGCATCGAACCCCGCAGACCAAGGCGCTGCCGGTGGCCAGAACGCCCCGGTGGCCGATCAGCGACCGCCTCCGGGCCAGCCGGCGTTTCCGACCCCGCAGATTTAACGTTTTGTTTGTAGAGATATGAGAGAAGAGTTGAGCGCGCGTAGAGTATGCGCCCGAGGGATGTATGACAGACTCGTCCACTGAAGGTTCGGCCACGGTCGATACCTCTGAAAATTCGGTCGTTGATGCAGGCTCGACCTCTGCGCCGGTCGTAAACGCGGAATCGACCCCCGCGAAAGAGCCGAGTTCGGTCCTTGACGCTGTCACGGCCGCTCTCAGCCCCGACAAAGGCGTAGACGCAGCTTCGCCGGCTGCAGTGAACCGATCGCCAACTGGCGAGCCGGAACCCAAAGATCCTTCTTCCTCGACGGAACCAGCCGAGCTCAGCGAAGCCGAGCTTAAATCGCTGGCCCCGAAGACGCAGGAGCGGATGCGCTTCCTTGCCAATGAACGTGTCGAACTGCGCGAGCAGCTGGATACGATCAAGCCCAAGGCGGAGAGTTACGACAAGCTGACGGGCTATCTGGCCCAGAACGGCATCTCGAGCGACGAGGCGAACAATTCGCTGGAAGTCACTCGGCTGATTAAGAACGGGCAGTATCAGCCCGCCCTCAAACTGCTCGCTCCCATCTACCAGGAGTTGCAGAAGCGGGCCGGTGAAGTCCTCGATCCTGATCTGCAAGAAGAGGTCCGGCTTGGCACCACTCCCCACGAGCGTGCCCTCGAACTGCAGCGTGCACGTGCTGAAACCGCCGCAAGGCGTCAGCAGGACGGCGCGGCGGAAGAACGGCGCAAGTCTGAAGAGTCGAGCAACGCGTGGCAGTCCCACGTCGATACGATTTCCAAGGCGGCGGACAATTGGGCCAAAGGCAAAGCAGGCGGCGATCCCGATTGGGACAAGAAGGCAGACGAAGTTGCACAACTCGTCGAGCTTGATCTGCGCAAGAACGGCTTTCCAAAGACGGTCGAAGACGCAGTCAAGCGGAGCGATGCGGCCCTTGAACAGGTCAACAAGCGGTGGAACTCCCGCCGCCCGGCACCTGTCGAGATCCGGCCGAACGTTGGCAACGGAAGTCGCGCTTCGACCTCCGGTGACACCAAGCCAAAATCCGCATTGGACGCGGTCAATATAGCGCTTGGCTGATCCGAGGACAGCTTGAAAGAGCACTCCGATGCCGTTTTCCGCACAGGAACTTGAGAACGCCGCCAACGCGGTGATTCAGTTTCACTACAACACTCCGCAGGTCCGCTCGCAGAGCATCCAGGACAAGCCGCTCCTGGAAGCGATGACCAATGCCGAGAAGACCTTCCCCGGTGGCAAGGACGAAATCACCTTCGCCGTGAAGGGCACCTACACCACCACGATCCAGGGCTTCAGCGACAGCGACACCGTCAGCTATACGAACCCGTCGAACATCAAGCGCGGCCGCGCCCCGTGGAAGCTCATCCACGCCGGTCTCGAGATCACGATGCACGAGCTGCTCAAGGCCGGCATCTCAATCGACGAAGGCTCGGATGGCGACCTCGATCGCGCCAAGCGCCACTCCAACAGCGAGAAGGTCGTTCTGGCCGACATGCTGAAGGACAAGGTCGAGGACCTCATGGAGGGCACCGACCGTGGCATGAACTCGATGTACTGGAAGGACGGCACTCAGGACTCCAAGCAGGTCCCGGGCATCCGCTCTTTCGTGCTCGACGACCCGACCACGGCGACTGTCGTCCTAGGCATTGACCAGTCGGCGAACACCTGGTGGCGCAACCGCGCGTCGCTCGCTCTCAGCACTGCCTCGGCGGCCGCACAGGTCGTCGTCCAGAAGCTGCAGAAAGAGTGGCGTCAGCTTCGTCGCTATGGCGGCCGCCCGAACCTCGTGCTGTGTGGCTCCGACTTCCTTGACTGGATGGAGCAGGAGCTTCGTTCCAAGGGCAACTACACGATGGAAGGCTGGACCGCCAAGAAGTCGATGGACGCCTCGCTGGCCGACATCAGCTTCAAGGGTGTGAACTTCCAGTACGACCCGACGCTCGATGACGATGGCAAAGCCAAATACTGCTACGTCCTCGACACTCGCCACATCTATCCGATGGTCATCGAAGGCGAGTCCATGAAGAAGCACTCTCCCGAGCGCCCCGCCAATCAGTACCTGTTCTACCGTGCCCTGACTTGGGTCGGCGGGCTCGTCTGTGACCAGCGGAACGCCCAGGGCGTGTACTCGATCGCCTAACGGCAGCGCCAGGAAAGGACTTCAATCATGGCTCAGTTCGACAAATTCGACGTGATGACCACGACCCTCGGCGCCGCTGTGGCAACGGGTCAGACCATCACCTTCACCTACCCGACCAAATCGCCCGCACGTGCTGCGGCGAGCTATGCCGCCACCGGTGGCATTCTCGTCGCTGCGCAGGGCATGGAAGGCGTGTTCCTCCAGCAGGCACTCGGCTTCTCGGCTGTTTATGGCGCGTCCACCGTGGTCGTGACCTATCTCGGCCTGACGACTCTGCCGGCCGGCACGCAGGTCTCCCTGCAGGCCCCGACGGTGTTCTACGACGACATCACCGACAACTCGACCGGCACCGTCGGTCGCACGGTTGCGGCTGGTGCCGGCGTCACGACGCTGTCGTTCCCGGTCGACCTCACGTCGTTCACCACCGGCGCGCTCGATCTCGTGACGACCTATCTCCCCGGCTACAAGTTCAAGATCCTGGACCTGCAGTACGTGGTCGGCAAGGTCGGCACTGGCGCCGGCGCAACGCAGTCCATTAACGCCGCCATCACTGGCGTCAACGTTACTGGCGGCGTGGTCAACCCGACGCTCGCCAACGCTGCGACGATGGGTGCGAAGGTGGCCGGTACTGCTATCACCGCGCTCAACACCGGCTCCGTCACCGACACGATTTCGATCAAGTGTGCGGCCGGCGGCACGGTGTTCACGGCAGGTGCCGGCGTTCTGCTAATGAAGCTGCAGAACATGGACACCGCGGACGCGATCGCCTCGGTCATCGACAGCGAGAACAAGGCCAACGCCCGGCTCCGTGCTCGCGAAATCTTCCCCGGCCAGGTGGCCAACTAATCCACCTGACTAAATCCGAGAGCGGGCACCAGCCCGCTCTCATTCACAAGGAACCCCCCTGATGAAGACCTTCGACTGCAAGGTTCGGCTCTCCGGCTCCCTCTATAACGAGGTGCCGAAATTCGACGTGACTGCGCCTGAAATCTACATCCTCCGCGTGATGCACGGCGATGACGCTGTCGTCGAGGTGGTCGAGACCGGCAAGAACAAGGTCTCGCAGAGCGAAGAGCGCGAACGCCTGATGGACATCTATGGCGGGGGTCTGGTGGCCAATCAGAAGGGCAAGACCCCTGGCGAGGCACTCTCTGCCGTCTTTGGCATCGCAGGCCGCCTCCCCGACGAAATTCCGGGCGCGACGAAGAAGGCCAAGACGGCCGACAAGCCCAAAGAAGAGCCCGTTGAGGAAGACCCTCCGGGCGACGACGACCCCGAGGAATAAGACATGGCGATCGGCACGCAGTTCTCGTTGCTCGTAATCGATCTGCGCGCCGAACTCCGCCGTCCTGCGGACGTGTCCGTTGGCGTCGACGACAACGACTCGCTGAAGCGGGTCCTCAACAGCTTCTATCGCACTCTTCTTGACGACTACGACTGGCCGCATCTGCGGCACACCTTCGACAAGATCCCGATGGTGGCCGGTCAGCGCGTCTACGACTATCCGACGGGCTTCGATCCCGACAACGTCGAGCAGGCCGTCATCTGGCAAGATGGAGTGAACTGGCCGATCAAGCGGCGCATCGAACTCGACAACTATTCGAGCTTCGATCCGGCCGACGATCAGCGCGCCGACCCGCCGATGGCGTGGGACGTCAAGTTCGACATCACGTCAGGCACGAGCCAGATCGAGATTTTCCCGATCCCCGATTCCGCCGACTATTCGATCCAGTTCTCCGGCACCTACAGCCCGCCAAAGATGGTCAACGACGACGACCGCTGCCTGCTCGACGACGAGATCGTTGTCGGCTTCGCAGCTGCGCGGCTGCTCAAGGCGCAGGACAGCAAGGACGCCGACATCCGTCTTGCCCAGGTCGATAAGCATCTGCTGAAGAAGAAGGCCAAGCCCAAGGGCAACGCCGCACCAGTGCAGATGGGACTTGGCGCCTATCGCGAAGACAAAGGCTGGCAGCACCCGTCCATCGTCATCCGATCGGGCTCCGGGTCGTGACCTACCTTTCCGTCTCCGATTTCAAGCACGGCATCGACCGGCGCCGGCCGCAAGTGAACGGCGCGCCAGGCGCGCTCTGGACGGCGCGCAACTGCGTCCTCTCCCGCGGCGGCGACATCGAGGCGTGCAAGAAGTTCGTGGCCGAGTATGCGCTCCCTGCCGGCACCTACGGACTCGCTGGCGTGAACGCCCGCCCCGTCGTGTTCGGCACCGCTGCCGCCCCTGGTGGCCTGCCTGCAGACATCTCCTACAAGCAGCTGACCTATACCGGCGGCTCGACGATTGTGAAGCTGCACGACGCCAAGCCCTTTGCCGGCAAGATGTATGCGATCGCCGAGTTCGCCGACGGCGACGTCAGGCACTTCTACGACGGCGTCGAAGTCGCCGAATGGCGCACCGTCGCCGACGCATCGTGGACTTACGATACGGTGGCCAAGCTGCTCGCCGAGAAGATTAATGCGCGCTCCGATGTGAGCGCCAAGTCGGTCGACAACCGCGTCCTCGTCGAGGCCGTCACCGAAGGCACAGGGTTCACCTGCACCACCGGCACGACTGACGACGCCAACGTCGCCGGATCGCTGCCGACCGCGACCAAGACCACGCTGCAGGCGAACGTCGCTGCGGTGGCCGAGGTGCGCGCCACCTCGACGATCACCATCACTGGCGGCACGGTCAGCGCAGGCGTGAACTACGTCAGCCAGATCGCAGTCGGCATCAACAATCTGTTGGCCACTCCGATCAACTTCGTGCTCGACAACAGCGCCACCGCCAACGCCGTCGCGCTCGCCATCACGTCCGCCGCGGTAGCCGGATACTCAGCGACAGCGGTTGGGCCAATCATCACTATCCTCGCCCCGCCCGGCCTCGGCGCCACGATCAACGGCACCGCGCCCGTCGTGACGCTCGCCGGCAACGTCACCAAGAGCCAGACGAGCTTTGCCGGCGGCGTCACCGCCGTCGCAGCGGCCACGCAGCTCGAGCAGATCGCCATCAGTGCAACCGCAGCGGATGCGCTCGACACATGGACGATCACCGTCGCCGGCACGGCCTACAAAGTCACGGGTCGCAGTTCTATGACCGGCACACTCATTCACGTGGTGGCCCGTCGGCTCTGGATCCCGGTCGGCCCCTATGTCCGCTATTGCAAGCTCAGCGCCCCGACGGTGTGGAGCACGACAGCGGCGCCAGCCACCGACCCCGGCTTCATCGACACCAGCACCGATTCCGAGGGCAATGACGACATCATCGCCATCGCCGAGCACAACGGCAACACTGGCTTCTTCTCGCAGGCCAGCATCCGCGTCTATTCACTCGACACCGATGCGACGCTCATTGCGATCGTCCAGACCCTGCCGAGTGTCGGCTGCGTCGCCCGCAAAGCGCCGCTGCAGTACGGCAACTCGGACGTCTACTTCCCGTCGCCGTCCGGCTTGAAGTCGATGCGGTCGCGGCTCGGCTACAACTTCGCATACACCCTCGACGTGGGCGACGCGATCGGCTCCTACCTCACCGATTTCATGGCCGAGGTGGGCGAGAGCGTGACCCGCGCCGCAGTGGCCGTCATCGATCCGGTCGAGAGCCGCTATATGCTGGCGATCAAGAATCGGGTCTTCGTCTTCTCCGACTATGTCGGCGCGAGCGTCTCCGGCTGGACCGACATTGCGCCGGGCTTCGATATCGACGACTTCGTGCAGATCGGGCTCCGGGTCATGGCCCGCTCCGGCAACACGATCTACGTCTATGGCGGGCTCAGCGGCACTGAATACCCCGCCGAGGATGAACTGCCGATCGAAGTCGAGACCGGCTTCCTCGACGCTAACGACCCTGCCAGCAAGAAAGCCGACGAGGGCTTCGGCATGGCTGGCGAGGGCGATTGGGCCGTCGAAATCCTGCCCGACCCGAACAACACCGACAAGACGGTCGATGTCGGCACGATCGCCAAGATCATGTACCCCGACGCAGCCGCGCGCTTCCCCTCGGTGACTTCTCACGCCGCGGTGCGCCTCACATGCTCGTCGGGTGGCCGCGCCAAACTCTCGAGCTTCTTCCTCGGTTTCAACAGGACAAGTGCATGATCGACCGTATCGTCGGCGCCAATGAGATCGACATCCGTCTCATCGTCCACGAGCTCTCCGCCCAAAACCGCGCCGAGGCAAAGGCAATGGGCCTGTCGCACGAGACGATCATCGAAGGGCTCACCCTGCTCGCACAGCGCGGCTATTCGGAATCGATCTTCATCGACGGCAATCCGGTGGCCGCTTTTGGCTTGAACACCGACCCGACCGGCAACTTCGGCGACACATGGTTCATCGCCACCGACGATTTCTTCAAGCTCGGTAAACAGGGCATTCGCTTCAGCCGCGACGTGCTCGCCTCGTTCCGAGAGGTGAGCGGCCTGCCGCTGCGATCGACGAGCCACTCTCCGCTCAGCCAGGCGCCGAAATGGTTTCTCGCCCTTGGGTTTGAGGAAGACCTAAAGACAAGCGTTGACGGCAGACGGGTCTTCATCTACAAATAGCGACAGCGCTCAACTTTGCGCCACTTCCTTACAACGTCGTACCCGGTGTCGCGCCCGGCCTAGAGGGAACTCGGGCCGATGTGCTTTGGCAATTCGAACTACGGGCAGGGTCAGGCCAAGAACGGCGCCCAGGTCGACCAGTACGGCAACCCCGCGTCTCCGGCCCCTGCGCCTCAAACCATCCCGCAGCAGATCACCTCGCAAGAGGACGCGCGGCAGGCGTCCGTCCGTGCCGGCAACAGCAGCATTGAATCGGCGTTCTCGAAGTTCAACGACCCCTACTTCGCCGACTTTGAGAAGTCCTTCAAGGACTACTACAACCCGCAGATCGACACGCAGTACAACGACGCGCAGGGCACGCTCGAAGCGGGCCTCGCCCGCAAAGGTGTCGACCGCTCGTCGATCGCAGCCACACAGTTCGGCCGCCTCTTCGGCCAGTATTCCGACCAGCGGGAGCAGATCGGCGATCAGGCCGCGTCCGCCGCTGGCGAACTGCGCGGCAAGGTTGCAAACGAGAAGTCCAGCCTCTACGCGCTCAACTCGGCGTCGGCCAATCCTGCGCAGGCCAACACCGAAGCGCTCGCCCGCAGCACGGCGCTCGTGACGCCGCCCGCCTACACGCCGCTTGGCAGTGTCTTCGCCAACTTCCTGTCGCCCTATACCGCCTACTCGCAGGCGTACTCGAACAATGCCGGCGCCGGCTACAAGAGCCCGTACCAGAAGAACAATAACTCCGGCGCGGTGGTGCAGTAATGTGCTTTGAAAGCATCATCCCGCTCGCCATTGGCACCGCGCTTTCCGTCGGCGGCGGGCTTCTGAACAAAAACGAGAACGACACCAACGCCGCCAACATTGCGACGGCGCGCAATGACGTGCTCGCAAGCCAGCTTGGCAAGAACAATGTCATCGCCAATGAATCGCGCGGCGTCTTCAACGATCGGCTCGCGCAGGTGCAGCCGGCGGCCACCGGCCAGCTTCAGACCGACGTCACCGGCCAGCGTGCTAACAGCATCAATTCGAACATGCCAACGATCAACGCGAGCACCTTCCCCGGCGCCGCGGACTCGTCGTCGCTCGTCAAATCCTCGGTGGCCAAGGCGATCGGCGACGCGCTCGCCACCTCGCAGCAGCGAGCGACTGCGCACGCCAAGCTCGGCGGCTTCGGCGACACCTTCCAGCGTATGGGTCTTCAGGACACCGACGCGAGCAACAAGATCGGCACCAGCATTGGCTTCGCGCAGGCGAACAACGCTCTGACGCCGTCGCTGCAGGACTTCGCCGAGCAGGAAACCTACAAGCCCAATTCTGGCATCGGCGGTCTCTTCCAGGGGATCGGCAACGCTTTCGGCTCTTACGCGGGAGCGCATGGCTAATGCCCACTTTCATCAACCCCTTCAAAGGCACCGACCCGACCGCGCAGGCGATCTCGGATCTCGGCACCGCCATGTTCGGCAACACCGGCGCGGGGGAACTGCGCAAGCAGCAGATCATCGATCTGCAGCGCAAGAACACCGAGACCGACAGCTTCGGCAAGATGGTGCGCGAACTCGGCACGGCCGGCGCACTCGCCACCCCAGAGGGGCAGGCGTATCTCTTCTCGAGCGGCTACAAACCGAGCGATGCAAACGACCTCGCCCTCGGTGGCGCGGCCAACCAATTTGGTGCGACCGACCCTCGCACGCAAAACGCGCAGGTCGGTGCCGGCCAGAGCTACGACAACACCGCCGACGCGGTGAACGCCAAGCTGTTCGAGACGGCTCGCCAGTTCGATCAGAAGCCCATGCCTGCGCTCGATGCGACTGGCAAGCCGGTCTTCACTCGGCAGGGCGCCGACCTCTCGACGCTGTTCCCCGTGCTCACCGATAGCGAGCAGAAGGGCACCCATATCGGCAACGAGTGGGACAATATGGCGGCCGGCTCGGCGAACATGCCGTCCGATGAGCAACTTCGAATCATGGGTGCGGCCCCGAAGGGCACCACGTCACCGCACAATTATGTGTCCCCGGATGGCGCGACGCACATCACCTATGACGGCGTCACCGACGCGCAGACCAATCAGCCGCTGCCGCCCGGCGGCTTCATCGCCAACACGCAGGGCACGGCCGCCGAGACCGGCGTCACCAATGCCACCAAGTCGAGCCTGCAGGGCTCGCTGGTGCAGGCGCAGCAGTTCCACGGCCTCGCCCAGGCGATGATCGGCCTCACCGAGCAGCACCCGGAAGCGTTCGGCACCTACGGCAAGGTCGCCGGCACCGTGCAGGAATTGGCGCAGGCCGCCGACACACTCATCACGCAGATGGGCGGCAAGCAGCAGTTCGACCAGTTGCTGGCCGGCGCGCAGCAGCAGCTCGCCGACAGCGGTGCGTCGCCAGACGTCCTCGCCCATTTCAACCCGGCCATTCCGGCTGTCGATACGCTTGGTCCGATCCTCGCCTATAGCGCAGCATCGGCGGTGGCCAATCAGTCTGGCCGGTCGGTGTCGGACAAAGAAATCCAGATGTGGAGCACCATCGTTGGCGATCCGCAGGGGTGGCTCTCGAGCGCGGCCGGCGTGCAGACGCGCATGAAGCTGCTCGACGCGACTGTGACCTATGCCGAGCAGATCAATCAGCAGTTCCTCGACAAGGGCGTGCAGGCCGATCCCGGCGTGGTCTTTGCGCAGGCTTACAGCAAGGCCATCAACGACATCGCCAACAACGGCTCGCAGCCGCTCACCGCGCCAGCTCCGGCACCTAATGCCGATGCAGCGCCTGGTGCGGCTCCGGTCGTCTCTGACGAGCCGGTAGAGGGCGATACGGCCACCGGCCCGAACGGCGAGAAGGTCGTCCTCCGCGGCGGCCAGTGGGTACCAGCATAATGGCCGCTCCCGCCCTCCCCGCCGGCTTTACGCTCGACCGCAAGGCGCCCCCGCTCCCCGCCGGCTTCACGCTGGATAAGCAGGTGGCCTCCGCGCCCGCCCCAGCCGCCCCAGAGCCCGGCCTGTCGGTGCCCGGCGTTGACTATGGCCCCGAGCCGACGCCCGCCCCTCCGGTCGATCCGAACCGTCAGCTTTCGCTCGACCTGCTCGCAGCCAACAAGGGCATGATTGCCGACACGCTCGGTATGCCGGTCGATCTCACGACCGCCGCGATGAACGGCGGCTCGTATTTGGCGAACATGGTCGCCAAACTCTTCGGCGCGCAGAACGACGTCACGCCCTATATCCAGAACCCGGCCGGCGGATCGCAGAGCATCGCCGCACTCGGCGGCCAAGCCTATAAGCTGCTCACCGGCAAGGACGTCTACCAGCCGGAAACGCCCGCCGAGCGGATGCGCTACAACACGGTCGAGATCGGCGCCAATGCCGGTGCGACCGAAGGCATCAGCCCGTTGCTGCGCGCAATTGCGAACGCCGGTCGTGTCGAGAACATCGCGCGCCCGACGACCACTTCGACGCCCATCTTCCGCGAAGCAGAGCCAGTGGCCCTGCCGAACCCCGAGACCATTGGCAAAGCGACGCTCGCCGGTGCAGGCGCGGGCGCTGCGCAAGGCGCCTATCGCGAATACGCGCCGGACGCGGTCAAAGACTCGCCGGCGGGTCCGATCCTCGACCTGCTCGCGGCGGCGCTCGGCGGCGTCGGCGGAAAGGCCATTGGCGATGTTGGCAAAGCCGCTTCCAATGTCGCAGCTGCGCCAGTGCGCCGCGCCGTCAACAGCGTCGTTGCGCCCGAGAAGAACGCCGCTTTCACAATGCAGGACGGCACGACGGCCACCAACAAGGACCTCGATGTCGCCGCCGGCATCGTCCAGAAGACCGCCACCGATCCGCTCAAAGCGAAGCAGGCGGTGGCCGACACGACCAATCAATTGGGCGGAGCCAGCCCTGTCGTACCGACGACGGGCGCGATGTCCGGCGACGCCGGCATGGTCGGGCTCGAGCAGAAACTGCGCATGGATCCGAACTATCGTCCGGCGTTCATTCAGCGCGATCAGGAAGTCCAGCAGGCCGCGTTGACCGCTGCCGGCGACGTGGCGCCGTCGACCGCTGTCGGCCGCACCTTCACCGACGCCGCGAACGCCGAGCAGGCAGCGCGCGAAGCCGCAGGTCGCGCCGATGTCGCGGCCACCGAGGCCAACCTCGACAGCCTCGGCCAGCAGCAGGCGCAGAGCGCCGGCACTGTGCTCGCCGCCAAGGGCACCGAGCCGGCGGCGAGCGCGGCTCTCGACACGACAGTGAAGACGACGCTGCGCAGCGCGCAGGAAAAGAAGAACCAGGCTTTTGCCGAGATCGACCCGCGCGGCGAAGTTCCGCGCCCGGTGGCCCCGCTTGCCGAGAAGGCGAAAGCGGTCAAGGACGAAGCCGGTGCGCTCGCTGGCCCGAACAGCACGCCGGACGAACTCATCTCGCGCATCGAGAAAGCCGCCGGCGAAGATGGCGACGGCACCGTCAGCTTCCGCGACATCAACGCGCTGCGCCCCGAGATCACGGCCCGCATCGCCGAAGCGCGCAAGGCCCAGAACTATCCGCTCGCCGACTCCTTGCAGACGATCAAGAAGGCGATCGACGATGACGTGGCCAATCTGGCCACCGAGGGCAGCGATGCCGGCAAGCGTGCGCAGGCCGCACTCGACATCTACAAGAACGAATTCGCGCCCGTGTGGAACGCCGGACCCGGCGACGAGGCCGCGAAGTTCCGTAAGGACTTCAACCTCGACCGCACCGCGGAGTCGACCACCCCGCCGAGCCAGACGGCCGGCCGCTTCTTGCAGCCGGGTCAGCCTGAGAAGGCGGCCTCGCTCAAGCGCATCATCGATTCCAGTTCGACGCCCAAGGATGGCGAGCGCGCCGTCGGCCAGTATCTGATGGCCGATCTGGCCACCTCCGGCGCCGTCGATGCGAAGGGCGCGATCAACCCGGCCGCGCTCAAGACCTTCCGCCAGAAGTGGGGCACGAGCATCGACATGTCGCCCGACTTCAAGGCTCAGCTCGACGCGCTCGAAAGCGGCGCCACCGCAGACAGTGCCAAAGCCGTCCAGTTGAAGACGCAGCTGCGCCAGCAGCAGGCCGCGCTCGCCGAGATCGAGAAGAACGACACGGCCTTCCGGCACGTCGTCGGCAAGAGCCCGTCCAACGCGGTAGCCTCCATTTTCTCGAGCGACGATCCAGAGCGCGCGGTCGAAGAGATCATGGGCCGGATCGGCAAAGGCTCGGCCGCGCATGACGGGCTGAAAGCCTCCGTCCGCGAGTATCTCGTCGAGAAGGGCACCACGAGCGCGCTGCAGAAGACGAGCACCGGCGACAATCCGCTGTCGTTCGCAAAGCTCGACACCCTCTTCAAGCAGAACCAAAAGGCGCTCTCGCGCGTTTTCTCCCCCGAGGAGATGGCGAGTCTTCAGGCTGCGCACAAATTCCTCGCCTCGCTCAAGAACCTTGAAATGCAGTCCCTCGCCGGCTCGGCCACCGCAGAGCGGCAAGGTCTCGGCGACAAGATGTGGCGCGTGGTCGAGATCGGTTTGAAGACGCTGCATGGCGGCCTGCGTGGCGGCAATGAAGTGCGCAACCTGAAGCTCGCGGCTGCACTGCAGGGCGGCGGGCCCGACCAGGTGGCCAAGCTTCTTGTTGAGATGCAGTTCAACCCGGAACTGGCCATGCACCTGTTCGGCCGCAATGTTCCGAAGGCCGGCAACACGAAGTTCGACGCGAAGCTCTTCAATCGTCTCGTGCTGACCGGCTCTGTTGCCAGAGGCGAGCCAAAGAAGCGGGTCGAGATCGAAGTACCCGTTGGCAAAACGCCTGCAAATAGTGTAGAGAAGAATTGAGTTCTGAGAGGGATTTGTAGATGAGTACCCTTTGGCCTAAGCAGAGCGACCTCGCAGGGATGCGAAAGACGTTCGGCAACCCCGACGCCAACGGCGACGGTGCGGCTGATCCTGCGTGGGTGGCCTCGCACCTGACGACCATCGTCCCGCCCTACCCGCTCTTCTACGCCGGCAAGCGCGTCAAGAAGATCACCGTCAACAAGGCAATCGCTGCAGCTGTGCTGCGCGCCTTGAACACGGTCCTGAAACTCTTCCCCGACGCCAAGGTCCGCGCCAAGCTCGGCATCGATCAGTTCGACGGCTGCTACAATTTCCGCGTCAAGCGCGGCAACCCGAACAGCCTGTCGATGCACGCCTATGCAGCCGGGCTCGACTTCAGCGCCAAGCGCAATCCGTTCCACGCCAAGAAGAGCGATCTCCCTGCGGAGTTCGTCAAGGCGTTCACGGACGAAGGGGCTGTCTGGCTCGGCCCGACCCTCGACCCGATGCACATCCAGTTCGCTCGCACCCACTGATCCTGAAAGGACCAACCAAATGTTCGATGACTTCAAGAACGTCTTCGCCTCCAAGACCGTCTGGGGCGCCGCTCTAGCGGTGGCCGGTTCGGTCGCGTCGCTGTTCCACCTCAACTTCGGCGCTGTCGACCAGGCGGCCACGATCGACGCGGTCTACGCCATCGCTGGTGGCATAGGCGGCCTGATCGCGGTCTGGGGCCGCATCACCGCCACCAAGAAGATCGGCTGATGCTCCGGCTCGGCCTAGCCCTCCTGGCGCTGCTCCGAGCAATCGGCGCGGCGCTCAAGGGCAAGCCCAAATCTGAGCCCGTCGAGCACCTGCCCGACGGCCACCCCGACGCTGCGCCACCCTATCGGCGCAAACAGCCGAAGTACCACAACAGCCCTATCGATCCCGACACCGGGACTTGGAGGAAGTAAATGGCCGCTGCAAACCTCATCACTGCCGGCACAGGTGCCGCCAACTCGGCCGACATCGTCGTCGCCGGCACCTCGGTCATCGTCGGCCTGAAGTCGTACGACAAAGGCGCAATGGTCGACGTCCAGTTGAAGGACGACGCGGGCGGCTACAACGCCTTCCACTGCCTCACCGGCGGCGACCCTACTCGCACGCTGACGATCCCCGGCACCTACCGGCTGAGCCGGTTGGCTGCGTCGAGCTCCTGCGGCGCCTACAGCGGGTAAAGACCATGACGCCACCGCCCCTCACCATCGAACTCGTCGGTTATGTCACGGGGAGCGTCACGATTGCCGTGGCCATCGTGCTCTGGGTCAACGCCCGCTTCAGCGGCCTATGGCGCGCGCACGATGCGCACCGGCTGTTCGCCGCCGAGACCTATGCCACCAAGATCAGCGTCAACGACGGCTTCAACCGCCTCGAGAACAAGATCGACAAGGTAGATTCCAAGCTCGATCAGATCCTCATCAACAGCAGCCACAATAAGGAAAACTAGGGTGAAAACCGGTCCGGTCAAGAAGGCCGAAATCGCGCGCCTACTCTCCGAAGGCAAGCGCGTCATGGAAATCGTCGCGGCCACCGGCACCGACGCACACCAAGTCGGCAAGGTCAGAAAAGAACTCCTCGCGGCAGGCTACCACGCGGCCGGGAAGGTCAAGAAGCCGCCCTCCATCGAAGACGAACTCGCCGGGCGTCGCCAGCAGAACGAAATCACCGCTCTGCGCAAGGACCGCACCAAACTCCTCGACGAACTGAACACCGCCCGCGATCTGCGCGGGAACGTCCTTGGCCTCGCCAGCGAGCCCCTCGACATCCGCCCCATCCCAAAGATGAAGCACGGCAAGAAGATGGCTGAGACAGCCGTCCTTTGCATCTCCGACGTCCACATGGGCGAGGTGGTCAACCTTGAGCAGATGGACGGTGTCAACTCCTACGACCAGCACATCGCCACTGCGCGGCTGCAGCGTCTCTTCGCCAAGACCGGCGAGCTGCTCACCGACCACTACAAGGGTCCGCCGCTGGAGCGGCTCGTTGTGTGGGTCGGCGGCGACATGATAACCGGCGAGATCCACGAGGAACTCGCCAAGACGAACGACATGAACAACTTCCCCGCGGTGAAGCGGGTGGCCGAGATCACCGTGGCGGGCATTAAGCACCTTCGGGACGTCATGCCCTCGACCCAGATCGAAGTCATCTCGACCCCTGGCAACCACGGTAGGACGGCGCGCAAGCCGGAAGCCAAGCTCTATGCGATCGACAGCCTCGATACGTTGACGGCCGACTTCATCGAGCTTGGGCTAAAGACCGCCGGGATCGATGTGCCGGTCTACCGCCCCCGCTCCGGCGACATGCTTATCGACGTCGGTGGCCGAAACGTTCTCTTCACGCACGGCGATCGCATCGGCTCCCGCGGCGGCCAAGGCTTTGTGGGCGCAGCGGCCACGGTCGCTCGCGGTTTCAAGAAGATCACAGGCGAATACGCGAGCCGCGGCACCATTCTCGACTGGATCGTAATCGGCCACTTCCACGTCGACTTGAAGCTCGAGGAAGGCTTCGTCAACCCGTCCGTCATCGGCCCGACAGAGTATGGCCGCGACGCCCGCTTTAAGCCGCATCCGGCCGGCCAACGGCTGTTTTTGATGCATCCGCGCCACGGGATTACGCTCGATCGTGTCATCAATTTGGGCGAGCCAGAAGAAGGTTCCATCTACAAAGAGAAGGCCTGACGCCTTAATCGGTGTCACAATTCTCAAATACTCTTGCACTTTCTCAACGTTGCTCTATTTTCTGCTGCATTCATACCGCCGAAAAGGAGCGATAGAAGTACGTGGCCAGACGATCTCAGACGCATAATGAACCGCCAGAAGCGGATCAGCGCCGAGCCGTAGAGAAACAAGCTGCAAGGGCCGAATTCGGCCGTAGGCTAAGCGCCATTCTGATTCAGAAGGGCTGGACCCAATCCGAGTTCTCTCGGCGGGCTCAGCAGCGCGCCCCAGAGGGGATGCGCATCGGCAAGGACAGCCTGTCGCACTACATCAATGGCCGCTACTTCCCATCGCCAGCCCACGTCAAAGTCATGGCCGAGACGCTCGGTGTCGACGTGCGCGAACTGATGCCGGCGAAGGGCTTCCCTGAGGCCGGCGAGGCCCTGCCCCCGATCAATATCCAGGACATGAACAACGGCACCGCGTGGCTGAAGATCAATCAGGCTGTGCCGTGGCCGGTTGCCGTCAAGATCCTGGGGATGCTGCGTGGCGAGGAAGAGCCATAAGATGACCGCCCGCGCCACCCCCGCAAAGCTGTATCCAGACGTAGAGTTTAGAGAGACCCGGCGACCCGGATTTCTCAACTTGAAACAGCTTGCGGCTGCTCTGGGCACGACGAGCTCTCTGTTGGGCGCGTGGGTTCGCAAGAGGCTGTTCCGGCCAGACTTCTACACCGCCAGGTCCGTTTTCTTCGCAGAGGCCCGCCTCGAGGAGATCAAATCGAAGTGGGCCAACAGGAGGCAAAAACGTCAGCGCAAGGTAAAGACATCCCCCGAATTCGTACCCGTGAAGGGCGTTATTACGCCGTTTGGCGTGATGCTGCCACGGGCCAGACCCGACGCCGCGCTCTTGGAACGTCTGACCCTGTCGAGGGAAAAAAGGCCTTCGCGCGATTCCTCCTGGAAGACCCGGAGGCGCTACAATCTCAAGGACCTGATGCCCTGACGGTGCGTCGGGTGCTCAACGACTATATGCGCGAGCACGTCAAGGAGAAGGTGGTCGATCAGGGTCGTCAGGAGGACGCCATCGCGCATCTCATGGCCTTCGGCGGCGACGACAAGATCGCCTCGATCGACATCCCGTGGAGCCGTCGCTACGTGAAGGCACGGCGCGAAGGGGACGTCGGTGGCAGCACCACGCGCGCCGTCAGCCGGGTCGGCTCTCTGGCCACTATCAAGCGCGAGCTCAATGTGCTGGTGGCCGCGATGAACCACGCGCGCCGCTGGAAACGGCTGGACATCGTGCCGAGCATCGAGAAGCCACAGGAGGACCGGCCCGACGGCGACGTGCAGAAGCCGTTCTTCGACAAGGCGGTGCTGCACCGGATGTTCACGCAGGCCGCGGCGGACGCGGAGGACGCCCGGCTGGCCTATGCCGCGGCGGAGACGCTCGAGCAGAAGCGGGTGGCCAAGAAGTGGCTGACGGTGGCGGTCGAACTGCACCAGTGGATGAGGATCGCTTATTACACGGCCGCCCGTCGTCGCTCGATCGAGGATCTGACGGCGCCGCAGGTGTCGCTGCTCCGCCGGCAGATCACGCTCGCCTCACCCGGTAAGCTGCGCACGAAGAAGCGCCAGCCGATCGTCCCGATCTTTGATGAGATCGTGCCTGACGTCACGGCGCTGCTCGCCAAGGGCACGCATCGGCTATTCGAGACGAACGACTTCTACGACCCCTTCATCCGGCTCTGCGTGCGCCTGGACCTGCCGGAGCCGCACAACCCGCATATGCTGCGCCACAGCCGCGCCACCCACCTCCTGCAGGACGGCAAGGACCTGTGGGACGTGGCCAAGCTGCTCGGCGACACGGTGAGCACAGTGGAGAGCGTCTATGGCCACCACAGCCCGAACGAACTGATGAGGAAATTGGGATGAGTGAGTTTCTAAAACGGTTGGGAGCCGGCGAAACCGTCACTATCGGCAAGCTCTTGCCCCACTCGACGGTGACGAAAACGATGCTCGAAGACATGTTCCAAGCCGCTCTTCGAGGGGAAGTCGCGCACTTCTACTTTGACGGCGATGCGGTGCGCGTGGAGCACGTCGACACCAGACTCGCCACCTCCGACGACTTAGCCGCTGATTCCGCCTCAACTCGCCGAAAGTGACGATTTGACCATCCACCTGCTCTGCTCCATCCGTGGCCACAAGAGGGTCGAGACCCGCGACAGCATCCTCGCCGACGCGATGAAGCTGATCGTCGCGGACTACGGTCAGGCACTGAGCATGGAGTACCGGCAGCTGGACCTCCAGGTGGCCGGGCGGGCCTTCTACGACATCACCGGGATCAAGGGGCTGCACGTCGGCCAGAAGGTCGGGGCGCGGCGCGTGATCGACATCTGGTGGCGAGCGAAGGGCAAGACCTATGCGCCAGGCTGCGGCTACCCAGAGTGGGTGTGGCAGTCGGTCTTCCAGTACCTGCGGATCTGTGGGGAAGGCGGCCGCGCGTGGCGGCTGATGATGGACTAAGCTTCGGCGCGAGCCGAAACCCAACGTGATTCATCAGGCCCAACCACCGTGAACGAGTGCTGGCACAGCCTCTCGCGGAGCTTTTCGGCCAGCGCCATCGCCTTACCCTCTAGACTTTCGCGGCTTTCAGGGAAACGGGGGTAGTTTATGAGCCCCACGCGCACGCCGGCCTCCTCACCGCCCATGTAGATGTAGGCGATTGGCTCGACAGTGACGCAGAGCCCACCGGCCATGCACACCTCGCGGCAAACCTGCTTGGCTTGATCGAGATCGCCGGCGATGAAGATGTCGAAGCGGATCGTAGGCGCAGTTTTCAAGGAGCATCCTTCTCTTCGCAAAACAGGCCGCACTCGACGGCCTTCATGGACTTGAGCGGCTTGCCGACGGCGGCCGGGTCGAGTTCGTCTAGGAAGATGCGTTCGCTCTTCACCCGCACCAGTTTGGCGCCGAGACGGCGCGACTGCTCCGCACGCTCTGCGAAGACAATCGGATGCTGTTGGCGGACATGGTTCCAGTAGGTCGGCGAGCTAGCCTTTACGCAGCCGATGCAATTCGCGTTCGGGTAGCCGAGGTCGTAGACGCGAGGCAAAGTGATGCCAGCGTCGCGGATGATCTGGTAGCAGTCCTCTTTGGTAGTTCCATCGTTGATAAGGACTGGGATTACATTCTCGCGCTCGGTGAGCACAAAGCGCTCGTGCCGACGACGCTCGTCAGCGGTGAACCCGAGAACGTGCCAATCGACCTTGTTCCTCGCCTCCCACTGCTGCCGAGCTTCCTTCTTCAGGCTGATCGTGCACGGCGCTCCATGCGGGAAGGCCATTGCACCGCGCCTGTTCCACACGTCGACGGCAGAAGCGGAAGGGTAAGCAGCATTGCGGGCGTCTTCGACCTTTAGACCGACCCACTCTTCAACTTCGTGAAGAAAACGGACGTTATCCTCGTCTTCTTCGACCACCGGATTGTTCACTGCGCGTACCACGCAGACGCCTTGATAGCGATCGACGGCCTTCTTAAGGGCAACCGCGCTGGCGGCACCAGACGAAAACCAAACCGCGATGACCTGGTCCTCGTAAATGTACTTCATCTTATCAGTTCACAACCTGCCCATAATCTGGCCACTGGCACGAGAGAAAGTAGGGCCAAATCGAGCCCTCGTCAATAATCAGATAACGATTTCAACGAAGATAGTTGCGCAACATTCGCCTATTGCGCCCTCGCCCGGCGGCCGAACCTTTTTGTTCTTTTGTTGTTTAGATGAGCGTATTCAACGGTTTGAGGTGCGTAGAGCGACCGCTCTACTTCTCGAAATGGCCCGAAAACTGGCCCACAGTCGTCAAAGCTCCACCGCCTCAAACCCGTCGTCCTCTGCGCACGCCGGGCAGGTGTGGAAATACTGGCCGCGGCGGTTCTCGATCTTCCAGCCGGCGCGCTTGGCCTCGTAGATCATCATGTTGAACTCGTCGCGGTCGTAGGGCTCGGTGGTCTCGTTGCAGCGCTTGGCGTCGCACGAGAGGTAGATGTCGCGGTGGTCGTTTTCGACGCTCAAGGCGCGTCACCACTTCTTGCCGTTAGCAGCGAGCCGAGCCTCGTGCTTGTGGTCCTCGCGACTGGCGTTGAAGGCCATCTTCTCGTCGAAGGCGCCCTGCAGGTCGTAGCCGAAACCTGCCGCGTAATCTAAAATTCGGATCAGCGCATCGGCTAGCTCTACCTCTGCCATCTTCCGGTGCGGCAGCTTGTCGTCCATCAGGCCCTTGCGTTCGCCCTCCATCGCTTCGGAAATCTCCGAGTGGATGAGGCAAAGCAACTCGCCCTTGTTGCGCTCGATCGGCTCACCAGTGGCCGGATTTTGCCACCACTTCAGATTGGCCTCGTGGCAGACGGCGGCCAGTTCGTTCAGATTCGTCATTTCCCATACCTCTCAGCTTCAAAGCCATCGACGGCGATCGGCAACCCCGCAGCCCACTCCGGGCCGGTGGCCATAATCGTCTTCATCTCTTCCAGTGATCCATGCCCGATCTTCGGCTCGGCCACCGCCTCGTCATGGACGGTCAGCACGATCGGGTAGCCGGCAGCCTCAAGCCGCGGCATGGCGTCTGCGAGGACGTCGCGGGCGGTGGCCTGGGTGGCGTTTTCGGCCAGCTTCCCGCCATATGTCGAGATCCGCGCCCACGTCCCGGTCGCCTTCGCGTCCACCTTGTGGCTGGCGTTCGAGATGTTGATCGTCGCCATGTGGGTGAGCGAGTCTTTGTAGACCGTCTCGCCCTTGTCGTTTTTCCACTTGGTCGGAAGGCGCAGCACCTGCGGATATGGGTAGGTCAAGAACCGGCCGCTCGGCAGGCGCATGAACAGAAAGCTTCCTGACTTCTTCAGCCCGACACGGCCGGCGCGGAACAGCGTGCCTGGTTCCTCGGTCGCTCGAATGGCCGCATCCTCGATGTCGGCCCAGAACTGTCGGATCGCTGAGTGAGCATCACGCCAGGCGTCGATCGTGATGCGCAGGGCCACCCACTGGTGGCGGGTGAGTTCGAAGCCGGGCTTGTACTTGGCATCGGCCGCTTCCCACTTCTCGGGCGTTGTGGCGGCCCTGACGAGGTCTTTGATCGTCTCGGCCACCGGGCCTTCGACGCCGAACCGCATATAGGCGCCGTGGCCCCCGCCGAAGCCGGAGGCGAGCTCCATCTTCTTGCCGATGTCGCGCCGAGGGTCCTTCTTATCAAACAGCGGCACCCCGAACGTTCGGGCGTAGGACTGAATGTAGAGGTCCGGCGCTAGGCCCGCGTCGTAGGCGGCAAAGGCGTCGAGTTTCCATTGCTCGCCGGCCAACCAAGCTAGGACTCGGCCCTCGATATTGGAGAAGTCGCCAGCGATAATGCGGTGGCCGGGGGCCGCCGAGATCATGCCCCGCAGACAATTCGCGACGATCCCGAGCGGCTCTTCATAGACAAGCGACAAGGTATTGTAGTCGGCGGTGCGTAGCAGTTTCACTGAGCGCGCGACGTCTTCCGACGACATGTCTGGCTTAGGAAGATTCTGGGGCTGGAAGCGGCGGCCGGCCCAACGTCCCGTCAGCGCTGAGTGGAACTGCAGAAGCCCTCTGGCGCGGCCGTCGCGGTCCATGCCGCGCAGGAGGGCGTCGACCTTGGCCACGCTGGCCTTAGCCGCCTTCTGGCGCAGCAGGAGGGCCTTGCGGGCGACCGGCGGCAGGTCCTGGGTGAGCATGTCCTCGACGGAGCCTTTGGCTACGCTGTCGGTGTCGATGCCCTGTTGCCGGAGCCACTTCGTGAGCTGGCCAGCGTTCGAACAGGCAGAGACCTCGTAAGTGGTCAGCTCCTGCATCTCTTCGTCGTAGTGCTCGGCCTGCTTGTCGATGACGAGGTTCGCCGCGGCGCAGAGTTCGGTGTCGACGAACGCACCGCGATCATTGATTTTCGCATCGAGGTGGAAGAGGTCGAGTTCGCTCTGTTTGAGTGGGCGCAGCCGCTTCTCGATCGCCCGTTCGACCTCCACATCGACGCGGCAGTATTCGATGAGGCGGGCGATTTTCTCGGGCTCATCCCACCAGGTGAGCGGGTCCTTTTTGCGAGGCCGCATCATCTGTTTCATCAATCTTCCGCCGACGGCGTCTTTGCGCAGTTCGACACCGATCGCTGGCGCTGCGAACTCGAGCTTCGCCGGGAGTGCCATGGCCATTGCCTGCACCATAATGCAGCGCCACTGTTTCAGGTCCGGCACCGGCCAGTGGAAACGCGGGCCCATGACGCGAACGAAGCAAGTGCGCTCGAAGGCTGCGTTCCACGCCGCCATCAGGCCGCCGCTGAGGATGTGGTCAGCGAGGTCGTCGGGGCATGGCTGGTCTGGCGTCCACACCTGCACAGGGCCGTCGTCGAAGGCATAGGCCGCGCACCAGGGCGATGTGTTGGCGTCGGCGAAGTAGACGTGCGCGCCGACCTTTGGGAGATCGACGACTGCCCGAGTCTCGAAATCTATGTGGGCCACCCTAGACATGCGGCCACCCTTTGCCTGTGCGGATGGCAGAGATAGTCGAAGTGCTCACCGCGTAGATTGGCGCCAAGTCTACGCCCCGGGCCTTAGACTTGCGGATCACGAGCACATCTTCGGTGGTCAGCTTGGCTTGCGTGTTGTGCTCGCCGAGCTGGTCTGTGCCTTGTCCCATGCGGTCGCGCTGGTTCTCGGCGATCGTGTCGTAACGGAGATTGCCGAGGACATTGCCCGCCGCGAGGCCGCGGTCGTGGCACGCCTGGTGGCCGGATGGCCGAGGCCCTACAAACGCCTCTAGGATGAGGTGATGCACGTACCGCGTTGCGATGACGCCGCCGCGACAGAGGCTCACCGTGGGGTACTTGATCTTTCCGCCGGCCTTCTTCTGCTTGAGCACTAAGCCGCAGTGTGTCCGACCGAACCTGTCGACACGGTCCAGCGACCGCACCCTGCCCTGGTCGGACACCTCATACCTGCCCTCGTAGCCGGGCACCGCTTTCCAGATCTCTTCGCTCATCGCACCCGCCAGATGCGCACGCCGTCCTGCACCTTCTTGGAGACGAACTGCCGACCGTCGCGGGCCTGCGCGTAGGCGGCTCGCACGGCGCTCGTCGGCCGCTCGTCGTAGCGGACGAAGAAGCTGTCGCCGACGGCCATCTGTCGCCACGGGTAGATGCCGGGTTGCCCTGGCTTCGGACGGAAGCGCGGCGCCGGGATACCCTTCTCGATGGCGAAGCTCACTCCTCCATCTCCGCCGCCGACAGCACCGGCTCCTCGGCATATGGCCCCCACGCATCCCGCAGTGCGATGCAGAGGTCTTCATTGATCTCGACCGACCGTGCGCTCTTCGAGAAGCGAGACGGCGCGCTGACCTGCCATCTGCCGTCGGCAGTTCGGTCGACGCGGGTGCCGTTGATCCATTCGACCGGGGCGGAAGAGATGATGTCGACGAGGCTTCGTGGCATGATTTTTCTCTCAAATGTCAACAAGGAAGTGGGGAGGATTGCCGGCTATAACTACCGCTCGCGCGGCCCCCGAGACCGGTTTGAGTGCCGAAGCACCATCCTCCCCTACGACTTCGCCCGCTTCCTATTCAGGCTCGGAGGTTCCCGGGGTTATTCTTCGGAATCGTCGTCTGCCGGCGCATTGGCCATCCCGAGGGCGGCCATGTAGAGGTCGAGCAAGGCTTCCTGCTCCATCCGCTCGGCGTGGTCCTGCTTGCGGATGCGGATGATCTGCCGGAGCACCTTGGTATCGAAACCGTTGCCCTTGGCCTCGGAGTAGATTTCCTTGATGTCGTCGGCGATCGCCTTCTTCTCGGATTCCATCCGTTCGATGCGTTCGATGAATGCGCGGAGCTGATCTTGGGCGACGCCATCGTCGGAGGAGTTGCGACCGCGAGCGCGGGCGGCTTCGTCAGTCTCAGACGTCGAGGCCATCGGTGCCCTCCACATCTTCCTGCGCCTTGCGCTCGTGGAGCGCGTGCAGCTTCAGTTCGAGCGCCGAGATCAGGTCGTTGACATTGGTGTCGGCGTACTGATCGAACAACGTTTCGAGGGCTTCTTCAAAGGGCGGCTGCATGGGTCAGCCCTCCATATCCGCGAGGTCTTTTTCGTCGACCTCGTCGAACTCGGATTCGGCCTTGGCGCGGCCGCCACCGAGCGGCAGCGGGTCGTCGTGCTCGAGCAGCTGCACGTTCGACAGGCCCAGGCCGACGCCGGGGATCGGCGACTTGTCCGCCGAGTACCAGTAGACGCCGAAGGAGGCGCGGCACCAGCGGCCGGTATAGACTTCATCCGGCGCTTCCGACGAGTCGACCACGGCCTTGTTGGCCTTGATCACCTGCGGCTTGTTGTCGGAGTTGGGACGGATGAAATACGGGTATTCGTCGGCGAGGTCGGCATAGGCCGGCTCGTCGGCCGTCTTCAGCAGCGGGTTGCGCCACTTGGTCTTGTCCTTCTTCGCGCCGAGCGCATCGGTGGCACAGTCGTCGATCATCGACTTGAGCAAGCTGATGTCGGCGGCCTTCGGGATGAAGAGGGTGGAGCGGAACTTGAACTTCCCGGCGCCCTTAACCTGGGTGGCCGTGAAGAGGTCGAGGTAGGCGCCCCGGCAGCGCGGGGACATCAGATTGCCCGAGCTTTCGATGACGAAGAATTTGTCCATTGCCATGTGTCTATCTTTCTCTCAATTCTCTATGAGTGGGACGTCGGAAAATTCCGACAATGCGTCCACGGCCACAGCGGGTCGGGGATCTGATTCCGGCACGAGGTTCACACCGGATGATTTCTTGATGACGAGGTTTTCGAGGGCGACGAACGCCTTCTTGCCCAGGGCCTTTTCGATCTGAGCCGGCGAATTCATCACGGGCTCTTTGAAGATGACGGTCTCGTCGACGCCTTCTTGCCGGAGGTGATCTAGCGTCACCTGCGCGTCCTTCCACGCCCTGTTCGCCCGCTTGGCCACCAGCTTGAAGCCAGCCGGCGGATCGCCAGCGAGCGCGTTCGCGTGCTCCGCCTCCTGCACGGCTTTGATGAAGGCGAAGATTTGGTCCGCCTGGCGCAGGATGATCCCGCGCTGTTCCGGGCTCAGCTTCGAGATCGCCGGCAGTGTCATCTCGCCAGTGACATCGTCGAACTCGGCCTGCGCTGCAGCCATCGCGGTCTGCCGGCGCACAGCGCAGGTGGCCCGGATCGGGCAGAAATTGCCACTACACCACTCCCCTGCCACGAGCGGCGCATTCGGATCGTCCGTCGCCTTCGCAAAGCCGCGAATATCGTCCTCGAACTCCATCAGTTCGAGCAGGTCGGTCTCCCACGATTTGATGGGCTCGCCCTGGGTGCGCGGCTGCACGACGTGCAGGGTTATCTTCTTCAGCCGGTGCTTGGCGTAGCGGCGTGCGGCGCCGGCCCCATAGAGACCGAGTTGCGGGTTGTTCTTGACCTCGACGATGTGGCCCTTGCCATATTTGAAGTCGCAGACGTGCAGGTGCTCGCCTTCGATGTCGTAGACGACGGCGTCACCAGTGCCAAAGATGCCGGGGTGCAAATGGCGCATGTCGAGCCGCTGCTCGACGTCGATGATGGCCAGTGCGCCGGCCTTCTCGACCAGCCCCTTGACGTGGTCGACATAGAGCGAGACGGCCTCGACCATTTCCTCGGTGACTTCCCAGACGTACTTGCCATCCGGCACGACGCCACTCTGCCGGATGCGCTGCTCCTTGGCCTTGATGTCGATGAAGTGGCCGAGGTGGATGGCCGGATCGACGTTCTGCTCAAGAGCGTGGTTGGCGAGTTCATGCGCCGCGGTGCCTTCGTTGGCATAAGAGGAGGACTCTTCGACCACCCCTTCCGTCTCGCGGATGCTGCCCGGGCAATTGATCCACCGCGCAGCCGCTGATGGAGCGAGCTTGGCGTGTGCTCTGTCGGTGTGCGGCTGCGCGATGGGTTGGCTCATGGGAGAGCGGCCTCGATGCGGTTGATGGCGATAAGCGCGTGTTCGATGCAGTCGTCAGTCTCGCGCGCCGCATCTTCAAGCGTCGGCAGAACGCCGTCAGACTTCGGGTGCTGGCTAGATGCAGCATCTGTCGGGGTGGGCGGACGCATGCCGAGTAAGCGATCCGCTAGACCCATCACGCGGGACGACAGTTCGTTCGCGTGCGCTAGGGTATTGCCGGCCACCGCCACCGCGCTAAGTCGAGCGGAAGAAGTCTCGCCCCCGAGGCTTCCGGCTCCGATGAAGTTTTGCATCTGCGTTACTCCTCCACGCTCGACTGCTGCTTGATCTCAGCGAGCTTCACGCGGCTCTCGTCGACGAGGTCGATGACCTCCTTGAACTTCGACGGATCGATCGCGCCGATCTTGGCGGCGCCGACCTTCTCGAGGATCGGCTTCAGCGTCTTCACGCGGATTTCCGAATCGCCGGGGACGGCCTCGGTCCAGTCATTGAGCAGGTCGATGACATAGTTCTTGACCTCGTCGGCGGTGAGGTCCTTGGGC
>ERZ869921.395-NODE-395-length-28425-cov-4.043003_pt1 | contig 28425 bp, 33 predicted proteins | sample MGYA00579310_ERZ869921 | MGnify/ENA primary metagenome ERZ869921 (study PRJEB32216, sample SAMN09231816) | wastewater metagenome | place: USA: Maryland | collected 2016-06-21 | study: EMG produced TPA metagenomics assembly of the PRJNA472060 data set (Reclaimed... | reverse complement strand
CAGCAGTCCAACTAATAACATCATTAACGCCCACAACACCTTTGTATAATATTGTTTCGGTTGCTGAAACGTCTAATTTAATTGTAACCGTGGCGGCAACCGTGTCGTTATTATAAACATTAATATTTTGTATGTCGTATGTTTCACCGGAAGACGGCGGTCCCGCCAAATCCACGTCCGTAGTATTATTAGTATTAATAGCGATTTTCCCGTCCACGGTCGTAGTCGCAGTATAAATTTTATACGTCGTTAAACATTGTAATTGATTAGTCGTAACCGCTCCGCCTAATACAATTTGCAGTTTGTCATTTGTTGTTGTTAATTTCATTTATCTTCTGATTAATTGCCTAACTTGAAATTGTGCTAATCCCGAACCACTACCGCCACTCGCTGCAATGGTAACATCTATTTGTTTATTAACAGAATCATCGGTAATGGTTAATGTGATATTTGTACCCGCAATAAAATTCAACTTCCTTTTAAAGAAACCAACAAAAACGCTATTTTTTAATATTTGTAACATTTAGAATATAGCCCATCCCGAACTGGCATTGTATTGTAAAGTTTCACCTGAAGCAAGTATTTGTTTTAACATACAATATTTAGTTCCATTATCATCATAGCATATTTCAACCTCAACATTAACCGTATCTTTATTATAAACACACACATAATCTATATTTCGTGTTATTGATGGCCCCGGAGCATCGCAAATAGAAACATAAGTTGTATCATTTGATACTGAAACCTGCCTTGATTCATCTTTGCCATGCGGAAACATATCATCATACGAAACAACAATGTCAATTTGATTAGTAGTTATAGCACCGCTTAACTTCAATTGAATCGTATCTGTTATTTTGTTTAAAATTATCATATTTCTTGCGTTCCTGTAATTGTAAATGAAACGTTATTATCTTGTCCGTAAAACCTTACAATATCGGTTGCCTCTAAATATATAGGTGTGTCTATTTTTAAAGTATCGTTTTTTGCTATTACATAATCATAATGTGTATAATGCGAATTTGCAATTGCCGCACCCAATGGTGAAAAAGCCAATCGGAATGATTTTGATACGCCGGCCCGATTCGCAACAAATATACTTTCAATTTTCGTTTTATATGTTGCGGTAAATGCATCCGTTAAAACCGCCCCCGGATTACCCTGTGCAAATATTTTACCCGATATTGTTTTTTGTGTTCCTGTTACTAAATCGCCTAAATCATCATATAAACGCCACCCATCATCAACGGTATATTCAGCGCGATAATTTGGTTTTAATTGAACCCTGTGAATTGGTGTTGTTACTGGGCCGCTTGAATTGTATAACGATATACTTACATGATGTGTTTCTGTATTAGAATTGTAAATTGAAACATATGTAAGATTGCGTTTTTGATTCGTTACAACCGTTGGAACAATCGGTGCCAAAACGTTGTTTATTCCTGTTACTTGTTGATTTGGCCCTATATCGACATTCGCACCGTTAACCGATATATCGTTCCATATCGCGATACAATATAACGGAACGGTCGGAACGACTTGCGTTTTCGCCTGTATAATCTTAGTTATGGAATCGATTGCGAACATTATATACCGTACTTATTTATTAAATATGAATGAACAACGGATAATTCACCCGATGTTAACACCTTATTATAAACTCCGAAGAAAGACATTAATCCTTTAAACGGATAAGTTGTGTTTTCACCCGCGCGTCCTAATACCCAATTTTTAACAACGCTTCCAGTATTATAAGCCGTATTTAGTGCCTCACTTGTTGTTTGCAGCACACCGTCTTTATATATTTTTATAAAATTATCGCCGTTGTTATAAGTAATTGTTATTAACAAGGGTGTATTAACAACCACTACTCCGTTTGCCGTTAAGGATAAAGTCAAGTTCGTAGATACACTATCGGATATAGCCGCCCTTATTGCTCCTAATGCCGTTATTTGAACGGTGTTTAACGTAGATGCATTAGTTCCTGTAATATCAGCCCCACCACTAAGAATTTGTAATGCCGCCATGTTTGTGGTTTTTACAACTAAAAACTGTGTGAAACTGGAAGGATTATCAAGGCCTTTACCGAATTTTAATACTTCCGTACCAGTAAACGAAAGTGAAGGTAAATTATTTATTCCATTTGCTGTGTATTTTGCGCCTTTATTTTCAACACCAATCAATGTATTGTTTTTATCTGCTGAATTATGGATTTGAAAAACCGTTGTGTCAGGGCTATAAAAACAATTATTATCTGCCTCAATGTATGCCAATATACCGCCTATGTTTTTTACGCCAGCATCCGCATTGTCGATTATAGAAGAAGGTAATCTTCCGTTTCTTATATCGGGTATATTTATATGTTTATTTAATCCGCTTAATCCCGTATTGCCGCCCGGTGTTAGTGTATGCCCCGAATAATATTGATGGTAATATCCTGAAACTTGCAGTAAATTAAAATATTCATCGTCGTCAACATGACATAAAAAATAATCTGCATATACCCGTCTTTCGTCCCACTTACCAGGAACACCACTATTAATAATGTCTTCGTCTAATAATACAAACGAGGTCGGATTGTTACCGATACAATAAGCACTTCGAATATTTCTTTCTTGGTAATCATTTTGTTGCGATGAAACAGTAAAGTGCATTATCCAACCCCACGTCGTTTTGAACACTCTCGGAAGCTGAATTAAACTGCGCATATAATCAGCGTCCGCCCCTTTAAACAATATAGTTTGTGGCGTTGGCTTAATAGTTATTGCTGCACTTGTTCCGTACCATACATCACACCTTGATTCATCGACTGACGTGCCGAACCAATAAATTGTTCCGTCAATATTTAATATATCTGAAACTATAACACCTTCCATATTTCTGTTAAATACGGCGTTATAGTCGGTAACTGTAAATAAAGGATTACTTACATATTTTGTATATCCAGTTATCGGTGATGTGCTTGTTGCATAACCCAATTTATAATTTGTATTCGTTGTCGCGCCAAAATAAAAAAGATAAAAAGTTGAACCTATTTTTCTAACTACGGGATTCGAAATATAACCTGCGTCCCAACCTGGGCCAGGTGTAAGTACAATGTTTTGTTGCGTAAATACCACTCCATCTGGACTGCTCCAAGAACATATTGAATCGCCGGAAACGGCAAGTGCGTAATACGTCGACCCTTCCTTGAATATAAAAGGCGGATATGATTGATACGATAGTTTTCCGGTATAGCCATTTAATACGGGACTCTGACTGATAACCCCGTCCCATCTTATTTGCTTTTTGCAATATAAATCGAAACTAATAATGTCGCTTTGTGTTATATTGTTTTTTCCACAAAATAAAACGCTATTTGAAAAAGGCGTAAATGTTGCTGAATTAGATTGTTTCCCTATAAAATAGCCATTCCCTCCGTTTATATCAGTTATTAAATCACTATAAATAATACTTAACGAAACTAATACGCCGTTAATATAGCCAGTTATACCACTCGGTAAACCGCTTCCGTTATATTTAAAAACAACTGTGTGATGTTTATCGTCATTAATAGAAGTATTTAATTCAACCCCAAATTTATTTGCCGATGCTGTATCGTAAAAAATCAACCCTATTTTTCCTGATGTTGTGTTATTGATTGTTATACGAATACCGCCCCTTCCTGTCGTGGAATTCGTGCTATCTAAAATAATCCTTGATAATGTTGTTGTTGTTCTTATTGATAAAGCTATAAAAAATGAATCGGTTTTAGTATAATTAATCGCGGAATAATTAAGTAGTTGTAAATAATTACTTGTTCCATTATAATTAATAGAATTATACCCACCTATATATTGACGCATTAACATAGGTTTATTCGCTAATACCGTTTGATTAAAATCTATTCCTACCCCCGATAAAGATAAATTTTTTAAACTCGCTGTTTTGTAATACGTTGTCGAATCTCCAAATGAATTATTTTCGAAAAAATTCATTTCTTTCGAATCAAAATACATGTCTGGGTTAAGGTCGTTTGGATTCCAAATTAATTGAGGTTTTGATACATTTAATCTTTGACGGTTAAAAGTAATAAGATTACCACACCCGCCGCGTCTTGTACAATTATTTCTTTTTGCCATTTTTTTAATTATCAAATAACCAATTTACACGCGACGTTTTTTCGATGTCCGAATATCCGTCTAATTGCCGTGTTATATTTTTTTTAAAGATAAGCGTTTTATGGCTTATTTGAAACTCGTTAAGTTTAACATCGACTGGTAAGTTTTCAACTTCTAACAAATCAATCAATGTTTTGAAATGCCTATTAGGCACAACATATGAATGCGTTGTTAAGATTCCCGTTCCAATCTTAAAATTGGCATCAAATTCCTTTACGCTTGCCCTCCATAATGTTCCGCCCAAATACAACAAATCAAATTCGGGCAAATTTGCCATGCCTTCTAAGAACATCTTACCGCTTTCGTTCCTAAACTGGCAATCATCTTCCATTATAAGAACGTTTTTTGCCCCTTTCATCATGGCATTTATTAAAACTTGCCTATGTGAACGAAGGCATCCAATGCGTTCTTTTGTTAGTTTACCATTACCAAATGCCGGTTTAATAGCATTAAAATATTCAAATTCAAAGTTCATGCCGGTTGCTTGTCTATTGAAAAACTCGCGCCGATCCTTTCGTTCAGGTAACGAAATACAAACGATATAATCAAAATACTTGTTTAACATTCGTGCTTTATATCAATTTCACATGGTTCACAATTGTTGCTATCTTGGTTCCAAATCAAATCAAAGTCAATATATATCCCGGTGAATTCCATTCCCGAATCAATGGCCTGTGTTACTTCTTCAGATAGCACATCAATATAATTAAAGTTTTGTTTCTTTAATTTAATCTTTGGCCTTGCTATTTTATTAACTGAAGAAAAGCTTTTTAGCCCACGAATCAACATATCTGTTAACTTATCGCTCGATGCCACGTTTGAAAACGATAATGCAACAAGGCGGCAATTTGCCGTTGCTTCAAATGGCGGTGTACATGAAGAAATTCTTCTTGCCGTATCTTGAAACGCTATATTCGGATTAAAACGTATATAAAAGTAATTTCCTTCGCAATCCTGTATTCCGATATATTTCTTATCTGTATTATCTGAAAACTGAACAACGCGCCCATCAGCAGTTTTAATGCCGTTTATGGCATAATTATCAAAAAAAGGGTTTTGTACCTTTATATAACTGCCAATTTCTTCTATTAAATCTAATACCATGATTTTACTATTTCAGATAATCTTTTCATTGTAAATTCAACAACATCCTTTTTCACTTCGTCAATTTCGTTTTGGTTTAAAACAAATATTTTAGTGTTGTTTTGTTCTTCTTGGAATCCGGCAATTTCCGCGCTTCGTTGCGTTAAAAAACCAAGTGCTGGTTTGTTTGATTCGATGCCAACCTGAACAGATTCAAACAATGCGCCAGTAAACTGCAAATCCTTGTTCTTTGTTTGCCTTCCGGCATTTTCGCGTTTCTTTGCGTATGCTTTTGAATAACCTTTTAGCTTTGCGTTTTTAGAATCGTGAACGCCATCATTCGATGCGAATGTTCTTGCAAATAATAATTCGTTTGCTTTTTGTGCCGCTAATAATTCGGCATCGTATGCAAGTTTTTCTAATTCGGGCAACGAATCGTTAATTTTTTTAACTATTTCATTTGCTTTGGGCATTCGTCGCTTTAATTATTCTATCGATTATTAAGTTACCAATAACACCAAGTTCGAAACAATGTTCCGCCGTTAACGTACCGTAATACCATGACATATAAAAAACGATTGTTATAATTAACGTCGCCATACAAAAACGGATTTGCGTTTCTGCCCACCATTTAGACAACGATAATTCGCGGAACGCTTTCGCCTTTGGGAAAACCATAATCGCGTTAAAAATAAACATACCTATTAAAGTTATGATTACGCCCAACCATACCGGGACTTCTTGTTTAAGAATTTCTTCCATTATGCAAATATTTTTTTATAAATAATATTTATTCGTTCGCGTTGCGTTTCAAGTTCGGATTCAAGATTATCATGTCGAACCGCGACTTCCTTTAAAGAAACTTTAATTTCGCCAATATCTTTTCCCATTCTATCGATAGAATTAACAAGGCGTATTAGGAAAAATCCTATTATGCCAAGCATAACGGACCCGACCGTTACACCGATTCCGATTACAATTGAAGTTAACGTTAATTCCATTATCTTTTCGGTTTGGTTCCGCGTGGTTTTCCACAACCGCAACCACGGTTAATAATTTGATTCATAATATTAAGGTGTTAACTGCGTTATTTTTGTTCCGTTACATGCGATACATTCGCCCTTTGTTGAATTAATAAACAAAGACGCGTTTTTTATTGCTTGCTGGTATTTTTTTTGATAAATTTCTTCGTAATCCGCGACTAATTCCTTCGCTCGTTCCTTCGTAAATAGAGTTACTGCGTTAATCCTATCGGAATAAATTAATTCTTGTAAAAAAAGAATTCCCGCTTTATACCAAATGACAAAATAAAGCTGGTCCAATAAAGCACAAAATATGTTTTCGAAATAACATTTAACTGAAGCGTAAACACCAACGCCGAAACATTTACTTTGTTCCGCCGTTCCGTTCCAACCGGAAATATATAATCCTTTACTTGACCATGAACCGCAACGACAATCGTTATAACCGATATTATTAACCATAGTACACCCGTAAACGTCAAAAGTGGTTTGGTCGAATAGAAGTTTCACTTCTTCAGAATTCGCTTTATAGTCGATTCTTGCCTTCGATACACAGTCGGCGACAACGGCAATCGTTTGTGTCGTAATATCGCAACCGTCATAAATTTTTAAAGTTATACTTCCGCTTTGTTTAGCTTTAATATAAACTTCATGTATAAAGATTTGCGATAATTCCGATCGCCAGCGTTTAATTATTAAACCCCTTTCGAGGGCCGCCATTGGAATAACTTCGGTCCCGAAAACATCGATTTGCCTTGCCTCGACTATCGAATTTGAATCAAAACTTATTTGTGCTTGTTGGCGGAATTCGTCATAAACGTGTTTAACGGCCATGTCGATAGCCTTTTTCATTAATTGCTTGCCAGTTTGTAATTCTTCGTTCGCGATTTTCGACGCGGATTTTAAAGTTATACCGGGTAAATCATTAAGGAAAAGATTTGATTCGGGAATGGCACACGTATCGAAATCTTTAATCCCGATTATGGTCCGCGTTCCACAAAGTATATCTTCGATGCAATTCATTAGAATAAAGTTAGGTAAATAAAAAAAAAGCCTACCGATTAAGATAGGCTTTTAATTAGCGATTAATTAACAATAGCAACTTTCGTCGGCATCAGCACGGAAGTGTAACGAACCATTCATTCCATAAAGTTCGTCGGCCGCGTTAAACGAGGTCGCTGGAATAAAGAATAATTCGTAATTCAAGGATAAATTCATTACCCATTTTTCGGCACAATCGTCATATTTCCACTTCATATCGAAGGTTAATCCCGTTACAGGGTCCACGATAGTAGTATGACTAAACGACGGGGTTTCTTGACGATATTCCCCAACGTATTTGTTCCAAGTTAATAACTGAACGTAACCCGGAATTAATCCGATAAAGTGGTTCGCACCTATTACGGATTGAACGAAACGGTCACGGAAGAAATCCATATTACCCGCCTGATTAATAGCGATGCCGCTATCATTACAACAACCGATACCAACTTGACGTATATAATGCGATAAGTTACCAGCACCAACAACGATTGGTCTTTGCATTACGCCTAAATCTTCGAATGCTTCCATAATCATAGATTCACCGTAATATAACGGCGATTTTTTAACTGATTCCAATAAAGGAACCGCATGGGCAACCGATGTCCCGTCGATAAAGTTACCGAAGTTTAATGCTTGAATAGCTAATAATGCCTTGTTTAATTCAAGGCAAAGAATGTCGATTTCAGCACGAACAACTGATTCCATGAACACGCCGTCCGGTTCGCATAATTTACGCATTTGTGTTTGGTCGAAGCCCATCCATTTGGTCGCGATATATTTTGTAATTTCTACCGTGTCGTCGAATGGTTCTTTTTCGATGTCCATTGCGCAATCGGCATCCGTCGAAGTTGTAATATCGGTAGAAATACCGCGTTGAATAAACTTAATGCGGACTTGTTTTTTCTTACCATTTCCGGGGTCAACTGCGACTTTCGTAACGCCCGCGGTGTTTTGCGTGGAAATTAACGCGTCCAAATAACCTACGGGTGTGCGAAGTACTGAAGACGTTTTTCCGTTTAGGATTTCATTTAACGATTGTTGTACTTTTTCGCAAATCCCTTGCGTAAAGGTAATATATGCCGCTCCGCGATTAACTGAAGGCATAAGAATCGATAAAATTAAAGAAGTACATGTTACGCCAACGAATAACGACGGCGAATCAAAAGCAACGGCGGCAATGCCACCAACTAATGTGCTTAACATTAAAGCCCCGCCAAGGGTAAACGTTAAACTAAGAATTGAAATAATTTTTTTCATTTTAATAATGATTAATAAAGTTTTAATAATAAGATTTGATTTGATTGTTTTACCCTATTAACGGAAGGATTCCGAACGATAACTTTTCGAATTGGTAAGTCAGCAACCACGAAACAAAATTAAATAAAAAAAGCCCCGATAAACAGGGCTTTAATAAATTGTTAAAATCTTTTTTTTAGTCTTTAGGGGCAGTCTTTGCTTCTTCTAATGCCGCTTTGGCTTTTTCTGCTCCAGGAAAATGAACTTTTTTACCCGTTCCCCCGTTCGGGTCATCAACAATTACTTGTTGTCGTTGCTGGCCCGTTCCTGTTCCTGTTCCCGCTCCCGCGTTACTTTCTTCGATGAACTTCCATTCTTTAAGCTTCGAATCCATAATGTCGTTAATTCCTAAAAGTCCCGTTTTATCTTCTTTCGTCGGTTGCACTTTGGTTCCCTTAAGATAAATATGTAATTGCTTTTTGTCGTCAATATCTAAATCGTATTGATTCGACAAATGCCCGGTTAATGTAGGAAACGCCGCTTCGAAAGGGACGCGTAATTTTTTCGAAGAAATTAGCTTTGTAAGTTCGTTTTCGATAGTAATTTTCTTTTTATGGCCTTCTACTTCGGCAAGTTTCGAAGGGATAACATTTTCTTCGTAATCTTTAAGTTTATTATTCGCCGCGATTAATTCATTTTGAAGGGTTTCGACTGATTTATCGGTCGTCGTCGTCGCTTTTGTTTTAGCGAATTCGATAACGTCTTTAATGGCTTTATCCTTGATTTCGTCCGAAGATAATCCGAAGGTTTTCTTTAATTCGCGGGTAATAATATCGAGTTGCTTGCCTCGTTCTTCGCCTTTAAATTTATCGATAATTTCGGGGTCGTTTTCGAATAACTTCCTTTGATGCGCGGCCGCCATTGCGACAAGCGGATTAATATCAAATTGAATTGCATCGTCTTTCGATGCTTCGATTAATTTTTGGGCCTCCGCTTCGGCGATTCCCATTGCTTTTAAAATTGCTAAGATTTTATTCATATTTATCGTTTATATTTTTTATTTGCCCACGTGTTACGGACCGATAAATCAGGATTTTGATTAAATATTTTACTTACTTTTTCTTGATTTATTTCCTTTATCGTTGGTGTTGGCTTTTCCGCCAATGCTATCATCGGATTTTGCGATTCCAAGGGATTCGATTGTTGGACATCCTTTAATCTGTTCAAAAGATTCGATTGGTCCGACTTCGATTCGTTCAATTCCTCCGTTTGCTGTTTCGCAATTTTCTTCTTTGGTTGCTCCGATAGTGATTGATTGTTTTCCATTTGCTTCGTTTAAAAAGTTATTATAATTGAATTCACGACCATGCATATCACATTCGCCTAATATTTCATATTTGGCCTTATTGCTTGCATCGTTTTCAATAATTTCTTTGGCTAATTTAGTAAGAACGGCAACATTTCCGGTTACCTTGTTTTTAACATTGTAAAAAATCATAACACAAATATATTAATTAGTTTGTTTTTACAAAATTATAAATATAATCAGTAATTAACAACTAAATTTTATTTGTAGCGATTGCCCTGTGGCGACAATTATATCCGCCGCGAAACGCGGAAAAGTTTGTCAAGTTAGTTCCCGGAATCATTCCCGAACATTTTTTCCCGCCAAGATAACCTTTATTTAAAGCGGTGTTAATTTCCTGTTCTAATTCTTCGCGTAATAAAACACGTTTCCCGACCCAATAAACGCATTGCGACCGACTATCTGTTATAAGGGACCCCGAATAAAGAAAGTCTTTTAAATCTAATTCTTGACCGATTACGCCTTGAATCATTCCGTCGAATTGGCTTATCGAATCCCTCGCGACTTGTCCCGCGTAACGCATTAAGACGCTTTTATTATTCCCTTTCGTTACGACATATTTTTCGATAATAGCTTCCGCGTCACCAATGGACCCGCCAAGGGCTATATTTCTATAAAGGGCCTCCCGCATCGGATTAATGAAATCCGCGTTTATTCCGCTACCAAGTAGTTTATCGATTGTGTTTTGGACCTCGATTCGTTGTATATCTGTTAACGACGCGTCGGCGATATTAATGCCGTTAACCACATCTTGTAATTTAATGTTATTCGCTTTAATTAAATCGAAATTCTTTAAGAGGTCCGAAACCTTCGCATTATATCCCGAATCTTTTAAGGCCGATTTTATGCGGTTTTCAAGCGATGCAAGGAATTCGATAGTTTTTTTATTAGTGGAAATTTTACCGCCCGTAACATCGACATTCTTAAATAGTTTACGGATTTCGTTAACAAGGGACGCTTCGATTAACTTTATACTTGTTTCGAATTTACTTGATGCGTTGTCGTTTATCGATTCGCCTTCGTTTATTAAATTGTCAATCGATGCCATAATTAACCCGGTTTACGGCGTTAATAAATTACCCATTTCGTCGAATTGTTCGGAAGGTTCTTCGGGTAAAAACACCGAAAGTTTAACGTCGAATTTTTCTTTTAATTTATCAAGCGGCGTATTCATAAACGTATTAGGCGTTAATTCATATACTAACTGTTGTAATAACGTAAACATATAAATCGATGCGGTTACTTCTTCGGATTCTACGGAACCCGATGCTTTCATATTCGACTTTTCTTCGGCGGTATAAATATAAAGCGGGTCGTAAACAGAAACAAAAGTAAATATCTTTTCCGTAACCGGATTACCCGAAAAACGTTTTTTCGCTAATTCCATAGACGCTTGCGCGATAAAGAAATTCGGTGCGTTCTTTTCTTTATATATAGTAATTTCGTTAACTATATCGTCTTCGTTTTTTACCCAAAATGTAGCTGGTTTTATTATCGCCGATTCGGTGTTTTCGTATTTAACTACGTTTAAGTAAGATTCTATTAACTTAACAGAGGTTAAATAAATATTATCGAAAAAGTTATTTCCGATTTTGGTTAACATGGAATATTGCGATTCCTTGTCGATTTGCTTTGCGACACCCGACTGATTAACGCCCACCGTCATATCGATATTAAGCGACTGTTCGGCACGTTCCAAAAGTTTTTGCCACGATTCACCGCTATATCGGATATTTTCGACGTTCGGTTGTATGAAACGAACCGACGGGAATTCATAAGGAAGATACGATTCGAATCCTTCTTGGTTCTTTGCCACGACCTTGCGTTCGATTACTGAATAAGGCGACGCGGTTTTGTTTTTTAACTTAAGTTTACCTTGTTGGACTTGTTTGTCGAATTTCTGTTCTAATTCCGGGACGTTATTCGAAATCTTCGAAATAATATCGACATCGCATTCCGCTTCGAACACTTCTTTAATAGGGTGGTTCGAACCTACCATTCCAGCTTGCCAATCTGAAAATTGACAAATCGCTTCGTCGCCGAATGCTAAATAAGGTGCGAAAAATGATTCATAAAAACCGTCCGCGTTAATGTCGCCGCCCAATGTAATAACGGGAATTCTTCCGATGTCATGTTTATAAATATCTTCACGAATCCAAACGGGTTTTGATTTTGGTCCCGACTGATATAATTTAATAAACCATTCACGGGTCACAATATAATAAACTTTTCCGCTCCATTCTTTTCCGCCGTTTGTCGATAATGGACTTTTTTCGTCCGACAAGAAAGAAAAAATATTTTCGTCGGCGTAATGGAATTGCGAAGAATATACAAGAACGGGTTTAGGGTTAACTTTAACCGAAGAATCCGTTACACCTTGTCCCGAAGGCAACCATAAAAGCCAGCCGTTCGGGTCTTCAATCATTCGTTTCATAACGACCTTTTGAAGATACAGTTCTAAACTTAAGGATTCGTTTTGATAGTAAAATTTCGATTCTTTAATAAACTTTAAAACGGTTTCTTCGGAAGTAATTTGATAATTAACCGAGTTAACGATACGGAATAAATCGTCGAAGGATTTATTCATGGACCCGTATGTTATGGCCTTATAATTATCAATTCTATATTGGAAAATATGTTCTTCTTCGTTCGGCCGTCTTTTTAATAGGGTTTCGGTCGGTAACGCTTTACGCGTGTGGACGGACATTTGCTTAAATACGTTTTCCCAATCCTTTTTGCATTCCGAAGTCGGTAATTTCAAAAAGTTTTTTATATATTCGTCTATGGTTTCAAACATTGTCGGCCCTTTCCGGGATTAAGATTTTTTTATCGATATGGAAATGCTTTCGCACTTCGAAGTGTTCACTAAATAAAGAAACGAGTTCGTTATATAAACGTTTAATATGAGGTTGTAATTTATTACCACCCGCGGCAAGTCCCCAAAATGAAGAATAAATTCTTTCGTTCGTCATGGGTCCGTTAATTTTTTCGAAGTAAAGAAAGTGCATTTCTTCCTGTGTATATCCGGCCTTCGATAAAGCGACGTTAAAACAATATTCGTCGGGTTTACCAGCGGCCCACCTTATATGCGGGGCTTTCGGGTCGTCGTAAACTTCGCGCGATAATTCAAAAATCTTCGCGGTATAATCATTCCTTTTAAAGAAAAAAGTTCCCGATACTGTTTGCGGTAACTTCGATTTTAAGTTAAAATAATTACATGCGTCGCGCGGGTTGTCAATCCAATAAGTATAATTCCGATTTGTTCTTTTTTTTGTTAACGGGTCGTAATCGCCGTTATAACCAATAAAAAAATCGCGGTTTTCAAGCTTATCGAATAAAACATTTATATCCTTATTAGGAAACCAAATCGAATCGACATCGATATAAAGCGAATCTTCATAATCCGAATATTTATCGACGCATACCTTTAACCTCTGATATTGCGGTTTCCCTTCGACGATATAATCTTCGGGTTTCGCGGGTTTAAATACATCAAAAAACGTTTTTTCTTTTTCGGTTAATACATTAACGCAATCGTCATGGATTAACGTAATATTAACTTTAGGGGAAAACGCCTTAATACTCATCGCTAAGTTTAAGGCGTTTTCTGCGTAAAGCTCATAACCCAAAGAAATTAATATAATACCTCGATTACGAATAACAATTTTCTGTTATTAGATACGAGTTAAGAACGGCAATAATACCGGGAATCGATACGGGTTTAACTAATTCTTTTTCAGAAATAGTAATTACACCGTCCTTATAATTCATTCCGTCTTTAGTGTCTTCGATAACGTCACCTAATTCGATGTCCCATTCCGCGTCGGTTTTATACACTAATTCGTCGCATGTAATCCAACCTAAATTCATATATCGTTTATTTGCAACGATAGAATTCCACCAATCGAAATCGGTCAAATTAGGGTCTGCGTTAAAATCTTGAAATGCTATCGTTTGACTACCAGCGATAGTTTGTTCCGGTCCGCATGAAGAAAGTCTTCGTTTGGTAAACGAACCTTTATCCTTTTTACCTAATAAATTAGGCGATACGTGAAGAATTCCTTGACAAATTGCCCATTTAACGTTATCTAAATTAGTTAACGGATCCGTTTCGCCGGGTGCGGGTGGATTTGGATAAACTAAATCCGGATCACACTTTAAAAAAATAAGATAAGGGATTCCGCCCGTTCTTGTTGTAATATCACATGATTTGCTCCAATCATTGATTGGAATCGCGGAACCGCAATTTGGATTACATACTTCCATTGTATAAAAAAATTAAATTGTTTTTGTTTTATCCTTCTTATAAAGCGAAGGTTTGCTTCAAACACTTTCGGCAAGTGTTGCCATGTAGCGGGAGGGGGATTCGAACCACCGATATGCGGATTATGAAACCGCCGATTTAACCACTAATCAATCCCGCACTATAATATTAAAAACGTTTAAAATTAAGATTTTTTTATTCGCACGTAAAGTTTATTTCTTGACAATCCGATGTTAATTTCGCGTTTATTAACCACATTTGGCCCTCGTCGTTATTCTTTGTTAAGTCGGGACCCGAATCGAATTCCATTCCATTAACAAAAACTTGTTTAGCGTTAAAGCAAACGGCGATTTGTTCCGCCACGTACGGAGGTAATAAAGGGGTTAATAACTGATAAACCGTTTTTTGTTTACTACTTTGCTTATTTCCGTTAACTACCGTGTTCGTAAACGAAAACGCTTGTTTATTTAGTTCCGCGGGAATTCTTATTTGTGCCTTGTAAATACTCGCTTGAATAGACGGCGGCGAACCGACTGATAATTGGCCGTAATATTTACCGTTACAATCATAAGCGGGATAAATACCTTCTAATAATAATGTTTTTTCGCATGGACGCGCGCAATAAGGTTCGGATATTATTTGCGATACACCTTCGCCGCATAAGTAAACAGAACAATCGAATTCCGCTTCTTCCGGTGTTGCCCCTCCCGCGATTGCGTCATTATAACATGTCGTATATTGAACGGGGTTAACCTCGCATGCGAATAAATAAACGGATAAATAAAAACAATCTATCGGTAAATTTAACGTATCGATAACAAGATTCAAATATGCGTTTCCGTTCGCGTCCGTTCCCGACTGCGTAGTTATATAAGCGACCGAGGGAATAATTAAACCCGTGTTCGTGTCGTAAATTTTCGGAAGAACCTTCCAAAGCGTCGAGTTATCCGAAAAATATTGAAAATAAATCTTATCGCCTTTAACGAACGGATTACAATATTCTTCGTCTTGCGAACAAAGATTGTTGCACCATAGGTCCGCTTGATTGTTCGGAATTAACGTGTTTTGGCATGGTCTTATTTTATAAGACCGTTTAGCCGCATACGTTTCGTTATTTTCGGGTGTATAAACAACCGTTTCGTTATAAATATATGTTCCCATTATTTAGGTTCTTTTTGCAAATACAGTAATTTTAATATCTTTATTTACGAGCGAATCGGAAACCGGGTCCGTCGCGATAAGTTCTTCGTCGATACAAAACAAAGCCATTAACGGGGTTGTTTCTTCATAAACCGATTCTTCGTTATAAACTTTTGGCGACTGTAATTGCGTTAAATAGATATTTGTCGCCCAATCTTCCGCTTCTTCAATCGTTGTTATACTTCCGGGGTCGTCGTCCACGTTTACGATTAAATTATAACCGTCCGCCGGGTTTATTGTAGCTATATCTACGATTTCGCCTTGTAAACACATGTCTTCACCGGGACACCAAATTTCCTTTGTATCGAACGCGGGATTTTGTGCGGTTATTTTCAAAACGGTATCGGGAACATAATCGCGAACAAACATTTTTTGCGTTAACACAACGTTATCGGTAAATGGGGTAATGTAATCGTCATAGAAGAAAGTAAGTTTCCATTCCACGAACATTTGTTTTCCGCCCCAATACTGCGTCGAGGTTATACCGAACGGGTCCAAAGTTCCGTTTAAATACGAAGCTATATTCGGAATATAACCTTCGTAACGATTACGCCATTCCGCGAATAGTGTTATTTGGTCCGCTACCGACGTATTAATCGAAATTCCTGTTCCCGATAAATAGCTTGCGGACTTAACCTTCGGCATGAACCTATAATCGTAAACTTGTTTATGCGCTCCGAAAAAGTCCGAATAAGTTTCGTATATGGTAAATTCTACGGCCGTTAAATAACGAACGGGGTCGTTCGAAGTAACGATTCCGAGCCTTGCGAAAATATCGTTTTGCCATTGGTTCGCGGGAAAATCAAGAACAAGGCGGGAAAACATTCTTTCTTCAATCGATGCCGTTAAGTCGTTTCCCGTCCATTCGATATGATTATCGCCAATTGTAGCCGTTTGTGTTAAGCCCGCGCCATTATACGGAATGTCTTCGTTTACCAAATATTCGTCACTAATAAACGAATTTACTTCATAATTAGCTGGAAAATTGTTATAACTTACTATCGCAATAAGACGATAAGAAGCATTCGAAACGATAGTCGTTTTATCGATGTTAAATGTCCATTTATAAGTTATTCCCGCAACTAATGTCGGACCCGTGAACGGTGTCTTTATTTTAGTAGAAGAAACCCCGAACGCGGTTATTTCGTTAACGTCAAGTTCGTAATTCGCTTCCCATTGCACGGTCTGGTCTTTCGTATCTGTCCGAATCATTTTAATAACAAGGGCCGAAGGAACCACGGGGGACGTGCATCGGAATTCGACTGCGGTGTCCATTGTCGATGCTACCGAATTAACCGTCGCCGAATTACGGGTTAATATAAATTGTGGGGTCGTAAAATATGGAGCCGCTCCGTGTGTATTTTTATTATAAAATCCGGCTTTATAACCATAAGCCGGATTTATTTCCAGATTGCCAAAATTGCCAGGCGCGCCGGTATTCTGTAAATATACATAACATCTGAAATCGATTGTTGTGTTATTATATACAGATGCCCCCGTAACACTTAATTCAACTGGATTGCTTCGTTTATCCTTCAATAACCTTGAATGATTATCATCAAGGGCCGGCGTTGTATAATTTTCAACATCATACGATTGTATATAAAATATCTGAATTTTGAAATCATAAGTTGAACCAACCAATCCCAAAGGTGTTAATAATACAGCGTTAACCCTTCCTGGAAATGGTAAAGGATCGCCGGGGCTTGCAAATGAACAAAAATATGTTCCCACATAACTTGGCCCCAATGTTACGGACCAATACGATGGCGGAATTCCTGAATTAACATTTACGAATGATACAGGCACAAATAATGCCGGATCAATGTAAATTGTTGTATTGGTTATGTTAATATCTGATGAAACAACAATATCAATACGTTTCTTTTCGGCCATTCTGTTTTTAGAATTAGTTATCGCCGCGTCCACCCACGAAGGGGTCGGAACCGCGACCGAATGTTCGGGTAACGTAATTACTTCTAATGATTTTAATGTTAAAGTATAAGCCATTTTTTTAAACTGTTCCGGTTATTACTAATGTATTTGATTTAAAGTTAACAGAAATTTCGTTAATTTTTCCAAGCCCTTCGGAAGTCATAATTTGACCGTCCAAATCAAGGGAATCGAGTAACGCGCAATTAAATTCGATTTCTGCGGCGAAGTCTTTTCCTTGATACGTGGTTAATTTAGGGTTTTCGATAGCCCAAAAATTATCGTAAAGATTACCCGGATAATTCGAGTTAAACCACATCGGATAATTATAAAACTGATTAACGTTAACGGGATTACCGTTCGCGTCCGTAAATCCCGAAAAGAAAACATTTGCGCCGTCCACTTTTCCGTTCGATACGTCCACACCGTCCCAAAGTAATAACATAGGCGTGAAACAATTGTGCGAATTCATTAGGATTGCACGGTCGTAGGTCTGTATTACGGGACCGATAGACGGCCAAGTTTTATAAGTACTTAACACGTCGCGGTCGATTCCGTCGTCGCGAAAACGACAAGCGGCAAACGGTATTAGGGGTGCGAATTCGTCTTTCTGAAGTGGCGAATAAGGAATATTCCATTCCACAATATCACCCCACCGCGGAACCGCTTCGCCTCCGACCCAATTAATTCCGTCTTTCTGATAATAAAAACTTCCGTATGAATAGCGCGGCTTTGTGGACCAATTCCAACATACTTTTGTAACCTTTGCCCATGTTGTAAGATCAAGAAATGGCGTTTTTGGGATAAAATAATCGCGCCGTTCAAGAATCAAATCGTTCCCGTTTATTTTCCATTCAGCGTTAAAAGGTAGTTTTATTTCATTAAAGAATTTAACACCGTTCAATAATGGTTTGTTTTCTTCAATCCAATATGTTGTCGTGTCAAGGGCTTGCGTCCCTTTATGGGCGGGGGCGTTCATATAAACGAGGTTATAATATAACGATGTCGGTGCGAATATCGAAGACTTGAAATTTAAACCACATTTTCCGCAAACGTTTTGCGCGTAATCGCGGACCAACGGCGAAGGGTGTTTTCGTCCACAACCAACAATTAAAGCATATAATTGATTCGCATAATTCTGAAACGTCGATAGTGTAAAATTCGTGTTGCCAAGAAAAACCAATTGATTCCATGATGTTCCAAGGTTTGAATTCATCCAATTAATAACGGAATTAACGAGGTTAAAAACGGCCGATAGCGTTCCGATAGTCGGAATCCAAAAAACTAATTGTGTTGCGGTCGCTATGGCTAAAATAATCATTACGTCATGCATCCAGTTAGGACGTAATTCATTACAATAAGACATGCGCGGGTGTTGTTTAGCTTTAAACCCCGCGTAATTATCCCAAATCAACGTATTTTTTAAACATGTAAGTTTTAATTCGGCGGTTGTTTTTTCAACGGCGGCGGCCGATAATGTGCATGATCCTTCACACCATTTTAGGGTCTGCGCACGAATAGTAAATTCATAAACTTGCGGGACGGAACAACAATCGTTTTCGAACTTCAAAACAGCTTCATTCAACATCGCGTTTGTTGATGTTACAAGTTTGCTATATAGATAGTTGTATTCTGCATCCGAAAACTCTAAATCCCCAGTAAACGAAAAACCGACTTGTCCAGTTTCCGTTTCCTTCCTTAAATTTAATGTCGGATTTTTTAACGTTTCCGTCGGATTTGTAATAAGTATATTATCAAGATAAGCTTTCATTAAGACGCTTGATTTTTAATAAATTCATTACGCGATACTACATTCTTTAAATGAACCGCGAATCCGTTATCGTCTATATTAATCGACGTGTTTTGGTTTTTCATTATAGTTATTAAAGTGTTCATTTGTTCCTTTAACTCTGTAATTTCTACCGTGTTATTTATAACAGGGGTGTGTGCGTGCTTTTCTGTTTTTAGATTATACGAATCAAACGCCCTTACTTTTTCGGACCAATCCCTTAAATCGATTCTTCCGTCGTGAACACCTTGAAAAATATCTTTATATTTTCGTGTGTTTTTATGGTTAAAGATAAATTCGTCTTTATGATATATGTACGGTTTACGGCCTACTTTATTCGATGCTTCGCGAGGGTTTCCACTTCCGGTATATCCTTCGCCTTCGTAAAGACCACCTTCGTAATAAGCGGCTTGACCCGCAATCGAACGAGCCGATGCTAATCCCGCCACTAATGCCAATAATGCCGCCGCGATTGTTATTCCCGCCGCGACACCACCTTCGGCCGCGGCCTTAGATACTGCAATCGCCGTATTTGCGACTAATTCAATTGTTGCAAGGGCTTGTTGTTGTCGAACATATTTTTCCTTTTCTTTATTAAGGTTTTCAAGTCGGGTTTTTTCTTCTTGTAATAATTCCGCGTTACCTTCGCCCGCGATTTCCTTCGCCTGTTCGACGCGTTTCGTCTGTAATTCCGTTTGTTTTTCGACTTCCTTAATCTTAGCGTCGATTATCTTATTCGTTGCCGATATTGCCGCGCCAACTATCTGTTCGAAGTAAGCGGTATATTCAAGAATTTCTTGTTTACGTGCTTCCTTCCTTAACTGATTAACTCGGTCTTCTTGTTTAACGACTTCGGTCGAATATTCTTTTCCCGCGGCTTTTAATATTTCAAGTCTTTGTTTTTCATAATCAAGTTCCGCTTTTAACAATGTCGAACCCCGCGCGTTAATTAATTTTAAACGGTTTTGTTCGGTCGCTTCTTGATTATCGACTTGTTTTAACGCCGTTTCGGTGGTTAACTTACCGAGGGCCTTTAAGGATTCAAAGTTTTTTTGTGCCGCTTCAAGTTTTAAATTTGCAAGGGCTTTTTCTTCGTCCACGGTAGAAACGCCGAGTTTTTTACGTGCCGCGATATTCTGTTCTTCCAACTTTATTAATTCATTATAAGAATCTTGTTGAACGTTTAACCTTAATTGAGCGATTCCGATTTCGGTGTCTTCGCTTTGAGCGATTAATCCTTCCGCCGTTGCTTTACGTTGGTCTAATTCTGCCTTTGCTATATTCTTATTCGCGTCGATAATAGCGAGGTTCTTATCGTTGTTAAAATTGATTTCTTGCTGGTTCGCTATCTTAGTTAATAGTAAATTCGCCTTAACTTTATCGGCCTTGGTCTTCGCTTCCTTTAATGTATTGGCTTTTAATTCCGCGAACGCGTCCGCTTCAAGTTTTTTCCTTATATCGAACGTTGCTTTTATTTGAGCAAGTGAACCTTCGCCGAAATTATTCTTCGCGTTGAATTCCGACGTTTTAGTCTGTTCTTCGCGAAGTTTCTTTTCGAGGTCCGCGAATAATTGTTTTATGTCGGCCGCGTATTTCTTCGCGTTATCTAAACGTTTTTTATTTGCCGCCGCGTCGATTTCTAATACCTTATTTTTTTGGTCTAATATAGCGTTTGCGACTTCGATTTCTTCTTTACGTTCGTCTTCAGTTAACGAACCATGTGCTTTCTTCCGGGATTCATACGCGGCAAGTTGTACTTGTAATAATTTAATCGAATTCCTTGCGGATTCTTTTTCTAATTTATCGGTTTCTAATCCCGCCGCTTTTGCTACGGCAATACGTCTATCGGCAACTTTTTGTTGTTGCTCTAATAATAACTTGGAATTCTTAATTATCGAATCATTGAATCCATCCAGAGCATGCGTCGTTAATCCGATTGCGTCCGTTAATTTAAAGAACATAGTAACGGCTCCGTCTATAATGTCGCCGATTCCTTTGAACACCGAACCAATTGGTCCGCCTAAACTTTTAAGCTTTTCGAAATTAGCTATTATTCCGACGATTGCGGCCCCGATTAAAAACAACGGATTTGTTAAAAGGGCTTTTCCTGTATTAAATAACGTAGTTCCGATTTGCTTTAACCCGGTTAATGCGTTCCCGAACGTAATCTTATTAGACGCTTGCACTAATAATTGTGAGTTCTTAGCAGCCCCTTCGAAATCTAAGTTAATTAGTTCACTTCCGACGTTTCCGATAGCATTTCCAACCGCTTCAAATGGTGAATCCGTTGCGAATATTCGTGCGGCCTCTGATGCATCGCCAATCTTACCTTCTAATTTTCCCGCTTCGACTGATAACCTTAAAAATTCCGCGTCGTCGTCGGTCGTTGCTAATTGGGTTTTAAGTTCTTTTAGTTGTGAACTTAGGCTTTTAACTTGCGTACCTTTGAAGGCATTATCGAGTTTTTTACCGAGTGTTTCGCCTTCCTTAACGACGTTCTTTTCGGCCTCTGCTAATCCGTTTAGGGATTTTGTTGCGGCATCGATTGCGACTTTATTCTTTTTTAAAGCTTCGTTAAATTTGGCGGCTTCTGATGGTGAATTTGTTTTTTTACGGGCGGCAAGGATTTCCGCTTCTTTTTTTAAAAGGTCGTTTAGTTCTTTTTCTTGTTTCTTAAGTTCGGTATTTACTTTTTTATAAGCATTGCCGACTTTATTAATTTCGTCAAGAACACCTTTTCCTTCGGCCTCTAATTGAAATATGACTTTAAATACGTCCGCCATTTGGTTGTCGTTTAATTCTTAGTTACAAGAATAACGAAGCAAAGAAACCCGAAGTTTTTCCCGGTTACGGCCGCATTAGGTCCGAAATTCATGGGACCGCTAAACGGTGTTAAATGCCACGTCGAAAGGTCAACTTTCAAACGTACATGTGTAACTTTTTTTAATGGTTGTGCGGGTTCCGAAACGGTAGCTTGACCGTTTAAAGGTTTTACGTTTTCTTGCATAATAAATTTTTATGCAATTTACACATTATAACAATAAAATTGTTACTGACTTTTTAAGCGGTTTTTAACTATTGGCCCAATAATTCGCAATTCTTTTCAAAACTTACAGAAGTTTAACTGGCCAGTGCCAAATAAAATGACGGAAACAGATTGGGAACAGATCTCAATACAATTAAAAATACATTCGCTTATAAAATGATAAAAATTAAAAAAACGGAAAAGAGTAAAAGAAAAGTCAGTCGTAGATTAGCCATCTTTGCAACTCTTGACCTAAAGAGCCAAGAGCGTCCTGTCTGATAATTCCGGCGGGGCCGCAACCACGCCACTCTTTTCCGTTTTTAAAATATTTCGTCGGGGGACGAAGGAAAAAGACAGGTCTCATTAGCCTGATCGATTTCCAGCAGGGGCTTCATTTAGCCCCTGTTTTCATTAGTAAAGATACGAATTTTTATGCAATTTACACATTATAACAACTAAATTGTTACCGACTTTTTAAGTGTTTTTTAACTATTGGCCAAACAGCTCACAATTCTTTTCAAAACTTACTGAAGATTCATCGCCGGCGTTACATTCTTTAATGGCAACATCCTTCTTTTTATTGATGGTATAAGTTGTTGTTTTTGTTGTGCTTTGGCTTTTGTTTAAAACCTCACATTGGCAAGTATATGTTTTTGCGCATGATGCCATTAATAAGGCCGCGATTATAATTGTTGCTTTTTTCATGTTATTTACGTTTTTTGGATGTATTGCTTTTAAATTCCTTCTTTGCCTTATCTATTTCTTTATTGTTTCGTTTCACCTTTTCAAGATAAGAATCTAATATTTGACAAAATTCAACATACGTATTGTCCTGTAATGCTTTTATATCTGATGGCCTTCCATCACATGCCAAATAAATTATATCGTTGATGAATTTTCGGGATTCTTCCATATATCTGCCGAAATATATCGGTTGATTCTTTTTACCTGATTTTTCATTTCTTCCAAATAGATTATCAAATCTTTTTCTTGTGATTCCGAAAATTTGTTCATAAGGTCCAAGGCAATTGGCAAAAAAAAAGCACGAACATCGGCATCCGCTTTGAATAATTCCCGTTTCTTATTGTTGAACGCTTCCGTTGGTGTTTTTATATCTTCGCCCTCAATGAAGAAGTAAAGACATGCTAAATCAAAAAGGGAATTTTCTTCGACGATGTAGTTTAATCGGAATTCCATTTCTTGAATAATCGAATGACTATAAACGATATCTTGATTATTAACCCCTTTTTTATATTCTTGAATCAAAGCTTTCATTTCCTTTTTAGATAGGCATAATTCAGCATATCTCCTGGATTCTTCCGCAGCAACACCGCGTTCCGCCGATACGGTTAACGGATCAAGTAAGGCGTAAAATTTAATACCTTCTTTTGTTTTAAATACTTCCTTAACCGCCTGATTTTTTGATGTTGCTTTTGTATTTTCCATTTTACAAATGTAATAAAATTATTTAACTAAAAAATTACCCATAAACACATTGAACCAATATCGGGCCGTGTCAATCGCATCCGCTTGTTGTTCCGGGTTGTTACGGTCTGTTTTGTTTATTTGTCCGTTTGGTAACATTCGAACATTTTCAAGGTCAAAGATTAACGCCTTACATTTTTCTTCGTGCAGTTCGACCGGGTAATTCGCTAAAATAGAATTAAACAATACTTGATTTTCTTCCAATCTTGGATTGACTGAAGGAATGCGGATTTGTGAACCGCTTAATTTTAACATTTCGCGGATTACTATATAAAAGTTTAAATTATCCTTAACAAGCGCGGTTGTGTTTTGCCCGGTTGAATCCCCCGTTACCATATACGCGAATCCTTGGTACATTACTAATATGTAATTGCAAAGGGCATAAATATCAGAATTCGCCAATTTTATCGTTTCTATTATCCGCACTTTATTATCATACCATTGAATTACTGAACAGCAAATTGGATTCTTATTAAAGTCAAATGATAAATAAAGAATGTTTTCGCGCGATACTTCCGGCCTTCCTAAGTGCTTATTCCTATCAAATGCAAATGCCCAAAGCGAATTTTTATCGGCGAAGTTAGTCCAATCCCCTTCAATAAATTGTCTTTGGTACCTGTCTGCCATTCGCCCCCATGCATCCCATTGCTCTTTTGTTACATAGGAATTATCAGAAGGTAACGCATGTTGAAAATAATACGGTTCTTTTAATTCGCCTTTCTTCCATGCATCATAAATAACTTCCTTAATCCATGTTTGAGTTGGATTGAATGTTGATAGCGTTATTGGTTTTGGCATCTTTGGAATATACCAAGAACCATTTCTTGATTGCCCTATTTCCCATAGCTTTTTTGATAGTTCTTCAATCTGCTCAAACCATATGCCGTTTGTTTCAAGTCCAAGCAAATCATTTAATTCGGGATCATGCGTAATGTTTTCACCCCGGAAGAATATCTTCGAATCTGTTTTTTTATGGTATATAAAGAAGTTTGACTTATCCCGGTTCCATCCCCAATTTGCTGAAGGCCCAAGCACTTTTTCAAATGTTGGTATTGTTGTTGCTTGTAACGCCGGCATATCAGCCCTGAATATATGCCAACGTGAATGTTCAAATGATGATGCCGCTGTTAGGAATACCGCAGAACATGCGATACTCTTGCCCCCTCAATTTTGCCCCCCGAAAGGGGCAATCATCGAATGGCCCCACCATAACTAAGGTTGCGATAATTGTTAAGTCCATACAATGCCTCGATGGACTTATTATAAAATTCTTCTTGTTTCGGGTTTTGCGCTAAGTCTATTATCATTGTATTATTTTTCGTTTAAATATATTCCTATCAACATTATATCACCACTATCACAATTCAATAACGGTACCATTACTTAGTGTTATTTTTGCGGGTTCTTTGTTTAAGGATTCGCCGTCGGTAGTAACATCGACTTTCTTCGGAAGAACGAAGTCCATAAGCTTAACCATTATTTTGGCCCATTCTTGCGGATTCTTTTCCTTTACTTTTGCCATTACAGGCCCGAAATGGACGCTTTGTTCGTCGATTGCTTCCAATATTATTTGCCGCGCTTTTTTAGTTACGACGTTCGGTTCGCCTTTTTTACGTCCCGCGTTAATAGGTTTTGCGTGACCTTCTTTGAATTTTGCCATTACTGTTCGTTACTCTGTTTTACAAAGGTAAAAAAAATAAACTAATTATCTTCGAATTTGATTTCTTTAACCGAATCGATAACGAATATCCCGATAGCTATAAGAAAGATAAAAGCTAATATAAACACTCCGATTGCGATGCAAACGAACCATTCGAGGGCTGTTTGAGGGTTTATGTACTTATACGGCATTAAGGCGATGTTTATATTAAAATAGATTAATGCGATTAGGACGTAATACATTAAAATCTTAGATTGGATTTTTTCGGTTATGAATTTATACGATTTCATTTGTTTTGTTTTTATACAAAAGTAAAGTTATTTTTTATAGAAAATTCGTTTACTTATTAACACGTAACCGCCTTGCCTGTTCTTAATAGGGTCGTATAATATACCGAACGAATAATCCTTTGTTTCGAAGCCTCCCGTAAACCCTATCGTCGGACCTTGATTCCACCCCGGTGTTAACCCGATAAGTAAAGCTTGACGTGTTCGGGTTTCCTTTATAATGATAGGTTTATATGAATAATTGATTTTTAAGTCTTTAAGTCCGTTTTTTTCTACGGTAGCGATATACTTAACTTTTGCCGTGTCGTTAAATATAGAATCTATATAAATACGTTGCTTTAAGTAATCCCGAACGATAAGGGCGGAATCTTCTTTCGTTATTATCTGGGTGTTTGAATATTCGATTGTTTTTTCTTTATAGACGGTCGGGTTCGTAAAGTGGTAATTTCTGACTTCGGGCTTCTTCGATAGCGTGACCTTGACCTCGATTCGGTTTGTCGTTCCGGTTCCTTCCTTTTTATGTATTAGGATTAAGATAATAGCGATACCTAATAACAACATAATTAGGTTAAACCCGAATTTAAGGAATGCTTCTTTCATTTTTTTATTTTGCTTTTAGTAGTAAAGTAATAAGCGGCGATACATATAATTAGGTATAAGATAGTTATACGAAAATCAAGCTTTAAAAAAAGCCATATTAAAAGACTTGTAAACGCGGTGACAACTACGAATAAAAGGATAATTAATTTAACGGGGGGTTCGTCTTTCTTATCGGCCATTACTTTGTTGGTTTTTAATAACACAGTCGAAACAAAGCTTCGCGTCGGTCCCCTCGTTATATGATTCGTTAGCTTTTATTTCGTTAATCTTTAACGACATACCACACGAATCGCAACAATTACCTTTAACGCGCTTTCGTTTATCTGTAATAAATATTTTTATCTTCGATTCCAAGTTCTTTGCAAAATTTTTGAACGTTAAACGACGGACATGCTTTATTCTGAAAGTCGTAATGTCCCGCAACCATTATTTTTGAGTGAGCCGCGATACATTGCTTAATATAGTTTCCAAGGGCTAATCGTTGGGCCTGTGTTCGTGTGTCTTTCGCGATTTTCCCGTCCGAATCCAATCCGCCGACATAAACAACGTGACGTGCTTCGGAGTTTAACCCGGTTACGCCGTTCGTTATTTCCCGTGGCTGAACGATGTCGTCTTCGTTATACGGAACGAGGTTTTCGATAACGCCGTCGAGGTGTATTATATCCGAATATCCGACTTGCTTCCAACCACGGCCTTCTGGCGGTGCGGAAGTGTGCATTTTACGGATTTGGGCCGATGTTATTTCTTGCCCTTGACGGGTCGCCGTACAATGGATTACTAAAAATTTAAGATTTCCCATTTAATTAACGTGTTTATTTTTCTGTTTATAGATTTCCCAAATCTGTTCGAAAATCTTCGGTTTTGCCTTTTCGAATTGTGTTTTTTCGACAAGGTGTTCGCAGTCTATAACGACATCGGCCCCCCTTAATGAATGATAAAATTCAATTTCAGTCGATATTTTTTTCCCAGATAATCCCGAATAAATCATTTCCGCATTCAATTTGTTTCTGTTTTGCAAATATACCTTGACTTTAATCATGATTCAAATATAATAATTAAGGGATAAAAACACAATAGTTCATCAGATCGGCGGTTGCATATGCATTCAATCGCACTTCATATTCTGTAAAGTCCGTTCCCCCTCCGCGGGCAACTTTTTCAGCTAATTCAATAAGCTTTTCTTCTTCGTGCCTTATCTTATTAAGGTTTTCAGTCATGGTTGAATTACCGTTAATAGCAACCTCAAAGTTATGGATTGCATTAATCACATGCCACCATGAAGTTTTTGTTTGCTTAACAATATCCTTTTTTTGGACATCTTTTAAATATAGAAGAATGATTTCTTCTCGTTTTTCGGGTGAAATTTTTTGTGTGATTTTCATTTTGTCGTTGGTTTTGTTTACAAATGTATAACATTATAATGTGATTATTCACGCATTATTCGCTACTTATCAACAATCATTTCTTAATAATAACGGCCATGTTTTGATAAAAATGGATTGATTCAATTGGAAGAAATCCGGGATCGTTCGGTAAATGTTTTGCATTAACATCATTAATAATGTAACGAAGGAAATTGATTGATGTTTTTGCTGCCATATCCTTATAATTTGGCTCACCATCAAAGCCATGATCAGCCCACCATGACGATTCAAGGTCTTCAATTACATATATTCCGCCCTTTTTAAGATGCGGGAATAACAAAGTAAATGAATTAATCGTTAATCGGTTCATATGCGATGCGTCGTCGATAATTATATCGGGCGGACCACATTGTTTTATAAGACTTTCGATAAAGTTCGGGTTATCCTGTTCCCCTTTTAAAACCGTTACGTTCGGATTAAAACGAAGCCTTGATTTGTCGTAAATATCGACACCGAATATATGTCCGTTACGGAAAAAGTCGGACCACATACGAAGACCGGAGCCGCCGCGGTCGGGATATTCATAACCACCGATTCCGAGTTCTATCATTCGAATCGGTGAATCTTGTAAATGTTCGAAATGTTTTTGATAATGACGGCAATAGTCATGATGGCCGTGTTTGTCAGATTTGTATTTGATTGCTAATTCAATAAGGGTTTTTTTTTTCATAATTTTATTGCGTTTATTGGTGATTGTATTTTACTAATATGGTTATGCGAAATGTGAAGGTACATATTTGTTGTCTTAACATTATTATGACCGGCTAATTTTTGTATTAGATTAATATCAACACCAGCTTCAACCATGTGAGTAAACGAACAGTGGCGCATTAAGTGGGTATATA
>ERZ869921.394-NODE-394-length-28452-cov-337.999753_pt1 | contig 28452 bp, 40 predicted proteins | sample MGYA00579310_ERZ869921 | MGnify/ENA primary metagenome ERZ869921 (study PRJEB32216, sample SAMN09231816) | wastewater metagenome | place: USA: Maryland | collected 2016-06-21 | study: EMG produced TPA metagenomics assembly of the PRJNA472060 data set (Reclaimed... | reverse complement strand
CAACGGACAAGCCGCTGAAGCGGCTGCCGGTCTGCGGACGCGTGCTCTGCGACGTCTCGGAGATCTACGTGGTCTCCTGCGAGGACGGCGAGCATCTCGTGGGTGGGTCCTGCGACGCCGACCACGACCTAGCAGGAGCCGTGCGGTCTATCCCGCTGTCCGACGCGGACGGCTACAGCGTCCCGGGGGCGCGCACGGTCCGAGCGATCTCGACGACATGGGCGCCGCGGCTGTCCGAGAGCGGGCAGTCAACGCCCTCGCGCTGGCCGGCGCGGGCGACGCGCGGGCCTGGCAGGCGATGGCGCGGTCGCTGGGGGAGATGGTCGAGCTCGTCGACCGCATGGTCTCTGGGCGGCGCCGGGTGGCCTGATCTTTTTTTTAGACCCCCCCTTGCATCCCGATACACGAGTGTGTATCAATAGTGGTGTGAGCGGGGCGGTAACCCCGCGACGAACCGGGAGATAGATCATGGCACTCACGATCAGCTACGAGACGGGCGCGGATGGGTTCGGTGACGACGCGACGGAGGACGACATGGCGTCGTTCGCAGCCTTCGTCGAGGAGCGGCTCGAGGAGCGGTTCCCTGGGGCCACGGTCACAGCTGACGTCGACGCGTCGGTTCTCGCCTCTCGCTGCCGCGTGACGGGCGACGACAGCATCAACGAGACCGAGCTCGCCCAGTGGGTAGGCAACGACCTGTGGGACGAGTGGTGTTCAAGCCAGGCCTCGAGTCCGACCATCACGAGAGTGCGCCCGTCGAACGTTTGGCGGTGGATCGTGCGAACGATCTCGGCGGATTCGCGGCAGTAGCGATCGATGTCGCGACTCAGTTCGGAGGCGTCCGCGGTGTTTGCAAGCGGATGGCGGGGGCCGACGTGGTTGGACAGCTCTTTCTCCGCGAGGAAACGGATCGTGCCTCCCGCGAAGAGCCCGAAGAAATCCTTCGACATCGCGCCATGACCACCGCCACCAAAGCCCCCCGACGCCTCGGTAAAGGCTCGGGGGATGGCCGCGGCACCGTCACGAGCGGGAGGGCGTCGCGACGCGCCAGCGGCGACGAGGAGGCTACCACGAGCGAGCCAGTCGGCGCTCGCATCCGTCGCCTGCGTGAGGCCGCGGGGCTCTCGCAGCGCGTCCTGGCGCGGCTCCTATCGCGGAAGGACGGACGCTCGGAGGGAGCGTGGCAGGCGTCGCTGGCGCGCACGGAGACTAGCGACATCGAGCCACCGGCCGAGCAGCTCGACTCCATCCTCCGCGAGCTCGGGGACGACGAGGAGGGGCGGGCCCGCGCGGCCGTCGCGTCCGTCCTCACGGCGGAGGTGCTCGCCGACTGGTGCACGCGCCACGACCCGGTCGAAATCTCGAGGGCGCTCGCGTCGTACGCGACCATGGTGCCGATGATGGCGAGGAGGAACCGATGAAACTGTTTTTTATCGACCTGCCCGGATGGGGAATCGAGCAGTACATGGTTAACAGCCTGACCGTCGAGCGCGGGCCGAAGGTGGTGCCGCATGAGTAGCCCCGGACATGACGAGCTACGCCGATGGCGAGAGCAAGGGCGAGCGCCGGCCGGGTCTTGCCCGTTTTGCGCGTCGCGAATCTCTGTGGTCGAGCGCGACGGCGTCTTTGTGGCTCGCTGCTCGCACAGGGGATGCGGGGCACGAGGACCGAAGCACCATGACCTGACTCGTGCGTGCGATCTCTTTTGCTGCCCGCCGCAGAGGACGGCTGGCGGCATGGGTGGCATCGATGCCGGAGGTGTGCTGTGAGCAATTCCCAGTGGCACGACGACCAGGCGACGGGCGAACGCGCGTTGCGCGAGCACAAGCGCCGCGCCGATCTTGACTCGCGACTGGGTGACGCGTTGCGCGCTAGCGGCATCAACGCGGCCGACGCGCTTGCGGTGCAGGCGCTCTACGCGACAGCCGGGCAGTCGGGCTCACACCGGATCGTCTCGGCCCTGCGAGCCATCGAGGCATGGCTCAGAGAGGGAGGCGCGCTGTGAGCGACGAGAGTGTCTGCTCGGTTTGCTCTCGCCTCACCGGCTTCGGCGACGAGGACAAGGGCGAGCCGCCCGTGAACCTCGCCCGGTGTCCTGCGCCCGGTGGTATGGAGTGCCGAGCCGTTGCACAGGCGGTCGCGCCATGGCGCCGAGAGAATGAGACCCTGCGGTCGAACTGTGACCACCTAAGCTCCGAGAACGCCTCGCTGTCCAGCCAGGTTGAAGCGATGGCCATGCGCATCGAGAGTCTCGCCGAGGAGTTGGCGAAGCCTGAGGACGTGAGGCTCCGCGAAGTGCTCGATGCGCTGGACGGACGCGCGGTCATCTTCGACGGCCTTGGCGAGCGCGTTGGGCACTTGCTCGACGAGATGGACGAGTGGATCGAGAGGGCTGGAGAGGCCGAGCGGTTGGCAGAGGAGCGGTTGGCCCACGCGAACCAACTGCCGATGATGACGAGGAGACGCGGATGAGGCCAGGTCTACACGACGCTCAGCACCGACGACTGAGCTACTCGACGAGCCTACGGGCCGCCTGGTAGGCGCACCACGAAGCGCTTGAGGCGCACCATGCGAGCTCGTCGCTGGCGGCCGGACCGAGCGTCGAGACGCCTTCGGCCTCGTGCCCCGGCATGCCAGCGAGGGCCGAGCCTCCGCGGCGTGCTCCCGCGTGGTACTCCTGGATCCGTGGAGTCGCATTGGGTCCCGGCGTCTCTTTGACGTGGGCCGCTGCCTCGGCAATCGCGATGTCAGCGGCGAGCTTGCCGATCTCCGCGTCTACCTCGATGGCTCCGTCGAATCGGTCTAGGCTGAGATCGTAGGAGTCGCAGATCCATTGGTTCGACTCGTTGCCGCCGATCGTCGTGGGCTTCCCCGAACCGACGCCGCAGACCCGCTCGACGTGCATGCCGCCGGTCCGCGTCGAGACCACGAGGTCGCCAACCTTGAGGCGGTAGCGCCCGGCTCGAACGTCGGCCGCGGCGACCCACCGGTGTCGCGCGATGGCGTCGGCCTTGAGCTCGGCGACACCGCAGCGCCAGCCGTGGGACATGCGATCGTCGAGGCTATTGGGGGCCTCCGCATCGCGGACCGTGACCTGCGGGGACTCCGACTGAGCGAGCAGTCCGGCCAATGTCTCGGGGCTCGTCGGAGGAGCGGCGTCGCCAAGCCATCGAGGCGCGAGCCAGTCGCGCACGAGGAGCGGCCCCACGTGCTGGATCTGCCTCGCGTGTGCGGGAGCGTCGCACGAGCTCGACCGCCACGAGTAGACGACGAGACCATCGTCTCGACGCACGCGTGGCGCATCGCTATCTGGTTCGGGCAGTTCCCATCCGGTGAGCTGCCGCAGCGCCGTCACGGTCGAGAGATAGGGCCCATCCGGCGGCCGCAGAAGCTCCACATAGGTGTTGTAGATGTGCGACGCCACGAAGAGCGTCTGCCCGCTGCGCGCGAGCCACACGAGCTTGTGCCACGGCTCCAGCGGCATGCCTCCTGGCTGAGGGATTGACCCGTGCGTGCCGTCGATAGCGATGACGACGTCTGGGTAGAGCTCGTCCAGCACGTCGCGCACGCCATGGCAGCCAGCGCTCCACCCAATGAGAGCGACCTCACCGATGGCGCTCCCTCCGAGCTTCTCGACCTGCTCGAGCAACATTCGGCGGGTCAGCGGGGCGCGCGTCGTGTCCACCGAGAGCACCAGCGCATCGGGCACGGCCACGGCCATCTCGTGGATCGATGCCTGGCAGTAGACCCCAACCAAGACGTTCCGTTTGGCTCCGCTGCCCTGCTGAATCACGCGCATTTGTCACCTCGAGTCGTCGGGCTCACAGACCCACGTGCGGGGGTCGGGGTCGACTTTGTTGCACCGCAGTCCGTCCTGACAGAATGACTCTGTCTGGCAAGCGTCGCCGTCCTCCCCGCCGACGATACAGCCGTCGAGGAAGCGCCAATCGCAAGTCACGTCAGGGTCGTTTCCATCAGACACGACAGTCGCAGAGCATCCCGCCAATAGGACCAGCATCCCCCAGATCGCGCGCATGGATGCATGATATCCACGGTCCGCGGCTCGGGTAGAGCGCTACTGACAAGTGATGGAAATGATATCGCTATTCGCTACGCCAGTCGTGCGCCGGATTCGTGTCCGCGTCGGCTGCGGCCACGGCGCCGCGCATGTCGGCCACGATCGCGTCGGGCCTCGACTCGCTGGCGAGTAGCAGATCGACCATGCGCTCCAGGCGGGCCCCGCGCTCCTGCTCGAGGTCGAGCCGGGCGGTGAGCTGGTCGACGGCGTCCTCGAGCGTGAGGATCCGCGTCATCAGGCGGGCCTCGTCGCTCACGCTGCCTCCTGAAGGAACACGGCATCGGCCTCGAGCGTCGCGCTTGCCGCGTGGGTGTCGGCGACCAGGGTGGAGCTCGCTGCGGCGTCGGCCTCGAGGGTGATGCTGGTGGCCTGGTCCCCGGCGATAGCGACCGACACTGCGTGGTCATCGATGAGGGTCTGGGTCAGTGTCGCCGCGATCGTCGGTGTGACGACGAGGCCGGCCCCGGTCGCCGTGAGCGCGTCGAGAGCGAGGCCAGCGCCGCCAATGACCTCGGAGGCGCCCACGTGTCCGTCAGAGGCGACCACGAGCGCGTCGAGGGTGGCGCCCGCGCTGCCGGTGACGAGCACGCTGCCGGCGGCGCCGACGGTAAGCGCGTCGAGGGTGACCGATGCCGCCCCAGCCGCCGGCGCCGAGCCGGCAGAGGCGACGGTGACGGCCGCGAGGGTACCCGCCGCGGTGCCCGCCGCCCGGGCCGTGCCGGCGCTGGAGAGCGCCAGCGCGCCGAGGTTGGACCCTAGGGTGCCCCTTGCCGGCGCGACGCCAGCCGAGGCCACTGTTGCCGCGCCCAGGGCGACGTTTGTCGTTCCTGTCGCGAGCACGGCGCCTGCCGACGACGCCGTGATGGCGCCGAGGGTGATGGCCGCGGACCCTGTGGATGTCGTCGCCCCCGTCCCATCCGACGATAGGGTAAGGTCGCCCAGCGTGACCGTCGCTGACCCGGCCACCGTCGCGAATACAAACGGGACGGGCCCGCGCCCGAACGCTACCAGGTCAGGCCCAGGGACGAGCGGCGCCCGGGCCCAGACGTCAACCTCAACCTGATCGCGGAATGCGGCCAGGTCCGGCGACTGGACGAGCGGGGCGCGTGCCTGAATGTCCATCGTCTAGGCTGCCTTAACGCTATCGATCGTGGCTCCGGCCACGGTGCCGCCTGGGCCGTGCACGACGAGGTAGTGGTTCACTCCGCCGTATGGCGTGGTCGCCTGGTAGAAGCCGGTCGCGTCGCTGGTCACCCGAGAGACCATCTCGTCAGTGTCGGAGCGGAAGCAGCGAACGGTGCAGGACCCGAGAGGACTGCCGTATGCGTCTCGCGTGTAGCCGACAAACGCCAGGCGACCATTAGCTCCGAAGGAGCGCCACATGTCAGCGTGTTTGGCTCCGATCTCTACAAGGCAGTCGCCGTCGAATCCCCAACCTCCGATGAGCGTCCCGTGAGCGGGCCACCAAGGGCTCACGAACCCGGCGGCTTCGATGACAGCTCGCCAGTCGAATGACAGAAGGATAGAGGGCTGGACCATGTCCTCATTGTCGTAGAAGTACTCGTCACCAGCACGCTGGTCGGTCATGCTGATGATGACCCCGCCAAACACGCCTCCGACGAACTCGCCGTAGCTCAAGGATCGCCTCGCTGCGCGATTGGGATGTCGCCCATGTCTCGAGTGGCAAGCGACGGCATCACGTCGACATCCCGACTGGGGACGACGATCTTCCCCGGGTCAGGCACCTGGCGCTTGATTGCGTCGCGCGCCTGGTCGAGCAGGTGCAGTGCCATGACCTTGTCGCCGATGGTGCCGAGCGTGGAAATGGTCCCGCTGGCGTGAAGCCGGACGGTCACCCACTGCACCACGTCCTCGGGCTGGGGGGGGACGTAGGTCATTCGTCGATCGCCATGTTCACGTCGCACGCGACGGCGGTGGTGATGTTGAAAATTACGAGCGACGAGCTCACGGGGACGATGATGCCGCGGGGGAAGGTCCAGACGATGCCGACGCCGATCGTGGCGGCGCTGTTCCACCGTCGGTGATACGTGGTCGGCGCCGTCGGGCTGGTGCCCCAGGTCAGCGATAGCGTCGTAACGCACGCGGGATCCGCGGTGTCATCGCGCTGGAACGTCGACGTGGTGGCCGGCGTCACGCCCTGAGCGGCTGGCCTCCCGAACCCGAGCGATTGAGCGGTGCCGGTGGCCTGAATGACCGATGTCTCTAGCACTCGCGCCTTGACGGACGCGGTCGTACGGAGCTCCGCAGATGCCTGCGTGCTCGTGAGGTTTGAGGTGCGAACCGAGACAGATGCGAGAGACATGGATGCTCCTACGCGTTCCCGTCGGTCAACGTGAACGAGGTAATGGTGACCTGCTGACCGAGTGCCAGCACGTTGTTGTCCAGGGTCATGTCGCCGCCGCCGCCCGAGATCGTGACCGATCCCTGGATATGGCAGGTTGAGCCGCCGGAGTCGTAGATTCTGAAATGGGCGACGGTCCCCGCGGCGTCCGCGCTCGCGTCCTGCCACGTGCCGGATAGCGCCTTGGATCCTGACGACGCCGCGGCCAGCCAGTCGGACGGAAGCGTCATGGTTGCGCACACGGTCCCGCTGTCTGCGGTCCCGCAGGTCGCCGGCTGAGCTCCAGTGCGGAGCTTCATGATTGCGGAGGTTCCAATCGCGGTCTCGATCGCGTCGAGGCGCGCGTTGCGGACTGTCGTAGAGAGCTGAACAGCCATTATCCGGGCTCCACCATGAGAGAGAATGGGGGCGTGCGTCGGACGCCATCAGGCAGCGTCACGTACGCGCGCAGCGTGTATTTGCCGGCGGTTGGCACGTCGGTCGCGTCGGCGGCGAGCACGTGCCTAACGACGATGGATGCCGCTGCCGATGACTCGATGCTGGGCGACCAAGTTCTCGAGATGCCGCCCGGACCCGAGACGGAGACCGACACCGCTGTCGCGTCGACGAGCGTATACGTCGCTCCGGCGGGGCGGGCGATCGTGAGCTGCACCGCGTACGGCGACGCGGCGCCTGCATAGATGGTCATCGCTGCGGGTGGGCCTTCGCGAACGCGTCGGCCTGGTCCTTGGGGACGAGCACCTCGATCTCGACGGCCGGCTGCGGCCGCGCATCGAGTCCGGCCGGGCCCGTGCTCATGTTCGCGAGGCCGCCCCCTTCGACGATTCGGCAGAGGAACTTGACCAAGCCCGAATCGGTGAAGCCCTGCGCGATCTGGCATCCGGCGCCGGCGATCTTGGGGACCTCGGCGGCGAGCGTCGCGGTCTGTGCCGGCGTCAGCGACGAGCACCCCGCCGTGGGCGCTACGAGCGCGACGATCGCGAACACGGCCAGCGGGGGGCCCATCGGCGGCAGCGGCGGAACTCGAGGGTCACGCTTCTGGAGCGCGGGCCACGCCCGGCGGAGGATGCCGAACAGGTCGACGCCTAGGTGCTGCATCACGGCCCATGCCCGCGGCGAGTACCGCACGATCGCGTCCTGAGCGAACGAGAGGATCGCCGTGAGGAGCGGCCATAGGACGACCGGATACAGCTCGGGATGAGCCGCCAGAAAATCGAGGATTGATTGCATGGGTCAGTGACCTCCGAACAGCTTGGTGATTGCGTCGACGACCGACGGCGCCCATGAGGGCGAGGACGCTGCGATCGATCCAAGGGCTGCGGCGATACCGACGCGCCTCTCCAGGCGCTTCTGCCCGGCGGCGAGACGTCCCACGGTGCCGGCGAGTCCGGTGCCCTGCTCGAGCTCGATGAGCTGCTCTTTGGTCAGCTCGCCCTGCTGCGATACGCGCTCGTCGAGGCGCTGCGGGGGGCGCCCCAGCGTGCCGGCTATGGTGAGAAGCTGCCCTCGGATCTCGTCGAGCTCGCGCGCGTGCTGCTCCGCGTGCTGCGCCATCCGCACCGTGTACGCACGCAGCGCCCGGAGCTCGCGGCGCGCCCCGTCGAGCTTCGCGTGGTCGCCACGCCCGTCGCGGATCAGCGCGTCGATCTTGTTCTCGGCAGCGCGGATGCGCTCGAGAATGATCGCGACGTCGGAGTGAGCGAGGAGGGCGCTCATCCCGCTCGGGGGCGTGGGCGTCTCGCTGCGCTCGTGATGTACCTCCTGAGCGCCGAGCCCGACCATCGTCTGGCCGCTCGGGGCGGGACGCGGCGGGCGGCGCACAGTCGTCGGTCCGTAGACGTGGTCGTGCTCGTCGTCGTCTCTCATAGATGCACCAGCGGGTTCGCGACTGCCACGATGGCCTGAGCCATCAGGATCCGGCCCGACTCATCCGGGTGGATCCCGTCCGGGAAATTGGCGGTATTCTGGAAGTAGGCCAGCGCGGCGAAGTCGATGACGGCGTCGGCGCCGCACTTGTCCCCCAGGATCAGCGCGTTGCCCGCGAGCCTCTCCGTCTCCTCGGAGCCGACAAGGTCCACACCTGGAAAGCAGGTGCCCAGGATGATCGTAGCGATCCCAGCGTTGCGCCAATTGGTGACGATGGTCGTCAGATTGGAGTGCACGAACGCGCCAGTGACGGCTGAGTTGTAGCTATTGTGTCCCGTGTGCAGATAGCCGAACGACGGTACCGGAGCCGTGGCGTATCCGGAGTGGCCGCTCGTGGACCCGCTCACTGCAATGTTGCGCGTGTTGGGTCGCCCCCTCATGCGCTGGGCGATCAGCGTGAGCAGATCCGTACCTGCGTTGGCCGGCGGACTGGCCACCATGCTGTCGCCGTCGCCGAGGATGAGGCCCCGTCGGCTGGCGGCAAAAAACGCGAGGCTCATCGGGCTGCGATGTAAGCGATGATGTCGGCCTTCTCGGTCCCGACGAATGCCGCGCCGGCTTTCAGCGCGAGGTCAGACACGGACCCATTGCTTGGCTTGTACGATGTCGGCCCGGCATAGATCAGGTTGCCGATCGAGATGTTCGACAGCGACGTGACCGTCAGCGAGTCGCTCACACTGACCGGACTCCGGCTGTCGATCTGCATGTAGATCGTCCCGCCCGTGCGCCAGATGAAGACCGAGTGATAGGCGGTGTCTGAGCTGTAGCTGTCCGAGACGGTGTGCTCGGTGGTGCCGTCGTAGATTGAGAGTTGCACCGTGACGCTTGTGGCGTTGTCCGTGCAGATGATCCGCAGCCACTTCGAGCTCGAACCATCGGTGTCGTAGCAGAACGGGATCCAGTCCTGCGCGGCAACGGACGTGAACTTGTACCGGCCGAACAGCGCGAAGTCGGTGCCCGACACCGGAGACGTGTTGCAGTGCAGTCGCTGGGTCGCGTCGTTGGTGAACTTGACCGCGGGGTCGCTCGTCCGCGACGCGTGCCCCGCGCCGGCCTGGGTGAATTGCAGCGCTCCACCAACCTGGTCCGTCCAAGAGGTGAAGTTCGCCGGTAGCCCGGTCGCCGGAAGCATCGCAACGCCAGCCTCGAAGCACCGTGTCCACGCGGCCTTTGCGACGAGGCCCCACTTCACTGCCGTCGTGCTCGTCGCGATGAGGTTGCCCGAGTAGTCGGTGCCCACACGCGTCGAGCCGACCACGAAGGAGAAGACGTCGGTCGCAGACAGATTGCCAGACAGCGTGAAGGTGACCGTCGTTGTACCGTCTCCACTCTCGATCGCGGTGATGGTCCGCGCGGTGCCGACGCTGAATGACAGCGACAGTCCGGTGACGGCGCGCACATAGACGGGCTCGGAGAACGTCACGCGGACCGCATCCGGGTTGGTCGAGTCGGCCGCCGCGCTCAACACGGTGGGGGCTACGGCGTCGGCCGCCGCGGTCGTGCGTAGCGATCCGATCGTGACTCCTCCATAGCGCGCCAGATATAGCACGTTCGCCACCGCTGAATCCCAGTCGGTTACCTGGTACGTCGACGGGTCGATCGTGCAATCACCGTTGACGTTGACCGCAGGGGACAGATAGAGCGACGTCGCCGACCCGGCCGGAAAATCGATGACCAGCTCGGATCCGTCCGCGTGACCAGACGACGCCTGCGCGATTACGGCCGTAGCGCTGCCACTGTAGGTCATCCGCTTCCGACCCGACATCGTAACGAGCCCAGCTGTGTAAGACGTGCTTGATGGAGCGTCGTGCTGAGAGAAAGTCAGTTCGGTTGTGTCGATACGGACAGACCCAGTAGTCGGCGACGTGAGAGACCAATCTCCGGCGCTAGCTCCCTCGAGCACCGATACGCGCGACCCGAGCACCATGAAGTTGTCGACGTTCGCATCGTCGGCTCGCGACCACGCGCCCGTCGATGCGTTGTAGATGCCATTGCGCTTCGCGTCCGTCTGACCGGCGACGAGCACGCGGTCTCCAGACACGATCGACACGCCGTCGATCGTCTGCTCGCCGCTGAGCGTGATGTTGCTGGTGCTGACCGCGCGGCACGCGAGCTTCCACGGCGAGGCCCCCGCAGCCAGGCCGCGTAGTAGAGCGCTGAAGTTCGACATTGGAGACCTCAGAAGTAGGTGATGACGACCACGATCCCGTTGGCGCCCGCGCCGCCTGCGCCGCTGTTGCCGACGCCGTTCAGCGACCCGCCGCCGCCGCCGCCGCCGCCGCCGTACAGGCCGCCAGCGCCGCCCGCGCCGCCCGCACCTGCCGTATTGCCTGCGCCGCCGCTGCCCCCGCCGCCGCCCATTGGCGCGTTGGTCACGACGTCGCCGCCGTTGCCGCCCGCGCCACCTGGAGCGCTGCCCGGGGTGCCGCCGCCGCCCGATGACGTCCCTCCGTAGGCAAGACTTCGAGCTCGGCCAGTCCCGCCGTCGAACGCCGTGTCTGCTGACGAGATTTTACCGCCGTAGCCGCCGCCTCCAGCTCCGTCCCGTCCAGGCTCGGAAGGTGCCGCGGAGTCACCGGTGCTCTGACCCTTGCCGCCCCACTGGTCGCCGCGCGCGTCGCTCGATCCGCCGCCTCCACCTGCGGCAGTCGCGTTGGTGCCGCCGGATCCGCCCAGACCTCCGCCCGCGAACCCGCGGCATCCGGACCCCGACGTCGCGCTGAATTGAGACGCCGTGCCCGCCGTGCCTGCGTTGCCGTCTGTCGAGTTGGTCGTCTGCGATGCTCCGCCCGCGCCGCCAGTGCCAACGGTAACGGTCTCGGTGGCCGACAGCATGGATGCCTGCCATACGCAGCGTGACCGAGCCCCGCCCTGTCCACCGCCGCCGCCGTACCGGTCGGATGCCGCGGCTCCCTTGCGCCCGCTGCCGCCTCCGCCTCCAGCGCCGACGAGGAAGACCTCGATGACGTTGGCGCCGGTGGGCTTGGTCCACGTTCCGGTGGACGTGAATACCTGGACGTTGGCGGGTTGCCGATTGTCGACCGCGTTTTTCAGATAGCCGAGCCGGTCAGCAACATCGCCACTGGTAAGGTCGATGTTGGTCTCGCGGAACACGTCGCCGTCTTGGAACGAGCGAATCGTCCCGGACCACGCGGCCCCGGTGTTGATCGTGACGTTTTTCATTTGGCCTCAGCTGAACTGCACGCCCACGTACATCGCGGACCCGACAGTCATCCCGTGGTGTCGATAGCCGACCATCTGACGGTGCAGCGGGATCCGGATCATGTCGGTTGGATCCTGGTGGTCGCTCAATGTGTCGAACGCATCGCGCGTGTTGTCGAATGACACGTAGATGTCGGTCCCGACCATGTTGGCGGGTCGATAGAATCGATACGCGGCCCTAATGCGGCTCAGTTCATCGGCCGTCATGTCGATCCCGACTATGAGCTGTGGGCCAACCACAAGGCCGGGCCCCACGACGTCTCGCGCCCACGGGTTGGGGGCCTGGACCACGATGGCGTGCCGGCTCGCGTTGTCGGAGTTCGTGTCGTCGTCCGAGTATCCGGTTCCGCCAGCCTGCCAATTGTCGTTGGCCTGGTCGAACACGTATAGCTGGTCGGTCCCGGCCACGAGTCGCATGAAGTCCTGGAAGTTCGCTGCCGCATGCAGGTCGGCCCAAAAGGTCCACGCGTCAATGGCGCGCTCCCTGAGTGCCTCGTCTGTCTCGCCCGGAAGCCGGGTAAGCAGCCTGTCGCGCGCGTGGTACTCCACCGCATCGGCCGGGCAGAGCGCAACGAGGCCGGCGTACACCGCCTCGACCGCGCCGGTGTTGTCCGTGTCGACCATTCCGCCGATGACGCTGGTAAGCCTGTCGGCGTCCGTCCCGCGCAGCCACCGGGGCAGCCGCGCCTGCAAGAACGTCTCGTAGGGTCCGGCGGTCACTGCTCGATGAACTCCATCGCATCGGTGAACTGCACGATCGAATCTGCACCTAGCTGGATATTCGGCGCCCCCGCCCAGGATGAGCCCATGACGAAATCGATCACGCCGTCACAGGACATTACGCGCTCGATGATCTCGGCTTCGCGGACGATGCCTCCGATGTCGATCTCGGCAGCGAGCGTAACGAGGGCGGCCGAGGCGTCGGCCTGGGCGGCCGCGCTCTTGGAGCGGTCCACGGTGACGACCGCAGGCACGACGACCGCCTGGACAGCTGCGGGCATCGCGGTCACCCGCGTTCCCGTGGGGGCTTTCGCGTCGATCGTGGCCTGTAGAGCCACAACGCTGCCGGCGTTGTCCACGTAGACGCGTACGGTGTTCGGGCCGTCTGGGTTGCCGTCGTCGACAGTCGCACGCGTGACGCCCGTGGTGCTGAGTGCCCAGTATTTGTACGCGGACGCCGGCGATCCTGTCGCGAGGGTGGCCCACTTCAGCGGGGCCCGCGCTGCGGCCGCCGCGTCAGTCTCGAGGTCGGCGCCGAGGGAGACTATCCACGTCCCCGTCGCGCCGATCTCCGGATTCGTCCAGACGACGGTGGGGTACGACGAGACGCTGGTTAGCGCCGTGTTGTTCGGGATGTTGTACGCCGACCCCAGCGCTACAGCCTGAACGCTGACGTCCACCGCGGACGACAGCGGGAGCGCCGTGTTGACCAGCACGCGGTATTGGAGGTCTCCAGCCGTCTTGATGATCGAACCGGCCGTGAGCGTGTGCGGCCCGCCGCCGTTGTCGGTCGCCACGAAGGTCCCAATGGTCGCCGCGGCCGGCACGCGCACGTCGGCGTACTGGCTCTCGAGGACGCGATCGATCCAGTCGCCAGACGAAAGCGACATCACATAACCTCGCGCGATGGCGGCGCGCGCGACAGATGCGTCCGCGAGCGTCGCGGCAACGAACTCCACCAGCGTTCGGTAGGTGCCGCCCGTCTGCCACGACGTCACGGGCAGGCCTTTGCCCTGCGCCAGCGATAGAGCGGTCTCCTCGAGCGTATCGGCCGACTCGGGCTCAATGCGATCCGAGTAGTCGGTCATGATCGGCGTCCAGTCCGGAGGATGGTCATGGTGAGGTTGCTCACGCCGAGGACGAGATCGAAATCACCAGAGGCGAGCGTGATGCCGATGGACACCGTCCACTGGCCGCCTCCGCCGTCTGTGATGGTCACCACCGGCACGTCGAACACGCGCTGGTCGAGCTTCAGCTGCTCTTTGATGTGCGCGGAGATCCTGGCCATCCCGACGGCGCTTACGCGCGCGCCGACCTTCGAAAGGAGGTCGTAGCCGTAGCTCGGATCCTTGAGGGTCCCCGGCTGCGTCATGAGCCGCTTGGCGCAGTCCTCGAGCACGAGCCGCTCGCCGGAGATGAGCCCACCGGTCGGATCGAGGCCCAGCGTCCCGCCGTAGAACACGGAGACGTCTTCGCCATAGACGGAAGCCATCAGTCAGCTAGGACCTTGGGGGAGCCGATGTTGGACAGGGGAGCCGTGGGAACTGTCGTGGGACTGCCGGGCGCAGCCGACGTGTGGACGTGGGTGGCGAATGCCTGGACGAGACGCGACTCAGTGACGACGGGATCCGACGCATTGGCGCTCCCGAGCTTCAGCGCGACGGAGGCGGCGAGCGCGAGCTCTTGAGCCGTTCCGGGCAGGAAATTCGTCACCACCGCGCCGGCCGGACTGCCGTTCTCGAACTCGACCACGACATCAAGCGGGGGCTGAATCTTGTACGTCACGACGCCGGGGATCCCGAGCTTGACCGCGACCTTCGACATGGGTGGCACGCGCGAGTCGTACGGCTGGAGCTCCAGCGTGCCGTCGCTGTTCTGCGAGACCGCTTTGGCCAGGTACTTGGCCTCGAAATCGCGGTGCGCTGTCTCGCGCTGGACGAAGGTGCCCAAGAGCTCTTCCGTCGCCCCGCGCTCGTGCCCGTAGTAGAGCGCCGCCCGCATCGATGACCCGTCGATCGTGTAGGTCGCCGTCGAGATGTTCTGCTCGTTGAATGACGACCCTGGCAGGATGGTCATCTCCTCGAGCGCGACGTCGATCCGCGACTCGCTGGGCTGCTCGTCCTCGACGACCACCTCGTCATCGGTGACCGCGGGCCAGGTCTCGGTCCCGATCCAGATCGAGCCGTCACCGAGCACCCGCCAGTGCGCGCCAGCGGCCTCCACGAGGCTCCACAGCGCGTCGCCGACCGTCCCGGCCAGGGTCGTCCACCGCGGGAGCTGTACGTCGAGCACGGCGCTGTCTGAGGTCGCTGAGAGAGCCTCCCCGCCGTCCCCGAGGATGGCCTGTGCGACCGCGCGCCGAGTGGGCTGCGAGTAGTCCTTGGCCGTCACTGCCGCGCCGAGCCCGCCGGCCCCGCCGACGATGCGGAGGGTGACCCGGTTGCCCGCGTCGGCTCCCATGAGCGGGGTTGCCGTGCCCTTCAGCGTGGTGTCTCCGATCGCGATGGAGACCGCCCCTGTGACGTCTGCGGGGTCCGTGGTCTCAACGACCGCGAAGGCTTCCCACGCGCCCTGGAGCCGCAGCGTCACGCGCCCATCGATGAGGGCCGACCCGTTGACGTCTGCCGTGCTCACGGCGACACCGTCCCGCCCGCCGCCGTGCCCTTCGACGATGAGAGCTCCGAGCTGTACCAGGTGCCCCCGCCCGTCGCCGCGGCTGTCGTCGACGGTGGCTTGGGGCAGTTGTTCGAGCTCATGAGCGCCGCAGCGCCCTGGATGAGCCCCATTGCCACGTTTTTTTGAGCCTGCGCGGTCGTGAGCTGCGACTGGAGCCGCGTCTCGTCCGCGCTGACAGGGGCCGCGATGCCCAGCACGGTTTGGCTCTGTCGCGACGCGACGGCCTGGTTGTACTGCGGTCCCAGTAGCGCGATCTCTCGCTCAGCGGTGGCGAGGTCGGCCTGGCCCTTCTGGTAGGTGGCGAGGTATTGCGCGCAGGTCTTCCCCGGCGCCAGGCCCTTCGCGGTTCCGGTAGCGTTTTTCTTCTCCGGTTCGCGGAACTCGGTGGCCTCGATGTGATAGTGGACGAACCCGCTCTGGATCTTGGGCCCGTCCAGCTTGTCGAGCGTCACGCTTGGAACGGAGCGCGCGGCGGTGACCGCATGGCCTACGGAGATGACGTCGGGCGTCTTCTTGCCTGGCGTAGGCTCCAGTCCAGGAAGGTGGTCAGACACGAACGCTTCGTGTTCGGACGCCGTGATGAAGCGTAGGACGATCTTGACCTTCGCCAGGTCGGCGCCGTTGAACTCGCGCTTGGCGCCGTGCTGACCTTTGGCCTGCTTGGTGTCCCACTTGTTGCCGCGCTCGCACTCGACAGCGGCGAGCCCGGGCAGCTGCTTGCCAGCGAGCTCGATGGTGTCCCAGAATTTGGGATTGGCGCTCCACGGCTGGGCGGGGATGTAATCAGCCATTGGCCTGCCTCAACGATTCGAGCTCGGAGGTGACCTGCTTGGCCGTCTGTTTGGCGTCCTTCGCTTCTCGGATCGAGATGCCGCCGATGTTGTAGACGTTGCTCTGCGCGCTGCTCGCGCCGCCGATGTTGGTCACGGTCGCGATGCGCTGGCCCGCGGCGGTGCCCACTGCGGCAGGGGTCACGGTGGTGATGTTCTGCACGGCTCTGATCGATTCCAGGGCCGTGTTCTCGTTGGCCGCGACGACGCGCGGAGCGGTGAGCTCGAGCCCGCGGATCGCGCCAGCGTTGACCATCTGGTAGAGGTTGTCGAACTCTCGACTCGGTGAGTTGATGCCGAGGGCCCGCTTCGTCGCTTCGATCGCGCCGCTGGCGACTCCCTCGAGCGCGCTCATGACGCCGCCAGCGCCGCCAGTGATGCCCGCGATGATGCCCGCGATGATGCTGGCCCCGAGGTCACTCGCCGCGCTCGACAGGTCGATGTTTTGGATCCAGTCGGCAATCGAGTTGAGCGGCCCAAGTAGATTCGTCAGTCCGCTGAGCCACAGCGTGAACTGGTTGGTCAGAAACACGCCAATGTCCGCGACGGCTCCGAGGACTGGGCCGAGCGCGATGGCCATGTCGAGCACAGCTCCCACGGCGTCAGCGAATGCGATCGCTGCGTCTGTGCCTTTATCGAGAGCCTTCTCAAGCTGCTCTGGCGTGATCTTGTCGAGCCGGCCGAGGATCTTCGAGATCCCGTCGCCCATCGCGGCTAGGAAGCGCTCGCCCGCGGGCGACGACATCGCGGCCATGACCTTTTCGATACCGCGATTGATGGGCGACCAGTCGATGTTGACGTTCGCCAGCATCGCGTCCTTGAGGGTCATCGCGCGCGCGATGGCGCCGTCGAAACCCTGCATCGAGCGCGCATTGGAGAGCGCCCCGAACTCCTTGCCGCCGGTCTGATCTTGGATCGACGACATGACGCCCTGGATGGCGACGTCAGCCGAGATTTTGCCGGCCTTCTGTAGCTTTTGGACCTGCGCGGGGATGTCGTTCCCCTTGAGGTTCATCGCGATCCCGATCTTCCTATAGACCGCCTCGACGTTCACGCCGGCCTCGGCGAGCTGCATGAGCTCGTCGCCCTGGAGTCGCCCCGTGGTCTTGATCTGCGAGATCGCTCGGACGATGCCCTCGAGATTGGCCTGCGGGTTGACCGTCTTTAGGTCGGCCATCGCGCGGATGATCTGGTCGGCGAAGTCGGCCTTAAACCCCTGCGCAAGGAGGCTGTTAATGCTCGACATTGTGGTGCGGAAGTCAGAGCCGAGGTAGAGCGCGGTCCGCGTCGTCTTGTCGAAGATGGCTTGCGCTTCGGTCTTGCTCTTGAGGATCTGCTCGAAGGCGAACATGGTGGACGCCTTGAACTTTTGCGCGTCGGCCACGCTCTTGGCGAACCACACGCCGCCCTCGATGCCGATCGTCGCCACCTCGCTGCCGATCTGGATCGCGGCGGCCGCGGTAGCACCAGCCACGAGGCCGATTCCGCCCGCGATCTTCTTCATCTGGCTCCAGCTCTTGGCGCCGACCGCGCGCTGGGACTGGAGGACTCCCTCCATCGCCTGGCGGTATTTCATCCACCGCGACGCGCCGGAGTTGTCGTTGGCGATGGCGCGCTCCAGTCGTTGGACGCGCTCCTCCTCTTTGCGAACCTCGCCGAGAGCCTTCTGTAGCTTGCCGAGAGCCTCGGCGCCCTTGTTGGCCGGCGCGCTTACGCCGTCCTTCAAAGTCAGCTTCCACTCGATGGCCATCAGGATTCTTTCGGGGGTGCCGCGAGGCCTCGAATCAGTGCGTCGACGTTGGCGCGGTGCTCGAGCTCGTCCAGTGCGCCGACGATCGCCAAGTCGCTTGGGTCATCGATGCCGCGGGCCGCGAGCCACGCCATGGCAGGTAGCAGTGGGTCAGTGACGGGGTCGTCCCATGGGTCCAGGCATGACCCGATCGGTGCCGCGCTCCGGGCCTGCTCTCGGAGCGCTAGGATTCCCCCACTCGGCGCGCGCTCCACGCCCCGGCCTTGAGCATGGCCAGGTCCGAGATGCTGAAGACGTAACCGGGGGCGATCTTCTTGATGTCGGCGTTGTCCGACCAGACGAAAAGGGAGTCGAAGAACTCCTCCATCGCGCTGCCGGTCTTGTGCCGCTTCACTTCGTCGATCGCGCGGGCGCGCGGGATCTTGATGATGCACGAGAAGCGCACCGGATCCTTGACCACGACGGCGAGCAGCTTGCCGCGCCGGTCCCCCTCTCCGTTGTAGACCTTGGCGGCCTTCGCGGACGCGTCGACGTAGGCCGCGGCCATCGCCTCGCTGGTGATCTCGTCCTCGTCGAGTATCGCTCCAGACGCGCCGAACCCGCAGTCTGCGAGGATGGACATCCCGAGCGACTCGAACGACGCGGGCGCCTGCTCCTCGAGCGTGATGAACTCGCTCATCGGAAGGAGCTTCTTGCACAGCGCCTTGAGCACGTCGTGATCGAGCCCGTTGCTGCGCCCGGCCGCGTCGCGCGAGAACTTGATGCTCGCGATCTCGTCGAGCGTGGGGAGCCGTCGCGGCGTGACGATGATCCCGTCGATGTCGTATTGAGCCATGGTCAGAACCCGAGGGCGTCCGCGATCGAGAACGCGATGCCGAGCGCGATGCCGAGCGCATCGACGTCAGCGATCGTGACACCGGCGATCTCGAGGTTGGCCGCCATGCCCTTCATGGTGACCTCGTTGGGGCCGTCCTCGCTGCCAGTCTCGGTGTCCTCGAAGGTCAGATCGAGCAGCGAGAAATCGAGGAAGTCGGGGCCCTCTTCCCAGACGGCGGAGAGATTGAACAGCTCGAACATCCACGCGGGATGCGACCGAACCCAGTCACCCCACGCCTGTTGGTCGAACTTGGCCTCGACGTCGACCTTGAGCCGACCGCGAATCCGGCCGTACCCGATCGAGCTGTTCGCGTACACGAGCTCGCGGCCATCCACCTTCGGCGAGATCTTGAAGCTCTTCACGCCATTCCAGTCCTCGGCGCCCTGTTTCAGCGTGAAGGACGTGTGCGAGTACAGGAAGCCCTTACGCTTCGGAAATGAGAGCGCCATTGACTAGTCTCCGGTGATGCGGGTCAGGCCGCAGCGGTGAGGTTCGAGGTCAGCCCAAGATCGCTGTCGAACGTGAGAATGTAGCTACCGACCGCGATGCGAATCTTCGCGCGCAGGGTCGGGTCAGCGACGATGTTGTCCGCCCGATTGACGATGACCTTGGCTCCTTCGATCGCGTCGCCGAGCGCGGTGAGGATGACCGCCTTGCCGCCGTCCTCGATGCCCTTGGCGAAGCTGTTCTTAATGAACCCGGTCGTGCTGTCGACGCGCACGCGGCGGGCGAGCTGCGTAAGCGCGTACTTGTACCAGGCCCGCGCTGCCTTGAGGATGATCCGCAGGTATTGAACCTGCTGGAAGTCCGACGTGGACGCGGCTCGGGTCAGGCCATTGGCGACATAGAACCCGTCACGGCCGTTGATGGTCCGCAGCGAGCTCATGCGCCCGGCGCTGTATGCCGGCGTAGCGTCTTCATCGTGGTAGCCAGTCGAGGACGCCATTCCGGTGGGCACCAGCGCCGTCACGTCGTCGCACGCGTCGAGGTCGCTGTCGGCCGCGTCGCGCGCGAGGTGGATCGCGATCGGGTTGCGGGCGATGCGCGGCCCGATGATGCGACCCGAGCTCTTCTTCTCGATCTCGCCCGATCGCTCGTTGATGACCTCGGCGAACCCGCCGCAGACCATCAGGCCCTTCTGCTCGACCGACGAGAACGCGGTGATGATGTTCGCCGGGGTGTCCATCGGCGCCTCCATCACGGCAAAAAAATACTTGTGCGCGGCCCACGCGGCGTCGACCTTGGTGGAGATCGTCGCGGCCATCGTGGCGCTGTTCGCCGCGCTCGAGGCATGCCCGAGCACGTGCACGAACTCGGGGTCGTAGATGCTGTCGATCACAGCATCGAGCGCGGTGGAGACGTCGGACGTGGAGAACGTCGGCGCGGTGTCCGTCCACGAGTAGGTCTCGCCAGCGACATACGTGCCCGCCGTGAACGTGACAGTCACGTTGCTGTCGAGCAGGTAGCTCGCGGCCGTGGTGAGCGTCTGCGAGTAGTTGTCCCCGCCGTCGAGGCTGTACTTGAACGTGGCCGTTCCTACCGCGCCGCCGAGCACGACCGTAAGGATCGCATTGGCGTAGTCGTACGGCGCACCGCTGAGCGTCGGCAGCGGACCGACAGCGCCGCCCGATCGAGTGATGGCACTGGACGACCCCGCGGTGGTCGCGGTCGTCTTGTACGCGACGGTCTGCTTGCCGCCGGACCGCAGTAGGTTCTTGACGGTGTGGTCGGCGAGGGGGCCTCGGCCGAGGTCATCCTTGGCCTGGTTCGTCCCGCTGCCCGCGTACGAGTAGAAGGTACCCGCGGTGCCGGTGGAGCAGGTGCCAATCAGGCATCCGACGCCGTCCGAGCCAGCATCGACGATGCCCAGCCCGTTGTCGCGGATCGTGATCGACGCGCTGTAATTCGCGACGCTCATCGGAAATCACCGATCTGGACAGAGTAGGCCTCGTCCGCTGCCTGGTCGTATTGAGCCTCGCTCACGACCGCGTCTCCGGTTCGCTCCCAATCGGGGCGGAGCTCGCCCTTGCCGATCATGTGCTGACGCACGACTCGGACATCGATCCCCTTGTGGCGATCTCCGCGGAACGGCGGCCTCTTCTCGGCCTTCCGCTTCGCGTTGAACGCCACGTGGCAATGGCCCTTGAGGACCGCCCACTCCGCGACGGTGCGCAGCACGGGCGCAGCCGTGCCCTTCGGAGCCTTGGGCTCCGCCTTGCTCTGCTCTTCCATGTGTTCCCTCAGGGGTCGCTGGTCGACACGATGAGCTGTTCCTCACCGTCTGCGTCGACAGAATCTGTCAGGTAGAGATCGCCCTCGATGCGGGCCGGCACGACCGTCGGAGCCTCATCCTCGGCGAGCGTGTCGAGTGGCACGTACACGTCCACGAATGGCCTATTGATCGACACCGTGAGCGTCAGGCACTCGCCGCTCTGGACGATCCCAGATGATGGTCGGTGCCATGCATAGCCCTCGAGATCGGCTGAGACCACCTCGTTGTCGTAGATGGCCTTGAGCGCGTTCTGCGCCATCGCGTCGGCCTGATCGAAGCTGACTCCCCAGCAATCGATCTCGACCTCATCGAGGCATCCGAACAGCGTCCGATACTCGGTGACGTTTGGGGTCATCCGAGCCGGTTCCTTGCGTCCGCGCGTGGGGACCCAAACGTAGCGTGGAGCTCGTCCGAGGTTCGCTCGACCCCGCTCGCCGACGACGTGATCGCATCCCACGCCGGCCACGTTGAGAGCTGTCTCCACGGCGCGCTGTAGGGCGAGCCACGGAGCTTCATGTGTGCCCATCAGGTCACCGAAAAGTGCCACACGAGGCGCTTCTCGATCTGCGCCTCAATCGGCAGGTCCCAGTTCGACGGGATGCCAGGAATCACCGGCCGCTTGGCCATGTGGTTGGCGCCGACCTGGTGATAGAACCAGTAGCGCACCGTCGGCCTCAGCCGCGCCACTCCGCCGTACGCTGTGGGCTTCGGATTGGCCAGCGCGCCGCTGATGTACATGTGATGGGGGGCCTGTTTCCAGGCCTCACCCCATGGTGAATGTTGCCCAGCGAAGCCATCCTGGTATTGGATGAAGGCCTCTTCGCTGGCCGCCTTGGCCGCGTCGGGGATGACCTTCCTGCCGGCGGACTCGAGCTCTCCAATTAGCTTCTTGAGCTTCGAGAAGTCGCCGGTCAGAGGCACGTCACCAGCCTCGCGTTGATTCGCCGTCGTCGCCGGTGGCGTAGATGACCCTAGCGGTCATCGTCTGCGCGCGCGCCGGACTGTCACCCTTCAGATTGGCGCGTCCCTTCGCGATAGCCTGCCACCAGTCCTCGGAGTTCTTCTGCCCGAGCAGCACACCGGCGTTGCTTGGGTCTTGAGGGTTCGCCCCGCGCACGCTGACCATGAGCGCGCCGGCCACCCAGCGATAGATGCTCTGCTCGAGCGACGTCCCATACGAGTCGAGCGCGACCGAGTAGCCGCGCTCCCCCACGTACGAGTCGAATCGCTCCGAGGCCTCCGTGATGTGCCGCTCGATCACGTCGTCGGACAGGTCGCCGAACGCTGACTGAGCGTCGAACTCCCGAAAGCGACCGACGGATCCGTACATCACTTCGCCTGCTGGTTCTTCGGAGGTCCGGGGTTCGCTGGTGGCGGGGGCGGCTTCACGTCGACCTTGGCGGCCGCCTCAGCCTTCGCAGCCTCCTCGTTCGCCTTGCGAAGCTGCTCGAGCTCCAGACGCTTCGCCGCAGCCACGGCCTTGGCCTTCTCGGCGGCGATCTCGCGGTCGAGCTGGGCGACCTCCTCGAGCGCGCGCGCGTTTTCGTCCACGTAGGTGGGCGGGGGCACGTCGAGGACCGGGACTGAGTCGATGTCGACCCCGACGGAGTCCACTCCGGAGTCGACGCGGAGGTGCTGCTCTGCCTTGAGCAGAGCGAGCAGCGCGGGCGACGCCACGACGAGCGTCGGTTCGCTCGACGGCCACCGCCGCCCGCCACGACAGAAGCCATCGTAGCCATTGCGCGCGACAGCCTGCACGCTGGCTAGTCGGTACCCTTCGGGGATCATCACGCCACCCCCTTGAATGCCTTCTGCCAGATGCCAAACCCAGCGCCCACGCGCCGGTCCAGGCCCCACTGGAAGACGTTGCGGTCGAAGACCGGCATGTCGCTCGGCCCGGTGAGCGCCGTGAGCGTGAGCTCCTTGCGGCGCTGGAGGATGAATGGCTTGGGCCCCGGCGAGATGGTGTCGAACAGGTACCACGCGGTGTCGGACAGAGCCGACAGCTCGGGAATCACCTCGACAGTCGCCATGCCCTTCTGCGTGTTCGACGCGCCGCTCGAATTGAACTCCGCGACGACGATGTCTCGCGCTGCCTTCTCGAGCGCCGGAGGCACCACGAGCAAGTTGGGAATGATGCCGAGCGGACGCCCGTTCTCGCCCTTGAACGCCATCATGCGAGCGCGCGCCGTCTGGAAGTTCGCCGAGTTGAGCGCGAGGGCCGTCGACTCGTAGTTCGACTGGGTGCCCGTCCCGTCCAGGTCGGTCGGGTGGTCGGTGTCGAAGAAGTACTGGCCGTCGTAGCAAACGGTCGTGGTCGCGACCCCGAGCAGTCCGGGGACCGCGCCCATCGCCGTCGACGACGCGTTGAGCAGTAGGTCATCCTCGAGCTTGCGCGCGCCCTCCATGAAGATCGCGAGCCGCGCCGCCGCGTCAGCGATGGCGGACATGGGCGAATCGTCGAGCTTGTCGGCGTTCACCTCGAGCGTCTTCTCATAGTGCTTGTTGTAGATCGTGAACGAGCGCTCTTTGAAGCTCTCGACGATGCGCGGCCCGATCCACTCACGCATACCGGCCATCGAGGCCAGCCAGTCGTAGGTGTTGTATTCGGTGTCGCTGGGCATCTCGGTGTAGAGTCCGAGACGTTGCGAATGCACGGGAGCGCCCGTGAACGCCTTCTGGAAGTCGTGATAGATGCGCGTCTTGAGCGCAGCCAGCGCCGACGTGGTCTGGAACGAGGGCATGTTTCTCTCCTATCCCCTGGTCAGTGCCGATCAGAGAATCGGCGAGGTCACCCGAACGATCGGGTTGCCATTCGGAGACACGGCAATCATCTTGCCGGCCGCGCTTCGCGTGGCGCCGCCATCGGTGGCTCCCACGGTGTTGTCATCGATGATGTAGACGGTGTCGCCGATGTTCGCGACGGTCAGCGCGTCGCCAGCGGTGCCAGAAGCGAACTCGAAATCACCCTCTTCCCAGGCGACCTCGACAGCTCCGTTGCTCGCGGGACTGACTTTGCCGGTCGTGCACACGCCGCGTACGAACTGGCCAGTTGCCGTAGCCCCGACGGTGACGTACCCGCCAGCGTTCGTCATGACGATCGAACCCTGGTAGAATGTGACGGAAGAGGCGGCGGGCCCGCGACCGATCGTGATCGGCTGGCCGAGCCGCATGCGCCCGATGTCTTTGGACAGTGCAGTCATGATCGTGTCTCCTCAGACCGCGCCGGACGCGACGGCCTTTCGATAGTCGTCTTTGGTGAGACCCAGACGGCCCAGGAGCCTTTCGGTCTCCGCGTCGACGGGGATGGAGTCCTCGGCCACCGCGCTGTCGGGCACGTGAGCCGGCGCGTGCGACTGGGCAGTCTCCGCGTAGCTCTTCAGGCCATCGAGGCTCAGCGCCGTGAACCACGCGGCCTCGCTCTGCGCCTTGGTGACCTTGCGGTCGGCGACGAGGCTCTTGACGATCGCTGCCTTCTCGGCCGCCTCGCGCGAGGTCTTGTCGGCGACGAGCTGCGCCTCGACCGCGTCCACCCGCGCCGCCTTCTGGGCCAGCGCGTGGAGCGCCCCAACGATCTCGTCCGGGTTGCTCTTGCCGGTCACCGCCGCCGCCGTGGTGTGCACGGGGTCGGCAGCGATCAGGGTCCCCACTTCCAACGCCTCCACAGGCGCGGACGTGGCCGCGGCCGTGGACGGCTTCTTTTTGTCGTCCATCATGTTCTCCGTGAGTGCGGCCCGCGCACGTGCGAGAGCCTCATCGCGTCCGCCGACCGCATCGATCAAACCGGCTGCGAGGGCGGCGGGCGCCTCGAGCATTGCGCCATTCAGCGCCTCGACCTTCTTCTCCGTGAGCCCACGAGCGTCGGCCACGGCCGCGAAAAACCTTTCGGCCGCGCTGCGGACCATCGACCGCGCGCGCTCCTCGGCGAGTTTCTCGACGGGTCCGGCGGGGTGACTGTCCGCCTTGCCGGCTGGCTCGCGGATGAGCGTGACCTTGACGCCATCCTGCTCGAGAGCTGCCGTCTCATCGACCAGAGCACCGATGCACCCAATCGAGCCGACCATAGCGGCACGCGGGGCGATCACCTCATCGCCGATGGCAGACGCGATCCAATACGCCGCCGACGCGGCCATCTCGTCGACGTAGACAATGCACTTCTTCCCGCTCTTCTTCTTCGCGGCGGACATGCGCGAGACGGCTTCCTCGAGCCCAGCGACGTCGCCGCCTGGCGAGTCCATCAGGAGCAGCACGGAGCCAACCGATGGGTCCTCGAGAGCAGCACCGAAGCGCGCCTCGATGAAGTCGTATCCATCGACGTAGCCACACAGCGTCTCGATCCCGCGCTGCGCCAGCGGACCGGCGACGAGGACGACGCCGACTGAACCGGGCGTCGACGCCGCGGGCATCGCCTGAGACGCAGCGGCCACGAGCTCGTCGCGCGACGCCCAGACGCTCACACCGCGCGCGAACACGGCATGGTCTACGGCGAGCACGGCACTGGCCCGCGCCGCAAGCAGCGCGCGATTGTCGACTTGGACTGTCTTCATGCTGCTCTCAGGAAGGTCTTGCCGCGATAGGCCGCGAACCGGCCTTTGACAGGCGCCTTGGGCGCTGCTGGTACGGCCGGCGCCATTGGAGGTCCGGATCGGCGCAAGTGGAACTCTTCAAGGATGGGCTCGACGTCGACGCCCTCGGCGCGGAGCCCGGGGAGCGCGGTGGACAGCGTCAGGAGCACTTTGGCGCGCTCGGCGAGGTCAACCGGAGGCCTGGTGTCCCAGCACGGCCACGGCGCGAGCTCGGGCCGCGTGGGGTCGTAGGACCGCACGATCCACGGCTTGAGCACCTGCTCCCGAATCGCGGTGGAGAGCCCCTCGGCGTCGGCCGCCAGGTACTCCCCGCGCACGCGCTCGAGCAGCGAGGCGCCGTCGCCGCCGACCTTGCTCCCGGACGCGTCAGGGTCGCGCCCAAGGAGCACCGAAGTCACCTGCCGGCGCAGCTCAGTGACGAGCTTCTGGAACCCGTCGTAGGTGGCGCGCAGTTCCAGCCAATATGCCTTCCAGCCAGGCACGTCTTTGCTGTCTGGCTGCGGGAGCCGGATCAGAGACTCCTGAGGAAGCTTGCGGAGGTCGGCATAGAACGACGAGGCCTGACTCGAGGTCGCCCCGTCGGACCCCTCGACGTCATCGGCCGCATTGAACGGCTCCTCGACGGCGAGGGCCGGCATGCCGTGTTTCTCCGAGGACCGGAACCAGTCACGAATCGCGCCGACGCCGCCAATCCACGGGATTCCGAGCGCGCGAATGGCCCCGAACATCCACGAGTCTCCGCCGTGCGGAGCATGCAATCCCCAGCCACTCACGCCGGGCGTCACGACATGATCGATCCCGTCGGCGCCGATGTATCGATAGCAGTTCTCGAAGTCGCTCCAGCGGAGTCCGTGCGGTCGCAGGCGACGCATGCGTGGCACCCACTCGCCCTCGACGAATGACCCGTCATCACGCCATACAGCGACGCCCAGCATGATGGCGTCGCGCTGAATCGCAGCCACTTCGGTTTCGGGGGCGATGGTCCACCAAAGATCCTCGACGTCATTGGCGATCGACGCGGCTCGCCTGTCGTCCACTCCCTCGGAGGGCTCGACGGCGAACGGTAGCCCGGCCTTGCTCGACAGCGCGGTGGCCCGCATCTGGAGCGCGGAGAAGATCGCGGGGTCGCGGACGACCGCCTCAGCAAGCAGCGCAGACGTCGCGAACGACCCGCTCTCGTGCTCGTCAAGAGCGGCCCTGACGGTCGCAACTGTCCACCGAGACAGCGACGTGAACGACGCCGCGGGCACGATCGCAAACGGACGCCGGCCCTCGGACCGTAGCGTGGTTCCGTTGGTTCGCTCGACGGTGGGCATGGGTCAGTGGTCGCTTGGGAGTCCGGCGCCGGGGACGCTGCGATAGGTCGCCACGCCGAGATGGAACCCGAGTTCTCGGATTCCCCACACAAGGGCGTCCATCCGGTCCGGCGAAGTTGCTTGTTTCTGAGCCCTCATCGCCTCTTGCGACGTCGGGGCCCACTCGACCATTTGCTTTTCGAGCTTCGCGAAAGTCCCCACGTGAGCAATGCGCCGCTGCTCGTACAGAGCGGCCACTGGCTCGGCGCGGGTGTCCTTGCCGCTGTTTGCGCGCACCTCTTTGATGTGCAAGCTCCGGTCGAATTGGCGAATGATGGTATCCACGAGGTCGCCACCACGGTTCACCTCGGCGACGATCTTGGCCTTGTACTTACGGGCTAGGTCAGCGGCGATGCGGCCCCACTGATCCGGGGTGTACGTGCCCGACTTGTCCTCGAGCACGTACCCGCGATCCGCGTGCCGACCGCAGACGATGATGCCGGTCTCGTCATTCCTCGTCGTGATGGCTGGGTCGATGCTGACGACTGTGGTGGACAGTCTAGGAAGCGAGCTCGGGTCGATGTGGAGGAACCACTCGGGCCGGAACAGTCCGCCGGCCGGCTCGAGGATCTCTCCCTCGAGTTCCTGGCGGCCGTAGCGCGTGCCGCCGTATGCCGACTGGATGGCCGACAGGAACGACTCGGGAAGGTTGCCCGCGTTATCGACGGTTTTCCCGCGCGTAACGACGACGGTGGGGTCAATGGCTGCTTCGGCGACGAACCCGCGAAGGATCTCCAGTGGTCTCGGCGTCGTGGTGACGATGACGCGCGGCTGGTCCCCGAGACGGAGACCCATCATCAAGTTCGACCACGTGTCATCGAGCCGGGCCCACGCCGCGAGCTCGTCGCACCATGCCATGCCGTGCTGGGGACCGCGAAGCCGGTCGGGCTCCTGCGCCGAGTACAGCGTGGCGACGGCTCCCGTGTGGAACACGACGCGGCGCCTCGACGGCTGGTACTTGGGCCGCTGGTGAGGCGGGAAGATGTTGAGCAGCCCGGATTCGCCGAGCACCATGACGTCTCGGACGTCGGCGGCGGTAGATCCAACGAGGGCGATGCGCTCGCTTCCGTCGCCCTGCTGGACGTACTCTCGAATCGCCTCCGCACCCGTCCGCGTCTTGCCCCATCCGCGGCCTGCGAGGATGAGCCAGACGCGCCATTCGTGACGCGGGGCCCGCTGGTCGGGGCGAGACCAGAAGTCCCAATCGTAGGCCAGCGCAGCGAGCTCCCGCGGCGAGGCTCCGCCCAACAGCGCCCTGGAGTGCTGTTGCGCGAGCGACGTCTGCGGGGTCATCCGGTGGCGGCTTCGGGATCCTCTTTGTCCTCGTCGGGAACTGATGCGACCGACTGCCCAACCTCGGAGAGCCGGCGAAGACGCGCCTTGACCTGGTCCGCAATGACGTCCTGCTCCTCGTCGGTGCCTGACGCCTTTCGGTGCATGAGTCGATGCTGTCGGATCGCCTTGATCGTGTCGTTCTGGGCCTTCACCAGGGCCGCAATGGCCATCGGCGAGGACTCATCGTCACGCATCTTGCGGCGGATGAGTCGTAGGGTAGCCAGTTGCCGCCGCTCGAACTCGTCGTCTGCGTCAGGGGCCAGGGTCCCGCGGCATCTCTTGAGTGCGTTCTGGACGTTCTGGTGACTGGTGCCTAGCGCCTTCGCGATGCTGACCGTACTCTCGCCAGCCGCCGCCCGCTGCGCTATCTCCCGCTCTGTCTCAGGAGAGAAGACCTTGGGGCGACTCACTGGACGTCAGCTTTTCTGCAAAAAAGCAGGATCGGAGATCGGAAGAGCGTCGC
>ERZ869921.393-NODE-393-length-28480-cov-16.512753_pt1 | contig 28480 bp, 43 predicted proteins | sample MGYA00579310_ERZ869921 | MGnify/ENA primary metagenome ERZ869921 (study PRJEB32216, sample SAMN09231816) | wastewater metagenome | place: USA: Maryland | collected 2016-06-21 | study: EMG produced TPA metagenomics assembly of the PRJNA472060 data set (Reclaimed... | reverse complement strand
TTCTTGTGTTTGTGTGTTCATGCGTACTTAATCCTTAATGCAATTCCACAAAGCAGCCCAATGATGAAGGCTTCTTTGTAGCAAGTGATATACCAGTAAACAACTTCAACCGTGTTCAAGATCCATCCTTCAATCTAAATCTGTTTTCCATTCAGACCATTCATATCTGTATGTGTTAAACAATCCGAAAAACCATGTGCCAGTTTTAACGCGATCAAGCGTCCTGTAATGTATTTCAGGATTGCTTTTGGCTGCATGATTAACTACGCGCATAAAATCAGATTCAGGAATAGCTAGTGTTCTAATCATTCAATTCACCATCATTTACAATAATCGTCACTTCAATCTCTTTAAACCTGCTAACCGTTTGGCAGCGTACAACGTAATGGCATATATCCCAACAGTGAGATTTTTGTATTTCAAACTTGCGTGCTATCTCACTCACGCTCATGCCATCCTCATAAAGATCACGGATCAAATCTATTTCGTGATCAGTCAACTTAGCGCGATGATGACTTTCACCAACACGCTTACCGTGTTCGTTAAGGCCAACAATCACCCTAGTTTTTTTAATTATCTGAACCATTGCGCTGCAAAAGCTCAACTCGCATGGTGGCCAAAGCGTATCTAACCGCCAAAACAATCGTCCTTATACGCATTTCTCAAGCTCCTTACAAAGTTTAGTGTAGTGCTGCTTAATTTCTTTTACGTCATCAATCGTCAGCTTCAGTGCGTCATGCTTAGATTCGATCTCCACAACGCGAGCCAATCCAAGTTTTCTGATAAGTCCAATTCTGTAGTTGATGAGATTGCCGCTAAGGTGCGTATTGCATGGCTGGCATTGTTTGTGACAATTAAGTTCGTTGAATCTAAGTTCAGGGTTCGCACCAACGCTTCGATAGTGTCCTGCATGGTATTGTCCTTCGTGGTATCTACCACAACTAATACAAGGTTCTTTTGCATCACGCAGCCTTATGTACTTGTTGAAAACAGCTTGGGCTTCAGCAAGCCATTTAGATCTAGGCTTCACTTTCAGCTTGGCTTCCCTGATGCTTTTCCGTACTTCCTTTTTCTGCTTAGCGTTTTTCTTTTCTTCAAGAGTTTTTGCCAGCTCATAACCACAAACAGGGCTGCACCATTTCTCAAAAGATCTGTAAGGTGTAAATAACCCTTTGCAAATTATACACTTTTTTTGTTTAACTTGTTTAACTTGCATATCTATCATCAAACTGTACAGGTTCGCTCCACTGGATATTATTCTCAGCGCCGTAGTGATAAAGCCATTCCATGAATCCAGCTGCCACGTACTTTGGAAAATCCCTAGTTTGCGTACCAAGTGCAACAAGTGATCGGCCATCTAGTGAAGGCACAACTTTAAACTCATGCCTAGTCCAGTATTCTTTCAGGCGTGGCACATCATTCTCAATGCAATCCTGCCTAAACTGTTGCACGCACAAACGCTTCCAGTCATCCAAAGTAAACGTCATGTTCAAGTGCTTAGCCTGATCAGCTATATCACCAAGCATTGCATGGTATTTCTTTTCCTGCTCTCGCGTTTTCTCATCAAACTCATCAATCCTAAAACGCCAAAGCTTGTCGGCTGCCAATGAAACAATCAGCTCATACAGCCCTTGTTTGTTTTTTGTCGGATTGTAGTAAAACGATTTAACGCTCATGTGCCTTGCTCCAGTCATCACGGCAATCAGCGCAGCACCAGCGGCGGCCAGCTTCAACTTTCATCATGCAGGTTAAGCATAATCCAGTAGCTACCGCTGCCACAGTTTTCTTGCGTGCAATGTTTATTGCTATGTCACGCTGCGCCTGTTCAAGATCACTTGCCATATCAAACTCATCACTCATTGTCATCATCCATTAACCACGTTGCTAAAAAAAATAAACCAACAACTCCAAAGCCAATGATGAAACTGATTATCGTCCAAACTGTGTGATCGCTCATAGGATAAGCAACTTTAAAACTACTAATCCAGCAACAAATCCATAAAACCATATATCTTTTGATGATGATTTTTCTTCCTCAATATGAAAGTTGCTGCCAAAAGCTTCGCGTGAAGTGTTTGGATAATGAAAGTCGTGTCTGTTATAGCCATCAAATCTACTCATGCTTATCTCCTTGTTTGACTAATTGTAATTCCCTGCACGCCTTTCTCACTTTCATCGGCACATCAGGGCTTATCTCAGCTATCCTGCAATCATAGCTAACTTCTTTGATCATCGCAGGTAATTGAAATAACCAGTAAAGCGCAACGAACAATATCACTGCACCCAAAAACATAAACTCAGTTTCTTTTAAAATCATCTTGATCTTTCACTTTCTGAATAACGTACTGCTTTGCTTCGTTAGAATCTAAAAATCTTTTCACGCACTCGTACATATTCCAGCACTCATACCACCACTTGCCATCAACTTTAACTTTAGCAATCGTGTAGTTTTGCAGCTTAATACAATACGGCGAGATAGTTTCAAATTTATATTGCACCGCGCTTCTCATCAATCTTAGCTAACAATTCAAATCTTCCTTTGCCAGTCGTTGCAATGCCAAGCTCTTTTGCTTTCTTAAAGATCTGATTGTCATCATTACGCCAAGCTAGGTTTTCTTTTGGTTCGATCTTACCCTTAACCAGCTTCAAATCCTTAGCATCTTTCCTTCGGCCTTCAACCGTTGCCATCACATAAGCAAACTTCTTAACGCTTACTTCGGAAGCAGCGCCTTCAAATTCTTCGATAGTTGCACCAGCTTCTATCAATGCTAATAATTTTGGGTGCGAGGGATTAACGTCAAGCACATTATTCTTTTTCAGTGCCAAGCAAATTGCTCCAGCTGGAGTTCCTACTACACGCTCTTTCTGTTCTGTTCTGTTCTGTTCTGTTCTGTTCTGTGGCGTTACTGTAACGTTACATTCCTGTTTCTTCTTATCACGGAATCGCTGAACCCTTGCTGCGCTTGAATCTGAAGCGTATTGTCGCTTATCCCAATTAAGCACTTCGTTGTCAGAATCTATGAATCCTTTAGCTATAAAAGTAGCCTTAGTTATTTGCCATTCTATGTTACTGATACGGAGTTGAAACGTTACTTCTTCATCTTGTAACGTTACATTGCCGTTACATCGTAAACAAAAAAGCATCACCAATCTTCGTTGATCAATCTCGTTTAGCATTTGTACTTTAGGATCATAGGAAAATTCGCTATACATCCTGAACCACTGGTTTGCCATATATATATTCCGTAAAAAGACCTAGCTACTTTTCAGCAGCTAGGTAAAGCAGGGGACGAACATTGCCAGTGAAACGTCACTGGCACCGATCACACAGTCAGGTTAAGGCTGAGCTGCACAATTCTTAAATTCTTTTTTATTAAAGATACTAGGGTTGGCCAATCTAATAGTTGAAGGAATACCACGCTTCTTCCATTGACTAACTCGGATAGTACCGTTTTGGCCAGCAAAGCCTAGCTTACGCGCTAAGGCTGCTGCACCACCCAACTTCTCAATGATTTCTTTATCTGTCATGGCGCTATTCTAATCCTATATTTTTAAAAAGTGCAAACAATTTATTTAACAATTTGTTTAACTTTTTACTTGACGCAATTAAACAATGTGTTTAATAATAACACAAGCACATAACTTTTGTGCCGCAAAACAAGGAGAAATAAATGGAAAAGTACAATAAATTAGATATGCGTATGGATCATTGTGATGATGACGCACCTGAAATAACTGATGAACAAGTATCTGCTGCTGCTGATCGCTACGATAGCGCTGATCTTGCCTGTGCTTTGCTGGAGTTTGATTCAGTAAATGAGTATGCAGGTAATATTCTTTATGATGTTCTTGAGTTCTGCAATAAATTAAAAGCAGTTGACGTTGTAATGATGGACGGCGCAACGCTTAACTTAAAAAGTATTCGTGACAACGCACGCAAATCTGCATTGCTCGATGCTTATGATGGTATTGAGAAAGGGATCTTATGATTGCCTTCGATATTACACATACAGATAAAACAGGAAAGGTAATTAACTATGAAGGCATTTTCAAAGATTCTATCGAAGCTATTAGGGATTGCGTCAACATCTACGGAGTTGGAAAAATCAAAGTCATCAAGAAGGACAGACACGATGAGCAGCTTCGTACCAGTGAAATTACACTTTGAAGCTGATCTTATGATTGCTAAAGGTTGTTTTGATCCATTAACTCTTACAAAACTTTTGCAAGGTAGCTTAACCGATCAATTATATAGATCAGCTGTACAAACTTATTTAGTCGGCATGACTAAAACAACATTAACCTCGAAAGGTAAATCATGGAAGAATTAAAAGTCATCATTGATATGATTGCAAGCTTACCGCAGCTTGCGCTGTGGGTGCTAGTTGGCTTTTGGGCGTACAAAGTAATTGTGATCGGTTCTATTTACGGCACAGTTAAATTCATAGCTCAAAAAGTTTATGAAGTATTAAGCAAACCTAAGCGCGTTGAGCTTACGTTTAAAGGAATGATAGTAAATGAAGATGTTGGAAACTATCTTGTTGGCCAAATCTCACGCATTGCAAGTACAAATTATATTCATCATTCAGATGTTGTTTGGCTTGCTGATGCAATCACAGAAAAAGCATTGCGCGAAAATAAAGATCTAAAAGGAATCCAGCCATGAGCGATGGAGCAGAGTTTTGGCAACAACAGCAACAAGAAGAACAACAACTTTGGGAATTAGAAAATGAAAAACATTTACACATCATTTGTTAAGGCACAAAAAGAATTTGCACCAGCTTTAAAGTCAAGCACTAATCCGCACTTCAAATCTAAATATGTATCACTAGATGGATGTATTGAAGCTGTTATTGATGCACTTAATAACAATGGAATTGGCTTGATCCAGCAAACGCATGAAGCTGAAAATGGCGTAATGATTGAAACTTTATTAGTCCATGAATCAGGTGAAAGTATGTCAGGCGGCAAGTTGTTTGTACCTGCTACCAAACAAGACGCACAAGGATTTGGATCTGCGCTTACTTATGCTCGCAGGTATTCATTGATGGCAACTTGTGGCATTGCGCCTGAAGATGATGATGGCCATGCTGCTACACAAAGCAGACCTGCTCCAGTGCAAAAGATAGCTACTCAAAATCAAGTAGTGGATAAAGCGCCAGCTTCTACGTTGTCAGAAAGTCAGGCTGTTACTGCAATTAGAAATGTTAAATCTGAATCTGAGTTAGTTAAAGTTTGGAGTGAATTGCATCCTTCAATTAAAACGCCAGTAGTAATTTTAGCTAAAGACGAAATGAAGTCTTTATTTACAGGGGAATAATATGTCATCACTATATGAATTAAGTAACGAGTATCTTGCAATTCAAAATAAACTTATTGAAGCTGATTATGATGAGCAAACAATTGCTGATACGCTTGAAGGAATGTCAGGTGAGCTAGAAGTTAAAGCGCAAAATGTGGCTTTCTTTATTCGCAATTTAGAATCTACGGCTGATCAAATAAAACAAGCCGAGAAACAAATGGCTGATAGACGTAAGGCTTTGGAAAATAAAGCTGCAACGATTAAAGAGTATTTAAAAATCAATATGCAAAAAACAGGAATCAATAAAATTGAATGTCCTTACTTTGCAATTACACTTAAAAAGAATCCTCCAGCAGTTAATATTTTTAATGAATCTATTATTCCTAATGAGTATTTAGTTCAGGCGTTGCCACCACCACCGAGCATTGATAAAAAGGCAATTGCCGAAGCTTTGAAATTAGGCAATCAGGTAGCTGGCGCAGAGCTTACGCAAGGCGAAAGAGTTGAAATTAAATAACTTATTAGGAGATCACCATGAAAAGCATTAAGCATTGTGAATGTTGTGGCGCTAAGATTGTTGAGTACAAACATATTCTTAACAAGGGATTGGTTTCAGCGCTGTATGAATTGCAGCGCCATAAAGAACCTGTGCCGCTTACCGCTCTTGCTATCTCGCGTAACCAGTGGACTAACTTTCAGAAGCTACGCTATTGGGGATTGGCTGAAAAAGAAGTTAGAGAAAACGGTACTGGCACTGGCCAATGGTTTATCACTAGCATTGGCAGCAGTTTTATTCGTGGAGATCTAGCAGTGCCAATGAACGCATGGACTTTTAGGGGAGAAACTGTACGCCTTGATGGAAATGATGTAATGTTTAGAGATGTATTTAGAAACGATTATCGCAGACGTAAAAACTATGCTGATGATTCTCAAGTTCACGTAGGAGCTTAGCATGAACCGCCAGCTAAGACGTATTGCTGCAAAGCAAAAGTATTATCCCGAACCTAAGAAGGTTGCGCTGCCTAAGATACTGGATGAGTACGATGTATTCACAGACATTGAAAGGCTGCTAGATAAAGTTGAGCTTGGTGAGATTGAACATATCAATGGCAATCCAGTAATGCAATATAAAGACGGCGAATGGTATGAAGTGGTGCCAGCAATGAATGGATGGATCAGCGCATGGAAAATGTTTGATCAGAAGTTTCAGCTTAACCACGATGTATCGGCATTGGTGAGATTGTGCAATCAACTTAACTACAACTCACCAATAACGGTAAAGCAGCTGCAAGAAGCACGCGCAGTTGTAATGGAGCAGCGCAGATTATTTAGATCGCTACCACGCGATGAGATAGCAAGCGCAGCTAAAACAAAACAGATTGCCCTGCTAATGGGCGCAGACTAGGAGATTATGATGTTAGAAGCAAACCACTACAGAGCTGAAGTCGGGCTTGATGTTCAAGTTCCACAAATTGCAGCAAAATTAAATCAAGTTAATCAGATGGCTGACATTGTTTTATCTTTGGCAATGCGCTTAGAAGAAAGATTGGAAATGGTTACTAGGCCACATAGTCATCCTAAAATTGAAAGTGCAAATAAAGTTAGCGAAGATTTAGTTCCGTTAGCGTTTGCATTAAATAGCATAGCTGATGGATTATCTAAAACTGAAGATGTTTTAGAATCATTGTTAAATCGCATAGAAGTTTAATGCTGCAAGCAGGGGAATAACACTGGAGTTTGGGTGCATCCTGTAGCAGCGCCAGTTATGGGCGAAAGCGCGTTAGTCTTAATGCTTATCCTTGTGCATTGAAGGCCACAATATCTTGTGATTATTTTATTGTTAGCGTGAGTAGCCCACCAGTTATGGGGCAAGGTAGATTTTCTTAGTGGGGCGAATTTAGCACTCATACCCTAAGCGCTACCAAGCCCCACCAGTTTTGCGAAAGCCAATGCTGAGTTATGAGATCAGTGCGGCGAGTAGCGTGGGGAAAGCGGATGCTGTGGTGCGTAGCGGTTTTCTGACCGCAAAGCTTAATTGGTGCAAGCCCATCCATAGACGCAGCGAGTACCCATCTTATTTTTGGAGTTTGTATGGCACTAAAGAATAGCAAATGGAGCGAAGCTGAAATGGAGTTGCTTAGATCAGTTTACGCAACAACTTCACCGCGAGAGCTTGAGCTTATGTTCAAGCGTAAAAACTCAACGATCAGCCTAAAGGCAAACTATATGAATCTCAAAAAGGATCCTGCGTATCTTAGCAAGATCAGAAACAGATCGCCTCATGCTGAGATCATAGAAGTTGCTAGGGTAATAGATGACGGCAGTATCAAGCGTCATATTAAAAGTGGATTGCTTACCATTAAAGGTAACGTCACAACTCATAAAGGATTCCTATGAAGAAGTTTATTTTACTTATGCTGATAAGTTGCAATGCTAACGCAGCTGCGGCTGCTGCTGTAATGCTGATGACGCAAGCGCACAGGCAAGATCAAAAGGTTCTAGTTGACGGCAAAAACCCAACGCTAATTTGTAAATATGATATTAGTAGAGATACCTGCTTGATTGGGTTAAAAAAAATTACAATTGGCCAGTTTGTTGCAATTCGTGGGTACACAATGTTTAAGCGCCGAGAATACTTAAACTCAAACAATACTTGGTATTTAATCATGGACGTTTACAAATAGGGGATAACATGAAAACACTTATTGCACTTATGCTAATGGCTGCTTCACTTAATGCTGCTGCTGAAACGTGGACTGCAAAGAATGAAGCTGGCGGAGAAATAGTATTGACAGATAGGCAATGCCCAAAGTACAAATCACTGCGCGTTGCTTATGCTAGGGGAATAGACGGAGTTACCGTAGAAGGCTGCTGGACGTACATGGATCACTTTGTTCACGTTGCTTATTATCACGGAGAAAAGCGCGTGTACGATCCAGCTATATTTACCAAGACTGAAACGTACTAACGTTTTTTCTTAGCTGGCGCTCTTGATGGAGCTGCAATTTTTTGACGGATGATCTCAGGCATTTCAGATCCCCTAAAGAATAGCGTGGCTTCATCTTTACGGCGAGTTTCAAGACCTCTTACTACCTGCCCACCAGCTTTGCAATAATCGAGAAATACCGACATAGCCGTGATTTGATCGCCGCGCAAAAGCGCTTGACGGACGGTTGATTTTTGAAGTGCGCCCAAACCAGCATTGAAGCTCCAAGAAACCAAAGAATTAAATTCATTTTGTGAAAGTTTGATAGGTAGTAGTCGTTCAACCCCACGCTCAAATCGCTCGACATCTTTAGCCAGTATTGTGTCAACTTCTTCTTTGCTCCATGTTCGATCATCCTGCGGCTTTAGCTGATATGCTTTACGCGCAGCCATGCCTTCAGGCGTGGATGGTATTTTAGCTTGATCAGGATATAACACATGACCAATTCCTATCGTCCACAGCGCAGCGCTACAGCGATAGGGTTTGTATCTCACGCCTTCATGGTGACGAATAGCGTCCAAACATTCTTTATTTACTTTCATTAAATTTGCACCTGTCAAAGTGCCATCTTTTCATTCCGTTAGTTCTTGCTTCTTTTCCGCAATGAGGGCATTTAAGTAACTTTACAGAATTTGAAAGTTTATTTCTATGAGATTCCGTAAACTCTATTCTTTTTCCAAACATTGGATTTTTATTTCCAATTTTTGCTTTTGAAATATTAGATCTGTATTTTTGATCTCTTACTTTTCCAGCTGGATTTGGTGGAAAGCCACCGCCTTTTGCTATATTCCATCCAATATTTTGGCTTGGCCTTAATTCTTCTTCAATCAAACAAGCAAATTCTTTATCAATATTTGAAATAAGAATTTTTAATTTAACCAAATTTCCATATTTATTAAATGCGTTTGATAAATGTTTATTTGTTTTGCTTTTTTGCCATTTATGTTGTGAAAATCTAAGGCTTGGATTTTTTGATATTCCAATATATCCAGTATTTAAATTTTCATTTACATATATGTGATAAACACTATACATTATTTACCTTCACGATGCTTTTCCCATTGGCGAGAACCAAAGTAGAAGCCAATGATTGAGCTTACAATAGCCATCTCATCATCACTAAAGCAGCTATTCATTGCAACAGTATAATCTACGCCTGAGTAAATTGCCCATGCCAAACCGATAATATCTACAGCTACAAGCAAGCCAACAAAAGTAAATGCAATATATGGACGCACTCTAGCATTAAGATCTACTGTAGCTTGAGAAGCTTTATCCATCATCTTCATATCATGCGCGTACAAAGCTTCACGCTCTTGCGTGTAAGTTTGCGCTAGTGTTGATTCATATTCAATCTCAGCAATCTTTTCTTGTGATTGCAAACCAGCGGTAGCCATAGCAAGCTCACGCTCACTTTGCATTTTGGCCATAGTGATCTCATGCTTTTGATCGCCGCGTTGTTGAAAGTAACCTAAGATAGAAGGCAATGCTGATGAGCCAATGCCTAGTAAACCTGAAAGAATAGATAGCATATTAGTTCCCCAAAGGATTTGTTGTAGCTCGTTGCAGCGCTTTCATTTTTGATTCAAGCCCTTCGCGAGTTGATTTCATTTCTTCACGAATACTGCCAAGCATAGCTTGAGTTTCGCGTGCTGTGCCTTGTGCTACAGTCTTAGCTTCAGTTGCAGCAACGGCAGCTTCAGAAGCTTTTTCTTGCACTCGCGCTAACTGGCTTGATGTTTGTACCAATGCGCTTTGAGCAGCAGATACTTCAGCTCGTAGTCGTGCGTTTTCCTGTTCAAGCGTAGCATTTTTCTCAAGCATTGCACGTTTCAACTCGTTGTCATCGTAAGGTTTGTATTCTTCAATGGCCTCAGTCGCAGCTATAACACGGTTGTAAATCGTTATGCCGCCGTAGATCGCCCCACCGCTGGCTGCTAATATTGAAAAAATTATCGCTGTTGCCGTAGCCGATAAGTTCGAGAAGGAAGCTTTGGTGTCCTCTAAATTCATACGATAACTCCTGCGTGTAGTCCAGTGATGTACTCAATTGAATCTGTTGAAACTGGATTGGGTTGTTTAAAATTTCTAGGCTCAGCACTAAACCGAATCCTGCTACCAGCTCCTTGCCCTTCGGAACGGATTGCTGCTGCGTTGGTGTAGCTGATGTACTCTCGGCAGCCTTCGCAGTTACAGGAGCTTCCGCTTTTGTTTCTTGCTTGGCTTCCTGCTTGCTTTCGGTTTTCGTTTCTGTCTTTGCTTCTGTCGTTGTTGTTGTCTGTGTCGCTTCCATCGTTGTCGGCGCACTCTCCACTGACACAGTTACAGGTTCTTGCACAATGACAGGGGCAGGTGTGGCTATCATTGGATTCACTGGACTTACAGGGCTGACTGGACTTGCCACATTCGTTGGGTTTGTCACTGACTTCACGCAGCTTACTTGCGTTTCGATCCATTGTCCTTCCGTTGGCTGCGCGTAAGGCGTTTGACAAGTTGAAGTTCGCTGCTGAGTTATAGATCCCTCGTAACCAGTTTGACACGCTATTTGCCTTTCTTCTGTTGTGATGTGGCACGTTGCTGGTGCTGGTTGGCATGAGTTCCTGATCTCGAACCACCCACTGTCAACTGCTTCCGAGTACGGCGTTTGGCAGTTTTGCTCGCGCTTGTACGTGATGCTGCCGATTTGGTTTTCTCCGCAGGATCTTTCTTCGGTAGTGAAAGAGTAGGTGCAGGTTGCTGGCTTTGGACTACAATTTTCTGAGCTTGTAACCCAAGCTGTGTAGCTATTTGTTTGGCATTGATAGGTTCTTGATTCAATGATATATCCGTCAAAGTTTTCTTGGCACGCAACTGTTTGAGTTTCTGTACGATCCGAGCAAGCTGGCCGCCCACACTCAGGGATAAAAGGAAAAAGTTGACACGCAAGTTGCTGACAGCTTTCCATAGTTGTGCCTTGAGCAACGCCAAGACTTGAGTAAACAGGGCCATAATCCGCCCACTGAGTTGCATAACAATACGCTTGAGCATTATTCGTTACTCCGTAAAGGCAAAACAAGAGCAAAGTTTTTGCCGTAAAGTTCTTCAAACCATTCAGGATGCAGTTCATACCAAGCCTTTCTTGCAGCATCACCAACACTGCCACCGATAGGGCAGCTTGATCCACTCATCTCCATTGCACGCCATACGCGCTGATCTTGGCAAAGCAATGATACCGCTGCTACCTTTAAGCCCTGAGATCCAAGTTCTCGCGCAAGCTTAATGGATTCACAGTTAGTATCAACAATAGTAACGCCGCCACTGATTGATAAAACTCCAGTGTTGGCACCGCCGCTTACGCCAGTTCGGCACATATCATTATTCATTGCGGTAACAGAAGGAGCCATAGCGCTTGGCACTGGCTGGCCGTTGTATTCAATCACAGTCTTATCAGCAGCCCTAGCTACAGGAATAGAGATCACTAAGGCAAAAATACCGCCAATGATCAAACCCAAGATAAATAGTAGTAGTCGTTTCATTGTTTTATCCACACTCCTAACTTTACAGAAATTCCAGCAAGTACAAGGCCGACAAGAATTATGATGATTCCAATGATTCCTTTTTTAGCTATCTCAAGTTTAAGTTCATTCCAAAAATTCTCTTGAGCTACGGCTGCTTTAATCATAGCTTCATGTGCAGCGCGATGAGCTTGAACGCCATCAGGAAAAGCTTGATGCAGTTCATCCAAACGATTAGCAATATCGCCAAGTTGTGATTTAATAAGTTCGAGATCAGTCATAAAGTGCCTTATGTACTTATTCCATTTCTTTAATTGTAATAGTTGATGTTTCTTTATCTATAACCATTATGCCTTCACAAGCGATATTCCAATCTTCACCAGTGCGTTCGCTGTGTGATGGCGCGTTTATTACTACATGCTTACATAAGTACTCAAACCCATTTTCAAACACGCGCCAAACATGGTCAACAGTGCCACGCCCTTCTTGACCACGCGATTTGTTAAATCTTATTAAATACTTTTTACTCATGGTATTGAGCATCGCATCTCATAAACTCAGCAGCAAATACATTTGAAAATACAGTCCCATCTTCAATTGCTTCTAGTTCATGCCACTCGCCTTCTTTTAATAATACAGGCTGAGTTTCTTTTGTCATTATCAGTTCAAAGTTTTCCTTTGTAACCTTTAACTTCCCTGCGTAGCATATAGTAGCATGTGTATAAAGATGGTCGTGCTTTGCTAACCCCTGCCCAATATTAACGTGATACACGTTAATCCTAGTTCCATCGTATTCAAAGCTGTGTTTAGGTGCAACGTTCTTAACCATTTTGTTCAATCTCTAAGATGACATTAAGTATCACTCTACGTTTATGTACTTTAGGTGGCGTTCCTCTATGAACAAGCTCACTACGAAATATCACGGCGCTATTTTCTTTTGGAGAAGCAACTTCAATTATTTGATGTTTATTGTCAAATATTACAGTGTCACCGTCAGAATCTTCTATATAAAACACTATACTGTATTTATTGACGACATCTTCACCATATAAATCTTGATGCTCCATCATTGCCAATTCAATTTCGCTAATATCCATTCGTGTTAAAAGATTAACTTTTGCTCTAATAACACGCTTCACTTTTAACCCTGTAGATGCTTCAAACGCGTCAAGCACAGGATTCAAAATATCGTCGCAAAATTCTGAACGGTTATTGTTGACTTGCGACGTAAGCGAATGAACAAACTGAAACACGCTTAGATTTTCAGGGGCGCTTGCGTGATTCTTTGACTTGTATCTCCATTTAAAATCTTTTCTATTTATTGTCGCAAGGATATTTTTTGCCACTTCCTTATCTAAAAAATTCTCGACAATCATATAACTTGAAGGCCTGTTGATAATGGCTGATTTTCTGATGGAACACATACCACAGGAGGGAATAGCTGTTCCGCAGTATATTCAATTTCAGTGCCAATCAACGACTTATACAATCCAACTTTTGCATCGTTACGCGCAATGGTTTCAGCCAATTCTTGTTGTAATGCAATTTGATAACCGTTTTGTGCTAACGCTCGCAAAATATCGCTGATAGCTACATTTTCGTGCATTTCCAATACACTGAAATTGTGAAAATCATATTCATCGATTGGCTTCTCAGCATTTTCACCAGCAAATTTTATTTGCAATGAGCTTGTAGCAGGATCATAGCCCACCAGCTTCATTTTTATTTTTTCCATTTTTAGCCTTTTCGGTTATTTAATTTTTTTCAGGCCACTCAATTACCCACGGAAAACCTTGTTGTTGCGGAACATCTCTTAATGCTTGACGATAAATTCTATATTTTTCTTTATCCGATTCAGATAAATTATTATCTGTCATTTGTGTCCAATCGGTTCTACGAATTAACACATATCGTTTTTGTCGTTCTTGTTGCGCTTTGAGTGCTGTTTTTGATTCTACTTCTTCAGTTGTAGCATTGCGAACAACAAAAGTTGGCCTCCATACGCCATCTTCTTGCTTTGTTAATCCTACGTTATCAGCGCTTTGGGTATGCACTAAGTTTTCAGGAGGATATGCCCACTCAAAAACACCGTACCAATAAGGCTCAACCTCTGATGGTGTTGCAATATCAGAAAACGTAACAGTTGGAAACAGCGCTTTTAAATTTGTATATAGCATCGGAGGACTTTCTACAAGCCCTACAGGGACACCTGTTCCATCACCTGATGTTAATTTAATGACTAATTGTTGGTCCATAGTTTACCTCTATTAAGTTGCATTTGACGGATAAGATTTTCCTGTACCGCCATAAATAATTCTAACACCGCCAGGTGCGCCAGCGCCAAAAGCATTTGGTGAATCATACCCATCATCACAATCTTCTGAGCCTCCACCGCCACCAGCTGCTCCACCAGGCCCCGCCGCTAAACCACCAGCGGCACCACCGCCTGAGCCACCTGAACCACCACCGCCAGCTCCAACAGTATCTAAGTAGTCCGCATAACAAGCTCCAGTAGTGCCAAGCGCATACAACCCTACTCCGCCACCGCCACTGCCATTACAACCACAACCTGCTTGATTGCCTGAGCCGCCAGCACCACCCGAAGCTGTTTGCCTACTTCCTCCACCATTCCATCCGCCACCAGAACCTGCATATCCAGCAGCTCCACCACCATTACCAAAAGCGCCACCGCCCCCACTGTACTTAACGCTCCCAGTGCCTATCGCGGCTGCTCCGCCGTTTGTGCCACCGCCTTTTGCTAGAATTAGCGTTGTAGCTCCTCTTTTAACGGAGCTATCTGTTCCAGCAGTAGATTTCCCCCCGCCAGTTCCAACAGCGACAGTAAGGGTTTCACCAGCAGTGACTGAAATACAATTGGTATATGATAACGCCCCTCCGCCACCTTGTACGGAGCTCCCTCCCGACGCAACACCCCCACCACCTGCGCCAACGCAAACAACGCAGATTTTAGTGACGCCAGTAGGTACAACAAAAGAATAAGTACCAGCGCTGGTGTACGTTGCACATCCAAAAGCAGGAGCCGAAGATTTGCCCCAAAAGTTAGTTGGCATTACGATAGCGCCACTAGAAACGCCAGCTAATGTACGAACATTAGTGCAGTTTAATGAGATTTGAGTTGTGCCGTTACCACCAAGCTCTACTTGAATTGATTGCCCTGCTGTGGTTCCTGCTAAACTAATTGGGCCTGATGAGTTTAATGCCATGATTAAATAGTTCCATAAGCTGTTACATTGCCAACAACAGTTAAGTTTCCTGATGAATCTAATTTTGCTTTAGCAACTCCACCAGTTTCAAAAAATAAAACTCCACCTGATTCATAAACTTTCCAATTTGTTCCAATTGGAGTTTTTGCAGATCCATCACGCTTCACATATTGATTATTTCCTGTTCCAGCTCCATAGGCAGATAAGTCAGTTAGATCAGAATCAATAGGTTGATAAGCAGCATCGGATTCTGTTTTAGTATAAACATCGGATGAATTAGCTTTTGCTGCAACAGCAGATTCTTTAGCTAATGGGAATCCACCAGCAGTTGATCCGTCATGTACAACAAGCGTGTCTTTTGTAGTATCTACTGTTACTTCTTTTTCAGCGCCAGTAAATGTAGCGTGTTGGGCAGTAGTGCCGCCCCTTAGTTTAAGTTGCGTAGCCATTAAGCAATACTCCCAAAATCAATAATTAAATCTGAACCTGAAACGCTTGCTATAGCAGCAAGGGCTGTAAGTCCAGCATCGTAAGCTTGAACAGATGATCCAATTGCGCCAGATGTTAAATATCCAGCTGAAGCATGGTTCCCCCACCCATAAGCGGTGTCCCAATTTGAAATCTTTGTGTTAGTTACATTGTAAGCTGCATGGCTAACAAAAATTGGATCTGTTTCTGTGTATGAAGTTAAATATCCAACTAAAGAATGATCGCCCCATCCATAAGCAACATCCCATTGACCTTGCTTAGTGTTTGTTGGAAGTGAGTAGCCAGTAGCAAAACCTAATGCTAAGTTTCCTGTGCTTGTTACTGGAGATCCAGCAGTAAAGCCAGTTGGCACTGATAAGCCAACGCTTGTTACTGTGCCTGATCCAGCTCCATTTTCACCATCAGCTCCGTTGTAAACATTGAACGTGCTAGTAGTTGAATCAGAATATGTGATTGTGTAAGTATCAATCGTGCCAGCTGATCCATCTCCGCTAGTGCGAGCAATTACAGAAATTCCGCGTCCTGTAGCGCCTGTAGATCCAGTGGCTCCTGTAGCGCCAGTAGCGCCTTGTGGGCCAACTAATGAAATTGGAGTTCCCCAAGCACCAGCAGTCTTAGGGCCATAAAGATAATTAACATCAGTGTCAATGTAGAAGTCACCATTAACACCATCAAGAGTATCGTCAGGTGCGCCAGATCCATTAAGAATTGTTTTGCCATCAGCACCATCAGTTCCGTTGGTGCCGTTAGTTCCGTTTGTGCCAGCAGCGCCAGTATTTCCAGTGTCGCCTTTATCGCCCTTTACAACGCCAATCGTCAATACTTTAGTTGTTGGATTAAATGATGCAGTAGCATTACCGCCAGCTGCAACATCAGTTGCAGTAGCGGTGATTGCGTCAAAAGCATTATCAACTTCCGTTGAAGCTTGTTGTGCGTGATACTTAGCTGAGTATTCTCCGCCAGCTACAGGGCCAGAAGTTTTAGTTGCCCAATCATTAGCAAGAGTAGCTGAAGCTGCTGCATCAGTAGCGCTTTGAACAGCATTTTGAATATCTGTTATATTATCAGCAACTGTATTAACATCAGAGATATTAGCAGCAACAGTTAAAACGTCAGCAATATCATCTGCAACAATTACAACATCAGCAATATCTCCAGCAACTGCTAAGATTGCACTTGATCCTACGTTTGTTGGAGTTGCTGGATCAGCAATAGATCCAAGATCACTATAGAAACCACCGCCACCTAGATCGTTAGCAACAATTTCAACTGATCCAATATCATTTGCAACGTCTGAAATATCGGTTGCATTGCCAGCAACAGAAACAATTTCAGTTTCAATTCCAGCAACAATGTTGATATTGGTTAGATTGGAAGTAATAAGGCCAGCATTTGTAGATGCGCTTGAAGCGCTTGAAGCTGCGGATGCTGCACTTGCCGCTGCTGCACTTGCTGAATCAGAAGCATCGTCAGTATATTGAACAACAAGTTCAAAGTATTGCTCAGGAGTTGTAGTGCTAGATACTGCAACTTTAACAGAACGATCTGAAGCTTCTTTTAATTGCTGAAGCTGCATTGTCATTTTATCTAGTGAAGCTTCAATAACTTCAGGATAGAAGCCGCCGCCGTTAGTTAGATCCAGTTCCTGAGTGTACTCAATGTTACTTAGGATTGTGATCTTTTTGGTAGAAGGTAGATTTGCTGGAAGCGGATCAGCATCTGGGCGAGGGTAAGTAATATACCCGCCATTATTGGTTTCCTGCTCATCATTCAGCGTTACGTAGTAGTCTGAGTTTAATACAAGTACAGTTTCAATACCTGTAGCAATATCAGTCATAATGACCTGAACATCGTCTTGCTCAAATACTCGGAATGTAAACGAAAACTCAGTTGTCGTTCCATTGCCAGTAAACGGGCCAGCTTTTCTGATCTCTGATGAAATTGTCACTATTTAAACTCCTAGAATGTTCACATTCTCACAGCATTTTGTCTGCTTATCCGAACGCTATTGTCTTTCTTCTTCACGGCCTCTACCGCTAACCACGCCGCGCACTAGATCTAATTCATTTAATGGCTCCACTTTACCTTCGGCTACATCAATTAAGTATCCAGCTGGGCGGCCAAGTGATCCGATAGGCGTACCAGTTAGCAAGCCAACTAGCGTCAATGTATCCTTAACTGCCTTCTTCACGCTGCCGTCATCCATGATTGCATCATAGATAGACTTAGGCGCTGCCGTTGCTTGATCAAGCGCTGAGATTGCTGGGCTTGTAGTAATGCGATCATCGTAGAATTTATTGTTAAACTTATTGATTGAAGCATTTACCAATGGGCCTACTGCTGGAGCCATCGCTGTAGCTGTACGTACCTGTGATCCAACAAACCAAGCCATAAACTCATCTAAGTAACCGTCATCATCTTCATCATCCCAATCCCAGCCCATTGTGCGAACGATAGCATCAGCAACAATCGCAGGGATCATAAATCCCATGACATAAACATAAAACATACGGCCTAGGCCTTTTTTCGTGAATCCATACTGCTTAGCTGCCACAGCAAAGTTTGTGCCTAGTAAGTTGGCTTGCATATTGAAGTAGTTTGTAAACTGAGTGAACAGCTGCACAAAAGGATTGCCAGCTTCAATCGTACTAATATCAACTGGTAGCAATGAGCTTTGAGTTTCACGCACTACGCTGTCAGCATACTTAACTGCATCTTGCTCGTTGATCTGGCCTTCTGAAATAGCTTTGTCGTAAGCAGCAGACCAAGTAATAACATCAACGTAGTTTTGCATTGCGCGCTGCATGAAGTAAGCGTGATTGCGAACATAGTCAATCGCACGATCAGTCTTAGTTGCGCCAAGCATGATCTCTTGCATCTGAGTTTGCATATCAAAAGCTTGGTTTTCTAAGCGGATCTTCATCCACTCAGATTGAGCTACGATCTCATTTGAAACTTCATTTGGCGCTTTGATATATCTCATGTGCGCTGATTTTAAGTATCTTGGCTCAACCTTAACCGCTGCCATTGAGAAGCCAGTAAGCTGCTGCAAGGCGTTGGTAAAGTTTGCAAACATGATATTCATGCCAGTGTTACGGCGTAGGCCTTGCCAGAATTTAGCTGTCTTTTTACCAGCTTCACTTTGGAATGGCGCTGAAGTTGTCTGTGTAGCTACGCGCTGCAACCAAGGCATAATCATTGATTTGAGTGCGCCACGATCAACAGCATTTAGTTTATTCACAAACTCGCCGCGTCTAACGATCTTCAATACGTCAGTGATTGCTGGCTGAATGTAGGTAAAACGTAGCACCTGATCAATATGCTGAGCAACTAAGCGTAGATCCATAACCAATGGCTTGTTGTACTCAACACGGCCTTGCGTAAAGCCGTTGCCAGTTGAAGGCATCATAAAGTTAAAGTCATTTTCAAGCTGGTTAATGTCTTGGCGAATGTCAGCCTCAAGTACCAATTCAGAATCAGCCTTAGCTGGTGCGTAACCGCCACGATAGCTGCCAAACGGAGTTTCAATCGCGTTGGCTGTGATCTCGTCAAAGTAGTAGCCATAAAGCTTATAGTGAGATTTCTGAGCTTCGCCTTTAATAGACTCCATCAGATCCCATGTGGCTTGCAAGAAGTCATAGTCAGACTTAGTGATAGTGCCTTCGCTAATAGCTCTCTTAATAAATGTATCCCACTTGCTTGTATCAAGCACTTTGCGTTTATCAGCACCTTCAACTAATTGACCCCAGTTGCGGCCTACCAATAGCTTACGTTTATTGCTTTCGTTACCAGTATGAAGCAACGCACCTAGCAATTCTTGTTTACCAGTGAATGTGTAGCCTAGTTCTGGCGCTGCGATCTTAGTAGTTCTGAAGTCACCTTCAGCTTCTTTAGCGCGTAGCATATCAATGTACTGGCGCAGCACTCTATTCTTCACAGTCATGTACTGAGTGTTGGCATCATTCACTTCTTGGAATAGGAATTGTCTAAACACGCCATTAAAGTTGTTTCTATCCTGCATTGAAACCCAGTGCTCCATGCGGCGCATAGCGTTTTTAATGCTCGAGATAGTCCACCAACGGCGGTCAGCATCGGTAGCTGCAATAGATTTGCCAGTATCAGGTACAACATAACCATTGGCATCAAGAGTTTCAGATAAGATTCTGTTTGCCTCTTCAATCTCAACTGAAATACCTTTATTGGTAATTGTTTTCTCAGCGCGTGCTTGCTGTGTTAGCTGGCCGATTGTGTCGCGCAGCGCCATAAACTCACCAATACTCAACTGCTCGTAAGTTCTAGCATTGTTTTTCTCATCACGTGAGCTGGCAATAGCTGTACGTACCACAGGCTCAAGCACAACATACAAGTCTGGGTTATAAGTCTTGACGTTTTCCAAGTGATCCATCGCTGTGCGCGGATCAGCATTGTTAAGGCCGTATGCAGCCAATACTGAACGCGCTGCCTCGACAAGATTCATATCCATTGTCTTAGCTAGTTTCTTGTCAGCTTTGTTGACAGCGCTAAATGCTTTCATGGCTGTGCGCATTTCAGCTTGCACTTCGTATGCGCGCTGTACCATTGCCAAGTTAATCATTTGACGGCGCTTAGCTGCAACAGCCTCTTGCATATTCTTAGCTTTAACAGCTTGATCAGCCTCTTTACCAGCCTTTTGAGCAGCTGTAATGTATTTGCTTGGGCGCAGATCTTTAACTCTAAGCTTGTTGACCGCTTCACGCGCAGCCTCTTTAGCAGCTCTTGTCATGTCGCGCACTGAGCCTTGCATATCAGAGATAGCTTTCATCTCAGTTGCAGCGCTACGTAGCATTGCTTCATTATGTAATGCTTCGTCAGCTGCCGCTTGTGCTGCTTTCTCAGAAGTAATGTCACCATAACGCTCTAGCACGATCTGATCTGTTAGATCTTCAATAGCCATTTGTGGCGGTACTGCTGCCATCAATGCGTCAACTAACTCTCGGCCACTGCCGAAAGCTTGTGATCCATCTTCATTTGTGAATAGCTCAGCTACAACGTCAGTGATCAATCCGTCAGTTGCCATCATGCGGCCTAGTTTCTCGCGCACTGCTTGGAAGTTTGCGCCGTACATTTTCTTAACTTCATCCAAGCTCAAACGACCAGCTGGGATTTGTTGTGCAAGATGTAGCTGCTCACCTTGGATAGCCTCTTGCTGATCTTCTTTATATTCGTATGCAATGGAGTATTGCGGAATACCAGCAATTTCGTCCATGATCATATCTTCAAAGTCAGCTAGCCAGTATTTGCCATTCTCGTCAGTTTGCATATAGCCGAATTGGCTTAGTGTTTCAGCCATGCCATCAACTGTCATGCCACCTTTTGTCACAAACGCCTTATTGCCCTTGATGTCTTTGCGATCAAGGCCAAACTCACTAACAGCTAAATCACGATTCATGCCGCCAAGCTTGGCAATAGCCACCATCAAGCTATCGCGTGAAGGATCAACAAGAGTAGATTTTTTCTCTCTAGGCGTTTTCTCTTTTGGCGTTACCTTACCCCAGTCTTTTGCTGATAAGAATGACCATGCGCGATAAATCGGCTGGCTCATAATCTCACGGCGAGCTTCAATGCGTGCTTCACGGCGCTTCTCTTCGCCTTCTTTTTGGAAGTTACGAACATACTTGTCGCGTGCGCGGCGTAGGTACTTGATGTCAGCCAAGCTGCGCTTAGCCATCTTTTCCTTAGCTTCAGCAGTGATCTCAGACTCAAGCGCTTTGTAGTCGAAAAACTCCATCGCGCTCATATTGGCTTCATCAGCAGTTTCAAACATTGCCATCAAGCCACGGCGTTTCTTAGCCTCTTCAATCTGCTCATCAGTCGCAAGCAAACGATCCATAACAGCGCGTACTTCAGGAGTTAGTTCAACCTGATTAGCTTGCAAGAATTGTTGCAATGAACGGTAAACGCTCTTGAACCATTCGGCAATACGCTGGAAAGCACCAGTCAATTCAACGCTTGGAGATTTACCTTCAAACAAGTAAGCCTCAAAGCCGCGTGCAAACTTCTCATGGTATTGGCGCTTCTCATCTAAAGTCATGCGCTGCCATGTGCCAACATCAGTTCCAAACCATTGCATCAATGTGTTTACGTCATCTTTAAGTTGTTGACGCGCACCATCTTGAGTCGCAAGGTTTACCTTCATCTCAAGTACGAAGTGACCTGTTTCATGCAAGAATGTTGATAGGTTAGCGCCTTGTTTCAGCGTGATGATGAATTGATCAGGATCAAACGTACCTAAAGCTTGCTTACCTTCACCTTGGAATAGCGGCAGACCTTTAAGGATCTGATCGCGCATTTCTTGAGTAATTTCAAATCCAAGTTGATTTCCAATTTCTTTTGTTGCCCTTTCAGCTGCTTCTTGCTCGGCTAATCTAATTCCTTCAGCCATTGCTTCTTGCTCATTAGCAAAGTAATTTGCTGGATATTCACTGCCAGCGCGATCTCTAGCAATTAACCATCTTCCATTTGGTAGGCGATCAACACTAACTTTTTTATCTCTTTGCTCTCCAAGTTTAATTTCTGATAGCTTGCCACCGCCAACTTTCTTGAGCTGCTCATTGACTACAATAGGGACGATTTGATCATAAAAGGTTTTCATGCCTTTGCCGCCAATCTTCAATCCATCCTCAGATAGATTGCCGCTATCGCCAGTCATAATCTTTTCAGCAATTTCTTTGCCTACTAATTCTGCTATGTTTTTATTTTTCCACTCAGAAGGCGCGCCACGATCCATTGAAACTACTTTTCCAGTATTCTTATCTAAGTAGATTTCTAATGTTTGATCTGAAACTCCTTTCAGCCCAATAAGCTGAATGTATTTATATTTATCGTCAGTTTCCCAGCCAATAGCGTCAAGGCGTTTGCTAAGGTTATATCTGTCGGCAGATTGCTCGCCATTGATAAATGCAACCTTATCAAAACCATTATCAGCCGCGTAACGCATAATGCGTTTTGTAGCTAGCGATAGCCATGATTTTGTTTCAGTGACAAATGGCGCTGGCGTATGGCCTCTAAACATTTGCTCGTTAATAGCTTTTAATGCCTTAACTGCAACTTCTTCCCTAGAGTAAACGCCGCGCTCTCTTAAAATAAATTCGCCAGTGTCTTTATAGTAAAGCTCCCAGTGACCATTTCTAGGATTGCCGTTTTCATCTACAGCTGGAGAAGGTTCAACAAATCTAAAATCAATTTGATCTTCTGTTACGTCATCACCAATAAAGCCTTCATCTCTACCCTTTTGCGCCCAGTCAGATTGCAGCTCTTCAATAAACAATACGCGCTTACCTTGAGAATCAGTGCGCTCGTTAAAACGAATATGCGCCAAAACATTTTTTTGATTCCAGTGGGTTTCATACTCAAATGGCTTTTTGCCTGATTCATTTATCAAACGATCAAGAGTAAATCTTTCTTCATCAGTAAGTGGCAAGTTATCAAAACCGCCTTGACCATATTTTTGACGCAACTTATCTGAGAATTTGTTGTAGGCTTCCATTGGAGTTGGAAGAGTAAGTAGCAATTCTCTATAGTTTTCACCGCCATCAAGCTGCCAATCATGGTGTCGTGTAGCAGTTTCAGCGCTTGAATATGATCCAGTTACTTCTAATGCTACGATTTGCGCCCAGTCCTCATTCTCCATTAGATCTGGAAACCGATTGCTTAATGCTTCATATACCTTATAATCGTTTTCAAAAGCCATGACTAAAGCATAGTCATTAGTGCCTTGACTTACTCTAGCAAGCTCAACTACTTCAGGAATTGCGTATCTGCTGTTGTAATTGATAGCGCCAGCTGTTTCGCCTAGCGTAGTTTCTTCTACTACAACGCCGTTATTGTTTAAGTAGTTAAGAACATCTTGCTTGCTTAGTTTGTCTTTACCGCGCAAGTCCAAGTATTCATTTAGTCCAGTCCACTCGATCTCTTCTTTTTTAATGCTAAGCTTGGCTGCATTGCTGTTAAGCCATGATTTCCATTGGCCAGCTGGCATATCTTTAAGGTTTGCTTTGTCAATGCCTTGATAAAGTGCTGAGTAGAAAATTGGTGATTGGTATTGCTCTTGTTTAAGAATGTTAGGATCTGTAAGGCTGTAAGTTCCACGGTTTCCAACTGCTGATTTGATTTTCTCTGGATTGAATACAACGTATTCAACATAATCTTTTCCATCAGCGCTAGTGCCTTGATATGCAATTATGCCATCGTGTTTGTTGCGTCTTAGGTACGATTGTGTCGGCGCATCCTCCGCACCACGAATGATATAAGGATTTTTCAAACTTAAATAAACTGGCACAACATTAGGCTGTGCGGCATCTGCATTACGTGAAAACCTACTGCCACTAGCAAAGCTGGAAGCGTAAGAAGGCTGATTGGAAAAGTAAGCGCCTTTGCCATACTGCCCATTTGTTTCAGTATTGAACGCTGTAAAATCCGCGCCAGTGCCATGATAAACAACCAACGGCTTGCCGCTTTCATCCACTACCTTGCTTTCGCCAAACCATGCTTTAAATTCTGGAGAATCTTGCACATAAACTTGACGGCCACTCACAGCCTCTCCAGCTACTTGCAATGCAGGAAGTGATGCAAACACCATATCTGGCGTTACTGTGCTGCCAGTTGCAGCGCCTTGTTGACGCGCTTCTGTGCTGTAGATTGCTTTGATAATCTCAGCGTAGATATTATTAGCGTCTTTAGTGTTACGGCCAATCGCTTGAAGCTGAGCAAATACATTGTTGTAGATCTCATCAGCCTTGCTTTCAAAGAAGTCGCGCTCTTCTTGATCCGCTAAAGTCTTGTCAACTTCTAGCTTAAACGCTTCTTTAGATTGCTCAAAAGCTACGCGAGCATCAGCAATAGTCAAGCCATCTTGCTCAAACTTGATAGCATCAAGTACTTTAGATTCAATACCAGTGTTAGATAGTCCAGTAGTAAACTCACCAATAGGCGCAATAATATCTGTATTGTTAGCTAGTGCATCGTTGAGCTGAGCTGCAACAGTTGGCATTGTAGTTAAATCAACACCAGCTTCATCAGCAAGCTGCTTCAATGTATTGCCATCAATGTAAACTTCGCTTGGGCTGCCTTCGTTATCGTCTGCTGCGGCCTGTACTAATTGCTCGAATGACTTAGCATCAATGCCTTTTAGCGCTGAGTTATTGGCTAGGTTAAACAATGCTTCCATTGCCTTAGCGTTATTCTCAGCGTATGTGGCTTTTTCTTGTTTTGAAGATAGGAAGTTGCCAGCAGTTTCAATAGCTTTTGCTAGTGTTACTTGACCGCCGCTTGAGATCAATGTTGCAACAGCAGTTTGATAGGCTGCTTCTGGGCGCTCAGCAAGGTATTCTTTTACGGTCTTTTCTGGGTTTAGATATGCCCAGTCAATAGCGTCTTGTGCAGCAGTAGCAATTTGCTCGCCGATTTGCTCGCCAAACTGGTTCTTAATAAATGTTGATGCAAAGTCTTTACCGACTTTAAGATTTTCAAATAAACCTTTTAATGGGATCTTTTCAGTATAGTATTCAACAAAAGATTGAGCGCCAGCAAACCCAGTTGCTTTAGCTGGTGTCATTCCTTCTTTTCTGCCGCGAGCGTATTCTTCACCAGCAACTTCACCAGTCATTAAACCAAGAGCAAGTTCTGGCTGGCCAGTCACAAGACCAGCAACCATAGGCACGATATTCTTACCTAGCGACATAACGCCTTGCGCTGCTGCGCTTACCGTCATATCTTTTGGAAGTGGGCCAATATCTCTTGTTTCAGCTTCTTGTGAAAGTTTTGATTGCTCTAAGAAATACTTTTCTGCTGCTGGCATAAAAGGACGCAGCATTTGTAGAATTGGGCCGCCAGCTGGTACTAATCCCAACTGTGTTGCTGGTACGTTAGCAATGTTGCCAGAAAGCATAGCGCCGATATTCAATGGCAAACGCTCAACGCTACGCAATGCGCTAACGCCAAACGCTCTACCTACATATCCAACCTCTTTAGCAAATCCGCCTTCTTTACCCCATCCAGCATAGATTGATTGACGCTGTGCAATGCCAGCATCTTCTAAGCTTCTACGCATTTTAGATGCAGCAGCAAAGCCTTTCTCACGGAACAGGCTTTCAACTTCAGGCAATGATTCGTCTTTATGTGCGACACCAGCAAAGTAAGGATCTGCCATCATGCGCTTGAGTGTTGGTGAATTGGCAAGCTTAGCATCCCACTTTTGTGCGCGAGCAGTAGCTTCAACTTCTACCATGTTGCGATTGACTAGATCAGTTGGAAGCCCAAGTTCTTCGCCAAGTAGTTTTGTTTTGAAGAGTTTAAGCGGATCTTCTTTTACAGCTTGAGATAGGTTTGTTTTAACGCGGGTATCTAATGCTTTTTTCTCATCTGATCTATCGCCAAACAAGCTATCCATATCGTACTTGGATTTCTTAGTAACGCCAGCATCAGTTGTTGTAGGTTGATCGCCAAACAGCGATTCCATATCGTATTTGTTTGCCACGTTAGCTTACCTTTATTGTTTGTTAATCCACTCGCGATACTTGATCGCAATATCTTCGTCAGATATTTTCTTGCCCTTCTTGGATGCAAATGCTCTAGCTTCTGCTACAAAGTCAGCTGGCACTTGATCAAAATCAATTCTGAATTTAGCTTTCTCTTCTGGCTTCAACTCAAAAGCGTATTTATCTTTATCTGGCCACCATTCACGGCTTACGCTGCCTTTGATAAGCACACGATCTGCAACGCCTTGTACTTCTACGTCAGTGAGCTGATCAACCTCTTTTCCTTTGGCAGCAGCTTCGCGTGTAAGCGCGTCACTTACTGCGCGAGTAGCCAATGCTCTACGATCTCGCGTTTCTTTATTGTTAGAAGTGGCTGGGATGCCAATGCTGTCAATGATCTGAGTAACTTGCTGGCCAACTGTATAAACACGCTTGAGTTTGTCAGGCTTATCAATGTCGCTTTTAACCGCAATTTGGCGCTTAGTAAGCTCTTGGAAGTCGCTGTCAGATAGGCTGTCTTTGAATTTGCGTAGATCTTGGCCAATGAAAGCTTTAGGATCATTCATTGATTGCGTATAAAGATCGTACCAAACGCTTTGGTTTGTTGCCTTAGATCCGCCAGAAAGCTCACTTAAAATTGATCTCTTATCCTTAGCTGGCATACGTGCCCAAACGCTAGGAGAAATTCCTTTGATGCCTTTTTTCTGCTCAACAGCAACTTGCCAAGCATAATCGTAGTCTTTGTTTTCTTGCTCTTGTTGGATAGCTTGCTTCTCAGCGTAGCGCTGCTTGATCTCAGTGACTGCGTGCTTCTCATCTTCACCATCAAACTTCTCACGCGCTGCCTTTAATGAACCCTCAAGGCCTAGGTTTTGCTTATCAACAACGTCATCAGCGAATGATTGCACCATACGGCTGCGATCACTTGTTTCAATGGCCTTCTTAATTTCAGTCTGCTTAACGCCGTCAATCTCTTTGATGTTTGAGTAAAAGTAACCCTTCATAGCGTCAATGTCGCCAGATTGCTCTAGCGTGCCAAGCACAGCCATGTGTAGTTTAGTTTTCTCTTCAATCTTAGCGCGATCAAGCGTGGCTTTATCAAGGCCTTTGATTTGGCCCCAAGCCTGTAAAGTACGATCAAGCTCTTTATTAAGCTCTGGCGCTGCCGCTGGATTTGCTGCTGCTCTGCTTTGATAAGCTTCTAAGCTAGATTTGAATGAAGCCTCTTGTGCTTTATTGATCTGATCAGCTGAGTGAGCATACATACTATTCTTGAATGATGGAGCATGGCGCGCTGCAATGTTTCCAAAGATAGCTTTTTGACGATCATTAAGAGTTTCGCTGTGTTTCTTTACAGCCTCTTCGTAGTAGTCATCAGATAATGATGGAAGAGTGGCTGCATTAAGGCCAAGCTTTTGTTTCCCAGCAAGCTCAAAGTTTGAAATATCAGTTAGAAATTCAGACTCGGACTTTTTAATAACGGCTAAATCTTCTTTTTCTTGAAGATCACTAGCGTATCTCATACCTGCAACGCCAATTTTAGTAGCGCCTTCACCAGCTTCAGCTAAAGATCTTGCTCCGCTAATCCCAACAAATAGTTCAGGAGATGCAACAGAAGTTTGTCTTACGTTTGGAAGGTCAGATATTCTTGTCTGGCCTGTTTCATATACTGGGATCTTGGCCATAATTAACTCGTTTTAGAAGTAGGTTTATTATAATAGTACCAACGATCAGCAACCGCGCCAGCTCCAGTCAATAAAGATCCAGCACCAGTCAGCAGCGGATTTTCTGCTTCTGCACGCATACTTAATAGCTGAGCATTTGCAGCTTCATTGCTACCTTGCACTCTTGCAGCCCAAGCATTACGCTCAGCATTGCTTTTTATATTTTGTACGTCAAGTTCGCCAAGATAATCTGTGTCGGTAAGGATGTTAAGTGCAGATCCTGTGCTGATGTCTAATCCTTTAGCTGCCAATCCAGCACGCTGAGATCCTTTAAGCGCTGCAATTTTTCTGCGCTGCTCAACTTGAGCTTCTTCGCCTTTTGCAATTTCGTTTTGAGCTTGCCATTCAGCGATCTTTTGATTGTTGCGAGAAACAGCAGCTTGGTATTCATAAGCTTGCTTTTGTGCCGCGCTGGCTTGTGCTGCTGCTGAAGCTTGCATGACTGCTCCACCTGCTGCAAGACCAACCATTGCCATCTCAAAACCAGTACACATATCAAATCCTCTTTATCGTTCCAACGCTTGATCTAATATAGCCAAGCTTTTCGTACAAGTTTGCAGTGCGCTCAGTATTCACTTCAGTGCTAATACCAAGCGAAACTTCTTTAGCGCCTAATTCTTTAGCGCGCTGTTCAAATAATTTTATCATGCGAATTGCTGTGCTGCCGCCTCTATATTCAGGATCAATAAACACAACAAAGTCACAAGCATAGGTATCGCGTGAGAAAAAGTGCTCACTAACCATGCC
>ERZ869921.392-NODE-392-length-28505-cov-77.355044_pt1 | contig 28505 bp, 45 predicted proteins | sample MGYA00579310_ERZ869921 | MGnify/ENA primary metagenome ERZ869921 (study PRJEB32216, sample SAMN09231816) | wastewater metagenome | place: USA: Maryland | collected 2016-06-21 | study: EMG produced TPA metagenomics assembly of the PRJNA472060 data set (Reclaimed... | reverse complement strand
GGAAAGGAAGAACAAATTAACTTTGAAGTATGAAATCAACAGAATTAAGAATTGGGAATTTGTTAAATTACACCACAGCAGAGGGTGACGTTTTAACAAATGTTATTGACTGGCAAGATTTAAAATGGTTAAGCGAAGACGAACAAGGATTTAACTTAGTTCATTCGTTTATTCCCCTAACTGAATCAATTTTCTATGATTTAGGATTTTTGATTTTTGAAAGAAGAAATGAGAAACGTTCTGTTGTTGTAACAAAAACAACTCCTAGTGGTACACGTTATTTTATTTTTCATACAGAAATCAAATACGTTCACGAATTGCAGAATTGGTATTTTTTATTAACTAACGAAGAACTAACACTTACAAAATGAAAAAACTAAACCTTATGCTAGTTTACATCGTTACGATGGCGATAGCAGTACCGACAGCTTCAATTCTTGTAATCAGAAAACATAAGAAGGCTAAAATAGAAATGAAACGAGAGTATGTTGATAGTGTAAAAACAAAACAATGAAAATTAAACTAATCATTACCTTAATTTGGTTCACGCTAATCGCTCTAATCTTAATGATTGGACTGAATAGTTGTGATACAGCTACAATATCAAATGAAATTCAAGTAATTGATGGTTGTGAGTATATTGTAACTGGAAATTATAACGGAAACGGATTGACACACAAAGGAAATTGTAAAAATAAAATACACATTTACAGATGAAAAAGTCAATAATATTTTCAATTATCCTTAGCAGTTGCTCGGCAAATTACCACTTTACAAAATTCCTGAATAAAGGCGGTAAAATAGACACAACGGAGCGAGTTGTAAGTGTTGAAAAGACTATTCGAGTAAACGGTAAAGATTCAATTATCTTCGTTGAGATGCCTTTAAATTGTCCTGATGTACAAATACCGCCAACACGTCAAGAAATACGCTATAAGTACAGATTAAAGCGTGATAGTATTGAAACGGTAAGGTATGTTACTAAGTGGAAAGTAAAAGAACACACAAGAACGGTAAGGATTGAAGATAAGAGTAAGAAAAAATCTAATTGGTTAACGTGGTTAGTTGTTGGTTTTGGTATTGCACAAAGTTTAAATTTAGCGTGGTTTATAATTAAAAGAAAATGAACCTCCGCAACCTACTATACGAATTTTTAATAACTTTGATTATCAGTTACATTATTTACTTAATATTTTTGAAATGAGCATAACAACACATACAAGAAATGCAAAATGTAAAGATTGCAAATTTTGTAAATCCTTTACCGATGGAAAGCTTAAAAAACACACGTGTACCAATCCAGAGTCAAAACGACACACGGAAATAATTACACTGAATGATTTAGTGTGTGGAAATTGGAAATTAACTTAATATTTTTGAAATGAAAGAAAAAGAACTAGAAAAATACCAAAAATTAACTAAATTCCAAAAAGAAGTGGTTGATGCTTTAATTAAAATTGGTTTTACATACAAGTATCAGTCAATTTGGGAAATGTCAAAATTTGGAGAAATAGATGTTTCTAAATTTAATTGTTGGTCTGACGTCCTTAAAAAGGTTCACAAACTCGGCAAAGATGAAAAGAGGTATGAAATGTTATTTGCATTAGGAATTATATAATGAGTGATAGCATAACACTAAATTTAGCTGCAATAGTAGGTATGTATTTAGTAATTAAAGACTTTATAGAAAAATTTAAAAACAGATAACAAATGAATTATCAACCATTATTTAATTTAATGTCAGAACACGGATTAACTCTACTTGAGGGTGAAATGGATGAAATAATATCAGTCGTTAAAGAAATGATTGAAGAAAATGAAAAGGAAGAAACAATTTACCCAAATCCATATCTTTAAAATGAAATACTCTAAACAAATACCAATTTGGAAGCGTAAAAAATTATGGGCTGAATTTATTAAGTACCGTAAATTTGAATTTAACAACAACTTTGAGCAACTTTGCTATAAATACATTCAAGAATTATGAAACCAACAATTGACCAAGTAATAAAAGGAATGGAAAAAATAGGCGCAACGATATTTCGTGAGCCTAATTCGATAAACCTTTTCGGAGTGCGAACCAACGAAAATACAGCGGACACTTTCAATGATTGGGGTGGTGCTTTCTATTGGGATTCCAAAGGTAAAAGACATGAGTTAATAATTCCAATTACAACAGATGCGGGAGTGTATTATCGATTAAAACCTATGAATAAATTAGGTACTGCAATCCTGGTCCATGATAAGCAATATCGAGGCTGTTATCAGTTGATGGATAAAGGACACAACGGACAAAAAGCATTCAGACAAATTAAACCAATGCTTTATTGGAGGGATAACGACAAGGATTCACAATTAGAGTTTCACGGTAAAATCTATGAAGAAATAGCATTCACTAACTTTCATTACATGGGTAAAGGTAACAAGGTAGGTAATTGGAGTGCAGGTTGTCAAGGTGCAAGCGTTGAGAATATGAATCGTTTGTATGCGTTTGTTGAGGTGCAAAAAGGACGTGCTTACTCTTATACTTTGATCCACGAAACGACACTATAAATTCGGAGTTGAACGCCTGAATTTTGAGCCTGCATTTATTAGTGTAGGCTTTTTTATTTTTATCATAAAATCTTTTAATGTATTTAGTTTAATAAAAAGTACTTGTAATTAAATAATAGTACTTATATTTGTAGACACTTTAAAAGAAACGAAAAATGAAAGCACAAATCGAAATCAAAAAATTAAACTTAGTACAAGTTCCAACTGAATTTCAAAAAGAAGAATGTTGTGTAGCTTTTCAAATGGTTGAATTAAGTTATTCTTTTTATGGTTCTTTAATGACTGAAAGATTTGACACTAAAATTTTACCAAACGGAAAACAATTAGTAATTAACGGAAACGGATTTATTAAAGATAATTTTGAAATAAACTAATACCAACAAGGGGTTGAAATACACCCCTATTTAATCCTATAATATGAAAAACCCCCGAAACGCAGGACGAAAGCCAGTACCTGAAGGAGTGCTTGTCAAAACGACAGTACCGAAAAACAAGGTAAAGAAACTTAAAGATTATTCAAAAACACTCATTAAAGAATATCACGATGAAAGAACAAATTAAACTAGAAGAAATAGTAGGTTACTTGCCTTATGGGTTGAAATACTACAATGAACACTCTTATAAGAAAGGTATCGAACATACACTTATAGAGTTAGATACTTATGGGTTTATAGAATTGATAAACTATGAAGCTCCTGCTATGTTAAGTGATTCGCATATCAAACCAATCCTACATCCACTTTCAGACCTTACGAAAGAAATTGAAGTGAATGGAGAAAAGTTTGTGCCTATAATTAAATTATACAAATTATCTAACGAAAGAAATTACAATGATAATATTGATTTTGAATTTATAGAAAGCTGGGGAGCTGGTAAAATTTTAAAAGTTTACCACGATAAAGAAAGAAAATCATACACTGAATTTATATATAACGACTATAACTTTAGAAAGACAACACTTTATTGTGAAGGATGTTATAATTTTGGTATGTATTTACCACATAACATAAGTGTTTCATCTGAAATTTACAATCAATACCTATTATTCCAAAAACTCTACCAATGGCACTTCGACATTCACAACTTAATCGAACGTGGTTTAGGTATTGATATTAATACTTTGGAAAAATGAAACTAGATCCACGACTTGAATTTTTAAAAGACCCAATTGTTATATTTTGCATAGTAGCAATTCTAACTTTGGCAACAATCTACATTTACAACGAACACCCTGAAAAATTACCGATATGACACAAGAACAGAAATTACTCGCAGTCGTTGGATTACTTCCTGTACTCGCTGATTTACTCGAAGACGTTGAACTATTTAGAAACTCAAAGAAGTACGCTAATTTGTTCTTAAATGAAGTTAGACGAGTTGATAATATAATAATCAAAGACGCAGAACTAGAAGCGCAATCGCAACAAGTTAACATTCAACGAGCGTTTAGACAATGGTTAGAAACTGAATTTGTAGCGGAATGATAAGTGAACACAGATTCCTGTACAACTGGACTTTAAAAGATGCAGTTTTTACAAAAGATAAAGGCAAAGTATTTAGTTGTTTTGCTTGTGGTGGTGGTTCAACAATGGGTTATAAATTAGCCGGATTTGATGTATTAGGATGCAATGAGATTGACCCTAAAATGATTGAAGTATACAAAGCTAACCATAACCCAAAATATGCTTATTTAGAGCCAATACAGACCTTTAAATTAAGAACTGATTTGCCTGATGAACTTTACAATTTAGACATTTTGGATGGTTCGCCACCTTGTAGCAGTTTTTCAATGGCTGGTAATCGTGAAAAAGATTGGGGAAAAGAAAAGGTATTTAGGGAGGGACAAGCAGAACAAGTTTTGGACACTTTGTTTTTTGACTTCATAGATTTAGCAAAAGAATTACAGCCTAAAGTAGTGCTAGCCGAAAATGTAAAAGGTTTACTTTTAGGAGATGCAAAACAATATGTAAGGAAAATATACACTGAGTTTGATAAAGCTGGTTATTACGTGCAACATTGGTTATTAGATGCCTCTAAAATGGGAGTACCACAAAGACGTGAACGAGTATTTTTTATTGCTTTGAGAAAAGATTTAGCTGCACCGTTTATGTTTCAAAAAGATATGTTTACGGAAGTGCCGAAATTGGAATTGGAGTTTAATGAGAAAGAGATACCATATAGGGAAATAGAAGATAAAAATGCTGAAATACCAAATGTAAAAGATATTTTTTCTCAATTATGGCATAAAACAAAACCAGGTTGTAATTTTGGAGATGCACACCCTAAAGGACATTATTTTGGAGAATATAAACAACACCCTAAAAATGTTTGTAATACACTTTTAGCTAATACGAGCAGTTCTTTATTGTGGCATTATAATATATTAAGACCTTTAAATGATTATGAATATAAACTTATAGGTACATATCCACAAGATTATAATTTTCAAAGTAATAAACCAAAGTATCTAATCGGCATGTCAGTTCCTCCTGTAATGACCGCACAAATAGCAACAGAAATTTATAATCAATGGCTTAGTAAAATTAACCTTTAACCCCCTTCGCAAGTAAGAGAATAAAAGAATGCTTGGCTTTGCTTCGTCCGTTGTGGCTCTCTTGGGTTCGATTCCCACTTGCGAACTAACTTTAAAATAGACAATATGAAAATAAAATTAGAGCCAAATTCAGAATCACGAGCGAAAGCAGTTGAAATGTTCTTATCATTTCTTCGCATTTATGGATTCAAGTCTTTAAAGGATTTTTGCACCAAAAATAAAGTAAGTTATCACCGTGTCAATTGCCAGCTAAGAGGTATAAATTACCTCGATGTTAATTACCTTAATGAGTTGATACAATTGCTAAATCCAACGCTAGAAATGAAAATACTAGAGAACAGTAATTTGATTAAAATAGGAAGTAAGTAACCAAATAAAAATAAATATGAGTTCAATAAGCTATCAATGCGATGTTACGCAGTTTGATGTAATACCACCAAAAGGAAACAATGAGAATATCTTTGTCTTAAATCCAAAATGTTTAATAATCAACTTGATGGATAATGAAAGGATAATGTTTCAATCCGAAATCGAAAAAGAAGATGCTATTAAGTTAGCTCAATTAATTTTATTCACGTATAATCAATAAAAAATTTAATAATTTATTACAATTTATTTGTAATTATATGCAATTAAATTGTAAATTTGCAGAAACGAAATAAAAACAAATATGAATACTTACATTAAATACTGCCCGAATGTTTTTGTTGCTAAATCAACTGAAAGACATTATAAAGGTGACGTTATTGAAGTCACAACAAAATACGGACAAATCCACGAATGCGAAGTTTGGAATTGCGTAGGTCAATCAAAAGACGGTGCATTTTATTATTCAATTACTAGATGTGACGGATTTAACGCACGAGAACGAGCAAAACGCAAAGCTGAAAAATTGGCAAATGCTTCATTGAATGCCGAAAAGAAATCAACAGAACAATGGAAGGCATCACACGAAGGACGTGATTTTTTAGCACTAGGAGAGCCTATAAAAGTAGGACACCACAGCGAAAAAAGACACCGTGCATTGTTTGAACGCAACGATAACAGAATGAGAAAATCAGTTGAGTTTTCTGAAATTGCTAAAAATTATGAGCAACGTGCCGAATATTGGAAAGCTAAAGAAAATGAGATAAATCTTTCAATGCCTGAATCGGTTGATTTTTATGGGTATAAACTCGAAGAAGCTAAAATGAAACACGAAGGTTTAAAAAATGGAACTATTCCAAAAGAACATTCATTTTCTCTTACATACGCAAAAAAAGCAGTTAACGAAATCGAAGACAAATTTAAAACAGCTCAAAAATTATGGTCATGAAAAAATACGCAATACCACCAATAACAACCCCTGAATTTACTAAGGGGTTGGAATACGAATTACTTAACCAAGGCAAAGAAACATTTATGATTAGAAACAATAACGGATTACTAACTATTTGCTACTACAAAGGAAGTATGCACATTAAAAATATGGACTGGAAAATAATCGAAAAATGACAAAAGAAACTTATACAAAAATTCTCGAAACTTTGAAAATGCAAATCGAGGTTATAAACGATGAAAAACGCATTGCAAGAGAAATGTATATCCAAAGTAATAAACCTTGTGAAATCGACCAAGAAGTAGAAATACAAGCGCATTCTAAAATAATTGGAAAGGCTAAATCATTTGCAATTTTTCAAGACGGAAACGTTTATGTTTCGGCTGTTTTAGTTGGTTCAAAAATAGTTTACATTTCAAAACCTTATAAATCAATTAAGTTATTATGAAAATAGAAAACCACCGACAAAAAAGGGCAAAGCAAATGATTCAATCTGTTTTAGCCGACAAAGGAACGAAGTTAAAGCCGTTTTGTGAATCGAAAGGATTAAACTACAATGAAACCTATCAAAAGCTATTCAGAAACAAGCAAGTAGAATTAAGCGAGTTAAACGATTTTATCAAACTGATAGATGCTAATTTGTCGCTAGAAATCACTACAAATTCAATCGTTTGGAAACGAAAACAATTAAAAAATTAACAATTAAATTGTAGTTATTTACAATTAAGTTGTATATTTGCACGTAACAATTTTAATTAATCAATATGGAAAATCAAGTTTCAATTAAAGGGTACTTCGCTAAGGACGGAGTACAAAAAAAGTTTCGAGAACTTTTGGGGAAAAAATCAACGGGCTTTATTACGTCCGTTATGCAAGTTGTAAACTCAAACAATTTGTTAGCAGTTGCAACTCCCGAAAGTGTGTATAACAGCGCAGCAATGGCGGCGACATTAGACCTACCAATCAACAACAATTTAGGCTTTGCGTGGATAGTTCCATACAAAGAAAACAAAAAAGACGCGCAAGGTAATTGGACTTCGAAAACCTTAGCGCAGTTCCAAATAGGTTGGAAGGGATACGTGCAGTTAGCACAACGCACGGGACAATACAAAGCAATTAACGTTGTTGAAGTGTACGAAAATCAATTCAAATCTTTCAATCGTTTAAGTGAGGAATTAGATGCGGATTTTACGCTAGTTGGAAAAGGCGAAGTAGTTGGGTTTGTCGCGTATTTCAAGTTAATTAATGGATTTGAAAAAACGTCTTACTGGTCAATTGAAGAGGTAAAGGCACACGGTGCGAAATTCTCAAAAACATTCAGTTCAGCTAATGGAGTTTGGAAAGAAAACTTTAACGCAATGGCAAAGAAAACCGTATTAAAAAACACGCTTTCTAAGTGGGGTATTTTATCGATAGAAATGCAACAAGCGATAATTGTAGACCAAGCTGTAATTAACGATTCTGAAACTTTAGACGTGGATTATGTAGACGCTGGAAATGATAAAACGGTAACGATTCAAGAAAAGGAAAAATTAAGCAATGCCGATTTATTAGATGTAATTGCGGAAATAGTGGCGGATAATATCACTTTAGATGGCATTATGTCACAATACGAATTAACAGACGAACAAATTAAAACCATTCAAGATGCTACGACAGTTTAGATGTTCAAGTATTGGTAAGTTAACGGTGGGGATGAGTTTATCCCCACTTGGCTTAACTGAAATTCAAGCGCGCGAATTAGCGGAGTTAATCGAGAAAGGTTCTAAGTCTAAAAAGATTCAAGAACTAACCGACAAACGCGACAAAGTACCCGAAATGAAACTTTCTCCAGGTGCAAAAACCTACATTGAAGATGTTTGGTATGGTGACTATTACGATTTTCAAAAGTCATTTCATAACAAATTTGTAGAGAAAGGAAAAGTAATTGAAGATGCGAGTATCAAAGCACTTTCAAAGTATTTGGGTTTTATCACAATCAAAAATGAAGAGTATTTAAAAAATGATTGGATTCACGGAACACCAGACATTCGCTTAAACCGTCCGAAATGCACTATTGACACAAAAAATGTTTATTATCCAAATGGTTTAAATTATTTCAAGGACAGCGAAGAAAAATCACTTTACGAATGGCAAATCCACGCTTATAATTTCCTCGATAATAAAGAGGTCGGATTTGTCGCGCGCATCTTAATGAATCCACCGTTAAACATTCTTGAAAAAGAAGTTTGGAACTACTGGAAAGATAGCGGAAACGACGGACACCCAGACGAAAATTTCAGAATTGAAGTTGAGCAAATGTTTAATTTTGAAAGGTTGCCGATTGAAGATCGCGTGAATTTATTTCGAGTTGACACAACTGAAGATAATATTAAGATTATCAAAAAAGCGGTTGAACTTGCAAACGAATACTACAATGAATTAACTGAAAGGTTTAAATTCAGAAATTCGGATGTAATTGGATATTTCAAAAATAAGTAAAATGAACCACCCTGAATACGATTTGCAATGTCAAGTAGTTAAATATTTAGAGTTGCAATATCCATACGTGCTTTTTTACTCCGATACTATCGCGTCAGTTAAATTAACTAAACCTCAAGCGGTACGTAATGCCAAAATTCAAAAGAAAGGCTTTAAAATGCCTGATTTAATAATCTTACACCCTAATAAATTTTACTTCGGTTTAATGATTGAATTGAAAGTTAGTTCACCGTATAAAAAAGACGGGACACTTTTTAAAAATGAGCATTTAGAGGGGCAAGAACAAACACTTAGAGATTTAAATCATCGTGGATATTATTCTTGTTTTGCGTGGACTTTTGAGCAAGTAAAAAGTATTATTGATAGTTATTTAAAGGATGTTAAATCTTTGGAATGTTGATTTATTTTGTATATTTGCGTTATGGTTAGAGTCTCAAACTTAGTCAACCGAAAGGAATTATTTGACCCTTACAATGAAGCGGACGTGAGACTCTCGTGAATTTGTAGGGGTTTTTTGTTTACTAAAAAAATAAAGTTATGGTTTATAAATTTAATTGTTCAGATTACAATTCTAAAATAGAATTTGAACCTAGTATAGAAGATAATGTTATGTTAATAACAATGACAGATAAAAATACTAGAGAAAAAATAAGTGTTGAAGTTGATAGTGACGACATCAAAGATTTAGTTGAATTATTTGAAAATATTTTGAATAAAATGAAAAATGAGTAACGATAATCACGGATATATTTCTTTGCATCGTAAGGTTATGAAAAACTTTCTTTTTCGTGAAAAACGTGTATTTTCTAAGTTTGAAGCGTGGATTTATATACTTATGAATGCAAACCATACAGACGCACAAATACTAATAGGAAATCAATTAATTGACGTAAAAAAAGGCTCGTTTATCACTTCAGAAATTAAGTTAATGGAGAAGTTTTTGTGGTCAAAATCCAAATTAAGGACGTTTTTAAGTTTGCTCGAAAGTCAATCAATGATTGAAAAAGTTAGCGACACAAAAAAAACCACCTTAACAGTAGTAAAATATAGCGATTACCAAGACTTACAGACCACGAAAAAACCACAAAAAGACCGCCAACAGACTACAAAAGAACTGCGAAAAGACACAAACAATAATGATAATAATGATAATAATGTAAATAATGTAAATAATGTAAATAATGATAATAACATAGAATTAAATAATTCTATGAATAATATCGAAAAATCAAAAATTTTTCTCAAACCGACCTTATTAGAAGTTTCTGAATATTGTATTGAAAGGAAAAACAACGTAAACCCTAATCACTTTATTGACTTTTACCAATCAAACGGGTGGATGGTGGGTAGAAACAAAATGAAAGACTGGAAAGCCACCGTGAGAACGTGGGAAAAAAACAACTTTAATCAAAAACAAAATGCAACAACTAGCAATTTCACAAAACCTACAATTACAGACCGTACTAATGCAGCTATCGAAAGACTCAATCGAGAACGTGAAGAGCTCATTAATAATCCGTGGAATTTCAATAAATGAAAATGCAATTTCAAAATTATTCATTGAATCTGAATTAGTGCAAACGCAAAAAGATTGGTTTTGTAATCAATACTTTTTTTTCGTCACTAAATCTGTTTTGGGAATAGTTCCGGAAAGCATTGATATTTTGACAATGGAAGATATTTTTATGTGCATTACAGAACGTTTCCCTCAATTAACGGTTAATGACTTGCAACTCGCATTTAGAACACACACACAAGAAGAAAAGGTTTACACCTTAACTCGAGATATTTTCTTGAAGCCTATTGTTGAATTTGTACGTAAAAAAAACATAGTTCAAGCCGAAATCGAAAAAGTACAACGCAAAGAAGCCGAAGAAAAAGAACGAATTAGAAAGGATCAAGAATTTAAACAAACAGCAAAAAATATTTATCTTGAATCAATCAAACATGGTAAATGGTTAGGAACTGAACACCACGCAAACGCAATAGGACGTAATTTTAGCGGAGTTTTAACCAAAGAAGAAACGGACGTAATAAACGCGCAAGCAAAACAAGAACACAACGACCGAGTTAAACGCGCTGAATTAAGCGGAAACCCAACAGAATTAATAAACGTTCCCTCCTGGCAAAGAATCTATGCGAGAATTTATGTTGAGCGAATGGTTGCAAGAAAATACAAGTTTGTCGAAATTTAGTAACTTTACCGTTCATCATTGAAATTAACCGCTCATAAAATAATCAAAAACATCTTAATTAAAGTATTGCGTAATTCAAAAGTATTCGTATCTTTGTAAGGTCAATAAGACGTAACAATTTAAAAAACGAAAAATGAAAGCAATTATCGAAAACAACAAAGTAAGATTAGTAACAGAATTTTCAACTGTAAATTGTACAATCATTGTTCCATTCTTGAACATCGAAAAAATGAAACAAGCTACAAATTGTAGAATTCAGAAAGTAGAAGCAACACAAGTTGATTTTAACCACAACGCTGGTAAATTAGCAAAAGTTACAATTTCAGTAAGATTTTCACAAATTGAAAAATACTTAAACAACAGTGATGCTGTTTATTGCGAAAATAAAGATGAGTACTTTAATTTATTAGGAAAAGGAAACGTTTATTATTCAAATAGAAACATTTTGAATTGTGATAAAGTTAGACTTTACGCTTTTGGTTTTTTTTAATTCGCCAAAGATAAACATTTGAATACTCATTATATTAACAAAAATGGTCGTAAAATTTCACTTAATGGAAAAACAGATAACTATGTTAATTTCAAAGGAGAATGGTTTAGAAAATTAAATAAAACAGCATAATGCCAAAATCCCCAACAAACCCAAAAGGATCTGGAAGAAAAAAAAAGGAGTACAAGCAAGAAACGTACTCCTTTCGTTGCTATCCGAACCAAATTGAAGAAATTAGAGCAACAATTAAAAAAATTAAAGAAAATGATAGAACCAACTAAAAGACCTCAAGACATAACAAGTTTAGAGCGTTTCAATCGAATTAACACGGTTAAAACGTTAATGTTGCGAGGTTGCAGTACTTCGCAAATTACGAAATATTGTGAAGTAACTTATAATTTAGGTCAAACAGCTACTTATGACTACATCAAAGAAGCCAAACAACTTATGATTGATGATTTTCATAAAACGACCGATTTTGAAGCGTTCAAAGCCGAGATTCACAGCCGTTTAGAAGATTTATATCAGAAGTCTATGGATATTGACGATTTCAAAGAATGCCGAAATATTTTAAAAGACATTCGAGAAATGTTAGGAGTAAATGCACCAACAAAAACAGACCTAACTACAAATGGAAAGGAAATAAACAACCCACCTTCTTCGATAAAAGTTAGGATAGTTGAAGTAGATGAAGAAGAGTAGCGAAATAGATTTTTTAGCGACTAAGGTTTTTAGAAATATTTGGGAATCGGTACAATCGAAAAAATACAAACTTATAGTTGAAGAGGGTAGTTCTAGAAGTAGTAAGACTTGGAGTAACTTTCAAGTATTATTTTTAGACCTTTACGAAAATCCTTTTACAACTTGTACGATTTTAAGAGATACTCAAAAGTCATGTAGAGAAATAGTTGAGGTTGACTGGGTAAAATGGCTATCAGACCCAAAAGGACGCAAAAAAGAACTTGAAGAGGGTAAAATAACCATTCAGGAATTTGACGTATTTATCAAAGAAGAAAATTTGTTAAAATATTTCTTAAGAAATAAAACTAATCACACGTGGACAATGGTTCACAATAACTCATTTATTCGTTTTACAGGACTTGACGACGAAGACGACGCAATGGGAATGACACAAGATATTTGTTGGATTAATGAGCCTTACAAATTTTCACACGAAGTTTATAAACAACTTTCGCAAAGGACATCAAAGTATATTTTATTCGACTGGAATCCAAAGCAAGATCATTGGGTAAACACCGAAAAGAAAAAAGAAAATACAATTACGCTTTATTCGACGTTCAAAGATAATCCATTTTGCCCTAAGGAATCAAGAATACAAATACTATCCTATCAACCATTAAGCGAAAGCGAAGTAGTTATAAATGAGTTAATTTCTATTTCAGATTTAAAAAAATACGACTTAGAAAAAAATGAATTGAATTTTACTAAAAAGCAAGTAAACGAAATTTTAAGATGTAATTACAATGAAAGCGTTAAGAGTGCAAGTGCGTATCATTGGCACGTTTACGGATTGGGTAAAAAATCCGAAAAACCAAATCGCATATTTCATTGGAAAGAATGCACCGTTGAAGAATTTGAGAATATTTCAACTACTCCGTATATTGGTATTGACTGGGGTAAAGTTGATCCGTTTGCAATTGTTAAAGTTAAATATCACGACGGGCGTTTATTTGTTCACGAATTAAATTATGATAGTGAAAACAAAATAAGAGAAAGATTGAAACCTGACGAGTTACGTCAAATAATGGCTTCAAATGATACTGAAAACGGAATTGTAAGTTATGTATTTTCAAAGTTGAATATTGACAAAAACATCTTAATGCTTTGCGATACAAATAGACCTGAAAAGGGCGCATTATTAAGACAAAGAGGTTATAATGTAATTCCAGCCGTTAAGCCGTCAATTATGGAATCAATCGAGTTAGTTCAATCGTTGGATGTGTACTACACCAACACAAGCACAAATATTAAAATCGAACAAGAAAACTATGAATACAAAGTAGATAAATTTGGAGACCGCGAAGAGCAAGCCATTGATGAGTGGAATCACAGTTTAGACTGCATCAGATATATCTCACATTACCTACGAATCAAAGGAATTATTAAGGTTTTGTAATTCCTAAAAGCGTTTCGGCTTCTTGACGTGAATAACCTACTTGAATTAAACGGTCGATAGCTTCAGCTTTCATTTTCATTTCAGTGGCTACTTGTGTTTCGTTTACTTGAAAACAAGGTAAGAATGAGTAATCCAATTCAATGTATAATCCTTTTTCAGTCAAGTTCAATCCGTCGTTCAAAGCGAAACAGAACTTTTCAGCAAAAGGGATAATTGCATCTTGATAAGCACTTTTCAAGAAAGCATCGGCATTATTAAACGTTGCTGCACCGTCTGAAAAGATATTAACGTTAAGACCAATTGAATCAATAACTTTTTTCATTGTTTGGTTAATCGTTTCAAAAATCAATTGTTCTTTGATTGCTAAACTCATTTGAGTATAATCAACGGGAACGTTAGCGATTTTGATAGGGGCTTGATTATCAAATATTCCATTATCTTTAACAAATTGCTTTTCGATTTCTAACTTATCTTCATTTCCTAATTTATTACCCCCAAAAGCATCAGTCATTTTAGCAGGGGATAAAATACCCAAAGCCCCACGTTTAGTTAAATTCACGTTGTTAAATCCATACGCCCCTCTTGCATTTGACACGGGCATTTGCAACGCTTCGAGAATTGAAACCCCTTTAATGCCGTCAACTGAATAATTTTTCAAGTGGATTATTTCCTTTGGCTCAAATTTTTCACCGTTTTGACTTAATTCATAACCTTGAATAATGCCGTCTTTGTCGATTTGCTTGAACTTTTTACCTGAAACTTTGAGTTTTAAATCTTCATTTGGTAAAATCATTAAGGTAGTTGGAGCAACAGATAATTCTGAATATTGATTTTTGTAGATGTAACAGTTACCATAAATCCAGTGATTTACAGCAATTGTAATTAACCACTCATTTCGATTCATCAAAGGGTTTGGTTTCTCAAGTAGTTTCAATAGTTCGTGGTTTTCAATAGGTTCATTTGTTTTCCAATCCTTTACAACAAATCGACCATTCGAGAACATTTCAGCAAAGCGCATAATAGGAATAAATACCTCTGGAGTGGTTGTAAATAACTTCATTTCGTTGTTATTTATCGTTTCCCAAACTTCATTGTCAGAACCAAATAACCTAGTTAAAAATGCGCTCGATTGAATTGGTAAACGTCTAGTTAAGTGATCCGTTCCGATTTGAAAACCAAACGAAAATTTATCTCCTTTAAAACCTATAAAACTCATAATGATTATTTTTGTGTAAATTTACAATATATTTTATAATTTTGTCGAAATGGAATTAACAGCGCAACAGATTAAGGAAATTAAGGACGTGAAAACAAAGCAAGTTATCAATAACGAAATTGTAAAGAAATGACAATTGAAGAGATAGTTAAGAACAAAAAAGAATTAATAGCGTTGAAAAAAACGACTATTAAACATTCCGACCCTTCAATTAATATTCCGTTAAAAGAACTTACTGCTAACAAGGAAATCAAAATTGATGGTTATGAAAATCTTTGCAAAGCAATAGCAAATACTTACTATTGGTTAGATTCACACGGTGACGTTCACATTAAAGGTTGTTTTTCAAAAACAATAAAAGAGAATCTAAAATCTATTTTTCATTTGGATAATCATAATTCAGAAAACGGTTTTCGTTCAAAAGTTGGAAACGTTAAAGATGTTTTAGAAATTGAAGTGCCTTGGTCGGCTTTTGGTATTGAAAAAGAAGGCAATACTATTTCAGTTTTAGGAGTTTCAGAATTGATTGAGGACTACAATAAGCAAGTTTTTGACGCTTACAAAAATGGAGAAGTTACACAGCATTCCGTTGGGATGATTTACGTAAATATTGCTTTGGCAGTCAATAATGAGAAATACGATGAAGAATATAAAGAATGGCTAGTTAACTATCCTAAATTAGGAAATCCTGAAAAAGCCGACAAAGAAGGTTATTTTTGGGTAATCAAAGAAGCTAAATTAAAAGAATATAGTTGTTTGTTGTGGGATGGTAGTAATATCTTAACACCAACAGCAAAAGATAATAATGAGCCGTCAAATGACACTCAAAAAGCCGAGCCGTCAAATGACACTCAAAAAGTAAATTCATATTATTATTAATCACTCAAAAAAGAAAAAAAAAGTGAAAAAAACATTTTACACCGTTGCAACTTTCTTAGCATTTAAAGGAATTGCACAAGCTACTTTTGACAGTATGGAAGCTGAAAAAAGAGCAGAATTATTGACTGAACAAGCGAAAGCGAATGAGGAGTATTTCAAAGAACTTGAAAGCTCAATCGAAAGCAAAGTTTCAGCTGAAGAGTTAGCAACTTTGAAAGAAGCAAACTCAAACATTATCAAACAAATCGAAAGATTAGGTCTGGAAGTGAAAGCGAGTAAGGAAAACAAATCAAATGATAATGAGCCAGAAATTATCAAATCTTTGAAAGAAAACAAAGAAGCGTTAAAAGGACTTGCGAAAGGTACAGCATCAAAAGAAGTTGTTTTGAAAACAGGTGAGGTTTATCGCGCGAATATCACTAACAATGGTTTTGCAGATGATTTACAAGGAGTTGGGCAATTAGCAAGCCGTAAATTATCAATGTATGATTTGTTCCCAAAAATTCCAATGACATCAAGTAATGATAACGGAATTGTTCGTTATATGGACTGGGATCAAGCTACTAGCGTAAGAGCAGCTGCTAGAATCGCAGAGGGTGGAACTTTCCCACGTTCAGAGGCTAAATTTGCAATGTATACTTTGCCACTTCAAAAAATCGGAGATACTTTGGTTGTTTCTGAGGAGTTCTTTGAAGATGATGCATTGGCAGCAGGTGAGTTGGATTTATTCTTACGTACAAATGTTGATTTAGTTATTGATAACAAAATTGCAAACGGTTCGGGAACAAACGACATCAAAGGTATTTTTGCATCAGTACCAGCGTTTTCAGCAACTGGAATTACTAAGGTAGAAAATGCTACAATTTACGATTTGTTAGCGGTTGCAACAGAACAAATTACAATTACTGGCGGTGGCAAATATACACCTGACTTTGTTGCAATGCGTAAATCAACGATCAATAAAATGCGTTTAACAAAAGACGCAAACGAAAACTATGTAATTCCCCCGTTCGTTACTCGTGACGGTAGAGAAGTTGACGGTATGTTAGTAGTTGAATCAAACGTTGTAGCGGCAAATCAATTGGTTTTAGGAGATTCACGTTTTGCGAGAATTTACGAAAAAGGTGGTTTGGTTGTTTCTAAAACAGATTCAAACGATACTACTTTCGTTGAGGATATGATGACTTTGAAAGTAAGAAAACGTTTATTGTTCTTAATTAGAACAGTTGATCAAACTGGATTCTTAAAAATTACAGACGTTGACGCAGCAGTAACAGCGATTACAGCATCTTAGTTTAAAATCTAAACACTAACGCCCTGAATAGAAATATTCGGGGGTTTGGTGGTAAAAAACTATACTAAATGAGAGTTGTTTGTGAGATTATTAAAGATTTAGAGGGTATGTTTTCAATTGGAGAGGTTAAGACTTTGAAAAAAGAAACGGCTAAAAGTTTAGAATCAAAAGGATATTTAAAGATTTTAGGCAACAAACAAAACTCTAAAAACAAAGATTTTCGAATGGTTGATAAAATTGAAGTTGAATTAAACTTATTTGAATTATGATAACTTGTGCTTTACCTACTTACAATAATTCAGATATTATTTGGCTACAATTAACGGCTTTATGTAATCAAAAAGATGCGCCCGATTGGGAATTAATCGTTTGCGAAGAAAAAAGCGATAATTATTTTGGTCGTGAAAATCTATTGAAATTCAAAGACAAACTACAAAAAGCAAATTGTAAAAGAATTGTTTTTATTGAATTATCGGAGTGGATTCCATTAGGTCAAAAATGGATAGTTATACGCGATAATATGAGTTTAGATAGTATTGGAATGCTTTTGTGCGCATCAGATAACTATTCATTTGAAACACGTATTAAAGAATCATTTGAAGCGTTAAATAGTGGTTTTGATTGGGTACAATGGAATAAAGGAAACTTCTATAACATTTTAGACCATACAGCAGGCTTATTTAGTATTGAAGAAAACAATCCTGCTTTATTTATGTGCATTTCAAAAGATGCAATTGATAAAGTTAATGAAAATGTATTCCCGAAATACGGAGTTGATACGTGGTTATTTACTAAGTGTGAATTGAAAAATGTAAAGTATAACGAATTTTCAACTGGGATACATACGGACGGATTCAATACTATTTCATTGAAAAGAAGATTTCTTTACACTGTAGAAACAAATACAGGATTATTCGAGAAAGTGGACGCAAACGAAGTATTTAGTTTATTTCCTAAATCAGTACAAACAAAGTTAACAAAGTTGAGAAATGCCAATAATAACAACTGAAGATTTCGTACTTAGATATGCCGTTTCAATAGCGTTTCAAGACGACGGAGCGAAATTAGAAGAGTGCATCGAGCGTTACGAAAATTATTACTTAAATCAACTTTTCGGAGCTGACTTATTAGCTTCTTATAACGGTACAATTCCAAATGATTATTTAGAGCCGTTCACGATTGACTATTGTAACACTATCATTGAATCCAAAGGAATTAAAGATATGTTGTTGTGTTTGATTTGGTGGCATTATTGCTATGATACGCCAACCGTTCCGACTTCAATCGGTAATTCAGTTCCTGATATTGAAGCTGGTACTTTGTCTATTGATTACAACATTTTTAACCAAGGAGTTAAGACTTTCAAGAATATTCAATACAGATTAGAGAAAGACGGCGTTTCGTTGTTTAATGGTCAATTGTTAAGGTATAAATCGTGGTTGTAGATCAAATTCAAAATATCGTTAATTCGATTGATGTAAGTTTAGAAGTTACAGCCGTTTCGACTTTGGTAAATAATGAGCAAACTATAACTTTTAAGCATTTACGATGGATTAAGCTATTTAAGAAATTGGACGGCAAAACGATTAAATCAATAACTAATAATTCCGTTACTCTTTCGGGAGTTTCAGTAGCTTATACAATGCTTTCAGTTTTCACCTTGCAATTACCAACGGTATTAAACGGCACTTTGTCGAATACTAAAAGTGAATGGGACAAATTCAAAGGTAAAGAAAGCGAAAAACTACCTTTTATTTGGTTAAAGTCACCAACTCAAACAACATCAAATCCAACTGAATTAATAACTGCAAATTGTGAGTTATGGTTTGTGCATTTTAGCGATTGGAGTAAGTTAAATGTAGACCGACAAAACGAATCTTTGCGCCCTTTACAAGCACTATTTAATGAGTTTCTAGAAACAATTAGACGTAAAAGAATGCCAAATATCAAAGGGTTTACCAACTATTCAGCTAACGATTATCCGAAATTTGGAGAAATGGAAAAAAACGGAGTTTCTAGTTTACTTTTCAACTCGACACTTTCAGCAATAGAATTAAATATTTCGTTACAATATTTCGATAAATGTTGTAATTTTGAATAAAATTTATTAACTAAAAACAACAAAAACAATGATTTGTACTTGTAATGGAGCTATCGCAAACACTGGATTTCTAGCGAACGCCCAAAAATTTGGAACACCTTACGGACTTTTTATGGTTCCGCTTGTGGCGAACGACGGCACAAGAAACAAACTTGACGTTTCAACACCGTCAACATTGGGTACTCAGTTACTTGCAATGATTAACAACGTTGACCCTAGTAAACGTGTCTATCCTTTAATGGGATTGGAAAACTTTGTTATTGAACAAGCGACTAGCGAAAAAGTAACAGGTAACAATGGTTCGCGTTTTGTAACACGTGCAGGAATCACAACTTTAAAAGCTGAATTGTGGAATACTTCACAAGAATACTATGCAAAAGTTAAAGACAATTGTGTTGAATTTGGTACTTACTTAGTTGACACTTGCGGAAATATTCAAGGTGAATTGATTGGTGACGACTTTTTTCCAAGAGAAGTGAATCATAGTTCTTTAGATACTATTTTTCAATACGCTTCAAGTGCAGATGTTAACAAAATCATGATTGAATTTGATTTTGACGTAACAGCTACAAACGACTTACAAGCGTTTATTACTGCAGATGAATTTGGAGCAAACATTCCGTTAAAATTGAAAGGTTTATTGAACGTGAATTTTGAAGTTACTGTAACAGATGAGACTAACTTAGTAGTAGTTGCCACTTCTGACTTTGGAGGTATCACAAAAAGAACACCAATAAGAGGTTTAATTGGTTCTAACTTTTCAATCCGTAATACAACAACAAATGCAAGTGTTACAATTGATACGGTAACAGAACGACCAACAACTCCTGGTACTTATGATATTGTTTTAGACTCAGCACAAACAACTGGAAATACTGGTACAATTACAGCTTTCAAAGCATCTACAGGAATTGCAATGAATGGTTTTGAGGGAGTTCCACAAACGCTTACATTTGCATAATATGTGGATTGAAAGAGACGGAACACACTTTAATTTGGAATCGTTAAAACGGTTGACATTTAAAGAATTATGTTCTAAATTTAAGAATCACAAATTAGAAACTTTGAGAGAGGTTTTCAAAGAAGCTAAGAAGCTGAAATAAAAATTAAAGGGTTGCAATTTTGTAACCCTTTTTTATTTTGTAACTTTGGGATATGAAAGTAAATGAAATGACTTACTCTGAAATAAAAAAAGAATTAGAGTTTCACAAGAAAAAAATAATTGAATACAACGAGGAATTATTAAGACGTGAAAAATCAATAAGAGTTAGTACAATGAATAAATGGATTCCAATAATAAAAAATGGCAATCGGACAATCTAAATTACACGAGAAATTAAGACGGTTTCGGCTTGTTCAAGAAAATATTGCTTGGTTAAATTCATTTGATACGTTGACGAAAAGGCAAATTTTAGACTGGATTAGATACGACCAACTTTTTGAACGTGGTATAGATTCACAAGGTAAAATAATTGGTTACTATTCGATGCAAACAAGCCGAATAAATCCAAAGAAGAAATTTAACACGCATTACACAATGTTAGACACTGGCGATTTATTCCGTTCAATGTTTGTAAACGTGTTTTTAAATGAAATTAGAATTGACGGCAACGACGAAAAGCTAAAAGACAAACAATGGTACTCTAAAAACATTATAGCCCTTACAGATGAAAATATTACAAAACTTCAAGCAAAAGTTAGACAATCGTACATTAACCAACTCAAAGAAATTCTATCAATCAATTGATGAGTTTCCTTTATTCAATTGGATAAAGTGTAATAGCGGTGAGTTGGAATTTGTGAACTTAAAACGCATAAAAACGCCACTAAATGAGGTTAAATTTATCGAACTTTACAACCAATACATAGAACGTTTCGGATTAGGTAAAGAGTTGGAAAAATACATTGAGTTAAAAAAAGAATTGATTAACTTAAAACTCGAATTTGTAAAGACTGGAGATGCAAGTTTATTGAATCAAATCGAAATCGAGAAAGCGAAATTAAGCCAAATCGACCCTACAAAATCACAAGGAATGGATATAAATCAATGTTTAGTTCACTTGAAAAAATGGTCGGGTCATTGGATAAATACAAAGGAAATTACAATAGTTGAGTTTAAATATTTATTAGAAGAATATGTCGCAAGCAATAAATAAGGAAGATATAATTAGTGGCAGTCCATTTAAGGACATAGCCGATGAAATGCAAGTTGCGTTAGGTACGTTGGAGAAATTCGACGCCAAAATAATTAACATTGCAACGCATTTGCAAAAGGATTTAGTAGCAAGCAATCAAAAGACTTTGCAATCTATTGAAGCGGTCAATAAAGCTGAATTAGAAGCTGAAAAGTTGCTATTGGCAAAGATCAAAACGCAACAAGCGGAGTTAAAATTGCAAGAACAATTAATCGTTGCTCAAAACAAAGCGGAAAAAGCACACCAACAAAAAGAAAAGGCATACAATAGGGAAATTCAACAAGCGGAAAAGGCTAATTCTGTTTATTCTAAGGTTGATAAAAAGTTAGCTGATATGGTTAAAACCTATCGAGATTTAGCGATTAGAAAAGAATTAGGAGCAAAGTTGACAGATAAAGAAGCTAAGGATATGGATTTTTTAGCGAAGAAAATCAGTTATTACGATAGCGCTTTAAAGAGTGTTGATGCCACAAGTGGTAAATTTGGTAGAAATGTAGGTAATTACGCAAGTGGTTGGAATGGTTTAGCAATGTCGATAAACCAAATAACAAGGGAAGCGCCAGCCGCAGCCGTTTCAATGAATACGTTTTTTCTTGCTATATCAAACAATTTACCTATTTTCTTTGATGAGTTAAAGAAATTGAAAGATGCAAATATTGAATTGGCAAAAAGCGGACAACCTACTCAAAGCGTATTTAAGCAGTTTTTAGGGTCATTATTCAGCATGCAAACGGCTTTATCGGTTGGAGTTACTTTGTTAACTCTGTATGGTGCGAAATTGGTTGAGTGGGGTGCATCTTTATTTCAAAATACAAAAGCTATAAAAGAACAAGAACAAGCGTTAAAATCACAAAGTGAAGCTAAAAAACGATATAATGAAGAAATTAAAAAAGGTCGTGAATACATAGCAAATGAAAGTTCTGAAATGGTTGGTAATTTGTTGATGTTAAAAAGAACAAATGAAGGAAGTAAAGAACGTTCTGAATTGATAAAATCAATAAATGAAGAGTACGGAACTACTTTGAAAAACATTCAAGATGAAACGTTATTTCAAGAGCAGTTAAACGATGCTATTGCTCAGTTTATCGAATATAAAAGGATTCAATACCAAATACAGCGAAATGATGAAAAAATAAAGTTAAATCTACAATATCAAGAAAAAGAAAAAGACCAACTAATTAAATTAGGCATTGCAAGACGTGACTTAATGATTATGGAAGATTACGGATTTGATAAAATGATGCAAAATAGAGCTAAGGCTTATAATGACTTAGTCAAATTGGGAGTATCTGAAAAGTCACTTGAAATATTTAGAACATCACCATTAGCGGAGGAAAACATTAAGAATTTAGTCGTTTATAATAAACATTTAGATGATTATGGATATTGGCTTTCTGTTTTGAATGGACAAACTGGAACTTACGGAAAAACTAAAGGAGGCGCAACCAAAGCCGAAAAGCAATTTAATACCGAAATCGAATACACAAATGATTATATTTCACAACAAATAGAGCTTTTAAAGGAGTTGCAAGATTTGGAAAATCAAAGATTAGCAGATTTACAACAACAAAATATTGAAGACGTTTATGCTAATATGATGAAACAAGTTACTGAAACGGGAAAACTCGAAGTGGACGAATTAGAGCGATTAATTAACGAAAAAACAGCGCAAGATATTAAGTATTTAGAAGCTAAAACGAATGCAGAAATTCAACAATTAGAGTTTGTTTATGATGCTGAAATGAAGTTAAGACGTGCTAGTGTTGATGCGAAATATAAAGATTTATTAGCGCAAAAAGACTTACCGCAAGACAAACGACTTGAAATTGAAGCTAACTATCAAAAGGCTTTAACTGACTTAGATAATGAGGAACAAAAACGCTATGAAGATGTACAAGCGAAAAAAGTAATTCTAGCAAAGAAATCTAAAAAAGAAGTTAAGGAAATTGAGAAAAAAGGCAATGAGGAAATTAACCAAATGAACGATGCTTTAATAGATGCTCAAATTGAATTTTATAAAACTAAAAATGAGAAATCAGCAGAACAACGTAAAAAAGAGGAAGAGGAAGCTAAAAAGAAAAAGGAAAAAGAATTAGAACAACTCAAAGTTTTCCAACAAATCCAAGAAGCGATAACCGACTTTCTAAAAGAGCAAATCGACAAACGTATCGCACTACTTCAAAAAGAATCGGACTTCGCTAAAAATCAACAAGACTACTTGCAGAATTTAGCAGCTAACGGCAATATATTTGCAAAGGAATCAATTGCGGAACAAATCAAAATTCAACGTGAAGCACAACAAGAACAAATGCGACTTGAAAAGCAAAAGCAAAATATAGAAATGATTTCTACGGGGTTAAAGACTTTTGAAGCTGAAATAAGTAAAGGTAAATCGCCAGCCGAAGCACTCGCTACAACTTTAGTAAGTACAAAAACTTTAGTACAATTGCTTTCAAATCTTAACTTCTTTGCCAAAGGAACGGACAACGCACCTGAGGGCTATGCTGTAACAGATGAACAAGGAGCGGAATTGCATTTAGATAAAAATGGAAATATTAAAGATTTTGGTTCGACAAAAGGCGCACAAATGAAGTATTTAGAGAAAGGCGATAAAATCATAACAGCTTCTAAAACGGCTCAAATATTTAGTGAAATTTCAAACGCAAAAAAGATAGCTAGTGTTAAAGATGCTGCAGGAAATAGTTACGATTTAAAGCCTTTATTACAAGAAATGCAAGGAATGAGAAATGATATTAAAAACAATGCTACTCAAATTAAAGTGCATTGGGATACTATGGGGAATATCATTGAACAAGTAACCAAAGGAAACGACCGAGTAACTAACCGATATAGAGTTAAGCAATGATAAAATACTTTCTAAACGGTACGGAATGCAATCCACTAAACAAAGATAGTGTTCAATACAAATTCGACTTTACAGATAGGAAAATTCGAGAATTAGAACTTTCTATTGATTCACTTGAATTTGTCGGAGAAGATAAAACAGCTATTGAAACGTGGCAAAGTACTTACGGTGATTTTGTTGGCATTCCCTTAGATATTGTTTATTCAAACGGTTTAACGGTTAAGTACATTTTAAGCATTGACACCACTGAAACAAACACTATAAAATGTAAATGTAAACGATATCGAGGAATAGATAATTTCTTTGACAACGCAAACGGAATGACATTTAGCGCAGTAAATTGGAATGAGTCCGATTTTAAATACATTGACTATGTGATAATTCCAGAAAATCAATCGATGTACTACATTTCGTTAGCTTTGACGGTTTTCAGTTTGTCTCAAGAACTAGCTAAATCAGTTCAAGAAATAGCCGAAGCGATAGCGGATATTGTTAAAGCAGCGACTCCAGTAGGTTTACCAATTCCAGCGCCTGACTTTGGAGCGATAGCAGTAGCAATAATCAAACTACTTGCTAGAATAGCCTATGCGATATTTATAGTAATTGCACTGATTCGAGTTGCAACGGAATTAATTAACATTATTTTTCCTCAAATTAGACAATTCAAGTGTATAAGCTACAAAACGCTAATCGAGAAAGGTTGCCAAAGATTAGGGTATCAACTTAGTTCGACTTTGCTAAATTCACTTAGTAACTTAACTATTATTCCCGTACCACTCCGACCGAAACAACCACAAGTATTTAGAGAGTTGTTTGCGCCTCAATCGTTGGCTTTTACTTTGGGCTATCCAACAACTCGAGACGTTGTAAACACTTTGGGACGTGCGATTGAAGAAATCGAAACGATTTTTAACGCAAAAACCAAGGTTTCAAATGGAGTTGTAACGATTGAGCAAGAATTATTCTTTGAGCAAAATCCACAAGGTTTAATTCCTTTGTCGTTTAATTTGCAAGACAAACTTGAAAGCAAATCAACAACAAACAAAACCGATATTTTCAAAAGATTAGTTGCAAGTTACCAAATTGATCCTATCGACTTAAATACATTTGATGACCAACAAAAAACACTTTATGAAGTTTCAAGCGAAACAATAGTAAATCCCGATATCAACCTAGTTGAAATAAAAGGATTTGATAATGTTGGTATTCCATTTGCAAGGGCAACAAACAAAGGAACGTTAACTTTTGTTGAGCAATCCGCCAAAGCATTTGCAACGGTTATCGACTTGTTTTGTGGTTCTGATTTGAGTTCACAAGTTGAAGCCCGTAAAAATTGTATGCAAATTAGCAGTCAATATTTCGGAGTTACAAAACTTGCATATTTGAACGGAACAAAACTACATAGCAATCAAAATCAATTTATCGGTTGCGATGTAATTGTAGAAAATTACCACTATTCGCGATTTATTCAGAACGGACAAAAAGACTTAATTGAGGCTTTACCAGTTGCAATGACTGAAAGTGAAATGTTTGATATTTTGAATAATAATTTTGTAACTTTGACCGACGGGCGTGTAATTGACATTCAGCGTTTAAATTGGTCGGAAATTGACAATGTGGCAATTATTGACGTTGCGATTAGAAAGCAATCAACTAACGAAAAAACAATTGTAATCAATGCAGGGTAATTGGAATGACATTTTAGGGAACGATATACCTAACTTAATGAAGTCAGTTTTAGATTTGGAAAAAAAGATACAACCTAATTTAGTACTTTTACGCCAAAATAAAGATAAGATTGACCCCGAAGTAATGGCTAAAATCGAAAAACAATTAGCCGAAATCAAACAAATGAAAAAAGATGGCAATATCAATTACAAGTAGAAATTACGCAACTCGCAACCATTCAGCAGGAAATACCTTTTTACTTCAAAATGGAGGTCAAATTGTAACTGAAACAATTGATTTTGTTATTGATTTCGACTATTTAAGTACTCAAAACGAACAGATACAGTTTATCACTGATTACACTATCCAAGTTTTAGGGAGCGATTGGAATAGTAAGGGTTTTGTAATTGGAGATTCAGTTTCTTTGATTGGTGCATTAGGTAGTACACCCGTAGCGGTCACAACTACAATCACTGACATTGACGGCGATTTAATGACATTTGCGGACGATGTACCAAGTGCCACGGGTCAAGTTATGCCACTTTCAGCAGGCGCGGATAGTAATACACAATTACGTATTACAAATAACACAAGGTCAATTCCTGAAAGCGTCGAAGTTTATCACAATATTGTTAGTAATTCATCAAGTGGCTCAATCAATTCTTTTGTTGACGGAGAGGTAAATAGATTTGAAGCGAATGGAGTTAATTCAATGGCAGTTAACGACATTTTACCGTTGGTTCAATTAGGAAATAAAAGCGGTGGTTCTTACTATTCGGCTACTTTAAAAAGAATTGCGGACGTTTCAAGTAACAAGGCAGGGCGTATAACTTTAGAGTACAAGTTGCCGACCGAGTTCGAAGATTCAGATTTCGACATTCCAAGCAATTTAATGGGTTCACAATCATTGAAGCCGTATATTGTTATAAATTGCTATCCACAAGAAAACAACCCAAATTCACAATTAACGATTAGTTACGGTTCTCAAAATGGTAATGTAGGATGGTACAATGAAAGCCACAATCAAGGCGTTAATGATTTCACTATTGAAAGTGTATTAATCACTGATATTGACAACGTGCCTTTAAGCGCATTTGATTATACGAAAGTCAACAAAGTAACGGCGGTTATTTCGGGTTCAACTTCATTTGTGAAAAAAGCAGAATTAAACTTTTATACAATACCTGAGCAATCGGACGTTAAAAATCAATTAGCGAGCAGAAAAGATTTGATTTATGATTCAAATAGTTTTATTGATAACACCACAATCACAAACAAAGTAAGCGGTTTATTAGGTCGAAACGTAAAAATCACAAATCAAGTTTTAACATTAGGAACTAACGAAATAACGATTGCATTTAGATTAACACCAAATACAGCGTTTACGGAATATTTTGAAGCTTTACCGAGTGAACAACGTCGAATAAGATTAACAGCTTCAGTTGAAAGTGACGGGGGCGATGCTAATAACAATAACAACGTTTCATTAATTTTAGAGCAAGGATTAAGCGAAAAAGCACCAATTTTTGGAGGTACTTACACCGATGTTACAAGTGCCGAATTATACGACCACGTTGATAATGAATTACTACCTAGTGATGAGCCTTGTGGTTGTGATTCGATTATAGTAACTTACACCTTAGTAGGTGAAGAGCCTGTAACGGTGGAGGTGGATAGTAGTGGAACAGCTTTTGGAAAAAATTCTTACACTTTCATTATTGGAGATATAAATGCAAAAATTGAATGGAATGGTGAAGATAGTTGGAATTTATTATTATTTATAGGTGTTTGGTCAACGTATGTTTATTTAGAAGAAGATATAAATTGTCCTTATGGAGTTTTTTATATTCCAAGTTTAGGTGCTACAATCTTTGAAGCGTTTGAGGTAACATCTGTTTGTTCTGACTATGGAGTAATTTGTACCGAAGATGATTTTTTATACAATTCAATTTTCAAACTACCAAAATATGAAGCTTGGAAATCGTTAAAATGTGCCGTTATTATCGAAAAAGATAGCGACAATCAAACATTTGAATTAACAAGCGAAACGTTAAATTTCAGTGCATTTCCCGTTACAACAGACGGAAAAATTCAGATTAATTATACTAAAAATTTAGCACAATTCTTAGACAATCCAAACAATAGAAACGTTTTCAAAGTTGTTCTTACAAGTCCAACAACAACCGATAAATATAGCGTTCAAATCTATTGGAGTTTAATGGCTAATTGGAGGTATTGGTTACCAAATACAAACGCACTAATTGACTTTTTCGATAGCTCACTACCTAATAATGGACTTAACGCCGAGTGGATGCGATATATGCGAGAAAACGGTTATTCGATTAAAGTTAGAAGCTACTTAACAAGTCCTGACGATATAGAATATACGTGGGATGTTGACTTCGCAATGCAGGATTATGACGAGGAGCCAAATATTACAAGTGTAATTACACTTAAAGACGATACCGACACCGTTCAGTCTGTTTTGCTCGATAATCAAATTATGACTATTGTAGCAACGCACACCTTAACTAGCGGAGATTGGGCACAAGACGTTA